>ENA-UOOR01000325-UOOR01000325.1-fermentation-metagenome-genome-assembly--contig:-NODE-325-length-70447-cov-17.863223_pt1 | contig 70447 bp, 100 predicted proteins | sample MGYA00245780_ERZ724029 | MGnify/ENA primary metagenome ERZ724029 (study PRJEB28704, sample SAMN03018315) | fermentation metagenome | biome: anthropogenic terrestrial biome; feature: soil...
GCCGAATCCTGCTGCGAATTTTCCCGTCAAAAATCTGCAACTATAGTGTTCTATTGCGGTAGTCTAATATCGGTGTTTTCTAGCACCCAATCACCGCCAATAAGTTCTTTGTTTTCATACTGCGCATTATACCTGCTGATAAGCCCAAACATCGTTAGTTCAGGTTCTTCCTCGGTGGGCTCAAATCCGGCAATTACCTTCTTTAACCGTTGTTCTATCGTCACATCTACCACCTCCTGATTAACGTCACGGTCATTGTGGCATTGACTTCGCCTTGATTCCTGACTGATATAGCCCCGCCCTTCGGAGGCAGTGCCACCGCTTTCGCTTCAACCCAAGATACAACGTCAAAAAATCCGCCTAAACCCAAGTGATAAACCGGCGTTGCCCCGGTGGCAGGAAAAAATGGGGGGTTCTCCTTATTGTTTGGGTAAACGGCTTTGGCGTATCCCGCCATGCGGTTCGCCAAATTGGGCACTCTCGAAAAAAACCAAGGTTGATCCGATTGAACGCTCAACCAGACTTCTTTTTCTGTACCATCTATATAGGTGCTCGCCAATACTTCCGTTGAATTCGCACCTGGTGCTACCGTCTGGGCGTTGTTTAACACATGTGCAACTATAGTACCATATTGTGCAACTTTTAGATTTCCATGTTCGTCAACATTAACTATCTTTGCTTTGCCATTTGGGTCTCTCCCTATGACGGGAATTCCTTTTGACATATTAAATCACTCCTTTGATTAAAGTTGTGTGCCCTCCTCAATCCCAACCCAAACATCACCCACGGGGATCGAGGTGATCTCTGTTTCCAACGTCACGGGCAGGCGGTTTTCTGTGCTTATCTCCGAACCGTCCGCCATGATTAGCCTTACTTCTCGAACCGCTCCCAGAACGGGTTTTTCTTTATCAGCCAATTGGACTACCTCCTTATAGGTCTTCTCCTTCTTCGACCACTCCGATGAGTTTTAAAACTCCGGTATATACCTTCCAGTTTTGTGTTTCGTCATCCCAGACAACAGGTAATGGGACACCGCCGGGGTCTCTAGGAATGGGTGGATGAGCCATTATGACCACCTCTCTTTGAATAGAATTTCAATGTTTAGCAAGTTGTTGTCATCTTCAAGCTCTATACGATTAACGCCAGGCGCAAGGTGAAATCCATCCACCAAGTACCCAGCGTTCACTTCATTTATCACATTTACGCCACTCGTGCCTCCGTAGGATTGGGCCTCATAGAGGTAGTAGCCTTCTGCCCACGAAAAGTGGTAAACCTCGTAGACGGAAGTGTTATCTGGGTTAACATCCCATGGAGTATCTACAATTGCCACACGAGTAGCACCGTTGTACCCGATGATCTTTCGGTATTGTCCAGCACCTGCGCCACTAACAACCTTCACAATTTGGTCTTTGTAATAATCATCCACAGCCGATGCAGAGGTAGCCAATTGGATACCACCCGAAGTCCCAGAGCGCGCTGTGCCTGATTGCAAAACGTTATTGCCTACAAATAATGCATTGCGCTTTTGAGTGTCAAGGAGCAATAATTCACCTTGTTTTATCTCGCCAGCGTATTGTAATGTCAATCCTGTAGTGTAGTTAGTGAGTTTGGGGTTTTTCGTGTGAAGGCCCCCTATGGTCTTTCCGTATATCCAGATCATGGGATCTGCATTCACGCTACCCTCATTGTTAACGTCTAGCATCGTAACTGGCGGGGTGAACACCACGTCTCGTTTTACTTGATGGTAGTCCATGGAATACCAATAAGGATCGTCAGCTTGGAAGGTTATGTCCATGGTAAAGGCTCTTGCTCCAAAATGTCCCCGAATGTAGTCATGGTCAATGTCTGTACACTGTACCTGAATGAATTTATTTGCTCCTTCGAATCGTTTAAGCCACATAACATCATCGTTAATCAACTTACCTCTAAGAAGTGCCGCAAAGTCGTCTGCTTCCTCCTTGCTGTAGCACTCAATGGTCCCTGAAGCCCTCAAAACGCCAGGTTCTAGCCTTTGCAAGCGGCGAAAGGTACGCCTGCCCGATCTGCCGGGTATTACGGTGCCTGGGATTTCTTTTTTAACTGCATAGCCATCTAAAGCAAGTTCGGGCGGGAGTAAGATTGATTCACCCAGTCCATTATCCAAAATAAGTTCAATTTGCACACTTTCACCTCTTTCTTTGAGGGTGGGGCTACCCTGATTTAGAGTAGCCCCGGGAATTCTAAGCAGCTGGCGGTAAAGTTTCTACATCTTCCCATTCGTAAATGGGCTTGTCCGCCTTGGCATTTTCTTTGCCTCGAATAGCAAATTGTGGGGTTAGGAAGTTGCGATCTTGCGGGGTGTAGTTAGGCACACGCCCGGTCACACTCCAAAACGTCCACTTCCGATAGCCGACAATCGCGCTAGCATCATTATTGCCTTCGGCGTATCTGGCCACATAAAGCTCTGCGATCACAGGCTTGGGCTGTTCTCCGATTCTAGGGGCGCTGTACTTGTCCTCGGCAAAGGTTCCTCCGGCAAGCATGGCAAGCCCTTCGCCTGGCAAAGTCGCTTCAGTAAACGCAATTTCTACACCGGACAGCTCGGCCTGCTCCTCGATGGTAGCAATAAGGCGATCTCCACCCCTTTGTTCAGTCCGTTGTCCCTCGATCCACTGGTGAGTAATGCCAGCTTGTTGTGGTGTTTCAAAGCGAGCCGTCTTGCCTGCAGCCTTTTCCAAACCGGTTTCTGGATCGATTTCTTTAATAATCATCAACCTGCAACCGTACAAAATGTCGCTCATGCTTTCATCTCCTTTTCTTTATCTCCCAACACGTGGGATTCGAAATTCTATCCTGCGAGTGATTGCGTTAAGATCGGGGTCTTGAAAGTCTCCGCCCGTATGCACCCACTCAATTTCAAACTTGTGGCCTGTGCTTGTGGTGAGAATCTCACCAGCCAGCAACCCCTTCAACTCTGCAACAGCTTGATCCACGGGTACGAAACTCCCAACTTTAAAATATGGCCATATTGTCAACTCACGAAAAAAGCCCCTGTTGTTAAAGGGGGCTCTCATTTCCTCGCCTAACTTAATCACACCATAGGGTTTTTGGGTGTCTTTATTTGGACCGCCAGGCTGATACCAGGACTTGATGGATTGACAGTTAGCAGTTAAGTATTGATAAAGTGTTGCTCTCATCCAGCCACCACCTTCTGTGCATCCTCAATGAAATCTGCCACAAATCGCTTGACGGTAGGCAAAAGGATGGCGTATTTTCCCTGATTAGAAAGCTCCAAATATACCCCGTAGTCCATAGTGTGAGCGATGCGAGTTATCAAAGATTGGTCTCTTGACATGGAGTAGCCAAATAGTCCTTTGCGAGCCAGGCTAGTTCGGTCTTGCCACCTAGCGTTGACTTTGGCATAAGCCTCCATCTGCGCAGCATATCGTTGGCTAAGTGCATAGAGGGCAGCTTTCTGGCGGTCAGCCATCGCCCGTAAGTTGCGATTAACCTCATCGGATCCCGCCATCAAACCACCTCCTCAATAATGCACTGCAAGGATACAATCTCACCTAAATAACGAACGGGATTAACCACTGCAACTCTGTGATTAACCCCGTCTAACTTAAATGTGTCCTTGATTTCAACATCGGCATCCCATGGACAAAGCATTTCTCGGTTGTTGATCTGTAGTGTCCCGCCATCTTTTACAATGTCCTTAGAAGAACTACTGCCCAAGTAGACCCTAAAGGTCTGGGCAGGAAGATTGACTTCTTGTTCATCCAGCCATCCACCGGCACCGTCAGGTACACGCATCCACCGTTTTAGGACTATCTCGGAGGGACTAAGTTCAATCGCCTTGGCAGTCAATTTCCTGCGCCCGGTAAGATCCATTTATAGCACCTCGGGGCGGGCGATTTTCAAGACCAAACTGCCCCTGTTTTGCCCTTCCAGCTCCTCTAACTCTCGCCGGCGATAGTCCTGTGCCATTGTTTGGGCATAGGCTAGCCTGTCTTTAAGCTGTATAAAACGGTATCGCTCTGATCCCGTGCTGGTTTCCTCAACACTTCCCATTTCCTCTTGGAACATTCCGGCCTTTTCGGTCCATCCAAGGGACGCTGCTCCATAAATCGTTTGGGATTCTTCCAGTAGATCCTCAAGTTCGTTATCCTCGAACCGTGTATCAGCTTCCGTTCCACCTGGGGGAATTTTCTCCCCCAGAAACCTTCTTAACCTTGCCACTAATTCAGGTGTGGGGGTCATTGTATCACCCCTTCAAATAGTCGTTAATGAGCTTCACTAGGTGCTTTTTAGTAGCACCGTTCTTGTACTCAATGCCCAGTTCATCGGCCCTTGCCCTAAGTTCTTTGGCGGAGAAATTCTCCTCGTTGACAAATCCGCTTCCGCCAGCGTTATCGCCCGAAGGTTTTTCAGCAACAAAAGGTTCACCTTGGGCATCATTGAAATAAGGACAATGCCTTTCAGATTCCTTGGTTTGATTAGTCCACCGTCTGGCTTCCAAATCGGGATGGCACTTCATGGGGAACATCATCCCTGGATCACTTGTTAGCACCCAGGGATAATGCGTACAATCAACGCATCTCATTTAATCACCGCCTAAAACTCAGGCAGAGTGATCTCTTGAACGTTCTCATCCAGAGCGGCGAATACACCACGACGGGCACGACCTACAATTTGAGCTTCCACTAAGCGGGAAAGATCAGCGAGTGTTGCGTCAATCCGCAGATCATGCTTGATAAGCTCCTTGAAACCACGCTTTGGACGAATCAAATACGCCTTGTTATCAGCGATACCGTTGTACTTGTAGGACTTCTTACCGATCTTGATTTCCCAACCATCATAAGCGATGATTGTATCGATACCAGTCAGAGAAGCATAATCAGTGCCACGGACATGGAACTTACCTAGTGCTTCTTGGATATGGTCAAGTCTTGTGCCGGATACCAGCAAAATGTTGCCAGGACGCTTTGCCTGTCTTGCATCAGCCATACCCTTTTTAAGGGTCTCGCGGAGACTCAAGATAGGATGGGCGGCGAACGAGGTGTCGCCCTCTACGGGTAGATTCCCCTCCACGTCAATGAGGACAGCACCGGTTTTGTTACCGGCTCCGTAAGTGTAGCTAATGATGGGGCCAAGGTGAATGTGGTTAAGCAAAGCGTTGTAAGCTTCACCGAACGCACGATCAATCTCATCCATCTCAAAGGTGCGGTTGTACTCAACCATGTCTTCGGTATATTCGATACCTGCAGCATAGGTTACAATACGGGCCGTCGGGCCTTCTTCGGCTTGCAGGTGACCAAACTTAACTTCTTCACCTTCGATGTGTTCAGCAAACACGATAACGCCTTTTTGTGCCCACTTAGCATCGAATACTTCGGGGAAGTTCCTGTCCTCAATACGCTCATAAATTGGCGTGTAAAGAGTAGGAGTAGTCTCTCTGCCTAGTTCAACGTCAAGTACGACCTTTTCCAGGAGTTCCTTTCGCACTGCATCGGTAGTAATCATTTCACCCATGGGCTTGCTAAGGGCATAGACCTCCATCTCTCCGTTTACAATGCGCTTTTCTGCGCTATGTTCTTTTCCGTCCAACAAAAAAGGCACCTTCTGTTCGAAAGTGCCTTGTCTCCGTGCGGCTCTGGCTGTTTCGATACTTACAATTTTTGTCGCCATTATTTATCTCCTCCATTGATTAAATTGTTCTTGACAATGCTTCTCGACCCCATGTTGGAGGCCCTACTCGACTGGAGCCATTAGACCAGCCGTCTCCAGCGCGCCTAACAGTGCAATTAGAGCAGTACGTACAGCCTCGGCAGTAGCATCCTCGGCACATGTCACATTAGCAGCCACTCTAGCTAACGCCGTACTGGCATCTGCTTGAGCTGCATCAGCGTTCGTGTTAACCTCGTTGACAGCATCAACGATGCTGGTTTTGTCTGTAGTAGCAAGCTCGCCGAGCTCGCCAATCACTTCAAGCGAAGTGTCAGCTACAAACCCTGGCCAGAGCACAAACCAAATCACATTGTTGGTGTCCTTGGCCGCTGTTACCACACCAGCAAACACAGCTTTAGCGTCGGTAGTGAGCTTGGATGTGCTTGCATCCCAATAAATCTTGTCGCCTTTATCAAAATCCTTGGTGGCATCGATTTGATCCGTTTCATATTCAGCTACCTCGATGGCCAAGATGGCTTCAGCAGTTTCGCCTGCTCCCGTCTTGACATCTCGCATAGCAAAGCCGAGAAAGCCATCGAGTAGCAGAATCTGCCCCGCCTGGATGTTGGAATTCTCCGGGACTACCACCCGAACGGAATTGCCATCTGCAACTTTGAAATACCCCTGTTGATAAGTGGTGCTAGGCACCGGATTGCCTTTAATAGCCATTTTTCATTCCTCCTTCTCTTAAATAGACGCTGTTCTTTGGACTAGATGCTTCGGAGCCTCGCTACCACCAGCTCCGGTAATTGCAGGTTGTTCGACGAAGTTTTTGCCCAGGATACCCTTGAGTGCTTCGTCAGCCAAAAGGCCATCAATTTCACCAGCGATCTCCTCTTTGGTTGCACCTTCAGCAACATTAAGCATCTTGGTTACCAAGATTTGAGCTTGTTCGCCGGTTACTTTCTCCTTGATGGTTTCCTCAACCAACTTAGCGTGGGTCTCTTTTGCTTGCTGTTGCATGGTGTTAGCCATCTCGCCGACAACTTCAGCAGGCTTTTCTGGCTTGTCCTTGTCATAACCAAGGGCTTTCCATACTTCTGCCATCTCACCAGCCAAAGCCAGAGCTTCATCTGCGGGAGTCTCTTTTGCGAAACCAAGAGTGGTAGCTAACTTGGCACCAAATTCAGCCCCTGTTTTGAACTGTTCCATTTGCTCCCCAGCTAACTGAGTAACAACAGCATCTTTCTCATAACCCATCTCGCCTAACACGGTGATTAGGTCGGTTTCCTTTTTGGCCAGCGCACTGCGGACAGCTGCCAGCATTTCTTGAATCGTCATACTCTCATCTCCTTTTGTGCTCATTTCCCCGGATACAGGGGTGTAAATCGTTTGTTCCTTGACTTCTTTCACATCATCACTCAACAAAATCTTGCCTTCAAAAACTCCATAACCAACCTTGAACAACCTCGGAGGCCCTTCAGCCTCATACTCTACAATGACGTAATCATCAAATACGCGACGCACCCAAACATATGTGTCTTTTTCCCTGTACTTGTTACGTAAAGCTGCCACCAGCGCTTCTCTTAATCCCTCGTGACTACCATCAAACGCCATTGGCGTACCGGGCATAGCTGGAATAACACTCATTTCTCCACTAGGGACAAAGGTTATCTTCTCTACAACTTTTTCAGCATCTTCTCCCAACACAACACGTCCATCAGCAATTGAATAACTAACCTTGTACAACTCTCTTGGACCGTTTTTGGACTCCACGGCAACAATCACATAGTCAACATACAACCGATCAACCCATGTGTAATTATCGTCTTTACCAAACTTATTGCGCACTGCACCAACAACATCTTCCATTAAAGCCTCATAACTACCATCAGTGCCCGCAATCGAATCATCAAACGGTTTAATGGTCAATGTATCCATCTCTCCAAAAGCAACGATAGACGAAGGCATTCCGGCTCTGTGAAGTGGCGTCCAGTCGATAGAAAGTGGCTTATAACCAACAACGTGAACTTCACCGTTAGCATTCTGAAGTGTAGAAATACCGAAAATTGAAACTTGAGTAACGCGCTTAGAGCGAATCCAGCGCTTTAGATCTGGAGCAGCCTTATCAACTACACCCCTAAAATACGCTTTGCCATCTTTCCACAATGCCCCCACCCAATGTGTTACAGGGGTAGGAAATTGGGTATCCACATCCTCTGCCTTTTGATGCCCAAGAAACCCCGATAAAGTTTCACTATTAACGAAGTTTACAATATCCTGAAGGCTTTCACCCGTGTAGTACCAACCACGCTTTGATTTGCTTGCGGGAACACTGACAACAACCTCCAAGGGATCGTCATCACCAGCCTTGATCGCCTCTAGATCTACACCGGGTGCAAGTGGGATGTCTTCTGGCTTCATTCCCCCGATTGTGGCATCTAGAATCGACATTTCACCTTCAATTAGGCTTGCGGGTGGGTCTTCTTCAAGTTCTTCGTAGTGTCTTAACAGGTGTGCTCGGGCATCTGACTTCTGCTGCTCAGTTAAAGTGGTGTTAGTAGACAAATCGGCGACAGCCTTAGCCAGCGCGAACTTGTTCAGCACCACCTCACCAGCTTCAGTAACTTCATGATGCAAGCCGAAGGTATGTTCTTTTGCGAAGTTAGCGTCAATCGTTGATGTAGTGGCCGCATAAGCTTCTTTGATAGCCTCTTTTACACCGCCATAGCCCTCGCCTAAGCCCTTTTTCAACCTAGACCAAATGCCCTTCGGCTTCCATTCTTTCAGCGATACAGCGCTTTTAATCTCGAATACTTTTATCTTTGTCACCCCCTTTCAAAGAAACTAATATATTAGCTAAAAGTTCGACCGGTTGTTCGGAAGCTATCTCCCATTGTTTGTCGGCAATATTTCTAGCACTAGGGCTAAGCTCTTCCATCACGTGAGCCCAAATGTCTTCCATACCAACCAACATGAGATGAAGCAACTCATGCGCAATGACTTTTTCTAGCTTGTAGAAATCAGCCCACATTTCGGGAGGATCCAGAATGGCAGGATCCGCCAGTTGTATTGTTGCTAAGCCATTGCAACTATTGAATGTGATGGTAGCCTGTCTGTCTGTTATTCGGGAGGGGTGTACAATCTCGGCCCTTACATCCCAATGACCTAAACGCAAAATAGCACGCCACTCTTGGATAAGGGCGTTTACTTTAGATAACAGCTTTTCTCTTGTCAACTTTTCAGCCCCTCTCATCTGTTGGGCTCAATGATACACATCAAAAACAACATCACAACTGCAAACATTCCAATCCAGAAGGCAATCATAGTAACCTCCCTATTAAGTCGTTGATCGCTGCATCTACTATGGCTCTGGCTCCTTCTTCAAGCCCTCTTAGCATTTTGAGCTGCTCCAACTCGGCCTTCAACTTATCTGTGGAAAAGGATGTGATCCGGACATCTTTTAAAAGGTGCTTATGTCTGTTCATGGAATCTTCGGCTGCTTGTCTAGCCATTTCTGCAATTTGCTCTTTTGTGAGTTCGTCAGGGGTATGGCATTTTATTTCAACAACACCCTCGAAGTATGTGTTGCCACCTTCATTAAACTGCACTGCTTCTTCCTCCTGGATACTATCCGGGTTGATTTCATCACCGTCAAGCTGAACTTGTTCCAATTTCCCAAGCCCCACCAATGGAGCAAGGCAATCCGCTAAAACCTTGCCATCTGCGACTTTTTGATCTGATACTTCGGCTTGTTGAATTAACTCTTTGTCTATCTCCGTAATGATTTCCACAGTTTCTCTCCAGTGATTCACCTTTATTTCCAGCAGTCTACCCGGTAATTGAAGTGCCTCCTCGATTTCATCGAACGTGCGACTTGCCCCAAGTCTTTTGCCTCTTGGTTGCTGAGTCTTGACTTCTCGAAAACAGGTCTGGCAAATGGGTTCTTTTTCAATTTCTGGCATCACTTTCTCGGTAGTTCCGCAAATTGAACACTTGACTACTTTTATGTCTTCACACACTTTTATTTCTCCTCTCAAAGTGAAAAGCACCACCCTATGGCAGTGCTTCGTGTATTTAGCTAAATGTTTGGGGTGAACCTAAATCCTCCCACCTCTTTGCCATGTTCGATCTTGTGGCGGTCGCCAACTTTGGATTTAAATGTCGTGACCGGGTACTCTCCTTCCCACTTCGGAAATGACCACTGGAACACGAATACATCCTCTGGATTAGCCGCAGAGCGTGTCAGCTTGACAATCCCTACCGCCCCATTTCCTGGGTGGATAGACGCCTGTAAGTAATACTCTCCCGCCTCTTCCAACTCGAAGATATACTCAGCCCTTATCACTTGAACGATATTCGAGTTACCCATTACTCCATCCCCCTCTCTAGCCTAACGCAACCCTATCATTTAACTTGTCCATACTATCCTTGAGCATACTCTGGGCTTTCCTTAGCTGGCGTTCGGCATCCTTTACTTCCATACCAGCCTGAATCTTCTTCTCTGCACGTCTGCGTTCCCTTGCTACCTTGGCTTGCAGGGTCTTGATCTCATCATCAAGCTTATAAGCTATGGTTTCATCCCCACACTCAGGGCACTTGAACCCAACTTCCTCAACGTCATGCTCTAGCGGTCTGGTAAACATATTCTCCTCCACGATAAAGCCAGCAGGGCATTTATCGCACTTAACCTTTGTCATGGTCTTTTCCCCTCTCATACCATGATTTATCCCATTGTTCGAGTATCTTCAAAAGACCTTTTGCTTCGTCATACCTACGTTCTAGGATGTGAAGTTTTCTGAATTGCTTTCGGGTCAACTCTCCCCTTAAACGTGCTCCTTGCAGATGAGGGATAGCCATCTTCATCATTTTGCACGATTCCAAGACGCTAAATCGTTTCTCGTCCGATAGACGGCTCCAATACTGGGCATAGCGAAATACGTCCTGCATACCATCGCTTGCAAGCCGGAGAAACTTGTCGTTGTATCGCACCTTCTTGATGTTGGGCACCCCCTCACACAATTTGACGATACACGTCGTTATACCAGTCTTCTAAATAGTCAACAGAGCTGGGGTTTTTCTGCCAGCGAATCAGATCATCCACGAATTCCTCTCTATCCATCACAACGGGGACAACGTAGCAAAGGCAATTTGGGTGAGGATATGTAGGCTCTTCACCTTTCTTGTACACTCCAGGCCCCAATCCGTACAGGTCTGCAGAAGCCAGATCGTCGCAAATGTCAGGTTCTGGATGGCTATCGCTTAGCATGTATTGCACGCCTAAATAAGACGGGTTAATTTTACCCCTGCTATAGACAGCTTCGTTGAAAGCCATGCCGTACTCTGTTCTAGCAAGCCTAAGTGCTTCGTAGGACGGATTCCCAGGTCTTCTTCGCCCTGAGCGTTTGTTGCTCTGCTTAGATTCCTCTCCTCCGCCCGGCATGTCAAAGTAGTCTTCTGGCAGAGTGCCATTCCGCACATAACCCTCTAGGTCTTTTGCCACTTGAACCACATCACGACCAGAGGCGATGCCTGTCTGAATGACGTCCCTCATAGCCGTCCTTGTCGATTCAGCTTGCTCCCAAAGGCGATCCGATACAGTCAACCCCTTGCGCGTACGGAGCCAGAATGCTTCAACCGCCGATGTATTAACATCAGCGAATCCTCTTTGAAGTCTTACGAAGTCAACAGGAATCTTAGCTTGTTTCAATGAACCAATCAAGAAGTTGTCTACCGGCTTAGCACCGACTTCAATAACCTGCTTCATCCCTGTCTTTATCAAGGCCGAAGATTGCTGATAGATGTTATCAGCTTCTCTGCGCAAGGTCCTGTCTAGTGCTTCTAGGTGATTACGGGTTAATAACCCAGTGGTAGGTTTTAGATTCCGAAGTTCTCTTGCCACTTGATCAGCAGCATCCAAGTATATCTTATGCAAAGCGGGCTCATGTCTTAACTTAATAGCCAAATAATCGCGCCTAGCCCGAAGTAACTCTCTGCCCATTTCGGTGTCTGATATGGACCGAATCAGTTCAATGTTGCGCCTGGTCATTTCATGAAGTGGCATTACTTGTCACCCTTCAAGATTTTATTAATCATCTTTAGTTCATCTTCGGCTAATTCGGCATCTTCAAGCTGTGACCTACGCAGGGCATCTTGGATGATTCTATCCTTCTCGCCTACCACATTAGGATCATCGCTTTTATATTCATTCATAGTTTCAACGTATTGGGCCAAAAACGAGACTGCAGCTTCATGGCTCATAAGTTGGTTGGTAGTCGCCATGGATAGTCCTCTGATTAGTACCTCTAGCATAGCAGCTACTTCTTTTTCATCCCTTGGATCGACTTCATCCCAAAGTAGTTCTACGGCGTGTGTCGAAAACTTCTTACCACCAGCCATAGAGTGCATAGTCAGAGCCATTCTAGCAAGTAGCTTCCAACTGTCTGCGAAGTGTTCTCGCTTTCTTAGAATCTTTTTAACCAGTACAGGCATCTGTTCTTTAACACTAGCCTGGCTTGATGGTGTATGTGTACCGAAAGAAAATTCGGGTGTCTCAGATACGTCAACAATGCAAAAGAAAAGTAGTTTAAGGAGTGGTTTCGCATCGCCAGTTGCAGAAGCTACCTCGATGAACTCCGCATCTTCTTCTGCACCTTCGAATATGAGTAGGTCTTTGCCCTCTAGGTTGATCCGCCCGCCGTCTCGTGCAAACTTCTCGGGATCTGTGATTCCGAAGTTGTTGAGTAGGAACTTAGAAACGTTTTTCAGCTTTAGTTTCAGCCTGGGTGTACTGTGGAGCTTGGAACCTTGAATGGCGTGTAGCATTACATCGTGATACGCCTTCATGAATGGCTCGATAGCCTCCAACTCACTCTTACCATAGGTTGCCCCAGGATTCTTTTCGTTAGAGAATTGTACGATGGGAACAAAGCCCCACTTACTTGGGACAGAACCTGTTTCAATCCCGGGATTATCGCCTTCGACAGAAGTGATACGCTCGTCCTTGTTGATTCGTCTTTGAACGATGCACTTCCTTCTGTTCCCTTGTTCATCAATCCATTCGGTTGCAACTTCGAGGACATACTCAATGACTTCCCCCGTTATAGGGTCGCGCCTTAACTTATTATGGGCGATCATCTCGGGTGGGATGATATTGAAAACTAGCCTATATTTGCCAGATTCGGGATACAACTCTTCAACTTCATCAGATTCTTCAAGTGTAAGCCATACCCAGCAGTCTGCATCTCGAAGTGCGCTCAAATGAACCTGCTGTTGATGCGAAGCGATCTGGGATTGAAATTCATTTAGCACTACTTGTGCATCCTCATCCTCGATAACAAATGCAGGTATGCCCATGAAGCCAACAACGGTATTGATTACCGGCTTGGCTGCCCATGCGCCTAGTTTATAAGCGTCCTCTGTGTTATCATACAGGTTTCTAGCTAGTTCATAGTCAACCTTCTCGGACTTTAACCTGTAGGCGTTAGATAATACGCCCGTGGTTGTGCCCCAGCTGTGGATTTTCTGGCGGAGCTTCGATATTTCCCCTGTAATTTTACCCGGCAATTTAGTCATTTCGCCTACAATGCTCAATTTGTCACCTCGTTTCTTAACCAAAAATTCTAGCTCTAGCAAGCAAGGCCATGGCATCTTGGTCTTGCACTGGTCCTTGTAATTTCATTAAAGCTTGGCTCATAGAGTCCACTTGGTCATCATGTGCTCCATTGGGGAATGCAGAACACTCTTCCACAAAGTCATGCACCCATGGTGCAACGGATGGATCAGGCAAATAAGCATTTCCAGCTTCAATGTCTGGCGTAACAGCTTGTGCCCGAACAATCTTTCCCCCTTGCGGCTCTACCGGGATAAGGCCAGGGATCTTGTCTTTCAGCATTTGAATAACCGCAGGCCCATTAGCTTTATCTTCGATATACTTAGCTCTAGCCTGTGGCCATTTTGCAGATAAGCTTTCGATTGCTTTCATAGTGGTGGGCAAATCCATCCTGCCCCTCACCTGATCGAGAAGATACTTATTAGCTCCCTTGCGTCCCCATACTTGCCCAACGACAAAGTCACTCGTGTCCTTATCTTTAAAAGCGCAGTCCCAAGATTGAATCACCTCATCTAAAAATGCGGGTGCTTTTTCGTAATATTGCCACCAGCCACGGTCGATGATGTTGCCCTCTGCGGGTGCAGGTCTCTGTTGATATAAAGCCTCCCAATCTCTTGATCCGACAACAGCTTTAATTCGACTAAGATCCTCGATGGTGTACTTTCCGGGCCATAACGCTTCGCCGAACTCCCTGGGGTCTCCTGGCTTGTCAACGTCCTTGATGGCCTGTAAATCTACCACTTCCCACTGATCAGCGGTTGGATCGGCTTTTGCTTGCGCTAATAATCGCCCAGCCAAATCATCTTCATGCCACCTTGTTAGGATAATGAGTATTACAGCATTCTTCTCCAAACGAGTATAGAATGTGGATGTGTACCAGTCCCAGATGGCATTTCTATACGTTTGCGAGTCGGCTTCGGCTCTGTTCTTGATGGGGTCATCAATGATACCAAATGTACAGCCCATACCTGTGATACCACCACCAACACCCGCAGAACGATAAACACCTCGATGACCGACGATCTCGAATATCTCGGAGTTGCGAAGGTATGACCCTTGGGCTACAGTTCGAATGTTTTTCCCGTAAAGCTGTGTTTCTGGGAATAACTCCCGATATTCAGGGGAATCAATAATCCTTTGAACATCCCGATTCATTCGCCCGGCTAAATCAGCACCGTAACTTGCAGATATTATGCTTTCATCAGGGTTTCTACCTAAAGCATATGCGGGAAGCCTTCGGGAACCCAATTCCGACTTTCCGTGCCGTGGAGGCAGAAACACCATAAGTCGTTTGATTTTCCTATTGATAAGTTGATCAAGTTTGTCACAGAGTAGCTCATGGTGCCAATTGGTTTCGTAACCAGGGAAAGTATAGGTAGTAAAATCTAAAAGAGACCGCCTGGCGATCTCTTGTTTGACTACCTTTAAACTAGGAGTTTTCTTCGCTAGTTGACTTTTCGAGGAGTGTCTCAAGTTGTCTCAACTCCTCCGTACTCAAGTTAGATAAATCAACCCCGCCATCAATTTCTATTGGGCCACCGTCTTTGCCTGTGATTTCTTGTCTTTCTGTATATAGACCAGCCATCTCTAAAATGACCTTTCCGTGGTTGTAAGAACCCCTTATCGCTTCTTTGACAAAAGCGTTCATTACTGGCATCAAATGCCTATCAACCATTTCCCGAGATGTTTTCTTGACCAGTGCTACAAATTCGGGCTTTTTAAAGGCTTCATAGTAAGTGGCACGACTGACTTCTGCCAGTTGACATATTTTTGTGACAGGAAGGAAGCGATTATTGGGATCTAATAGGACTTCCAGAATTTTTTGTTCTGCGTTTGTAGGCTCGTAATCTGTACGGGTTTGATCAGTCATTTTTACCACCTCACTTTAGAATATTAGGCACCTCTTGCCCTGGTCGTGACCAATCTAAGTCTATCTCTAAAATCTCCTTGAAGTCCTGCACAGTGTGCTTGACCAAAGGTAGATGTGAAGATATCGGTATATGCATAAGCTCATGAAGCATCAATATTGCCAGTTGTTCCTCGCTCAATAAATCACACCATTGCCAATAAAACACAATTGCGTATTCAGCATCAGTGAAAAAATTGATGGGATCTGTTCCAAACTTGTAACATTTCGCAATCGCTGATTTTGGTTTGGTCTCATGTTCAACCAGAAATAGAACTTCATCGATATCTACGTGGCGCACTTCATCTCTACTTGCGATCACCTTCTCGGCAAGTTCTCGCATCCACTCAGGTTGTGTCCATAGCGCCACATAGACCCCCTCCTCTTTTGGCGAAGGAGGCAGGACTCGAACCTGCAGCCCTCGGTTTTGGAGACCGATGCTCTACCAATTGAGCTATTCCCCCATGATCATAAAAGGGAGCCACATCGGACTCCCTCAGCATTACCTGCCTATAAAAACAGGCTCATGTACTCCGTGCCCGCAACAAGCGGACGTCGCCCCTTCAACGTGCCCCAGGCAAGCATCGTATCCTTCGACTGTTGGCATTCTGCCACATTTCTTACAAGGCCTTTCGGCAGAAATGGATTCTCCGGTGTCTTTATACACCCATTCTTCATTCTCGTAAACAATTTCATGTCCTCTGCTCCAAGAAAGAGTCATTGTTCCACCCTCTATATTTGGCAAAGCGGAGGGGAGTCGAACCCCTAACCTACGGTTTTGGAAACCGTAGCTCTTCCGTTTGAGCTACCGCCTTACGAATTTCTATCTAAAATACCGATTTGGTTTCGATCTTCGTTTACCGCTCAGTTAAACAATGAGCATTTATCGTCCTATTATCGCATAAGGTTCCCTGTTGTTTAGAATATTGGTCAAAGCTTCTTCTGTTTCTTTTACCAACCCCTCTAAAGCTTCAGCATCTCCTTGGCAACCATCACAGTCTATCAGTACATCACGAACAAGTGCAATTCGTTCTAGAATCTTTTCCATGGTCACCTCCTGCTTGTAGACCGCAGGATCTCTGCGGGATATGCGGATCACACTCCTTTCTATTTGCCACCACAAGCAAACAAAAACATGATCCACCTCCTACTTGTTGCGTAATCTGCGACAACTCAACTATCAAGCAATACTTAATGGTTCGCATCCATGTCTCACGCTCGTGTTTTCGAGCACTTTTCATAGCACAATCCCGATAGCGTGCTGAATCCTGGATAAAACCATGGGTTATTTCTAATGCCGTTAATGGTTAACTGGCGCGCCATGTCGCGAAACACCCTGTCGATCCACTTGCCCCTACTTGTCACGTCATCAGAAAGCTGGTTGCGGTTTGTCGCCCTTTTGGTGATTTCCACTCCCAACAACCCCCAATTTTTGGTGAACTCCAATCTGTCCAAGTCCACCTCTATTAACCCAACGCCCTTATAAACCTCGTCTTTCTTAACTAATCCCCTGGGAGTAATAACGTAATTTAAGTCGCCACCAATGCAATAACCAGACTGAAAGTCATTTCTGGACACCTTGGCCTCTATGCAGTAAACTGTTTCAATTCGTTTGTAGGGATTGTCGTGCACTTCCCCTTCTGAATACGGTAGCCATTGGTCTTTGATCCTAATACCAACCGCATCGGCTATCAGTTTAGTTTCCTTGCCGTCAATGACGCTCCCGCCGATATGCATACCGAATACTTCCATGGCTGCTATAGTGCACCCGAAGTGCAAGCGCAAGTATGCTATTGCGACGTTTTTCAAAAGAAAATGTTCCCACGTTTCGTTCCTTGGAGGTTCGAATACCTGTGTTTTCATAAATGACCTCCCAAAATTAATCATGACGGCTCACTCTCGCGCAACCCGGACATCTTGCAAGTTTTAATACGCCCGTGCCCACCCCAACGTTTTTGTGCGTATAGCCCCCTCCCGAACACGTGGAACGTGTGCAGGCAACCTAAATTTAAAACACCCCGGTTGTTGCATAAAATACAACAACTCAAAGGTGCTTATAGTTAACTACCATATCCAGTGTTTCGGCGTATCCTGCTATATCTACACGGTTATCTCGCTTGGGTTTATTGCACTCCCTGCTAATCTTAACGCCAATCATGCAAAGGGCAACTTGCTGCGGTGTTACGTCCATACCCAAAATAGCACTCCATATCTTAGCCGTGCGCGAAAAATCGTGATAAGGATGGCCATAATCATCGCCCCTGTTGCCGTGTACTAGATCGTGTGCCTCGGTCAAAATCGACTTAACCTCCACTGGTTTATCCACTCGGCTTAACCTCCTTGAGTAAAGTCCGAACTACTACCCACGGCCAGAAGATCACCCCGGCCGTGTCGTCTACAAGAATATCGCACGATAGTTTCCGGCAATCACCGCCATAGGCCCGAATTCGGTCAAAGATGTTACAGTTAACGAACTCAAATCTTAGGCCGTTATCCCTGCACCATCTTAGGGCATCGTCTAGGTACTGACCACTCCGGCATGTCCACAAGACTACCGTATGTCTCTGCATGAGCCATCTAAGAATTGGCAAGGCCAGGAACTTCGGCTTGCCTATCTTGGGATATGCGCTTTTTACTACTGTGCCATCAAAGTCCAGGCCGATCACAAGTTTCTTCATGTTGACCTCCTATTGGATCGCGGAGTACCAGATTTCCCGCAATCCACGATGCTTGTCCCATATAAATGATTGGCTAGTAGCTATTGCACCAACATAACCAGATTCGGCGTGCCATGAATCTGTGGCTGTCACGCTCGATAAACGCCGCACTTTGACGCCAAAATCTTCTTTGACTTGTTCACTGTGTAAATGGCCTGTGTGCCATTCCCTGTAAAGCGTCCTTCCCCAGGCTTCTGGTGCTTCGATTTGCATGTTTCCGAATATCCGGTTGCGTTCTTTATCTCCGTGGGTGTATCCGATAAGGCATTTCCCGAACTCAATGTACTTTCGTGTCTTGGGATTTGTATCCACCGTGACGTTTTCATCGTTACGAAAATACGAAGCGAGATTGACTATGGCGTACCAGGACACTTGTGTATCATGATTACCGGGTATCTGAAATACTTTCACCGGAGCCAGTTGGGATAGAATATCCACCGCTTTAATTAGCAACTCGTTACCTTTTAGGTACATCTTCTGCCACCTGGAATCATTGTCTTGCGCTGTTCCTTTGGTGGTGTTACCTGCTATGTCATTAAAATTAAAGAAGTCATTTCCAATTGGAAAGACTATCTGTTCAAAGTCAATGTCTCTAGCTCTTTCCACCACATCATAAATAACGTCCATAAAACGCTTTTCAGCGATTTTACTGTCGTAGTTTTCGCCAGTTTCGGGTTCCCAAGCTAGTTTTGCTAAGTGAAGATCCACTATGGGGACCTCCAGCATTAAGCTTGATTGGACTCTCGGCCTAAGAGGAATCTTTGGGCCATCGTATTTCCATTCATGTTCGGAAACTAAACGATGGATTTTTTGTAGTTGGTAGTCTTGCCGGCGATATTGCTCTAACTCTTTTAACGCTAACTCAATCTCTCTATGCTGCAACCTTATAAAATACTGTTGCTTTTTTCGCTCTAGGGATTGATCAACCAGTTCTTCAATGTCGCCCTCTAGCTCTTCGTCCAAGTAAGGAACATCGTCCTTCGTTATGCCAAAAGCCGATTTTACTACCCAAAAGTCACGCCTGGGCATGTCCAACTCGCGACAAACTCCATTGATGGTGAGCTTCTGCTCGCAATAGAGTTGCTTTAACTGCCTTAACTTAGCCTTGGTGATTTCAAGGGTACGGATTCGAGAAGTGACAATGTAATAATCTCCATGATCTACTATGCTAGGCTTCTGTTCTTCCTGGCCTTCGGCAGTTCCAGCTAACTTTTGCTGTTTATCATGGCGATAAAATCGGCTATTGACCGCCCTCCGCGTTGTACCAAGTTCGTCAGCTATCTCCTGTTGAGTTAAGCCTGCTTCTCTCAATTCAAGTGCCTCATTAAGCCAACCGATTCCGCTCACCTCCCGATTTTGGGTATAAGAAAAGGCCCGCAATGGGGCCTTCGTTTTATTAGTATTTCACGAGAATCGCTCCTCTTTTTGATTTTGCTACACACTACCACAATAACACGGTTTTTGACCTAAAAACCGACATAATACTGACAGGAAACTGCACACTACAACCGATTCATATCAATAGCCCAAACCTCTTGCCAAACTTCGGCAAAATCCTATCCCTCCACCTGTAAATGTCCCGCTCGTCTATGCCAAGAGCCATCGCAACACTTACATTACTCGCAAATCCCTTGAAATACCTTAGCTCAACATACTCTTTTTCTTCGGCTGATAGGACCCCTAGTACGTCTTCGATGGCCTTGACCCAAAACATTTCGCAGGTTGCAACGCTTTCTAGCATCGCTAATTGTATTGCAGTGGCTTCGGTTGGTCTTCCAATCCCACTGCCTTTGGGCTGGCCATCGCTGGGTGTTCCCGATCCTAACTCGCCAAAGATATTGTTCCGCTGTTCTTCGTACTCCCTGATAATCGTCTTGTTCAGCGGATATTCCCGCAATTTATGTTCTATGAATTGGATTTCGGCTTTTTTCAAACGTCTACCCAATGGAATACCTCCCCGCAACTCCACACTCATTGATGCCACCGCTTCCGGTTTTTGTCATACACATAGGCTTGTCTCCCGTACAGCGAGTGATATTCCTCTGGCAAAGCCGTGAGAACATAATACTCAGAAAAATATGTTAGCGTCCCATCCTCGGCAACCTCACACCCGACTACTTCTTCAACGGGTGGAACATCCTCGTATGCCCTGAATTGTCCGGCTAAGGGACCGCCTATAAAGTGATACACTCCAGGTTTTAATATCAATCCCGCCATATTGATCCTCCTCGCTAGAGATCCACCGCGCTACGCTCAGTCATAGTCTTGATCGATTTTTTGTGCCTGCGCTCAAACATATCTTCAAAGTAGACCACTAGGTCCGTTAACTTGCCATGTTTGGTGCAAACCTGGCACTCGTATCTCCCCGTTTTGCCTATCAAGAGAAGAGCTGATTTTACCCGGCAAAAGGGGCAATACACTCGTATGACGATCTCCGCCCTACCTTCCTCCAGGCGAATGATTTTCTTGATTATATCCACGTGCTCTAGTTTGAGTTTCATACCTCAGCACTCTTTCCAGTTCCATAGTCTTTGCATGCCCTTTGCTGGGATTGGCTCCGGCAACACTTTTATATTCACCAGCTCCCAAGCGTAACGGCTAGGTGTCCAATCCCCGAATAATAACTCCTGTTCTGTAGGCACTATATATTTGTGAAAATCAGGGTGTTTCTTTGGAACATCAAGCTCTGCTCCAATTTGGATTGTTCTAGCAATATTAAGGTTCGTGCCAGGGTTGTGTACGATACGCCAGCAGTTTATAAGTTCTGCTACGGCAATGACACATCCATAAGGCAATCTGTCAAAGCTGTCTATATCAGGTAAGCCTAAAGCCTCAGCGAAGGGGAATAATGCCCACTTGGAGTACATATCTGTGTCAAATTGCTTTTTGGCTGCGTGAATCGCTATTGGTCCCCTGTAATCGGTTTTCCATGATCGGGTTTCGAACTTCTTAGCTCCACAAGCTATTAAAGATGCCCACGGTTGCCATATAGTGATTGCTTTCATGATTTCACCTCACACATAGTTCTTGCCGAACACTTCCACGAACTTTTCAAAGCCGTAAAGCTCCATGAAACGCTTTTGTATTTCTTGTTTCAACCTGTCGTCTAGCTCTTTGTTAAAGTGAACTCCTTTATTGGATTGATTGTGCCAATCGCCTCTAAGGTATACCCAGCAACCCCACTCTAGTGCCTTCTGACGTTGACCCCTGCCAAAGTACACTTCATGACGATGGAGGTTGTGGGTGGCCCCGGTTAGATAGCACTCCTTGCGGTCTTGCATGATGCTGGGTGCTTCTTTGGTTCTTCGCTTAGGGCCTTTGGTGGGTTTGGGGGCTGCGGCCATCTATTTCGCCTCCCATAAATTTTTCATTCTTGCCAATTCGTCAGGCGTAGCTGTTTCGATTCCAAGTGCCTGCGCATCTTGGACTACGCTATCAATGAGCTGGCTCATTTGCTTGGTGTTATACCTGCTCGAACCCTTGTAGGCTACGATATTTGTGCATCCATCTATTTTGCTATCCATCGTTTCTGTTTGCCAGCCAAGACCCTTGCTTTCCCAGTCGGAGCAGAAAGTGTCTACTGCCTCGTTAATGATGCAAACAATATGCGACACGCCACCAATTTCGCGGATGGTATTCCTGTACACTTCGTTTCTGTTAACACCAAGTTCGGCAGCTATCTTGTCCATGAGGACCCACGCATACGAATTGGCGTTTAAGCTCCGCTTCTTGCGATACTTCTTGACCTCAACAGTGATGTCGCCATCTTTCAGCTTGTCAAACTTCTCCCGGAAGTCAGCATCCAGTTCAATTGTTACACGTTGTTTTCTGTTGCGACCAAACGATAAATCAACTAGACGGCCCTTCATGGTACCCCTCCCTGTTGATGGACCTAGCTTGGTCAAATCCATCCGGGTAACGCTTTTCCAGTTTAGCGATGTTCAAAGCTGCAACTTCCTCAATGGAAGAGCCCGCTCGGATAGCGAGTTCGTGAACAATACTCACTGCCGCAAATCCGTAGTCTCTTAGCTTGAAAAGTTCATATCCCATTTGCGCAGAATAAGCTTCGCTAACCAGCCTACTTGTGGTTTTCATTAAGAGATCGGCCAAACCATACAGTTTCATGTTTTCCAGCATGTACCCATCAACACATTCACACGGACAGATACTATCCATAGACAACTCGTTTATGCTGAAAGCAACTGCCACGTACCAAGTCCAGTCCCCTAATTCTTCTACAAGCTTGTCCTTATCCAACTCATGACCGTGATAAAGGACCTTTTTCAGGTAGTCAACGATTTCCCCAACTTCTCCGAATATACCCATTATAATGTTGCCGCCCGTGGCGTTTCCTAACGTTCGTTTTGCTACTTCTTGATACTCTTTAAGTTTCATGCGCTCACCTCATCGTATTTTATTGTCCATTATTCTGCGTTCCGTGTACATTTTAATGGACAGAAGGGGTAAAAAAATTTATCGCGATTTACCCCCAAGCCTTAGTTCTCTTGCTACAGTAATATTCTAGATTCGCCGTATCCTACCCTGCCCATTGACACGCTAAACTGCCTCTGTTAGTACGATCTCCACCCTTGGGTTAAGCTTGTCCACGCCAAATCGGTGGCTTATGCTGCTAATTTGTTTGCGCCCATCGCCTGGCAGTACACCCGCCTGCACCAGGCCGTCTAGCACAAATTTTATCCCAGCAGATACGTTGTCTGGGTCTTTGCGCAGGTTTTTGGTCACCCAGGTGCAAGTGACATCCACCGGCATGGTGAGCTGCCCTCTCGGGCAACCCACACACTCCCATGCTACAGCTTCCGTGTGCACACCCTTGGCTTTGGCGTATGCCGCGAAGTGGCTTTTTGCTATGCGTATAATCTCGTTCAGATCCGGAAGTTCGCCGGGAATTGTGATTTCAATTTGCATGGTTACGCCTCCAAAAGTTCGGGGTTGTCGTTTATTCTCGCCTTGATAGTTGACCAATCACACTCGAAGTGATTCGCAATAGACAAAATAGAACGTTCTTCTGCCAACATTCTCCGAAGAACACCAAGGGGGATGTCGACTCTCTTTCTGTGATTCATACCTTTGCGCCTTCTATTCGCTTCCGAAATTTTTATACGGTGTTCCGACGTCAAACATCGTCCGGCATTGTGCCTTGACAAATGTTTTGGCGCGTCCATAGCCCTTAGGTTGTCGAGATTGCAATTCATACGATCACCGTCAATATGATGGACGTGCACACGGCTGGGCAACACACACCGGTTTGCATATTGATATATTAACCTGTGAATGTGAGGCTTTTTATCGTGTATGCTTACCGCCGGATACCTTCCATGCATATAAACCGTCTTTGCAGACGTCACAGGCCTATCGGCAAACCAAATAATTGCCGACTTCAGTAACTCTTCGTCGAACGATGCCCCGCAATTGTTTTGTATTATCAAAGGTCTTTGCACTTTAACTGTCATCTTGTTTACCTCCCAACAAAGATGAATCGTCCCACTTGTTGCCGACAACTTCTAGTCCTTGTGCTTCAAGCAGTGATATGGTTTTTTCGTATACAGCAAACCCGATACACTTACTTGGTGAGTATTCACCCCCACTACCGTCCTGTTCATATTCTCCTAGCTGGACAATCCCTCGACAGTTTACAATCGTGTGATAGTTGACAATATCCCCCTCAAAGATCTTCACGCCGTTCTCGTCTCTTAGACCTGTGTATTGCCCGACTGATTCGGGTATTACCGCCCAATCTCGGCAATCCGTATCGATATCAGGATTGAAGATTTCCCATATTTCCGCATCTCCATTTGCGTATTGCATAAGGTTTCCATAAACCCACTCACCTGCATAGTTTTTACCCCTAAACAAAATCTCTCTATTCATCCCCCAGCACCACCTTGGCCTTGACCAGTTCCTTTTTCAACCTTTCTATGTCTTCGTATCTCCCAGTGTAACCTTCTAAAAGCCAAGTTGCTTCTTCCAACACCTCCACGAGTTCCTGAGCTAGGGCTTCCAATTTGTTCGCCCTTTTCCTTTCCACAACCCACTGCGCTCGTAGTAGTCCCAATTCAAACATCACCTAGTACCTCCTTGGCTTTTTCTAAAGAGGCGTGAGCCTTACCCCACATGTTTTTCCACCCCTCATAATCGTCATGTGGGTTACCGTCAAAAAGTGCTTGCAGCCCATCTACTAACTCCCGTACAAGTGTTTCGGCTTTAACTGCCCTCTCTATCGCATGGGGCCAACCTTCTCTGGCCTCGGCTATAAATTGCAGATTCGGCACATGGTTTTCGGGCGCAGCACCTTCATCCAAAAACCAATCGGGCAAGCAATCACAAATCATATATTTGCCATCTGCTGCTATCACAGTAGTGCAAAGGTTTACTCCACTTCCCAAACAGATTTCCCATGGTCCCTGTGTAGCGTTTTTGCACAACTCCAAATCAGCTTTCAAGTCACGCTTTTCCATCACTTTTCCTCCTCCCACACTACGTTTCCGCTCAAATCCCGCACAGTGTATCTCTTGCCAAGCGCACCGCCTAAGAGTTTGCCTAGCTTGACAAGGTCCTCCAGCTTGTTGCTCTCGTGGACGGTGGCCATGTCGCCACGGTATAGTTGATAAGCTGGCGGTCTAGCCATCAGAACGGAATGTCATCGAATTGTGGCTCTGTAGGGCTATTATCCGACCAGTTTCCCGTACTTGAGCTTTCAGATTCCTTTGCCCTGTCTAAGAAACGGACGTTATCTGCCACGATGGAGGCAGCCTTTCTACGAACGCCATTTTGATCGTCATAGGAACGAATTTCCAGCCTGCCTTCTACTGCAACCAAACGCCCTTTTGCTAGGTGATTAGCACAGGTTTCAGCTTGCTTGCGCCAGGTAACAATGTCAATGAAATCTGCTTCCCTTTCTCCCCCCTGGGATACGAAGGGCCTGTCCACTGCAAGGGTGAAATTAGTTACTGCATGCCCTGAACCCGTATAACGTAGCTGGGGGGAATGCGTTAGTCTACCAATCAATATCACTTTATTCATTTGCTTGCGCCTCCTCTGTAGGTCGATAATCTGTTGGTTTTCCAGTATAATAATTACGGAACAAAACTTTTGCACATGCCATGCCACAAGTCTTCCGTATGTCTTTTCGGGATGGCTTCACCTTGAACTCATTGCGACAAATGGGACAAATTAAAGTAACACGTTTTCGTCTCCTAGGATGTAGCCTTGCATGTTCACTTTTCTTTACCACAAACAGGTTGCCAGGATGATTGTTTGATCTGTTGCCGTCCGCATGATGACACACCTCATCATTAGCCAATTTTCTCCCTATCTTTTCCTCCAACACTAATATGTGTTCAAAAACATAACCATTGCCCCGCGCCCTGTGATGCCCTGGCATATGAATTTCTATATATCCGTTGTGGTTTACCCTCCTTCCTCCTTGCCAACTCGGGCTTTCTTCACCTTTAGGCTTTTCGGCCATTCGTTTGCGACCTTCTTTTGAAATTCTGCTAAAATCATGAGCACCAACAAGACTGAGCCTTCCCCTTTTTACTTTAACTGCGGTTTGGGTTCTTCCCAATAACTCGCCAATTTCCCGATCTGGCATTCCAGCTAAATATAGGTTCTTGAGCATGTTTAAGTCTGCTTCTGACCAATCTGTCGGTCTTGGAGTCCTGGGTGTTTTGCTAATTGTTTTCTTGAGTTTCTCTATCGTCTTTTCGCTGGGTGATCTGTGAATGCGTATTCCGTTAAGACCCATCCTTGCAACCTTTTTCGTCACCGCAGCTTCCGTTTTTGATAAAATTTCTCCTATCTCCGCATATGTTAGTTCAGTATCAAAAAGTTCTCGCAACTTGTCCTCTTCCTCAGTTGTCCAACGCCCCCTCAATAGTTTCACCTCCAATCAAAATCGCTTTATTCAACATTGTTTTTCCTCCTTTTATCTCCACGTCCTGTGCTTTTCCGCAACCCACTCCACGCCATCGTACTCCTCGATTTGCCATTCTACATTGTCTGGTATTTCAATAATTTTTAACTCTGAACAAGAACTGTTTGCTTTATCGCCCAGTTCTTCCACCACTTGGACTAGAATTGGATCGTTACGAGGAATGACGTTTTCACCGAAATACGCATTGTCGGGTATCGCATTAATATCTACCGTGTCCCCGTAATCATGGTGGACACAATGCACGAAAAGGCCTCCATCGTTGACATCAACTTTCTTGGCAAGATCATTCCACCCTTCTTGTCGGTAGAAATGCGCCTCTTTGCCTATTAGCTCGCAATACCGTTGTTGGGCTAAAAGCGACAGCTGGAATCCCCCGTAACACCCGTTTATTACTACCTTCACTTACCTCGCCCCCTTCCGATATAAATTGCTTCTAACCAGCTGCTTGAGCAGCTTTTCCATCTCATACTCAACGTTCTTAACCTCTTGTTCAGCAACCCGCTTTTCTTCCTCCAATGCCTTAATTCTTGATGTCACCAGATTGGTCTGATTGATTAGTTGCCCACGTTCTGATTCGAGTATGTTGATTTGACCAACTAAACCATCTACAACCAAATTGCTCTCATTCTTTACTCGTTCAACTTCTACACGCAACTCACCCATTTTGGAGATTAACTCATTAGCGATGGTCCTGTTAATGTCACTGGGGAATCCGTAGTCAATTTCGAACACTGTGATGATGTTCTTCTTTTGTTCGTCAACCACGAAGATCCAATGATCGGAGTTGGCATAATACAAAGCGCCTTCATCACACCAGATATACTCTGCATTTGTAAACGCCTGGCGAATCTGTTCGTCAGCGTTCTCGCCAGCTTTTGGATTCACCCTCTGTTCCCATCGTTCTCTAGCGTGTTTGGTAATGTTCATTTAGTTCACCCCTTCAGATCACTGAGCTTATACGTTATCACCGGCCCATTGAGAGAAGCTATCTCTTCTTCGTTGCGATTAGGAAAGCGGACTTGAACTCCGCTGCCTGCTTGATGGTCGGGAAAGCTTTGTTCGCTATAATCGTCATAGGCAATTCCGATACCAGCGATGCGACCACTATTAACCAGACCAGTGTGCAAAAATTCATTGACATGACGTCTTCCAACCATTTTCCTTTCTCCTCCCGATGTAAGAATATTTGATTCTTCCGCACTTCTCGCACATGACGTATATACGGTCACTTCGCACCGGTAGAAAATCGTTATGGATCTTGGCCTTTACATACCGATGCCTGCAGAAAAACTGTCTAAGACGTGATTTAGTAACAATCTTGTCCATACCGTTTGCCCCTTTCGTTTTGTATGTTATATAAGACATCATCCAGGGCTTGTCCCCAACCATCGGCGAATTTTTCGTCTAAGAATTGTTTTCGGTTCTTCGCAACGTACACGCCAAACTCAATGTTATCCAGTTGTATAGTCAGATTCTCGACCTCAGCCCGGAGCTTCTTGTTCTCATCCTGAGTATCAATCCACTTATCAACTTGTGTAAACATATAGACCAACACTGCAATCAGGGTAGCGATTAAACCGTAGAAAATGTGATGCTGTGCCATTGTTAACCCTCCTTTATGTTGCGAAACACAACGATCATGCTTGGGAATGGTGCTGAGTGCTTAGCCCCCACGAACTTCAACCGGCCTTTCAAGAATCGAATTTCAGATGCCTTGCTATAGATAAATTCGCGAAACCACTTTGTACAGGTTCTGGCGGGTAATAAGCAGACAACTGTTGCACCCTTCAAAGATTCCTCATACGCTTTCTGAACCCAATCAATAATCCCCGGAACGTACACGTCGTTGTGGTATCCCCTCTTCTTGCACATCTTCTTCTTGCAGTTTGGCTTGCAAGGGAACTCAGGATCGCCATAAGGAGGGTTCATCCAGCAGATGTTATCGCCCCAGTCTTGCTTTAGTCCATCATCTTCTGGGCTGAAAAAGTTAGGCAACTTTGAATTATGTTTTTCGGCACAAACATCTAGCGTGAATGTAAACTCCTCGTCCAGTTCGATGAATAACTCCCATGGCGTTTCCCAGTCTTTTCTCTCACTCGAAAAGTGAACGTCTAACTTGTTAGTCATTGTCCATCACCAACTTCATTTGAATTTTACTCAAGCGGCGTTCAGCGATTTGAATGTAATCCGGGTTCAGTTCAATCCCTATGGACTTTCTGTGGTTTTGTGTTGCCACGAGTAATGTTGTTCCACTTCCCATAAAAGGATCTAGCACCACGCCGCCCACAGGACAACCAGCTAAGACGCAAGGTTCAACTAACTCTGGAGGAAATGTTGCGAAGTGTGCTTCGGGAAATGGCCTTGTGGGAACTACCCAGACACTTCTTTTGTTTCTCGTTGGTCTTAATGGCGTATCCTTTCTGTTTGGCCTGTGAGCTCCATAGGCTTGTCCAGGAATGGGTTGTTCCCGCTTGGAATCGTCACGCCTAAAGGAAACTGATTTTGGTGTTTGTTTGCTGGCTACTGGCTCCCTAATCGCCTCGTAATCGTAATAGTATTTAGGCGACTTGCTCAAAAGGAAAATGTACTCATGAGCTTTAGTGGGCCTGTCCGTTACGCTCTCGGGCATTGGATTTGGTTTATGCCATATTATGTCACTCCGCAAGTACCAACCATCAGCCCTCAAGGCAAAGGCAACCATCCATGGTATACCAAGAAGATCTTTGGGCTTCAGACCATCCACCTTACGACCTGGGTATTTTGGTTGTCCTTCTTTTAGACCACCTGGGCCGTAATCTCCCCCAGCACCGCCACTTCCGTTGTAGGAATCCCCAAGGTTTAGCCATAGCGTGCCGTCATCTCTTAGCACCCTCTGTACTTCACGACACACTTGAATTATCTTATCAACGTACTCTTTTGGCGTTTGTTCGAGCCCGATCTGCCCCTCTACTCCGTAATCTCTCAAACCAAAGTAGGGAGGCGAAGTAATACAAGTATTGATTGATTCATCAGACATGGCTTGTAGAACTTTCAAAGCATCACCGTGTTTGATCTCCCACATCCAAGGTCCTTTAGTCACTGTCCAACCTCCTACTTCTTTGTTGCGTCATCGTACTTCTTGGACCAATCACTCGGGCAGTCAATCCACTGCATGTAAGGCTGTTTGAACATCGCTAAAGTGTACTTCCCAGCATTACCACCTTGCCTGTTTTTGGCTACATCAATCTCCGTTATCCAGTCCCCCATGTCAGAACCAAGAAAGTTGGGATTGTAGTAACCTTCACGGTAAAGAAACAAGATAACATCTGCGAATTCCTCAATATTTCCGCTATCTCTGAGATCTGACATGAGTGGTCGCTTGTCATTTCTTGTCTCGACTCCGCGATTTAGCTGAGCCAACAAAACAACAAACACATCTATTTCTTTGGCCAAATCCCTGAGTTTCTTGACGGCTTGTCCCACTTGCAGGTAGTATTGTCTCTCATCAATGTTCATGGCTGTCAAATAGTCAATTGCAACCCACTTCATGTTTGGGTTACGCATTTTTTCTAGTCTTGCAATGGAACATATTTGATCTGCAGTTAGTCCTCTTCTGTCACTGATTCTGATAGGCAATTCTCGAAGCTTAGACAAGCCACTATAAAACTTATCCAGATTTTCTTTATCCAGCATTCTGCGCAAATAGCTCACAGGCATCGTTTCAAGACTGGCTATGTTCCTTTGGCCGATCTGAACATCTTCTTGCTCCAAGCTAAATATTAAACCCGGCAATCCCCTCTGAGCCCAACCGACGCACTCGGATAACATGTATGAGGTTTTTCCCATGCTCGGCCTTGCAGCCAATATGGTAATTGAACCCGATTCAAGACCTCCAACCAGATCCTGTACTCCTTGCAGATTAAGTGGATATACCGGCAGTTGCTCGCCACTCTGAATGCGCTCCTGCCTGAGAAACAGTTTTTCTGCCACATCGTGCATGCTCTTGACATCACTTTTCCCGGTTTTGTCGAACGCATCAATCATGGCCTGCTGCGCTTCAGCAATGAGCTGATCAGTCGCTTTATCATCCTGCTGCAATTTGTTCAAGGCGTTTAAGAGTGTCTGGTAGACTACTCTGCGTTTAAAAAGGTCTTCCAACTCGAACAATAGGGACTTGGTTTCTTTGGTTGTCACGTGCCCCATGATTACATCGAGCAAATCGTCAACAGTCACACTGACCTTCCGCTTGTGCATCTCGTTGTAAATCTTAACGCTGGATGGTCTTTGTCCACCCTCCGTGAGATCAATAATTATCTCAGCTATTGTCTGATACTCTGGATCCGAAAATAACTCAGCCCGGAAATCTGGCGCGATTTCCCGCCACACCTCTGGCTGCTTAATGATATTCCCGAGTAACCTAGCTTCAACCATCAAGTTTATGTTACGATTCATTTGCTCTCCTCCGGTAGGTACAATTCTCTGTGGCGCCTTGGGGATTCTTTTGCGGTCTTTTGTTGCGCCTGTTGTTGGTAGTTAACCCACCTGATCCCCTCGTTAAGAAAATCAGGTGCACCATTGGACTGATTGAGAAACTTTGGCAATGTCCATTTGTGTTTATAAAAGTAATCAGGATCACGGTAGATAGTGACGTATCTGTCTATAGCTTTCTTGATTTCATCAAAGGGGAGTTTATTCAATCCCTTTTGGATTTGTTTCAGCGTAGTATCGGTTTCTTTGTGGACGACAATTTCTTGTTTGTTCCAGTAGTTGAGGAGCTCATGGGCTTGGCCACTATATGTCTTTTCATTCTTATCATTCTTATCATTCTTGTTTATATTGTGCCCCTGCCTTGCCCCTCGTTCGTCCTTCGTAATTCCTTCATCGTGCCCTTCGCTGTGCCCTTCATAGTTTTTCGGGTCTTGGTAAAGGTCGTAGTTGACGATGGTTACAAGTATTCCATGAGTGCCCTTCGTTGTGCCTATCATTGATTCCCTTCGTTCGTCCTTCGTAGTTCCTTCGTAGGGAAATCGTAGCCAGTCCAAAACACTTCTAATCTGCTTGTAAGACGGGGTTTCTTTCCTGTAGCCAACCATGTACGACATAGCTTCTTGTATTTCAGGGATGGAAGTGAACAACTGCCCCCTTTTTAACCCTTTGTATTCCTTGTGCTGTGCATTAGTTAGGAGGTATATCCAAACTTTAAGATACAGAGGGGGCTTAGCCATTATTTCGCTTTCAAGTAGTTTTCTGCTTAGTAGAATGTATCCGTTTGGGATTGTTGGTTGATTCAACTATACCCCTCCACCCTATGCCTTTCTCTGTGGCAACCAACGCACAAAGTTACTCCGTTGCTTAAGGCAAGCCGTAACTCGGGATGATCCGCAAACGCCTTCACATGGTGTGCATTCAAGGTGCCACCCCTTACTCCACAAGTCTGGCAGGTGTAACCATCTCTCTGGAACACATCATCCCGCCACTTTTTGTATTCAGGAGAATTTCTTTGTTGTCGTGGTTCCCTTTCCCATGGTGGAATAGGATTTCTCCCCCACCAAAGTTTGATTTCACCATTAGGGTCAATGCCCGCATTAATCGAATCGATACTCATGCCTGCCAAATCTAAATATTGGCGAGATGTTACCTTGCCTTGCTTAAATGAACAATCTAAACACAAGTGGTAGTCATTACCGCCATTATGGTGGGGGTGGCATTCTTCTATTTCTGTTTCGCAAACGTTGCACTCATAAATATAAAAGTCTACTAACAGGTCGCCATTTTTTATCTTTGCGATTTTCTTTAACATAACACCACCTCACAACCTCAACTCTTTCGCAAGTTTTTTGATGGCCTGCTCGTACTCTTCTGCAGTAAGTTTACCAGCCCTAAGTTCGGATTTTAGCCGTTCGTACTCATGCCATCCGCTCATACCCGATTACCTCTCTGTACATCTTCCCGATTTTTTCGTATTCTTCCAGGCTATACAGATGGATTGGCTTTTTAAAAGGTTCGTAGCCCAGCGTACCGATAGCCTTAACGATGAACTCTTGCTGTGTTTTGTTGGCTCTTTGATGATTCGGGATCATTGTTTTTTGCAAGTTAATCCCCCCTAAAGGTGTTCTTTGAAGTGCACTTTGTGCAACTCGTTGAACGCAAAACATAAATTTTTTACTGTTCTTCTAAATCAGCCTGGGGTTTGAAGTAGTAATGTCCCCCTGCGTCGTACCGTTCCAAAAGCCAGTTCCACATCCATGAAGTTTGAAGGGTGTTGATGATAGACTCGTTACCACTCCAACCTAGGGTGTGATACTCCCAAACGTCAATGATTTCACCTCGCACTTCTACCTTCCTAGGCCCACAGGAATCACGATAAAAGTTTTCTTCCAAAGCTGCGTAAAAGACTTTATGGGCCATAATCACGTCTTCATCTGCTAAAACTTCTTCCAGGCGTTCTAACGATTCTTCTGTGGGGCATCCATTTCGATCCCATTCAATAACCTTCATGACTTGAACCTCCTTGGGTGGGGAAGTTGAATCCCCACATCAGTTAACTAGCCTTCTTCTTGGCCCAAAGCCTAGTCATAGTGACCTTTTTGCGCTTGTTGAACCACTTGGTGTTTTGCTTGTTGAAGTTAGCGGTTTTGTCTTCTATGGGTTTTGGTTGAGTAGTGATTCCCTGGCGCATTGCCTTCTTGGTTTCCCTTTCGACCTTCATTCTGGCCTGCTTGTTCTGCTCCAGACGTTCTTGCCTGACTAATCTCCTACGCTCTTTTCGACCTTGGTTCTTTTTCAATTAATCCACCTCCGAATGTTTTATTCAAACCAAATCCTCTTTGTAATTCCAAACCGCTTCATGTGCTTTCTAAGTTCTGTCGGGTACATCTCCAGGAAATCAGCCGCCATCGTGACTTTGCCTGTTCGGTTGAGTTCGTTCGTAATGGTCTCCCGCAAAGGCTTATCGTGTTTCATTTCCAGTAATACCTGTTTCGGTGGACGCTTGTCCATGCACTCTCGATTGCAGTAATACTTTCTTGGGCGATTCGACTGACGTTTTAGTTCAGAACCGCAAGTGTAGCAAAACCCGGTTGCCTTCAACCCGTTCCAGCCTGCCATTACTCGTCACCTTTCCGCTTTTTATTTTCGGAATCGTGCATATTTTGGTATGGAGAGGACATACTATGTAATAATGGGAGAAGTATGCCCTCTCGCTGATTAAAAACATTTTTTTGTGGTATAATAACCACATACCATTTTGTCTTGCCCCTAATCAGTTGCCACTGGTGGGGGCTTTACCACGTTTTGAAGATTCTTTGCCAAAGATTAGCGTTCTCCGCTCTGGAAACTAGGTCGGTATACTTTTGTGACCATCTATTGCGTCTTTCTTCGAAAAACGATGCTATGCGGTCTAACCTTACATTTTCTTCTTCGAGTTCACCGACTGAATGTATAACCTTTTTGATCCAGGTGGCTTTAATCTCTATCAAAGGCATACCTTCTTCGCGTCTTTTTTGAACCCAACTCAGGTCTGCCAGCGTCTGCGGATGATAGACCACACGCTCACCATCAAGATCCGTTATGAAAAACTCCTCATACTCTTTAAGCCACCTGCGAACCGTTGTCCGTGGGATACCAGTTATTTCCGACAACTCTGCTACACTCAAATATTCCATGTCTTATCCTCCTCATTACTCTCAATTACTTTACAAAGGGTCTCATAGGCAATGGCCTTTTGCTCCTCCTTTGTTGCTCCAAACTCACACCTGATTCTCACATCTACTTCAACACCGTGTACATAGAGTTCAATCCACTTAAACTGTTTGCTCTCGTTCACGTTCTACCACCTTTTCCTGCAAAGTTACAATAGCCACGCCCATCTTGGTTAGTTCTGCATCCTAAAGATTACTGTCCATAAGGACTTGCGCTACTTGTTCTGCGTCCATGCTTTGGAATTTATTTAACCTGGTTGCCATTTCACCCGACCTCCGGCAGTTTAATAACCTCATAAGGGTACAATCTGTCATCTTTAAGCCCATTGGCTTGTCCAATTTTGTAGCGAACTTCATCCCAATCGTGCCCTTGATAGTGCTGTGTGTAGATACTCCAGATGCTATCACCCGGCAGAACCTGATAAGTGGTGGGGCGGGGTTGAAGTACCCCGCTTGCCTCCACAACAACCATCGAATCTAAATCTACCGTGCAAATGCGATATACTTTAGGGACCGTATATACCGCCATACCGATGAACACGATGGCGATTACCAAGACTTGGAGAAGAAAGAACACATCCGATAGGGTCTTAGCTAATCTCGATTTCATTCCTTATCCCAGTCCTCTCCGAACATAGCCAACAAGTGCTCGTCCTGTGCATTAAATGGTCCTGATTCCATGCAGTGTTCACTGCAATATGGATTATCTCTATTGTCCCAATACGCATCTTCGTCCAGTAGCTCACCGCCACATTGAGCGCATATTACCCATTCGGGCCTTTGGCAGGGTGGCTCCAAGTGGATTCGTTCCAATCTAGCCAATACATCACTCATGAATACACCCCCATAACTTCCAAGAATGGACTTGGTTTCATCTGTACCATTTCACGCTTACCCCAAGGGTTTTGGCGTTCTTTGAAGTAGGATAGATGCAGAGTTTCTTTGGCCCTAGTTACCGCAACGTAGAACAACCTGCGTTCTTCTTCGATGTCTCCCTTTTTGCTGGGAAACACGCCTAAATTGCACCCTGGAACGTATACGTGGTCCCACTCCAAACCTTTAGCAGCATGAACCGTAAGAATCTGCACTCCCTCTGGCTTTTCTTGCACAAGACGTTCCTGTAGGTCCTTAGCGCGTAGCCAGCGAAGGAATGTGTAAGGATCGAAGTATTCTCCTAGGCTGACCTGTCTGACAACCCATCGCTCGATAGCTTCTTCGGCCCTCGCTAGGTCTGCAATGCGGTTGTGCAACCCCTGGGATAAGTAGCGGTTTTCCAGGTCTAGCCTTTCGATGATTTGTTTCCAAAAAACAAGAACATCGCCATGCCAATCTGCCGAAGTCCAAGACTCTAGTTTGTCTTTCAGCAGTTCTGGCAAAGGAACCATCTGTATCGTTGAGGCCATTTCCGCCTGTTGCAACTCCATGTCAGTCATCCTCTGGTCTGGCCAGTTGATTATTTTTTTAAAGGCCCGCTCGTCTTTGGGGTTGCAGATATAGGTCATGTAATCAAGGATGCGTCTTATGTCCCAAGCGTTTAACGGATCTGCTTTGTTCGACACGACGTAGGTTTTTAAGCCTAACTGCTCTAGTGACCGGTTGTAATGGTCTACTTGGTAGTTCGTGCGGCAAAGAATTGCGATATCTTCCGGCTTGATTCCGTCAAACTCGATCCGGCACTGGATGCCCTGGGCAATTTCTCTCGCTTCGTCATCCTCAGACTGGTAGCTAGTTAACCATATTTTTTGTCCTTCTTTGTCCGTCCATAGTTGGAGAGGACTTTTGAATAGCGATTGCTCAATTATTTTGTTGGCAAGGTCCAATATTGGCTTTGTTGAACGATAGTTACGCTCCATCCTTACGACTTCAGTATCTTGATTGCGATCTTCAAAGGTCAGGATATTGTCTATCTTAGCTCCACGCCAGCCGTAAATAGCCTGGGATGGGTCTCCAACAACGAATAAGTAGCGAGGGTTAATTAGATTGACAATCTGTTCTTGCAGGCTGTCCGTGTCTTGATATTCATCGATAAAAATATGCGTGTATTGTGTTTGAATTTCACTTGCCACACCAAGATGCCCTGTCAGTAAGCGAACAGTTTCAGCTAGTAAACCGTCTAGATCCAGTGCGTTGTTCCGGCGTAATCTGTGTTTATATTCCCTGATTACTTGGCCTTCAAAATGGCTCTCCGGCTCGCCCCAAGGGTCTATGGAGGGCTTTACTTTTCTCTGAAGCATGAGATCATGTATCACGTTCTGCATCAAAGCATCACGATCTTCCGTGTCATACACCGAAAACGTTGGTTCAAGGCCGATTTTGCTTCCGTATGTCTTCAAAACCCGAACGCAGAACGAATGAAATGTACCCGTGGTAAGGTTTTTCGCCAACGAATCGCCTAGAATCTTACCCACTCGTTCTTTCATTTCAGTAGCAGCTAGTCTGGTGAAGGTAAGGGCCAGTTGATTACTGGTCCCTACCCTCTCGTTCAGTTGCAAATGAGCAATTCTAGTGGTTAGAACACTTGTTTTTCCACTACCCGCCCCAGCCATGACCAATACCCTATTCTTGTCGGTGATGACTGCCTGCCGTTGGGCCTCATTCAATTTGCTGATTAGATTATCAAGGTACCTCATGACGCTACCACCTCAACGTCTGTTCCGAGCACTCTCACATTCCATCCTTCTAGTTCTGTTACAGGAAGCACACCGGCGATCAAAACGTTGTCTAACTGCTCTGCGTGATAAAGCTTTTTAAGTCCCTCTAAGGTAGCTTTGAAGTTCTCCTCGTCCAAGGACTGAAACTCGTCAATGATCAAGGCCCTAACCTTCGCATCGCCGCCCTGCAATAGAGCTGCCAGCACTGCCAAGAGTACCATTAGGCGCTCCCCAGTAGATAACGAATCGAATCCCACGAATACCCCACTCTTAACCCAGCCAAAGTCAAAAATTTCTCGTCCCCTGTCGTTCTCTGTGCGAAACTGGAACGGATGCGGAATACCCAAGATGTTGAAGTTTCCTTGGATGGTCTCTCGAAGTGGTTCAAGTCCCCCTTTGAGTAACTCACCCTGCACACCCTTGGGGCCAAGTGCCTCGGCAATCGATGCGCATGCGCTCCACCGGTATTCAGCATCTTTGTTATCAAGCATGGATGCCTGCATGTTCATGAGCGTGGCTCTTTGCGTTTCTTGGGCCGAAATCTTTCCAGCCATCTCCGTGATCTGACCCTGTAAGCCCTTGGATTGTAGTTCTAGGACTTCCAAATCAGGAACAGGAGTAACGGGTTCTTTCATCAGACGTTCTAGCTCTATCTTTTGGACATCTAGTTGATCAGCTCTTTGTTTTGCTCTGTTTTCAAGGTCCATTTTTTCTCGTTCAAGATTGTTGATTTTTTTGTTTATATCAGTGTTATTTGCTTGAGTTTGTTGAGCACTAGTGAGTAGACTTTTCTTGTCTCCGTTGAGATTCCTGATCTCGTTTTCTATAGACTCAACTTCTTTTGCTTGTTCTTCTTCCTGCTCGGTCAACGTTTGGATAACTCCTTGTGTCGACTTCCTTTGCTCCTCAATGTGGCTTAGGAAAGGAGTGAAATCCTTGGGACACGCAACCATTTTTGAAATCACACAAAGCCCTCCGGCTTCAGTAGCCATCTCCGCTGATCTAGTAAGTGTATCCAATCTGGTCTCTTCCCTTGCCTTAGACTGCCTGGTCTGGCTTAATGTCTGTTCAGCAAGCTTCCGGCGAGTATTGGCGTCTTCAATTTGGGTGTCAAGGTTTGTTGTGTCCAAATTTACATCAACAATCAGTTTTCGCAGATTGCCAATTTGCGTATCTAGATGGGTAATATCTACTGGGCCCAATTCTTTTTCGAGATCAGCGACTTTGGTTTCACGTTCTCTAATTCTGGTTTTCCTGTTTTCGAACGTTTTTTTGACCTCTTGCCCACGAGATAGTTCTTTCTCCACCTCTATCAGCTCACGTCTTAGAGATTCAAGGGCTTCTTTGTTGGCAGCGATGTCTCGATCCGTTTCTGCCATTTGATTTTTTAGGTCTGCTAATTGCCGAACTGCTCCCGCAGCATCCTTCTTTTTCGCATTCCAGATTGACTGTTGTTCTTTAGACCATTCGAGCATAGCGAGAACGCCTTCTTCGACCGTTAATCCATTTGCCCAGATAGCCAAAGCATCATTCACCATTTTCTCAGCAATGGCATAAGCATCTGGGTTGTTAACCTCTAGATCTTTAGTTAGCACAGCATCCGCGAGCCACTCGGCAACGTCCTCTTTTGTCCAGTCGTCTGTGTCCTCGACAAACTGGTATAAATATTCACGTTTCTTCGCCGGGCTCATGGCTTCAAACTCTGCGAAGTCTAGGTGAATGGAGAAGTTGCCTAACTCTTGGGCGATCCTGTTTTTGCGTGCTGTTTCAGTAGATTCTCCCTTGCTAGGGGTAACGCTTAGTGATTCTTTAATAGAGATCTTGGTTTCTCCCGTTGACCGGCTATACGTTTCGTTTCGAGTAAATGTGCGCATGAAGTTAAAGCCATTATCCAAAGTCAAACCAACGGACATTTCATCACCTGCAGAAACCTTCATGGTCTCTTCAGCTCTCTTTTGACGACCGGGAATATAACCTAGCATCGCAAGGGATAGACCCTCTGGTCTAGATGATTTGCCCGCCCCGTTAGGACCGACAAACATATCCAAGCCGCTCAACTGCTCTACAACGTTCTGACCCTTATAGCCATTCAAGTGTAGGGAAGTAATCTTAGCCATCTAGAACAACCCCTCTCTAACTTCTTCCTGTTCATCGGAAGGTTGGATATCCTCAACATCACCCTCGATCGACGCCCGAACGTCCACTTCGTCTATTTGGTTAGAAACATCTAGCGCTTCCACCACTACGCCATCAACTTCAACTTCGTCACCCGCATCGGCTGCCAATGCAATTTGTTCCAGCTCTTGGGCATCGTGATCGTGTTGCCAGCCAATCACCGATACCTGGGTTACTCTTGCCCCAATGGGTCCCGCCACCGTACCAAGTTGGAGGGCTAAAGCCGGATGGTGCTTTAAGACATTTCGTTCTGCTACAGTTTGAGCTTTGCGTTCCCCGAATTTCTTAGTCTGTATCCATGTTCCGATTGCTTTGAGAACCTCTTTGTGACCAGTGTTGGCCCAGACTCCAAATTGGCCTTCGATGGGCATGAATATGCCTTTTTCCTTTTCTTCCTCCGTCACTTGGTCCCTGAAACAGAATCGACCAGCACCCTCATTCCACCTAATCTTGCTCTGCAAATCTTCGAGAAAATAGATGCTAAAATCATAAAACATGGTAGTGGACGATACTGCTATGGAACCTATAGGAGAATAGCCAACAGCGATCTTTTTGACCCATACCCCTTTCTGTGTGCCCGATTCTCTGTCGATGATTGGATATGGATTGGGAACCTCGATAGTTCCTCTGTCTGCATCTGGAATCTGAATAGTGTCAGGGGTTAGAATCGCCAGACTTGCAATTTGGTTCGCCCGGCGATAACCTTTTGCGCTGATGGTTAGCTTTTTTTCAACTTCTACCAACTCACCTTGGTCTTCCCTCAAGTTGATAACGGCCCGAACGGAACGAATCTGTCCTGTCGCTGTTCTTTTAACCCAAACTTCTGGATCTCCCAGTTCTGCTAAATGGGCTTCGTTTTTCCTAGCAACCTCGTTGCTCATTTAAATCCCCCTCTTGTAGCCCAGCCCACCTTGTGGTAAACTAGACTTAGTGTTTTTGCTTGCCCCTTGCCTGTGCGAAAGGCCTGGGGCTTTTTTATTCTATCTGTTCTTCTTGTTTGGGAATAATTATCTGGTCAATGTACATGATGTCTCCGTCCTCGACCTCTATTTCTATCTTCCCTTCAGATGAAACAGTGTGTTCCTCTTTACCCCCCGACACAAAATCAATTGTGCAGTCCGTCAGATTGCGAATCGTTAGTTTTAACATTTAGTCCACCTCTCGTTTCGTTTGGGTCTTGCTCATTTTTCCGGTCTTACCTCAAGCGGAGTCTTCTCGCCCTCCCAGAGGAAAAATCCCTGTGTTGCATATCTTGCCATGCGTTTTGCTCTGTGGGCGGGAATGCCCAGTTGCACTAAGCTGCGATAAATAGGCCAATAGCCCTTTTGTTCCTTGCAGATTTTCCTCGCTTCTTCTTTCACACTACTTCCTCCTTACTGCCTCCATCAGCTAACCAAGCTTCAATTTGTGATTTAATAAATCTTGTTTTCGAGCCAACCTTCACATATGGAATCTGACCACTATTCACCATGCTATAAACCATTGATCTAGAAACTTCGAGTATCTGGGCCATATCTGGCACAGTCAATACATCCTTCTCCACATTCAATTGTACATTCGTCTGCACACAGCCACCCCCTTTTGTTCATTACGTTGTACAACGTGAGTAAAAAAATATACACATGGGTAGAATCCGCTCTAGAAAGCATCCCCTTCCTTTCTGTCCGCTTTGTTGTACATTGTCAATTGTATTGTACAGCGCTTCCATTTTTTTGTCAACCCTTTTTGTGCAATTTATTTGTTTTTTGTTGTCTTATGTCCACCAGAGTGTTATAATGCCTGTAATAGGAGGTGATAAACTTGGATAGCGAAAGCATCGCCAAACTTGCCCAAATCGTTGACGATTACATGGGTGATCGAGACATGACTGTAAGAGATTTTGCCAAGAAAGCGGGGGTGTCTTCGTCACACGTGCAAAATATTAAGAAGGGCAACTTTAAGGACCTTCAAATTAGCACGTTGGCCAAAATAGCGGAGGCGATGGGATTTGACTTTGTGGAATTGGTATTGCGGATCGGCTTGGCAGATAAGCCACGCGACATTTTTTCTGCAGACGAATTATCCAGGGTTGCGCCGAAGCCATATAAGGAGATACTGGAAAAACATGGAGACCTCGTTATTCGCATTGCTGAAAAAGTTGCACTCTCGGACATAAGCCCGAAACAGCTTGAAAAGATAGTAGATGCGATTGCGGAGATCAAACACGGTGACTAGAAGGAGGGATGGTTTTCTTTTACCCGATCTCTCGTTTATGGACAAGGAGGTTTGGAAAGTGAAGTTTGAAAGGCGTGCCCTTGACACATTCGTCCTAGAAATTCATGATCTTAAGAACCAGACCGTTTACCTAAACGAAAGGGGTAACCATGCGGGGAACAATCGAATTACGCTCGAAGTTGGACAAAAACAAAGTGGGGACCTACAGGATCGAAATATCCATGGGCAAACAGCCAGACGGCACCTATGGCAAGATTCGGGAAACCTTCAGGGGAACGAAAAAACAGGCCGAACTGTATAAGGCAGAACTTCTCATAAAGCTTAGTAAGAATGAGTACCTTCCAGATTCGGATATGACCTTCGGGGAATTAGCGAAGCGGTGGATTGAGGATGTTCGCAAGAATCAACAACCGAATACTCACAGGTTCTACAAAAATATTCTTGACTCGTATATTCTACCAGAGATCAAGGACTTACCCGTTTCTAAAACTAACTCAGCTGCGATTAAGATATTGCTGGGAAATATGAGGAATAAAAAGTCGAAGCGAAATAAGCCTTTTTCGAACACGACCATCGGGCATGTTCGCTCCACGTTATCAGCTTGCCTTCAATATGCGGTGGAGGAGTTGGAAATACTCTCAGATAACCCCTGCGCTAGTGTGAGGATGAAAGGGGGCTCTAAGGTGCGCAAGATCAAGTCAACTGACGTTTATACCAAAAAGCAAATACGAGCATTCTTAAAGGATGCCAAAGAAGAAGACTATTACATGTATTTCCTTTTGGCGGCTAGCACAGGAATGAGACAAAATGAGATTCTTGCCCTTACTTGGGATAATGTGGACTTTCGCAAAGGAAAAATTAAAGTCGAGGACGCCATTAAGCAGAACACGAAAGCTGGTGTCATTGTGGGAGACCCTAAAACAGCCTCGGGAAGTCGCAGTGTTGCCATCGACCATGGTTTAGTCAGAGAGCTTAAGCGGCATAAAATGAAGCAAAATGAAACAAAGTTAAAGATGGGTCCAGCTTACGAAGAACAAAATCTGGTCGTCGCAAATGAGCTGGGAAAAGTGATAAACAGTGGGCAATTGAGGAAGGTGATGAAGCGAATTAGCGAAAAAGCAAATGTGCCGTATATCCCTCCAAAGAATTTACGGCACACGCACGCTACGTTATTATTGTATTCTGGCGTAAACCCAAAGGTAGTTCAAGAACGTTTGGGGCATAGCGACATTACGATCACGTTAAACGTCTACTCTGCCATGCTACCAATTATGCAAGAAGAGGCTGCCGAAAAATTCGGTTCATTGCTTCAAGACATTTGATGAAATCGCTCTCCGAAAGGGGAGCTTTTCTTTTTCCCCCAAATTTACCCCAACAGCGCGTATGTGATAAAAAATGGGCATACCTGTAATGGTTTGCCCATGCGTATTTGTATGGCGCGCCCGACAGGATTCGAACCTATGGCCTTCTGATTCGTAGTCAGACACCAATTGTCCTGGAAGTACATCCCAGTCCCGAGAGTGCCTTCAATACGGAAGTTCCCCTTCTATAATGTCCTAATCGTTTGGGGTATTACACCCGATTCCAGCCAGTTTTACCCCAAGTTCACCCCAACTTGTTCATCATGCTGAACACTTCGGTCTAATTTATTGCACAAACGAATATAATGCTACTGATGTTAGATGAGCCAATGGGGTGTACTCTCACAGGCTCACCGAGGACAATTTTTTAGCTGGGGCAATGCAGGATCCCAAAACTTGCAAATTACCCTCTGAGGGAGGTTATTTACGTGCAGGAGATTGTTGATCTAATTCAAGGATTAGGCGATGATTTTTATCTGCTTGGGGTTTTGGTTTTTAGTTCCATAGCTGGAATTCGCTTGGTCATCGGTCACGTTTCTAGATTATGTAAAGTTGAAGACGCTATGGAGCTGGCCTGGCGGGATGTTATTTGGGCAACCATCGGGATGGTAGTTACAGGTGTCGTCATTACAATCGTCAATAAAATTCTTTCTTCCCAAGTGATTCATGCTTGGAAGGTGCTCAAGTGAGCTTGCTGCGCTTTCTGCATGAGTGGACACCGCCTGATATTTGGGAAAACCCACCTGACTTTGTGTTAGGTTGGCAGGAATCTCTCTTGTCGTGGGTGGGCAATCAAGTCTCGGAATTGGTCAAATTAACAAGTTCTCTCCTGCTTTCGTTTCCAACACACTTCATCGAAACTCCGGGATTTAAGCAATTGTACGCCTTGGTGACTGTAATCGCTTTAGTGTTTTTGCCGTCGTGTATGGCCTACAGGTTTGTTCGTGCGGTCATGGGAGATCGCAGATGGGCCTTTGTGGATCAACGTGACGTAATACTTTTCATTGTAAGGCTTCTGGTGCTCGCTGCCGTGATATTGAAAGCTCCGCAGATCTTTGTTTTGTTTAGCCAGTTGGCTAATCAAGCGGTTGCGATATTTCTTAGTTTAGCCGACTTCGATTTAATTGTCCATCCTCACGGCCTAGAACTGATTATCCTGGCACTACTGATCACAATCGTTTTTTATGCACTAAGACTGATTATTTACTACGCCGTTCGTAACTTCCATCTCATTATTTTGGTCCTAACCATACCGTTTGTATTGGTGCGCTGGGTGATATTTGGCGATAGCAGTAAGATTGAGGCATGGCTTAACCAACTAATTGGCCTTGTTGCAGTCCAAGTCCTGCACGCCTTCATACTAATGATCCTGGCCCGCTTAGTGGGGTTAGAGGCTCCGCCAGACACCGGCGGCAAACTAACCAAGTTATGGGCAGCCATGGTGCAAATTGGAGCTATGGAGTTGATGTTGAGGCCCCAGATTGTGCTAGGCACCATCATAAGCTACCAACCCATTGACGAGCCAACACACATCAAAGGCAAGATGGGTTCGCTTGCCAGCAAGGTCAAACAACTCGCGGGAGGTGGCAAAGGTGATTAGGGGTTTTAAGGAGGGATGGCGCTTAGCTATGTCCGAAAAAGATAGATTGCCAAAAATGCTGGGGGAAGAAGCGAGACGCATGGTGAGTTACATCGTAACAGGAAAACCTCCTAAGCCAAAGGAACCAGAGCCAAAAGAGCCTGCTCCGCGCAAATTATTTAAGTCTGGTACACTGTTTGGCTATTGGAAGGGAAAGCCCATCCACTTCAAGCCCGATGATCATCACCACAAAATAGTTTTAGGGGCGACGGGAACAGGCAAAACGGTCTGGGCCAAAAACTTGGTGATAAATAGACCAGGCATTGCATACCTGGACAACGCAGATGGCCTGGCGGCAGAAGAAACTCTACGATCATTACCCGCCGAACGTTTGCAGAAAACTGTTTTCTTAGACCATTCAGACAAACGCTTCCCGCTTCCAATAGGTTTCACTTCGCAGGCGACAGATATATTTTCGCAAGATGCAATCATCGCTCAAATGGTGGACTTTTTCGAAACCAACTTTGGAGTTGAAGGACAATACATGACAACCGAGTTAATCAGCTATGCCTGCAAAGCTGCAATGGCCCTAGAAAGCTCTACGTTGCTTGATGTCGTGAAGATGGTCAGTAATGCGGATTATCGACAGTCTACGCTTGCACGTCTTGGCAGAGAGCACCAGGACACACTTAATTGGTGGGATAGGTTCGATAGTCTAAGCCCGGCAAAACAAAGCCAAGTTTCGGAATCTTTTTTGCGAAGGGCAGGGATCTTGTTCCGGGATCGTTTCCTCAAATATACGCTTGGGCATCCCGCCAAGGGCCTCGATTACCTCAAGTGGATAAATGAAGGGTACACCGTGATAATTAGAGCGCCGGCAAGTCTTGGCAAGCTAACTGTAAGGATAATCATGGCCATCCATGCTCTTAACTTTTGGAGTGCGGCATTATCTAGGGAAAATATTTCTCCTAGCAAAAGAACGCCATTTCTACTTGTGACAGATGAACCCCAATCGTGGCTTTCTCGCAACGAGGACACATTAGACGATATCTTCAGTAAGGCCCGCAAATACGGTTTTGGCATGGTATGCCTGTTTCAGTCATTTAAACAAATATCAAAGGAATCCCCTGCGCTACTACGCATTATGCTTGATAACCAACCGGACTTAATTGTTTTTGGAACAAGCAAGGAACAAGTTGATCTTCCCTACAATCCAGAAGAATTGCCTAAGTACCACTTTATCGGAAAGGTTAAGGGAGCAGAGCCCTTTATGGCCAAAGCTCCAGGATTACCCAAAACTGTTGGCCCAAACATTAAGGAGTTCATTAGAGAACAAAGGAGTCAATTTAATTATCCTTGGCAAGAGATAGACAGTGCCATTGCAAGGGGGGAATGTGATTGCGGCCCACTGACGCATGGGTTAACCAATACGTTGCCCCCAGGATCACCATACGGGACAAAGAGATCCTCCAGTTCGTACACGATCATCGAATAGTGACGAGTGAACAATTGGCACGCTTGTTTTGGGCAGACTGCTCTAATGCCCAAAGATTATGTAATCGCAGATTGCAAATCCTCGCCCAACTTAGATGCTTGGATAGGTACTACCCTCTAATTCATCCAGGGAAGTCGTATCAACATCTCGTTTTAGATGTTGCTGGAGCCAAAATTCTGGAACTTGAAAAATGGCGGAAAATCACTAGGTTGCCCTCCGTCTATCGCCACCAGGTATTAGTGACAGAATTCGTACTTAGGGCCAAACAGGTAGGTCTGGAGGGAGGCATAGTAGAGTGTTCGCTAGGACCAGTGAGGTCCGACCTGTATTACCCTAATAAAGACTTAGCTGTTGAGATGGATACGGGAACCACTTCGCAGAAACAGCTAATTCTAAAAGCGCAACGCTATCGCAGAATCAAGATTAGCCAAGTGGTTATGGTCACGGAAGGCTCCAACTATAGGCTGAAAGCCTTCTTCGACACACTCGGCTATGGAGTTGGCGCACACTATGATCACCTTGACAAACTGTTGAGGACAATAATTCGGTGAATACTTTGCGAATCTCCGGTAATTATAAGAAGGAATGTTTTGGAATCTAGTTGAAGTGGTTAAAAAATAAAAAGGGAGTGTTTATTCATGAAGCGAAGTTTAGGCTTGGCATTACTAATTGTTGTGGTGGCATCGGCGATGACCTACGCAAAAGTTCCCACGATGTTCTCGGTAGCTGATGCAAAACAGTTGGCCCTAGAGTATTACGAACAAAATGATTGGTTGAATGCCGTTGAGTACCTAACATTATGGGAGGCAGAGGCACAAACAATTGCGAGCTTGACAATGGCTGCGACTAAGCCGGGCACAAACCCGGTGGCTTTAAGGGAGCTTTCCGCGGAGGGGCTTTCGGCTATGACAGGTTACAACGAGTTATCAACTAAATTTTCTAGGGAACGAAACGAAGCAATTTTCCTTCAGGCTCAATGCTATTACAACTTGGGCGATAGTAGGAAAGCTGCAGAAGTTCTGGAGCGATTATTTGAGCTGGTAAGTTATCGCCAGTGGGAATTGTGGACTGACGCCAGGCAATTGCTGAATCAAATCCTGGGGCTTGGGATTGAATAACAAAAAGACCCATCCATTACGGGTGGGTTTTCTTTTTTTTAAAACAAATCACCCCCAGAACCGTGCCCGGGGGTGATAAAAGGGATTTGAATTGGCAAACCAAAGTGTCTAAACTTAGTACGACGCATCCTTTCTGCGCCATGTCCCATCGTGAACACCAATGCTAAACTCTACATTTTCATTGCCAATCAAGGCTGAACCACTCTTAACGTCGCCAACTTCCTTGAAACTGCCGGCGTTTTTTGCACGCTCAACCAGCAGACTCGTCACGTCATCAATTAGCTGCCAGGGTTCTTCATCATAGCCTAGTCTATCGGCCACCTTGACACAAGTGGCCCCTATGGAACGTTCCTCGCCTTTGTTTAGCTTCCATACTATATCCAAGATATCCATGCTAACTAGAGGTTTTTCGTGTTCCTCGACAAACTCTTCGATCCACTTCCGAATTAAAGCGCTGCCATTGATCGATTTTTGTTCGCAAATTTCATTGAATTTGTCTTTTAATTCCTGCTCGATCCTCAGATGCATTCGGTCCAATTTAATCACACTACCCATTGTTATCACTCCTTCCGGATGGAGGGGGGTCGCCCCCCTCCTTGTTTTTAAATTAACCCTTGGCTTCGGAAGCTTATGCTGTCGTTGCCACCTAGGATTACATGGTCTAGGACGTTGACCCCTAGGATTTTCCCTGCTTCCATCAGCCGTTGTGTGGTGGTTATGTCATCGTGGCTTGGGGTTACATCTCCGCTTGGGTGATTGTGGGCTATAATGATGCCTGCGGCGTTGTTGAGTAGTGCTCTCTTAAACACTTCTCTGGGATGGACCAGCGCCGAGTTCAGGTGCCCTCTGCTAACCTCGAATGCTCCGGTTACCCTGTTCTTTATGTTGAGGGTAATCATGACGAAGACCTCTTCTGGTTGGGCGCTCATATCGAAAATATCTTCGATTAGTCTAGCCGCTTCATCGGGATTACTGATGATTGCGCTCCCCTGGTATCTTCCGCCTCCTGTTTTGACTAATTTTAATGCGTACGTGCTGACGTTACATGCCAATTCAATCCCTCCATTTCTTATCCCTTACAACTATATTATAGCACTATTGTGCGTACATGTCAACACCCAGGAGGGATTATTTTATTGTTTTTTTTGGAAAAGACCCATCCTTAAAGGCGGGTCTTTCGCTTCTTTTCGATGTTGTCTTCCGCTTTTTCCTTGTAAAGCTCTAGGCCCCGGCGCATAATCTCGGCCATGGCCAACCCTGTTTCGTAATTTTCCCTACGTAGCCACTCGTAAAGTTCCAGTTCCTTTGCGCCAGTAAACCTTATCATCAAAGATTTTTGTCCCATAACTTTCCGCCCCCTATTCCCATGCTCTGGAAAATTCCTTATCAGCAAATAGAGCCGCCAAACCTGTTATTTGCTTTAATCGCAATATCTCATCAACGTCCATGCCCAGGTGCCTAGCTATCCAAGAATCGGACTTGCCCATTTCCACCAGTTCTGCCACAATATTGCTCATCAGGTCAATATTATGAGTGCCTCTAGCTCTGTTGTGCCGGATGGTGGAGGCCATGCGCTCACCAATGGGCTTATCTATCACAGAGACCGGCATGTGCCCGCCTTCTCTTTCAAAAATGTCCTTATGCTTCATCATCACACCATAACGGTGAAACCCATCTACGACCTCATAAACATCATCGTCCTTGTGATAATAACACACTATGGGCATAGTGTAGCCATCTGCTTTCACGCTCTCGTAAAGCAGCTTCATTTCTGGTGGCGCCACCCTGTTGGGATTATACTCATTAGCCCTGATTTTCTCTACAGGCACCCTTCGGACGTTATACACAGGACTTACAAAGTCGCTCATGCCTGCAACTCCTTTCTATATACAGAAAAAGATCCCCTTGATCCAATTACGGAAAAACCTGTGTCCAAAAGTATCTTTGCCATATTTTCCTTGTTCGTGACTACCTCGATTTCGCCATCCGCATGACTAAATGCCAAAGTAAGTAGTTCTCGAAATACCCCTTTGTTGCGAAATTGTTCTTTTACATAACAGCTCCCGACACTAAACTTGCCCTTAGATTTTGGTTGAAGGTAGCAAAAACCTATTAGGGACGCATCCTCGGTGGCAATAAACCACGTTTTGTCATGATCGTCGTAAATAGGATATCCCAACTCTTTCTCAACCTCTCGGTTGGCTAAATGCGGCCCCATCAAAGGGTAAAACTCTGGATTCCGATTGGTGATATTTTTGAATTCCATCTTGACCGCCTCCTACAAATTCCGATACTTCTCGATCAATTGCCTCTGCCGCTCGGACTGGTTTTTTGTCTGCGCAAAAGACAAACCCTTGCACATGTGATCGTTTTTAAGTATGCACATGGCCATTCTTCGCCACGTTGGGGCATACCGCTTGCTCTCAATATCGCCGTCAATATGGTCCTCAATACGTTTATATCTTACTATGCGCTTGTCTTTGGACCCACGGTTGGTAATCTCGTTAGTAACTACAGCCGATTCTGGCAACGCATCTAAAACATCATCCGGCAAACCCGACCCAATCCGATTCCAATGCCTGATAAACGTTATGAACCGATCTACGTAGTTCGCTCGCGTCTCGGGTGGTAACGAAGCCAGTAATAGTTTGGTGTAACTCTTCCATGTGTGGCCTTTCGGTAGCTGGACCTGGCGATAGCCAATAGCTTTTGTTCCACAATAGATATTTCCGAAGTTCGCTCCCGATACCCGATTCACTACTCGTGCCCAAGTTTCGGGTTCAATAACCCGATATAGGTCAAGACCAATCCGTTGATCATCTCCGTAGGGCTGGCAAATACGCATGCTGGCTAAGCTCACCCCCGCCTTGTAAAACATGTCATAAAGCTTATTGTAATCCCACTCGTTTTTCCCGTTAGCGATCCAGATATCTTCCACACCCCAGTCGTAAATGGGGTATACATTGATGACGTTGGGGTCAGCGGGCGAGACAGTTGTCCATCCATGCCCTTTGTATCTCTCCTTGGAAGTACTAACAATCGTTCTAAAACGGTTGAGGCTCTCATTGGAGCGGATGCCGACTATTGATGCGGTTTTTTTGCCATCGGCAAACCACTTGTTGAACTCTGGAACAAATTCTTCAAACTCCATGCGGTAGCGATAGAACGGAAAGTAATCTTGGTCTTTGATAACGGGGAAATCCGGCATGGGTCTGATCCATTTGTCTTCCAGTCCTGGTTCCCATGCGCACCAATAGGGTTCATACATTGATACAGCATTTCTTAGGTTCAGTGGTAAACAAACCCAATAAGGAATAATTAAATCAGCGTTTTCGGTAAGCATCTTCTGCATATACTCGATAGTTGCCGTGTATTGACCCTCTAAGTCGATGAACAGTACCCCTATTTTTTCCTTAATGCCGTGTTTCCGCATATAGTCAAGAAAGAGGTTTAGGATGATACCGCTATCCTTTCCGCCGGAAAACGAAACGCATATTTTTTCGAATTCGTTGAATGTAAATTCAACCCGCTCTAGTGCCGCTTCGTACACGTTTTTGTTCAGATATTTCTTGGCCATTGATCCACCTCCAAATGGCTTCTTTGTCATCCTTGTGTTTGTCTATTTCCCGCCTAAAACTGTCCACAAGGCCCTCCTTGCTCATCAAGCTGTTGTAGATGCGTTCGTCAATGGTATTTTCACAAATCAAGTCAATGATGTGCACATTCTCGGTCTGGCCGGCGCGATGAATACGATCCTCGGATTGCGCCCTAGTATCCCACGAAAAATCGTTGCTGTAATAGATGGCGTAGTTTGCGCGTTGCAAATTAAGTCCAAATGCTCCGCAACGCTTGTTGGCAACTAGAAATTCTGCGTTGCCTTTGAATTTCTCTAATTCCTCGTCGCGCTCCTTGACCGTCAACTCTCCATACAGCTTAGCCGACTCATAGCCAGCTTGAGCCAAGACTTCACTGATCATCTCGATTTCGTGGGTATATTTACACCAAATAATCACCTTGCTATCCTTGGGCAAGTCCGCGATGGTTTCCAAGAGCAACTGTATCCTTGGGTTTTTCAGAGGATTGTCAAACAAGTCCTGCCAATCCCATGTCTTTCCACTGACCACCTTCTGAAGCGTGGCAAACAATCTGAAGATTAGTGTCGATGCCTCTGTGGTCCAGTCATCCCAGCGCTCCATAATCTCGAAAATATGACTCTTGCTATGTTCATACTCCCAGTACTGTTCTTCGGCCATGCGGCAGTATCGTCTAGAGTAAGACTTCGGCGGTAGTTCTAGGCATTCGTCTTTCCTAACCTGGTAGACAAATGGTGCCATTTTGTTGACCAAGTGCTCAACGTTATGGGCTCTAACCACTCGCCCGGGTATTCTGGAATCATATTCGAGGTGATTTGCCGCAAAGGAATAAAACGATGAATACCCCAAAACCCTCGGGTCCAAGAAATACCACTGGGAGTACAAATCTTGCTCATTGTTCGAGATTGGTGTGCCGCTTAAAATAAGCTTGTACTTGGAACGTTCTCCCAATCGCCATATAGCCCTGGTGCGCTTAGCCATGTGATTTTTAACCAGTGACGACTCATCCACAACTGTGAAGCATCGCCTTTTTTCAGCCAGCTCCAGCAGGACAAAATTTAGCGAAAGGGAGTTCGATAAACTCTCTATGCCTGCAACATAGATGTCTGCATCCCAGCTTTTGATTCCAGAAGTCTCTACCAATTCATAATCAACGCCCTGCAGGTGCTTCTCTACTTCATCCGCAATAGTCCTTTTGACCGATACTGGGCAGAGCCATAGGATACACTCTACCTTGGCATCCAATTTTCGCGGAATAGCTATACCAAATGCTGTTCTCGTTTTGCCCGTTCCCATGTCCATGTATAGAGCGCCAACCTTAGTGTTGATCAGCTTATCTATTGCTCGTTGTTGGTGTTCCATCGGCTCAGTCGTAAAGGTCAGCAAGGTCATCAGCCTCTCCTTCGTCCTCCAAGTCTACGATCATCTGATCGATTTGTTCAATGCGCTTCAGAAGCGCAGCCTTTTCCTCTTTGAGGGCTTCGACGCTTATATCTCCCAATAGCTCAACGGCCTCTTTGTTTTCTGCCCAGGTTCTCATAGCGATGTCTCGGGGCACGTCTCTCACTTCAATCACTGTGCCTGCTTCCGGTGCTATCAACGGATACCTTCCAGAGCCTCCTGACCAAGCGTATCCTCCTTGGATGGTGATAACTCCATTATCGATCTCGACCTTGCCATCTCGGTATTTACGGCGTAACAGCTGGCGACCAAACAAGACGAGTTCACCGCCCACGTCAAAGTGATCCAGCTTCACCCGGACACTGACCTTTTTTGCCTGCTCGTAGTCGTCCGTACCAAATATATCAATCAAGGTGCTCCTGATAGCAAATTCATCCCTCGGGTCAAACATCCATACTTTTCTGCCATCGCTCCATTTGCCACCCCTCATTCGGGCAAATGATACAAATTCCTTATTATAAGGAGAGGTAACGTTTAATATTCCATCTCCAACAACCACCTTGATCATCGTACTCCCCCCCTTTTTATGCGGGTGGCGGTGAGGGATCGTATCCCGTGACGGTTGCCCCTCTAGCGTAACAACGGACTGCACCCGCCATTTTCTCAGGCGGCTTTTCAGGCTCTGCCAATGTGGGGGTTGTGACCCACTCTCCCGCATTACCAGCCCCGGGGGGCTGTCACTCTGCATTTATTTTTCGGCCTCCACTGTTCCATGCACTGTTCCAACCACACTGCCATCATCACACGTGAGTTCGTACTTAGCGATACCGTTTGGTCTGACTTCAACAAGCCGTTCGGTTACTCCGTACTTTTTGCGCAAGTTCTCAATCTCCCTCTCGTGCCCCCTTGCGTATGCACTTCTAGTTTCCTGGGTGATCTCCACATTGCGATGGTATTCTGCGTTGCCATTCACTTCGTCCAATGCTTCCAATTCCTTCAAAAACGCTCTAGCTTTGGTCATTTTGGACCCTCCTTGTGTCGGAGGGGCTTGCGCCCCCGCACTATGCGCCAAATCTCTCAATTATTGCCTCGATTAGCTCTCCCCATGCCACCATATCAGCCTGGTAGTCTTTTGCAAGATAAGGGGCAAGTGCCGCTCTGTCCTCGTCCCAATTATCAAGGTGAGGTAAAACCGCTTCGATTAACTTATCTCCGGCCTCTTTGCGTGCCGCCTCTAGTCTTTTATGACCATCTAGCATGATCCCATATAGGTCACACTCTTGGACTACTAGCTCATTGTATCTTGCACGATCCTCAATACTCATTTCTCTTAGCCCTAGGCTTTTTGCCAACGGTGCAAAGATTCCGGTAAATTCCAACGCACCATCAAATTCGTTTTCTTCCAAGATTCGCAATTTGATGTCGTCCTCAAGTGACTTGCGTGCTATCAATCCTTCGTGTAAGGTTTGATACCTGTTCAAATTTTTCCTGATGTTTTCCATTTTCGTTCCCCCTTGTTTTGTTTGCCGTTCCCTTAACTTGATTTAAGTATATCACGGTATCGGTATATCGTCAAGGGTTTTTGCTAATCTTTTTCACTTTTTCTCAAATTATTTTTGAGCGACAAACCCCCAGCTACAGGGCTTTTGAACGAGGCGTTTAGAGCCATTTTAAGGGGTGGATCTTTTGGGGGTAGGGTGATTGTACCTGTTTTTTGGCATAAAAAAAGACCCCGATCCGAAGACCGGGGTACGTTCATAGGGTTTTTGCTATAGTGTAGATTATGGCAGCGACTGCCGCTCCGCCACCCGCCCACTTTGCCTTATCCCAAAGGCTGGGTTGGCTATACTTGTAGAGGAACTGCAAATCCTCAATCTGCCTATCCTGCAATTCGATTATACGATCTTTGGCTTCGAGGGTAATCTGGAAATGTTTTCGCTCTACTTCTATGGCGTTAGTGATGGCAGCGTTTTCTCTAGTCAGCCGCTCGTTTTCTTCGACCAGGTCCTTATTGATTATTTCCAACTCAATGACCCGATGCTCCATCTCTTGCATGTAGTCGGAGAGGAGAACGAAGGCATCCTCTGGAATAGCCACATATCCGTCTTTACGCACTATGCCCTCTGGCGATACACTACTTTCGTTCGCGTAGACGGCCGATGAGATCATCAGTGTAATCAACAGCATCATCAACGCTAGTAATAGGATCTGGTTTCTCGGGGATAGGTGTGCTTTCTTTTTGTTCATCCCTAATCTTTTGAATTTCTTCATCATGGTCAGCTTTCACCCCCTCGTAATTATCCCGGGCATCGCCAGCCTCTTCTTTTGCCTGTGCAATTTTTTTGTCGCGCTCTTTGATCTCTTTTTCCTTCTCCTTTACCCATTTGGGCTTTTGACCCAGAGCTAGCACGCCAATAAGGGCAAGGATAATCACCCAAGCCCATTCTTTTAGTTTCTCCCACACCATGTCAATACCCCCTATCAAAAAACTCTTCGATTCCCCTAACAATAGACTTGGCGCATGCCACTTGGTATTCTTCGTTTTGCAAGAGTTTTTCTTCCTCGTCATTGCTGATGAAACCAAGTTCCACTAACGCGGCAGGCATAACGGTTCCTCTTAAGACTTGGAATCCAGCCTCTTTTACGCCTCGATCTTTTCGATCTGTCAAGGCGATTAAGCCCCACTGTATTCCTCTAGCCAAGTGCCTACCTCTGTCGCTCGCATAGTAGTGATATGTTTCAATTCCGTTAGCCCCTGTGTTTTCTGCTGCGTTGCAATGAATGGAAACAAATAGTTGGCTTTTAGATTGGTTTGCTATTTCACACCGCTTCGAAAGGGAAACGTATTCATCGTCAACTCTGGTCATGTTCACGGCGTACTTCTCTATTAATTGTTCTGCCACCTTTAGGGCGACTTGCAAGTTAATATCCTTTTCTTTAAGCCCTGACCGCCCCACTGCTCCGGGATCCTCCCCCCCGTGGCCTGGATCTAGGCATATCCGCTTCATCCTTGCTCACCACCTCTAAACCATTTCTGTTGCACGTTTGAAACCCGCAAGCATAGCAGGCAATGCACCCATGCACCTCAATTTCGGCACCACATTCAGGACATCTAACTCTCACTTGCTATCAACCTCTTTCAGTTGTTCTAACGCTTTTGTCAATGGTCCAGGCAGTGGGACGCCCATCTTGCCTAAGTTCTCCATGACCGAAATGCCCTCGTTGCCCACATACCAAAAGATTGTTGCCGTTTGCACTAATGGCGTAGCGGATCCAACCACCCTGTCAACCAAAGTCGCAAGCGCCACTAAAACAAAAATCCCAACTTTACGCGGGATTCCCTTCTTGCCTACTTTGCTATTGGTTTTGCCCGTCTTTGACGATGCAAGTATGCCCGTGATAATATCAAATGTCACAACGGCAACTAGGATCTTTAGTGACATGGACCACTCCCAAAACAAAAACGAGAATAACGAACCACCCAGCGCAAAGAGCATTTTTAAAGCGTTTACATCAGTTTTTTCCACCTTTCCATCAACCCCCTAACAGTTTGAGTAGCACAACAGCTAACCCACCAATAACTCCCCCCAAAACTGTTGCCCAAAAGCCCAACCATTCTGGAGTGCCCCTTTTCCACCACCAATCCCAGACAATCTCTTTGACCGCTCCAGCAAGTGCTGCCACGAACAAACCAAAGCCCACAGCACCCATCATCACGAATACCTTTAACCAACTCCACGACAGCCAAACCACAAGCGGGTATACAAAAAGCCCCGCCAATAGTGACAGGGCTAGTCCAGCCAGCAAATGCAGTTGTTTGTCCTTTTGCATGGTTCACACCCTTCTTTTTACAGTTCGAATAATTCTTCCCGAACCTCATATTTTTCCAGACCTACCAAGCCACGAAAGATCTCGGGAACCTCTGGATGAATAATGATGTTCTCAGATCGGCGTTGGTATTGGGTAGCCTGTAGTTTACTGAAATATCCCTTTCTTTGTTCGTGTTTGGTCGCGAAAAACTCTGCGTGATTCTTGGCTTGTAGCATTCTATCTTGCACGAACAAGTCTTTTAGGTGATGTCTCAAAACATTTGAATCGTACTCCGGAGGTAGGTTGTGGCTTGTGAATCCATCTCTGTTTTGGGGCAGTCCCTCAAAATGAAAACAATCGCCCCCCCACATGGACCGAATCATCGGAGAGTTTCGAAAGATCCGAATGTTTCGGTAAGTATACGTGTCTTGCCTTTCCCAGCCGAAAATCGTGGTGATGGGTTGTCGTAGAGCGTTATATCCCATGTAGTGAGCCATCTCGATTTCTGCCAGGGTAGCTTCGTATAAACGAGGGTGGAAGTATTCATCCGCTTGAATTTCTATAATCCAATCATAGCCCACACATTCGTTTTGAAGCAGGCTTTCTAACGCTTCGTCAATCGTCTCCCAGAATTGGCTTTTTTGATGGGGAATCTGAGTAACCACAATCTTTGGCCAGCGTTTTTCCATGCGCTTTAAGACTTCTAGCGTTCCATCCGTTGATCCACCATCATTGACAAATAAAACATCTACCAACGGCAATGTTGTAATCAGCGCTTCGACAAATGGGTATTGAGCAGACAAAACGTTATGGAACGGGCAAATGCCCGCAACCTTAATTCCCATGTGGGACACCCCTCATAGCCTCTAGGTGTTTTCTAGTATCCTTAGCTATAGCAGGCAAATCAACGTCTGCTCCCAAGAGTATCATTTTTTCAGCGGGTTTGTCCCCTCCAGGCACATTAAAAAGAACAGTCCACCGTTCCTTAGTCGGTAGGCTGTTCGTTATTATTGTAAAGATTGGTGTTTCTACAATGGCTACGCCGTGTAAACAGCTCCACACTATTGGCATACTGAGTAGCTCGATCAAATAATCGGTGCCCGTTTGGTCGATGCTGTTCATCACATCTAGCCAAATGTCACCGATTCTGATTGACTCCTCACAGTCTAAGCTGCATGGAAAATGTGTTGTTGTGCGCAACCCCATATACCTAAGCATTTGATTCGTATGGATGTGACCTTCAACCTCTATCACTCTGTCAGCTACCATCTTAGAGTTCTTCGTCTCTTCTGCGGAGTGCCATACGGGGTCATAATAACCGTCTCCCCATTTTTCTACAAAGAATGTGCTACAACAATCAGGAAACAACAGTAAGTCTCCCAGTTTCTTGTGATCCGTTTGGCCTCTAGCCATGTACGATGAAGCTCTACGAAATGCTTCTGCATCTTCTAGGTTTCTTGCCATTACTCCGTAGGCACTACTATTGGAATCTCCAACTACTGTAGGAATATGCCTGTGGCTAAAACCACCATAATTTCTTGTCCATTGAATCGGCAACCAAACCATGTTGTCCTTGTGGAACCTTTCGATGAGGCTATGAAAGGTGTGGGGCGAAAAGTGGATGGTGCCGCACTTGCGCAGCCCCCTTCTTACCATTTCGTACTCGGCCTTGTCATGAAGCGGGAGGGCCCTATTCAACATAACTTCGTATTTCTCTCTGGCTTCGGTAGAGTTCCAAACCAGTCTTGTGAAAGGGTTGACGTCTATCTGCAATAGTCCATCTTGGTTGAGCTTATTCATCATTTTTTCCTCCCCTACACTTTCCACGAGTCGCCATGATCGCCATGGTCACCGTGTGCTCTGTCGCCGTGTTGTCTATCGCCATGACCACAATCGTCCTCAGAAGGGGACTGGCTGGGTAACGGTTGTGTCGTCTGCCTGCAATGACTTAGGTTTACCCTGGCATCTTGTCTCCAGCTACTCGCCCTGGGATTACTTAGGGTAGACATAAAGCAAAAAGCGTCAGGATTCATACCCTTCACTGAGTTAGGATCTGTGAACGCCTCGCTTTCTCGATCTGTGGTAAGTTCGATGTTTGGTAGCATCCTCTTGAGCAACTTTGATGTTTCTTCAAACAATCCCTTTAAGCCTAGGCAATATCTGCTTCGATTACGCCAATCTCCATCTATACCTTCTGCAGGGCATCCTCCGGTGCAATTCCTCCAATACTTACAGCCTTTGCACCCGCCTAGTTCCTGCCCTATCTTGGGAAGAATCTCATAACGAATTAAACCGAATCCTCTATCTCCTGCATTTTGAAAGCGGGGATAGATGTGTCCGGTCTTTGAGGTTTTCATGCAGCTTGCGGTGCTTCCGTCTGATAAGATGACTCTTTCTGCACCGGCGTTGTAATAGTCACATGGAGCGAAAGAACAAGTCCCTTGATTAAGACCTAGCAGACTATCTACGATGTCTCGATAAGGAAGCCAATCCCCGCCCACTTCTGTCAAAATAAAACGGGTCATGTCTCGGTAAAAGTCATCGAGTTCCTCGGGGGTTAGTGCAATTTTCTGTATACTGGGATAATCAATTTCAGCAGGATTCATTCGGCCAGTTATTCCGAGCTCTTTCAATTCCAAAATCCATTGTTTAAATGCTTCTCGTTGACCAGGCAAACCATTAGCTTTTGTAAGCACACAGATGATGCCCACTTGAATACCCTCGCGACGTAGCCACTTGATGTTTTCCCAAATTAAATCTGCAACATGTTTATCTTTGGAATCCACTGGTATGCGGTATCGGCTCATCTCGCCAGGCCCATCGAAGGAAACGCCAACCTGGGTTTTGTAAAGTTTGAAAAGCTCAATATGTTTCTCGTTAATCAGAGTTGCGTTCGTTTGGATGGACGAGTGCCCGATTTTCTCAAACGATGTCGCCAGGATGGCCTCTACCACATCAAGGGGGGCCAGTAAAGCCTCTCCCCCATGAAGGTAAGGTGCGGTTTGCTCTCGCTCGATTTGAGTTAATACCGCCTCTAAGTCAAGTGGTCTGTGGTTGGCCCTTTCCCGATAAACGTGTTCATAACAGTATGCACACTGTAAATTGCAGAGTGCATTGGTAATTTTTACACTAAGCATTGTGCTTCCCCTCTCAATTAAAAATACCCCTCAAAACGGGGGTTATCCGTGTGCCCGGTTCCTGAATCAGAGTGATCGGTGTGGTCAAACGTTATGTGATCTGTATGGTCTATATAGTGAGCATCCCAATACGGGCCGTAAACACCTCCATCGTTGTGTATGTTGCCATAGTCTTGATGGTCTATGTGAGGGTACGGTATGTTAATGACTTCATCGACATGACCTTCCGCTACGTTAATGTACGCCACGTTTTCATGCGACACGTTTTCGTGAGAGACGTTTTCGTGCGACACGTTTTCGTGCGACACGTTTTCATGAGACACATTCTCGTGAGAGACATTCTCGTGCGCCACGTTTTCGTGAGATATGTTCTCGTGAGACACATTCTCGTGCGCCACGTTTTCATGCGATACATTCTCGTGAGAGACGTTTTCGTGATCTCGATCTCCGTGGGGCGAATCAAGGTGATCCCCGTGGTCAGAATGGAATGGATCCCATCCGTTTAGGTATGGTGTATCTAGATGCACTACATTCTCGTGCGACACGTTTTCATGCGACACGTTCTCATGAGACACATTCTCATGTGTGCGATTAAAGTGATCTCGATAATCTCCATGCAGCGTTCCGATGGCTATATCTGTATGACTACGGTTTTCGTGAGGAGAAGCGCTGTCAATGTGATCAAACCACGCATTATCGGGATAAAAAGAGCTATCGGAATAAGGGTACGTCCAGTCCACATAATAGGGCCACGAGGGACTTTTCCCCCCCGGATATAGATCTGAATAATTGGCATAAGGGGGTGAGTAATCCATGTGATCCAGATGAACACGGTCTTCATAACTGGTCCAACTTCCGGAATTCCTGTGTGTCGTGTCGGTGTATGGAGCAATGTTCTCATGCGACACATTCTCATGAGACACGTTTTCGTGAGATATGTTCTCGTGGGCTCTATCAGTATACGCTTTGTTCTCATGCGCCACGTTTTCATGCGCCACGTTTTCATGAGACGTATTCTCGTGTGACACGTTTTCGTGAGACACATTCTCGTGTGACACGTTTTCATGAGACGTATTCTCGTGTGACACGTTTTCGTGAGACGTATTCTCGTGTGACACGTTTTCGTGAGACGTATTCTCGTGTGACACGTTTTCGTGAGACACATTCTCGTGTGACACGTTTTCGTGATCTTGATCCGCATGATCATAACTAATGTCCGCGTATATATTCTCGCGAATAAGTCTATCAACATGGTTGTCATCATTGTGTGCAGGCTGGTCCAAGTGATCGGTGTATCCCTCGTCACGATCACTGTGATACGAACCTCTGATCACATCCCCGCTAGCACTCGGCTTGCTAAACCACAGCCACCTTTGGGGGTCTATGGCTACATAATAAGGAGGTCTTCCGGATGGAGCTCGCTCTTCGGTGTCGATAACTCGCTTGCGTTGATTCGCATCAATGTAGCAAAAATAGTTTCCCTCGATCCAAAATCTACCTGGTGGGTAGGTGGTTGCTCCCATATCGCTGCCTAGGAAACTCCACTCTTCTCCATTTCTGAGGATGTAAAGCCGTTCCCCCTGCACCCAAATATTACTGTTATTGTAAGGCATGCCTCCTTCCCCCTCTGCTTACGCTAATACGGTTTGACTGGCAAAATGATAGCCTCGGCTTCAACCACTCCTCTGAAGTATGCGTCTCCCGATTGGGTGCTCATTTGAATCGATATGTGTCCCAATGTGTCATAAAATACGATTCCAACTCCCGAAATTTCAATTCTGCTGTCGTCTACACCAGTGCCCATAATCTTTACAGCGTTAGCATCAATTGTACCTGTTGTGATGTGTGAGCCATTGATATAGGTAAAACCATAACTAACCGCCAGCACAGCCGGGTTGTCTGTGGTGAAGTACATACCGATTAGAAAATAGTGATACGAACTATCTTGTAGCGCGGGCCTTGTGGTGCTAAACATGATCTCGCCAGCAGTGGTTGTCTTGGAGCATCTAGCGTACACGTAAAGCTGTTGACCCAACGTTTGCTGTTGCGTTTTAGCGGCGATGTTCCATGTCTTTGCTTCCTCCCCGATATCGGTGGCTAAAACAAGGTAGCCGGCAGTATTGGAGAACTTTCCTCGAGCATCCCCATCATTTGCATCCATTTTTACGCCGATCAACTGGAAGTTTCTTGTCCCAGCTCCGACTGCCAAGTGTTGCGTCTCGACCGTGCTGGGCTTAATCCCCGCAGCATCAAAGTAACCCTCGGCCGTCCCAAAGAAGTGATGATCTAGAAGTTTCTGGTAGGTTTGCTGTGCTAAATAAGTTGCGGCAATCCTTGTTGAGAGTAGCTTTGGAATATTCACCGTGACCGCAGTGGATGGTGTGCTAACGCTTTGCGACCGGTCTCTGGCTCTCACCCTGACATAAACGACTTTATCCGCATACATGCCGGTCATATTGAAAACATTTGACGGGCTGTAATACGTTTTGAGGTCTTGGGTGAATGTAGTATTCGAGGCGACTTCGATAACGTAATCAAGAAAATTGCTCATGACTACATGCTGCCAGTTCAAAACCACGTCTCCATCATCATTGATCGAAACAATCAGCCCCGTTGGCACCTCGGGCGGTGTAGCATCCCCACCTACAGTAATTGTTGCTGTGGGGTCTCCCTCGGAGTAAACACCGGCTCTACTCACTGTCCTAACACGATAGATGTATGTCTTTGCTTCTTCTAGCCCCTGCGTGTCTTGGTGCACTTCTTCGCCCTTGTCTAAAGTGGCTATGGGGAGAAATGTTCCTCCACCTGTGGCCCGCTCAATGAATTGTTGGTGTGAATGCTCGCTGATACTTTTCGCCCAGCTTAGCTCTACCAACAAGACTGTGAACCCATCTTTGGAAACAAACGATTTTTCCTGCGCATTCAAGTTTGTAGCCGGTTCTGGTGGAGTTGGATCTTCTGTTGGAATCTCTTCAACGGTAGCCGAAACAATGTTTGACCACTCGCTAATACGATTGCCCCTGATGGATGCAACCTGATATTCCCAGACGCTATCAATTTCCAACTGTTGGTGAGTGAATATAGTTGTCTTGGATTCGAAGAGTTGCCAAACTCCATTATTTGTCCTTGCTCTAACAGCCCAAGAATCAGCATTGCTTGTCCATGTGACGACAATATAGCCGAAGTTGGGATGAGCAATGACCTGTTTGGGTACATCTGGAATATCCCCCAAAGTTCTGCTCGATGGTCTCCTACCAAGAAGTTGTTCCATGGGGTTGTACAAGAAGTCATTCAAGCCCCAACGAACACGCAGGTCTGATTGGCTACTTTGGAAGCTATCGTCCATGATCCTTGCGTTAACTACAACCTTGTTTCTGGGGTGCACCACCGTGATGGTGTCCCCGAGTCCAACGCCGTCTAGCTCTCTTATATCGTCCACTGGGATTGAAACCTCGAAGGCTACATCTGGCTGGCTCCGCTTCTCTAGTTCCTTTTGTCCAGCAAAAATTAATTCTGCCATGGTTTCTGCTTCTGGCATCATGAAATCGCCGGGAATTTCGCCATGGTCCTTGATAGATTGATCGTGTTTGAGTTGTACATAAAGTTGCTTAGTGCCTTCTCCTGATCCAAAACAGTCTAGAACGTTTGCTAATTTAGTTTGGTTATCCCTTAATACTGTGATTGCGATGTTCCTACCGTGTTCTATGACGAACGGGTCTTCACTGTTGATCGTTCTGTCTTGGCCAAGAGTTGCTTCACCGTTTTCGCCCAGGTCCAAGTAGACCTTCTTGGCCGCCTCGTCATGACGGACTCGAAACTCCCATCCGTATTCATCGCAAATGTTGGCTAAACTCTGCAAGAAGTCCACTCGTTCAAATTCAAAGCCTTGAACAATGATGCCAGTGGTCGAGGGGATGCTTCCAACGTTAAGGAATGTTTGTTCTCGCCAGATTAGCTCCACGCCGTCAAGATAGGGCGTAAAACCATACCCTACAACCTCGCCATGAGCATCTTTGCGCACACTTTCTTGATCCTCGGTGTAGAGATTGATGCGAACATCAACCCATCGTCCTGTACCGGCGATAGGAACACCATTAATCTCATTTTCTTGAACATCGCCGACGTTTATTGCGGTCATCTCTGGTCCCCAGGAGGCACTATCTAAACCTGCGCTCGTGGCAGCACTTCTGCTTTGTACAGCAATCCGAACGTAAGCATCAATAATCTCTGTCCAGCGGAGGATTCGTCCTGAGCTCAAAGCACTCTCGCCTAAGTCATGGCGAAACTGGATGTAGCCCCATGCTTTAGGGCGTTCATTTTGAGGGTCCTCTGGGTGTGGTTCATACTCCAAGATCACAGACCCAGGCTCAATGTCAATGTCTACCTGATGCCTTATAGCTGTTTCCCAATCCGCTTTGGTGTTCCACCTTTTAAATCGGAATCGTCTTGTGTGATCACGAACCGCATCTGCTAAATCTTGGCCATTCCAACCCTGCCATTTTGAGGGCGTTTTGAAATTCTTCATACGGTGGGCATGGCCTTGAACGGCAAAAGAGTATTCCTCGCCAGCTAGGTCCCTGCTTTGAATAAAGCCTGTGGCACACTGATCGTAACGGTCGTAAATAGAAACATAGGTTGCTAAACCTAATTGTTCCACGCCTTCTAAATCATGGGGAAGTGAAAACGACGCTTGGTCTGCGGTGTTTATTCTACGCCTCGCTTGTCTCAATGTTATATCTTGTATCGGTTCGCCAGCGGGATTAAGCTCTTGGTCAAAACACTTTATGTATGCCACTTGTTCACCTCCAAATCAAAAAGGGAGGTTACCCTCCCCTTATCACCAACCACTACCATCTGCGGCTGACAAAGCTTCTCTGACTAATTCTGTTACAAAACCACGCACATCTGTAACACCGTTCAAATTCACGTTTACCTGCTGAATCAGGACTTGTTGAATCAAAAGTTCTTGCGCTTGAATGGTGCCAATTTCGGCCATCTGGAACGTTTGAAAGACTTCAAACATTTGTTCGCTCATTAGTCCGGGTAGGCGATCAAGATTTGAAAGCGGCCTTAGAGATTCCAGGAACAAGTCTCTGTCTTGTCCCGATAAACGAGTGATCTGAACACCCCTGATTTCGTGTTGAATCAAGGTATCCTCTGTTGGGAACCATTCGTCAAGCATGTCGCCGCCAAACTCTTCAAAAGCTTTTTCGCCTTCTTCCACCAATTTGCGAATGGCTCTGCGAACCTTCTCGACTTCCTCTTCGCTGTAGCCATCTGCGGCAAATTCCTGCATCATCCCAGCGATGAGTTTGGCTTGTGTTTCAAACTCTGTAGCAAGCAAAACCTGTTCTATCAAAATGCGCTTTAGCTGTTGTCCCAACACTTGTTCAAAGTCTTGCCAGGTGGCTTCGCCAGCGATGGAGGCTGCCATGGCAGAACCTAGACTGCTCAACGATTGGTTCATGGAATCGATCATTACTTTTCCAGTCTCGAATCCTGCTCTAGCCGCTTCTTCGTTCGTGATTTGCCAGCCAGTCGCCCACAGGAAGCCTAAGAAACGCTCTTTCTTGATGTTTGCTTCTGTTGCCTGATAACTGACCCCAAACTCCTCTAAGGCTTCGTTGAGGCCTTCTATACCCTGTTTCAAAGATTGCAGATCTTGGGGAACGGGTCCCGGATCAAAGAGTTGATTGATGAATGAAACACCTGCTGAAATGCCAGCAAATATGGGGTTTCCGGTTAGACCTGCTATTGCTCCAGAAATACCAGCAATAGCCCCCGTAAAACCTCCACCGCCACCGGTATAACCAGCCATCGCGCCGTACATCGCTGCAATTCCGTCTCCGTAGTCACCGAACATCTCCCGCATAGAGTTCCGCATGTTATTAAATGCCTGTGGAGCTTCTCGGATAAGTCGGAAAAATTCCTCGGTCTGGTTGATAGCGTTACTGAATTTTGGCGCTATTTGCGAAAAGAATGCCGATGTGGATTCCTCGGCATCGCGAATTTCTTCACCAGTTTTCAGAAGTTCATTTAGATACTCTTGTTGCTGAATATGGTCATCTGTGGCATCAATCAGTTTCAACAACTGACCATACTTGTCTCGCAAGCTAGCCAGATCATTTTTGTTATACTCAATTGCCCTAATGCGAGCTACCGCATTCTGTTGGGCAAGCTCCCGTTCGAGTTCAATTTCCTGTTTTCGAACATCTTGCCATTCTGTAGAGAAGCGGTAAAGGTCTCCATAAAGCTCCTCGTATCCTTCTCGCATCCGCCTGATAATGTCCAGCCTATCCTCTAGGCTGATTTCTTCCTCAATCGTCATGGCATTGAGTAAAGACCGTTGATCTTCGAGTGTTTGTTTGGCCAGATTGTGCTTAGCTCGCTGGAGGTCACGTTCAAGTTCGATTTTCCGTTCGTTGCCTGCGGCAGTTAGCTCCAGTTCGCTTTCGATACCTGTGATTTGCTCTTCTAAGACAACCTGGGCACTTACCTGCCTAGACTGAATCAAGAAGCTCTGCCACTGTTCTTCGCGTCTTCGAGCGTCCTCTAATCGCCTTTCCTCTTCCTTTTCTAGCCGAAGTTGGAAAGAATCAAGTTCAGCGACCGCATATAACCCCGATCCGTCTTCCATACCCGCATAAAGTCTAATACGCTCTGCAATCCATGCCTGGGTTTCCACGAGGTCGGCTTCACGAAGATCACCAAGGGCCTTGATTTCCTCCGCTACCCTATCAGCTAGGTCGCGGGCTTCGATTTCAGCGTAGTTCTTACTAATCGCCTGCAAGCGCTCGTGGTGGGACTGATAAGCAAGCTCAATCATTTCTTGGCTGCCCTTGTATTGATCCAATTCTCGATTCAAACGGAGCAAGGATTCAGCGATTTCCGCTTCTTCTAGTTCACCCTTATTTCTCAGCCTCTGAATTTCAACCTCTTGGGTTCTGTAGCTGATTTCCTGCGCAGCTCTTAACTCATCCTCGTTTTGCTTTTCGGTGAGCTGACGGCGCAATCGGGCCATAGCCTGGACTTGCTCAAAGGACTGGGCGTAAGCACCGACATACTTATCTAGGTTCTCTAGTTGTTGCTCCAACGTCCAATTCTCCGTTTCGGCCAACGTTCTATAATTGGCCATGCGAAGGGCAAAGATCTCGTTCTCAGCAGACATTAACTCTTCAGTAGTCTGGACTAAGCCTTCAACTTCCAAAACGTTTTCCTGTAGCCACTTGATTTGTTGCTCATAACTACTTACAACTGAATCATTTTGATGCTTTAGTTCCTCGAATAACTGAAGTTGCTTTCGAAGTGGCTCGTTGTCGTATGCTTTTTTGTCCTCTTTTTCTAATTCCTGTTGGACTCTGGCGATTTCGCGCCATAACTGGAGCCATTCGTCTGTTCCTACGGAAGCTTTGCGAAGCTGATAGTTGAGAACTTCTAGATGCTGATCGAGTGTAATCTTCTCTGCTTCTACCAGGTAGTGATAATAGTTTTCGATGTACTGCTCCATTTTCTCAAAGTCTTCAAGATCAATTTTAATTTCGCCACCTTCGAGGGCTTTGCGAATGGCTTCTGCCTGGGGTCCGTAGTTGGCAACAATATCAAAGACTTTATTCCAACGATCCGCTGTGGTCAGAGCCAGTTGATCAAGCTCCTTCTCTACCACTTCAATGGCTTCTTGAACCCGAAGTTGGGTCATAGCTGTTAAGATGCTATCAACGGTCTGCTCTTGCAGATAATCATGGTATTTCTGCAGATGGTCCTCTAGACCACCCAGTTCATCAATGTAATGCTGAACCCCTAACCTTAGCAGGTCTAGTTCAGCTTGGAACACCTGCATGCGATTAGCGACAAGCGTGTCGGGATCATCTGTTTTTGGTCCCTTCATCACCTTTTTAAGTTCATCACGCATGTTCCCCAGTTCAACGGCCAATACATTCCCGCGAAATGCTTCCGACAGAGCCTCGTCAACAACATTTTGCTCCAGGAACTGAATGTACTTTTCGTGTAAGTTCTCTAGACCGCCATATGCAGATTCGAACTCATCGCCCATATGACGGACTAGCTCAATTCTGGCACGGTATAAGGCCATTTCTGCTCGAAGAGCCTCTTCGATTTCCTCGGCTGTTTTGATAACGACTTCTTTGACTGCTTCTTGTTCTTTAACAACCGGCAGTTCTTCCCTTGCCATTGTGGTTATGCCCTTGGCCCTACGTTCAAGTTCATCACTTACCGCCGCAGCGTGTGTTTGGGTATCCAGAATTTCAGCTATTCTTTCATTGTCTTTTTCTGCTCTGTCCATTATCTTGGACACACTAGCAACAGCCTGATTTGCCGCAGCTCCAAGATAGGCCACCTTGTCTTCCCAAGTGCTGGCTGATATATCGTCCATAAACATATAACCGGGGTCCCACTCAAGGAAGATTTTTCTCATGGTATCTTCGGCAATTTGGGCTGCTTCGTCCGTGCCCCGCAAAAGGGCCTCCTCCCAACCCGTGAAAGCCAATTGCATTTCATCTCTTAGGCGGATTATCCTGTTTGCTTCCTCCATTTGAGTGCCAACATCTAGTTGCCGCTTGTCTCGTGAAGCATACAAACGATTCAATTCTTCTTCAAGTTGATTCCTGGTCCTCAAGTATTCTAAATTCGCCATTCGCAACTGTAGCTCACTCTGAGTCTCCAAGGTTTTTATATAGGTCTCCAGAGTACCAATGTTTGCCCGGATAGCCTCATCAATGGTATTATAACCTTTGGATAATTGCGGTTGCAGAGTGATGATTTCATTCATTGCAGTCTCTAACCGCCTGTGTTCTTGTTCGGACTTGTCAGGCTTGCCTTCAAGCGTCTTGTATTCATCGACTAGCCTGCGGAGTGTATCGGCCTGGTCTTGTGTGGCCCTGGATGAATCGAGAGACTGTTGGTAAAAAGCCTTCATGTCCCTTGCAGATCCTGCCATGGCAAAAGCTAAAGCGGTTACTGCTGCTACACCACCATAAATAAGACCTGCAGGCCCCATAAGTAAAGGTAATGCTTTAATTAACTGGCTAATGATTAACATGGTAGGTCCTGCCGCTACCGCAAATCCAGCTACTGTAACAATAAGACGCTGTGTTTCTGGATTGAGATCACGAATCCAACCAAAGAGTTCTGTAACCTGTTGAACAACGCCACGTAACGCTGGCTCGAAGTTTCCTGTCATTTCCAACGCTAAGCTTTCATAGACCGATTGCATTATCTTCAGGTCACCAGATAAGGTGTCAAGCTGTATAGCCGCTTGTTCGGCGGCCTTATTGGTTCCTGTAATGCTTTCGTTGTATTGCCTGATGGCGTCCCCGCCTTGACCCAATAGTTGCATCATGCCAGGTCCAGCAATCTGCTGGAATAACCTAAGACTTTGCGTTGACGTAATTCCACGTTCGTTCAGGGTATCAAGAATATCAGCGATAGAGTTCATTTCCGGGTGAAGGTCATCAAGAGATAACTCCAGCTCCTTAATGACATTAATTGCATCACCAGTAGGATTTGCCAGTTCTGCTAAGGCTCTTTTTAGTATATTACCGGCCTGTTCACCTTGGTAACCAGCGTTTAGAAGCCCCATGAGGGCAGCCGTGGTTTCCTCGATTGAGTACCCGAATCCAGCGGCGACAGGGCCTGCGTTTTTCATTGCTCCAGCTAACTTATCCAGACTAGCCAGCGATTCAGAGTTAGCTGCGGCGAATAGGTTTGCTACCCTACTGGCTTCTCCCGCCTCTAGACTGAACTGGCTTAGAGTAGCTGCCACCACCTCAGACGTGTAAGCAAGACCTGATTGCGACGCTACAGCTAAGGTTAGTACACCATCCAATGCGCTAATTGATTGGGCGGCGTCCATCCCAGACTGTGCTAAGTAATAAAGGGCATCGGCGGCTTGACTAGCCTTAAAGACGGTTTCTTCACCTGCTTTTCGGGCGGCGGCAGTCAGTTGCATCAGCTCTTCAGCTGTGGCACCCATGACTGATTGTGTGTTGGCCATTGATTGTTGGAAATCGGCAAACGTATTAAACCATTGGCGGGCCATTAACATCAGTGGAGCTGTTACGGCTACCGACATGCGTTTCCCCATGCGATCAAAATGATCGCTCATGCGATTCATCGCTTTTTGGGTTTCAGCATCGATCCACTGATTTTGTCGGGCTATATGTTCAATACCTTGATCATACTTAGCGTAGTTAAGACCCACCTCAGCCCATATGCTTCCTAAATTCTCCATTTGCCCACCTCCCCCTTAAAAGAAAATGGTTGAGCCTTGGGGGTAGCGAGAGGGTACTACCTTTTAACCCATGGCCCAACCAAACTTTATTTTTTGCGGAATGCCTCGTGATTTAGAACTGATAGTGCGTTATCACTTGGATTCGGACGGGTTGATTCGGCATCAGATGCGGGCTTTTCATCGCCCTTTCCTCCCCTGGCCTCGTCAAATTGTCTCTTTTCTTCAATCGCCATTTGAAACGCCACTAGCTCGTCGAAGCAATATCGCTCCCATGTCCCTAATTCGGGTAAATAGTCACTCGGTCTTGTCCCGAATGTTTTCGCCGTCATCCCCATCCGCAAGAGCAAATCCTGTTGCTTTGCGAAAGGAATGGAGGGTTCTCATTCCCCCTAGGCAGTAAAAGTGGATAGCCATTAATTGTTGATCCGTGAGCCATCCCACTTCGTTTAGAATTTGATCGTAAGTTGGCTCCACGAGTGCCGCTTTAGCCATAGCGTGCATAAGCTCCGTGTACTTCGTATACGATTCGGGTTCTAACTTGGATAAAGCTATGCTTTCGCCCTCTTGACCCTTCTGCGTCATGTCTTGAGCGAAGGCAAGCAGTTCATTAGGCAACTGCCCTGACTGGATTAAAGCCGTCAACGTCACCCTGCGTAACCTAACATGGATTTCTGAATCTCCATCCCACGAAGGAATTGGAACTACCGGAGTAGCGCTTTGGGCCATCGCCGTCAATGGCGTCACTTGCGAATTGGATTTTCGGCGTATTTTACTCCATAATCTTGATAACCATTTGAACATATTTTCTTACCCCTCTCAATTTTGGATATAAAAAAGAGCCCCTAGATAACTAGAAGCTCTTAGATATTCAGTTTTACTTACGGGAATACTCTGCCGTAAAAGTGCTCAACGTTCTTAGGATTCGTCTGGGCGTAGACCTGCGTCGCTTTAACACTTTCATGGCCCAGCAAATATTGCACCAAATCAATGGGAGTGCCACCATCTAGAAGGTGTGTGGCGAAGGTATGCCTTAGCATGTGGGGTGTTAACCTACGCCGTATCCCCGCCCTTTCTCCCAGTAGCTTTAAGTACCTTCCGACTGAGTGAGTGGACATTCTCTGCTTAAAGTTGCTTCTAAACACCCATGGCTCATCATCTTTACGAGATGCTAAATGTTGTTTGAGTATCATGGCAGCTCTTGTGCTTAGTTTAGATTGTCTAGCTTTGCCACCTTTACCGTCTTTAACCCATACTGTTTTTTCGATAAAATCAACGTCCTGCCGGTCCAGATCAACTAATTCGCTTACTCTAAGGCCGGTGGAGTATAGCACTTCAAAAATAACCTTTGTGATTCCATCTGCCGATTCTCGCAATAGCTCAAGCTCTTCATAGGTCAGGTACTTGGGAGGAGCCTTGGTTTCCTGCGGTTTATCCACTCTGTTCATGGGGTTCTTTAAAATATGTTCTTCCTTCAACATCCACCCATAAAATGAATTTAGCTTGTGAATCTTTGTGACTAAAGAATTAGTGGAGTTGCCACGCTTACGCTCGGCATCTAAAAATGCTCGTATCGTTTGAGTATCCGCGCTATCCACGCATACATCTAACGTAGAGGAAAACCTCATCAAGAATCCTCGGTACTCTTTTGCTGTGGATCTAGCCAACTGCTTTGCTTGGAGAAATTCGTCAATGATCTTTTCCGACCTTTGGTGAGCGTGTTCTGCGTCTGCGTAAAGGGTTTGGACGTACTTATGCTTGGGGAGAATTTCAACGCTTTCTCCCACCCAGCGGAGTTCTAACCCCGATTCGGGAGATTCGTAGCGTTCTTCGAGTTTTACTAAGAACCGTCTCACTTCACTCTCCGTGTGTCCCGTCTTGGCAGAGATGTGCGGTATCGTCCGTTTATCTCGTTCGGCAAACAGATACGCCTCAACGACAGGTACGCCAATAGGCCCTTGGGCCAAAGATACAACACTATTCACTTTTGCAACCTCCTATAGTCGCTTCCTAGATGATTATTGGAGGGCAGACTGTCTAGGAAAACAGTCTTTCGGGAGCTACCCTAGCCCTCAATCATCCAATACTACACTTGGTTGCCGAATCCTGCTGCGAATTTTCCCGTCAAAAATCTGCAACTATAGTGTTCTATT
>ENA-UOOR01000328-UOOR01000328.1-fermentation-metagenome-genome-assembly--contig:-NODE-328-length-70150-cov-4.155104_pt1 | contig 70150 bp, 55 predicted proteins | sample MGYA00245780_ERZ724029 | MGnify/ENA primary metagenome ERZ724029 (study PRJEB28704, sample SAMN03018315) | fermentation metagenome | biome: anthropogenic terrestrial biome; feature: soil; material...
TGGGGGCGGCAGCCATGCCTACGGAGATGCCGGCAACCAGGCCAATGCCAATGCCCTTGAGCAGTTCTGTATTTTTATTCATACGATTGCCTCCCAAATAATATTTGCATTGTTATTATGTGCCGTCATCTCCGATATTATGGTTTGCGCCAAGCATGAAAAATGTGGTATACTATGTTCTGTATATAACATTGTTTGCTGAAAGGGCGAAAGCGATGATCTTCCGCATATTGGCCGTCGGCGATGTCGTCGGCAATCCCGGACTCGATTTTCTGACAAAAAACCTTAAGGGCATACGAAAGGGACTTAGCGTCGATTTTGTTGCCGTAAACGGCGAAAATGCCAATGTAGTGGGCGTGACCCCAAAACAGGCGGATACGATATTTGCCGCGGGGGCAGACGTGATCACCCTTGGAAATCATACCTGGACCCGCTGGGAACTCCAGCCCTATCTGGATGAAAAGCCGAATATCCTGCGTCCGGCGAACTTTGCGCCGCAGTGTCCGGGGCGGGGCTGGGAATCGTGCAGGACGCCATTCGGGCCGCTTCTGATGATTAATCTCATGGGCCGCTTTACACTGGACTCCAACACGGACAATCCATTCCTGGTGGCGGATTCCATTCTGGAGCGGTCAGAGGAAAAAATGATACTGGTGGATTTCCACGCGGAGGCCACCAGTGAAAAAATAGCTATGGGTTATTATCTGGACGGGCGCGTAAGCGCCGTATGGGGTACACATACCCATGTGCAGACCTCCGACGCGCGCATTATGCCGAGAGGCACGGGCTATATCACCGATCTGGGCATGACCGGGGCGATGGAATCGGTGTTGGGAATAAAACCGGAGCAATCCATTGGTAAATTCCTCGGAGACGTGCCACGGCGCTACGAATCGGCGGTCGGCGCGGCGAAGCTGGAAGGGGCGCTGTTCGAGCTGGATACCGAGACGGGCGCGTGCCTGAAGGCGGAGGCGGTGAGGCTGCAGTGATCCGCATTCTTCATGCCGCCGACCTGCACCTGGATTCGCCCTTCGAGGGGCTTTCAGAGGAAAACGCCCGGATGCGCCGCCAGGAGCAGCGGGAGCTGCTGGACCGTATAGCGGAACTGTGCGCGGAAAATGCGGTTCAGTTGGTTCTGCTGCCGGGAGACCTGTTCGACAGCGACAGCGCATATCAAAAAACGGCGGAGACGTTGGTGCTGGCGCTGTCGCGGATCGCGGCGCCGGTGTTTATCGCACCGGGCAACCACGACTTTTTCGGACGCGGCTCGCCTTATGCGCGCCTGTCCCTGCCGGAAAATGTCAGGGTATTCAAAGAGCCGAAGCTGGAATGCTTCGATATTCCGGAGTTATCTTGCCGTGTGTGGGGCGCGGGATTCAACGACCGGTACTGCGGCGAGATTATGAGGAACTTCGCGCCGGAAAAGCGTGAAGGCGTTGCCGACATCCTGTGTATGCATGGCGAGGTTGGAAATCCGGCCTCCCGGTACAATCCCATCTCCGAGGCCGCGCTTTCCAGAAGCGGTATGGACTATGCGGCGCTGGGGCATGTTCACACTTTCAGCGGGCCGCGCCGTGCCGGGGACTGCTTTTACGCCTGGCCGGGCTGCGCCGAGGGGCGCGGCTTTGACGAGACTGGGGAAAAGGGCGTGATCCTGGCGGACGTGGCGCCCGGGCGCGCGGCCATCCGCTTCGTACCTCTGGGCGGACGCAGATACCAGGTACTGACGGTGACGGCCGAATCTTCCGATCCGGCGGCATCGGTGCTGCGGCAGCTGCCGGAAGGAACGGAGCGGGATACATACCGGATTATCCTTACCGGGGAGCTGGACGAGGTCCCCGATCTGGCTGGGCTGCGACGCGTTCTGGCCGGCAGATTTTTCAGCCTGCAGCTTAGGGACGGGACAAGCCTGCGCCGGAATATTTGGGAACGGGCGAAGGAGGATTCGCTTCGGGGCGCTTTTCTCCGGCGGCTGCGTGAGATGTACGAGGCCGCCGAATCGGAATCGGAGAAGAAAAAAATCACCGCAGCCGCCCGCTGGGGCCTTGCCGCCATTGACGGGGACGAGGAGATCGTGGGGATATGATAATCAAAAACATGACGGCGACCTTCGGCTGCCTGAACGGCCGGAAACTGGCGCTTGAGGATGGTCTGAACGTGATTTGCGCCCCCAATGAGAGCGGAAAATCCACCTGGTGCGCATTTATCAGGGCGATGCTCTACGGCATAGACAGCTCGGAGCGGGCGAAAGGCGGACGGCTGCCGGATAAGACGCGCTATGCGCCCTGGTCCGGGGCTCTCCCGGCGGGCACGATGGAGATTACCCACGGAGGGCGCGAGATCACCCTGCGCCGATCCACGAAAAATGCCGCATACCCCATGCGCGAGTTCAAAGCCGTCTATACCGGAACGGAAGAGCCCGTTTCGGGGCTTACCGGCGCCGGCGCGGGCCAGATTCTTACGGGGGTGTCCCGGGAAGTATTCCGGCGCAGCGCCTTTATCGAACAGGGCGAAGTGACCGTTACGGCGGACACGGAGTTGGAAAAACGCATCGCCTCCATAGTCTCCTCCGGTGAGGAAGGGGTATCCTATACCGAGGCCGACGCCAGGCTGAGAGTCTGGCAGAGAAAGCGCAGATATCGCAATACAGGAGGGGCGATACCGGAGCTGGAAAAAGAGGCTGAAGCCAAGCGCGGGCTCCTGGAGTGCCTTTCCCGCTCGCGCGCCGAACAGGAAAGACTTCTTGAAGAGCTGGAGCAGAGCAGGCGGGACAGCGCCGCCCTGGCGGAAAGAATCGCCGCCGCCCGGGACGCGTGGCGGCGGGAGGTTCTGACCGGGCTGGAACGGGCAAGGGAACACGAGCGGGAAAGCACCGCGGCCCAGGAAGCGGCCGCGAAGGCCGCGGCGGTCAAAAGAGCCGATCTGGAGCGCGGCGTATTCGGTGCGATGACCCCGGACGAGGCCGCGGAGACCGCGGAAGCCGACGCGGAAAAAGCGGAGGAACTTCTGCGCGCCGCTGATAAAAGGATCTCCGCGCAGCCTGTGGTTCTTGCGATCATCCTGTGCTTTCTGGCGGCGGCGCTGGGTTTCGCGTATGATTGGTATTTTTTTATGATCTCGGCGGCAATGGCCGTCGGGGCGGCTCTTCTCTGGGCGCGGTATTCTGCTGCCGGTAAAAACGCCTTGGCCTGCGCCGCGGCCCGGGAAGAGATTTTGAGGAAATACGCTGTCCGGAGCGAGGCGGAAATCTATGCCGCCGCCGATGCCCACGCCCGCAATTGGGAAGACCATCAGAAGGCGGCGGCGGCAGTGGAAAGGGCCAAAGCCGTCCTGGCGTCCGCCAGGGCTGCCCATGAGAATGCCCAGGCCCTTCTGATCCGAGGCGAGGAGCCGGAAATTATACTGAAGCTCCAACGTGAGCAGGCGGCCCTGGATTCGCGGGCCGCCGCCGTCGGCACGCGGCTTTCCGAGCTTACCGGCAGCCATCAGGCGCTGGGAGACCCAATGGTCATTGAAAGCGGGCTGGAAGATTTGCGGGAGCGGAGGTCGGAGCTGGAGGCGCAGTTTGACGCCATCGATCTTGCCGTGTCGGTTTTGAAAGAAGCCGATGAGGAGATCCGCAGCCGGTTTTCCCCGGCGCTCAGCCGGACGGCTGCGGGATACATGTCCCGGCTGACCGGCGGACGCTATGACGAGCTGACCCTCTCCCGGGATTTCACCGCGGCGGCCAGGCTTGCCGGGGACGCCGTGCCCCATGAAACGGCCTATCTCAGCGCCGGGGCGGCGGATCTGCTGTATCTGTCGGTGCGGCTTGCGGTATGCGAGCTTGTGCTGCCCCGGGAAGACCCGTGTCCGCTGGTGCTGGACGACGCGCTGATTAATCTGGACCCGGAGCGGGCCGAGGCGGCGATGGAGGTTCTTAAGGAGATTGCGCAAAGGCGGCAGGTCATCCTGTTTACCTGTAAATAACCGGGGACGCATAACACGTCCCGATGGGCAAATAATAAAAGGGCGGAAACTCCGCCCTTTTATTTTTTTGGAATGCTGATCGTCAGGATAAGCGCATCCTCCGTCTCGTTTTTTTTGAAGCCGGCATTGACGCCGCCCTGCTTCATCAGATCGAGGCTTCTGGTTATCGTGTTGAGGAACAGGCGCACGTCCTTCATCACAAAGGTGCGGCGCGGGTTTGCCTGCTCGGACTTTTCGGCCTTTTCCTCCAGCAGGCGGTCAATGTATGCATCGGTCTGGGCGACGTTGAAGTCCCGGGTGATGATGGCGGCCAGGGCGCTGCGCTGATCGTCCTCCGTGGGAAGGCGAAGCAGCGCGCGGCCGTGACGCTCGGTCAGCCCGTTTTCCCGCAGGGAGAACAGCACGTCCTTCGGCAGCTTCAGCAGGCGGAGCTTGTTAGCCACTGCCGATTGGGACTTTCCCAGTTTTTTGGCGATCTCGTCCTGGCTCATGTCAAATAGCCGGATGAGATTCGCGATTCCCAGAGCTTCTTCTATGAAATCCAGGTCTTCCCTCTGGATATTTTCAACCATGGCCAGAAGGCTGGAGCCCTCCATGTCCACATCAATGACGGTGCACGGGACAGTCTTGAGTCCCGCGAGCTTTGCGGCGCGAAGGCGTCTTTCGCCCGCAACCAGCTCATACCTGCCATAATGCAGACGTACGGTGAGCGGATTCAGAATCCCGTACTCGGCGATGCTGGCGGACAACTCCCGCAGCCCGTCTTCATTAAAGGCGGAGCGTGGCTGTGTCGGGTTTGGGTCAATCTCATCGACAGGGATTGTCACGATCCCGGCGCGCGCCGTTCTCGGGCGGTTCATTACGGCAAGCATATCTATGACTCCTTTACAACATATAGTGTTTCATTAGGACAAGGATACGCTATATATCGGTAAAAAACCCGCGAAAAAAGGCGGCGGACTGAAAAAGCAGTCCGCCGAAACAGGGTTGTGGGATAAAGATATGAGCCGGGTTCCCCCGTGGGAGGAACCAATTGGATAAGCTGTAATAAAAGGATAAACCAAAAACCGCGTTTTGTAAATAGCGAGGACAGGCGGATGCGCACTACTTTTGTCGAACGTATAATCTGATAATTATTTGGGAAATCTATTTAGGAAAACAAGCCTGAGCAGGCTTTCGGAAAAGGAGAATGAAAAAATGATCATGGACCGTATCGCGCTCATACTCGCCATTATCGGCGGGATCAATTGGGGTAGCGTGGGCCTGTTCCGCTTTGACATTGTATCATGGCTTTTCGGCGGACAGACCGCAACAGTGAGCCGAGTCGTATACACGCTCATCGGACTTTCCGCCATTTGGTGTATTTCCCTGTTGTTCAGGGAACGGGATGAGGAAAGAGAACACACCTAAGGAAAAACGGGAGCCTGTGCGCTCCCGTTTTTTTATGGATTTATCATAACCCGGCCGTTTTCGATTGTCAGCTTACCCTGGCAATGCAGCTTTACCGCTTCGGGCAGGAGCCGCCACTCGGCCTCCTCCATGACGCGGCGGCGGAGGGAGCCGGGCGTATCGTCCGGCAGTACATCCACAGTTTTCTGCGCGATGATGGGGCCGGGGCCGCCGGAATCGTTGGCGTAATAGGATGTGGCGCCGGTAATTTTGATCCCGCGCTCGATTGCGGCGGCGCAGACCGCGCCGTCCCGCAGCCCCTCAAAGGCGGGGATAAGGGCCGGGCGGGCGCCGATGACCCGGCCTGAATACAGCCGGGCGGTCCCTTCGCCGATGGCGGGGAAAAAGTCGGAAAGGATGATCAGGTCAATATCCAGATCCCGCAGCTTGTTCAGCAGAGCCAGGGCAAAGGACGCGCCGTTGGGAAATATCGCCTCCTCCACAACATAGCAGGCAAGCCCGGCATTTTTCGCCCGGGTCAGGGCGTAGGCATTCGGGTCGGAGGAGATGACGGTAAGCTCGAAATCAGGGATTTCATTAAAATAAACACAGTCAATCAGAGCCTGGAGCTTTGCGCCTCCCTCCGAGACCAGTGCGGCGGCTTTTATCATTTCAGGACACATCCTTTCCCAGCAGTTTTTTTACCGTTTCCACGTTACGGCCTTCTATTCCCAGCAATTTTTCTGCCGTTTCCACGTTACGATCTTCCATATCCAGCAGGCGGCGGACATTTTTTGCCAGCTCCGCCCTGTTTTGCCGCTGTGCCGCGGCCGAATCGATCAGGGCGCAGAGCATTTCGGCCGTCACGTCCGGAAGTTCCACACAGCCGCCCTCGACGCAGCGCAGGAATGCGGTAACCTTCGGATCATAGCTGACGCCGACAAGGGGGACGCCCCGACCGGCGGCAAAAATAAGGCCATGCAAACGCATGGAAACGACGATCTCCATTCTTGATATCACCCCGATGGCCAGCTCCGGCGGCAGCGGCCCGGGCAGAGCGCGGTATGGGGTTTCCGACAGGCCGGCGATGACGGCCTTTGCGGCGTCGCTGTCGTTGCGGTGATTGATGGAGAGAAAAAGCGGCGTCAGGCCGTATTTTTCATGGCCGTATCGGGCGGCGGCGGAAAAAGCCGGTGCTTTTTCCATAAACCCGGGCCATCGCCGCAGGGCAAAGCAGAGATACCGACCTTGTGGGTCCGCGCCGCTTTCGGACATGACGGCGTCAATCTCCGCCTCCGGCGCCGGCGGGAGGGTGAGGGCCGGGTCCGAGGCCAGGATGATTTCCGGCGCAGTCACGCCGAACTTCTCCAATTGGGCCATGCTGTCCGGCTCCCGGAGCGTGATGGCGTCCACACATCGGTTCAGTACGCGGCGGGTGAGCCGAATATCGCCTTTGTAAAGCACGGGGCCGATCCCGCAGCCGTACATCAGCACACGGCAGCCGAGGCGCTTGGCGGCCCGGATGGTGAAAAGATAAAACCAGAGGCTTCTGCGGCTGGTAACATCCTGGATCAGGCTGCCGCCGCCGTTAATGTAGAGGGCGGTTTGGCGGGCTGCCCGCAGAAAACCGAAAATGTTCAGGGTATGGATGGTGCGGACGCCAAAGCGCACCCTTGTGCCCTCCGGATCGCGGGTAAGCACGGTTATAGGCATGGCGGGGTCTATTGCGCGCATTTCGCGTATGATAGCTTCCAGGATAGCCTCATCCCCCGCGTTGCCCATGCCGTAGGCTCCGCAGATGATGACGCCTGACTTATCGTTTTGTTTTGATCCCGCTTTTGTCATTGGCCGTTTCCCTTGCAAATCAGATAAAAGTATTATACAATCTTCAAATAGTGAGGTCAAGTTCTTCGGGGAGAATTACTGAATGAAGCGTATTGCCGTATTCCAAAGCGATCTGAATGTCGGCGGCATCCAGAAAGCGCTGCTGAATATACTCGACGAGATCGATTACAGCCGCTGCCAGGTCGATTTGTATCTATTTGAGGATAAGTGTTTTTTTGACCTGCCTGTACAGGATAACCTGAATGTGATTTTTAAAAAGCCCTGGCCCTTCCTTAACCGGCTGGTTTATTTCGATATTCTGCGCCTCCTGGCAAAGCCGGTGACGCGGAAGGAATACGATGTGGCTGTGGATTTTAACAGCTACCGCAGCGAGTGTTCCGTGGGGGCCGTGCTGGTCAATGCAAAAAAACGCGTCATGTGGATACATAACGACGTGGAGATCAAGCGGCGGAACGAGTGGAAATACAGGGTGCTTTGGCATTTTTTCCGGCGGAAATTTCGCTTTTTTGACGAATTTGCGGCGGTGTCCCCCGGGGTCATAGACGGCTTTCGCCGCTGTTCCGGGATCTATGACAAGAAGATTACCGCGATCCCCAACCGGATCAACACGGAAGAAATCTTCCGCAAAGCCGCGGAGCCGGTGGATTTCGAACCGGACCCGGCATGCTACAACCTCTGTACCATGGGCAGGCTGTGTCACCAGAAGGGGTTTGATATCCTGATGGGATATATGGCGCAGGTGGTGGCCAGACGGCCGGATATGCGGCTTTATGTCCTTGGGGACGGGCCGGACAGGGAGAAGCTGACGCGGCAGATTGCACATCTGGGGCTTTCCGGCTTTGTCACCCTCATGGGCAATAAGGCAAATCCTTTCCCCTATCTGGATAAGATGGACGGCTTTGTCCTCACCTCACGCTACGAGGGACAAGGCCTTGTCATATGGGAGGCCAAGACCCTTGGCCTTGAGGTGTTTATTACTGAAAATCTGGTGAAATACAATCCCACCGTGGCGGGCTACACGGATATTGCGGAGGCGCTGTGCGGCGCGCGCAGGAAGGAAAAAAAGCGTGACGATCTGACGGCATACAACAGCCTGATCGGGGAACGACTCAAAAAGGTGCTTGAACTATGACCAGAATGTATCTTATCCGCCATGCCGAGGCGGAAGGGAACCTCTATCGGCGGGCTCAGGGGCATTGGGATGGAAAGGTCACCGCCCTGGGCAAAAAACAGATTGACGCCCTTGAGGCGCGTTTCAGGGGTATACAGATCGACGCCCTGTATTCCAGCGATCTGTCCCGGGCGGTAGAGACGGCCGGGGCGGTGGCCCGGGGCCGCGGCCTGGAGATCGTAACCATGCCGCAGCTTCGGGAAATGTGCATGGGGGCCTGGGAGGGCCAGTCGTGGGGAGACATCGCATGGCGCTGGCCGGAACAGATGGCATATTTCAACAATGATCCGGGAAAACTCAGCGTTCCCGGGGGAGAGAGCTTCTCACAGCTCCAGGCGCGCATCGGAGGCGCGCTGATGGGCATTGCAGAAAAACATGACGGGCAGACGGTTGCCGTGGTGACCCACGGTATGGCCATCCGGTGTTTCCTCTGCGGGGTCATGGGGCTGTGCTCAGCAGATATCGGCGGCGTGCTGCACGGGGATAATACCAGCGTTTCCCTGCTGGAAATCGCCGACGGTAAAGTCCGGGTGCTGTTTTATAACGACAACAGCCATCTGGGGGAGACGCTTTCCACCTTCGCCCGCCAGAAATGGTGGCGGAAGGATGCCGGAACGGACTATGCCAACCTGCGCTTTGTACCGCTGGATCTTAAGGACAAGGCCAATGCGGAGCTTTACCGTAAAAGCTACGCGGACGCATGGACGGCATCCCACGGGAGCGCCTCGGGCTTTGTGCCGGGCGTGTATCTGGCCGCCGCCCGCGAGCATGTCAGGGAAACGCCCGAATCCCTGGTCAAGGTCATGAGCGGAGACCGTTTCGCCGGCGTAATTGAGCTGAACCCGGAGCGGGGGAAAAAAGGCGGATGCGGATGGATCAGCCTGTTTTACCTGGCGCCGGAATTTCGGGGAAAAGGATATGGCGTACAGCTTCTGGGCTATTCCGCCGCGTTTTATTTCCTGCGCGACCGATCCTGCATTCGGCTCCATGCCGCCGTGACGAATCATACGGCGATTGCCTTTTATAAAAAGCACGGGTTCCGCGAAATCGCCGTGGAGCAGGGCGTGTCCTCGGATCAGCTCCTGATGGAGAAAGCAATATGATTGCAAGAATACGAAAGGTCAGTTTGCCGGAAAAAAGCAGGATACTGGCTGTTTCGGATATCCACGGCGAACTGGATTATTTTAAAGGGCTTCTGGAAAAAATCGGCTTCGGCGCCGGAGACGCGCTGATTATCGTCGGCGATATGCTGGAAAAAGGACCCAGCAGCCTGGATACGCTGCGCTTTATTATGGATATTTCCAAAACCGGGACGGTGTTTCCCCTGCTGGGTAATTGCGATGAATGGGATCGCGCCGTGGACGAAAACGACACGTGGAGCGAAAGCTACGTCCGCTCGTATCTTGTGAAAAACACCTTCCGTTATCCGGGGCTGCTTGCACAGATGTGCGCGGAGATCGGCTTCGCGACGGGGCCGGACATGAATCTCGGGAAGATGAAGGCCGCGCTGCGGGAGGCTTTCGCCCCGGAATTCCGTTTTCTGAAGGGCCTGCCACATGTGATCGAGACGGCGCATTACACGTTCGTGCACGGCGGCCCGCCAAAGGGCGACCCGAAAACATGGGATGCGTGGGCATGCATGAAAAACGACGATTTTCTGAGGCAGGACCGGCATCTGGACAAATGGGCGGTGGTTGGCCACTGGCCCGTTGTGCTTTATTGCGGCGATCTGCCCTGCGCCAACCCGATCATAGACCGGGAGAGAAAAATCATCAGCATCGACGGCGGCTGCGTGCTCAAGGACGACGGGCAGCTTAACGCGCTGATCATACCGCAGCCGGACAGCGAGAATTTTTCCTATGAAGCTTACGACCCGTTCCCGGTTCGCCGGGTGAAAACTGCCCAGAAGGGCTCCGAACGGAGCGCGTATATCCGATGGGGAGACAACGTGGTAGAGGTGCTCCGCCCGGGAGAAGAATTTTCGTTCTGCCGCCATGTGCGGACGGGATACCGGATGGATATTCTGACCAAATACCTTTACAGCGGCGAAGGGGAGATACGGTGCAACGACTGCACCGACTATGTCCTGCCTCTGTCGGAAGGGGACGAGGTGTCCGTTGTGGAGGAAACCGGACGGGGTTATCTCGTAAAGCACAAGGGGATAAGCGGTTGGTATTTCGGTGAGCTGGCCTGATCGGCGCGGCGAGGAACGATAAGGAGAACAGGGGCGCCAAATGAGCAATTTATTACCGGTCTATCTGATCGTTATTAATATTTATGGGTTTATTCTGATGGGCGTGGACAAGGGGAAGGCAATCCGGGGCATAAGGCGCATACCCGAATCCACGCTCTTTCTTGTGGCTGTGCTGGGTGGGAGTGCCGGCGTATTTATGGGTATGCAGTCCTACCGGCACAAGACCCGCCATGTCAAATTCACCGTCGGCATACCGCTGATCTTTACCGCCGAGGCGGTTCTGGCGCTGGTTCTTGCCTATTGGACGCGCTGAAGAAGCGCAAACGGCTCAGAATAACAAAAAAAGCTTCTCCTGGCACTTTGGAGAAGCTTTTTTTGCTGCCCATGCTGCTGTGTGGGAGCAACGTTGGCAAACGGAGGGAGAGAAAGAAAGAAAGCGGGACGCCAATACCTGGGGAGATATTAAATTGGCGTACCTGGAGTCATTGAAATAATTTCATTGCATCTTGTTGACATCTGTTGTATGATGTTATCGTAATACATCATACAACAGATGTCAAGTACGTGAAAACGGTTTCTACATTGTGAACAAATTAACATCAAAAATATAAGATATTACTAACAATATGTCGTGTTAAATATTTGCATTTATGTTAGTTAATGCGTTAAATGACAGACTATTAGATAAGGGGTGTAAACTGACTGTGCGTATGGCAGAAAACAAAAATCTGGCGCAGAAAACCGCAAACGTGCTTTCACGTATCATTCTGGAGGACGGAGAATACGGACCCGGGCAAAAGCTGCCGAATGAAAACGCTCTGGCGGAGCGGTTCGGCATCAGCCGGACAACCCTGCGGGAGGCGATAAAAACGCTGAGCGCCGGCGGGATACTGGAGGTGCGGCATGGTCGCGGCACCTTTGTCGCCGAGCAGCTTCCGAAAAGGAGCGACCCCAGCCTGCCTGAACTTATGCGGATGAAAATCGAGCTTAAAGATCTTGTTGAGGTACGGATGATTATCGAGCCGCAGGTTGCGGCGCTGGCCTGTACCCGCGCCACGGACAAGGAGATTGCGTATATCTCCGAACTGGAGCTTGAGGTGGAGCGTCTGTTGAAGATGGGCGAGGATACGACGGATGCGGATATCGCGTTTCACACGGCAATTTTGAGGGCCGCGCATAATGTATTCTTTCTTCATATCGAACCTGTTGTCCGCCGGTGCCTGAGCGATCAGCGCACTCTCAAGGCAAACGAGAGTCTGAAAAAATCCCTGCTGCCGGATCATACGATGATCGTGGAATTTCTGCAAAAAAGGGATGTGGAAAGCGTGGAAAGCGCCGTGCGCATCCATCTCCACCGCCTGATGGACAGATTGGATTAATAATTCCGCCCAATTAAGGCCCATGTATCAGTAAAGCGCGTCTCCTGTATTTTAGGAGACGCGCTTTATTATTGCCGCAACCGCTTATTCCGCGGGCTGGGAAGGCAGGCCGGCGAAGCCTGCCTGAAGGTCGGCGTCGGTGGGGATGCAGTCGGTCATCAGGCCGTCGTGATACTTTTCATAGGCCAGCATATCAAAATACCCGGTTCCGGTCAGGCCGAAGACGATGGTCTTTTCCTCGCCGGATTCCCTGCACTTTATGGCCTCGTCCATGGCAACTCGGATGGCGTGGCTGCTTTCGGGTGCGGGAAGGATTCCCTCGGCACGGGCAAATTCCTCAGCGGCTTCGAAAACCGCGGTCTGCTCGACGCTGACGGCCTCCATATAACCGTCGTGATAGAGCTGGGAGAGAATGGGGCTCATACCGTGATAGCGAAGTCCGCCCGCGTGGCTGGGGGAAGGAATGAAGCCGCTGCCAAGGGTATACATTTTCGCAAGGGGACAGACAGCACCTGTGTCACAGAAGTCATAGGCGAATTTCCCCCGGGTCAGGCTGGGGCAGGATGCCGGCTCCACGGCGATGAACCGGTACTCCGCTTCTCCCCGCAGCATTTCGCCCATAAAGGGGGAGATCAGGCCGCCCAGATTGGAGCCGCCTCCGGCGCAGCCGATGATAATATCCGCTTTTACGCCGTATTTATCCAGGGCGGCCTTTGTCTCCAATCCGATCACGGACTGGTGCAGCAGCACCTGATTGAGGACGGAGCCCAGGACATAACGGTATCCGGGCGTGGTTGTGGAGACCTCCACGGCTTCGGAAATGGCGCAGCCCAGAGAGCCGGTTGTCCCCGGGTGTTCGGAGAGTATTTTTTTCCCGACGGCGGTACCCATGGAAGGGCTGGGTGTGACGGTGGCACCGTAGGTGCGCATGACCTCTCGGCGGAAGGGCTTTTGCTCATATGAGCACTTCACCATATAGACTTTGCAGTCCAGGTCAAAGTAGGCGCAGGACATGGCCAGCGCGGTACCCCACTGGCCCGCGCCGGTCTCCGTGGTCACGCCCCTGAGACCCTGCTTTTTGGCATAATAGGCCTGAGCGATGGCGGAGTTCAGCTTATGGCTTCCGGAGGTGTTGCTGCCCTCAAATTTATAGTAAATCTTTGCCGGCGTTTTCAGCTTTTCTTCAAGTCTGTAGGCCCGCATCAGGGGGGACGGGCGATACATTCTGTAATAGTTCCGAATCGCCTCGGGAATTTCGACGAAGCGATTTTCGTTATCCAGCTCCTGGGCGATCAGGTCGTCGCAGAACACAGGGCGCAGGTCGTCGAAGCCCATGGGCCGGAGCGTTCCGGGGTTAAGCATGGGCGCGGGTTTTACTTTCATGTCTGCGCGCACGTTATACCAGCTTTTCGGAATCTCCTCTTCGGAAAGATATATTTTGTAGGGAATGGCACGGTTTTCCATGATACTTTCTCCTTTCGGCGGTTTTCGTTTTCAGGATTTGGTTCCGAGGGAGATTTAGGCATCAAAAAAAGACCTTGCCCCCGGAAAGAACAGTTCTTTCGGGACAAAAGTCTTTGAAAACTTCTGCGGTGCCACCCAAATTGGCGATAAATCGCCCGCTCATTGACGCGCTGTCACGCATCATCCCATGGTAACGGAGGGAAGTCCCGTCGGAATCTACTTGCGTCTGCTTTCAATCCGCCCTCATCAGTCCATTCGACAGAACTCACACCGCCGCGCTCACACCGTCCGCGGCTCGCTGGGGGATGAGGTTTCTGCTTACTCGTCTGAATCATCGGTTTCATTTTTAACTTGCGGCCAGTGTAGTCTTTATTCGCCAAAATGTCAAGCCCATGAAGAAAATTTGTCTGCTGCGCAAACCCTGACGGGGTTCTGCTGCCGGCGATTTGTGCAAAATGCAATGCAATGTAAATTCGATGTAAGTTTTTCGCAACATGACTGTTATCTTGGCGAAACTGTGGTAAAATTCTATTTAGGCAATCCCAATATACGCAGTCAATCGACTTCATAAGCGAATGAGGTGCACATTTGGACATTTTTTCTTTTGTTACCATGGTGGGCGGTCTTGCGATGTTCCTTTATGGCATGGAAATCATGGGGGACGGGCTGAAAAAAAGCTCTGGCGAGACCCTGAGAAGAATCCTCCAAACCCTGACCAAAAACACGTTCACTGGCGTTTTGACCGGCATGCTGGTCACAGGCATTATCCAGGCGTCCTCCGCTACGATCGTCCTGACCGTGGGACTGATGGCCGCGGGGCTGCTGACCCTAAGGCAGACGGCGAGCATCGTGATGGGCGCGAATATCGGTACGACGGTCACCGGGCAGATCATCCGGCTCATGGATCTGGAGGCTAACGGCAACGCCATCATTAATCTGTTTAAGCCCTCGACCCTGGCGCCCCTGGCCCTGATTGCGGGCGTGGTGCTGCTGATGTTTTCCAAAAGGCTGGGGAAAAAGGGCATTGCAGAGATCATGGTTGGCTTCGGAGTTCTGTTTTCGGGCCTGCTTATTATGACGGAAGCCGTTTCACCCCTGGCCGAATCGGAGTTTTTCCTCACGGTCATCACTAAGCTGTCGGTAATGCCGCTGCTTGGGATTATCAGCGGCATCGTCATCACGGTCATCGTGCAGAGCTCCTCCGCCGTGGTGGGTATGCTCCAGGCCCTGTCGTCCACGGGCGTTTTAACCTTTGACCTCATTTATCCGCTGATTATGGGCATCAACATAGGCACCTGCATCGTTACCGCCGTACTCTGCTCCATAGATTCCTCCCGGGACGCGAAACGCGTGGCGGTTATCCACATTCTATTCAACTGCATCGGGACGGTGATCTTCATGGCGGCTATGACCGCCCTGAACCGGATGGGCTTATTCGGGAGCCTTTGGGGCAAGACTGTGAACAGCGGGGATATCGCAAACTTCCAGACGCTGTTCAATCTGATCACGGCCGCTCTGCTTATGCCCTTCACAGACGCCCTTGTCAAGGCGTCCGAAATCCTGATCCGGCACGACGCCGCGGAGCAGGAGCGGGCCCAGGAGGCGGGGCTGCTGGATAAAAAGCTTCTGGTGTCCCCGGGTCTGGCCATGGCGGAAGCGGGGGCGGCTCTTTCCAAAATGGGCCGGCTGGCTTTGGAAAACCTCAGAATGAGCATGAAGCAGCTGTCATCCTACGAGCCGTCGGTGAGCGCCGTGATCAGCGACCGGGAGGACAGGCTGGATAACTTTGCGGACAGGTCGGATCACTTCCTCATCAGCCTGGCGCATCTTCTGGTAACAGACGAGCACAGCGCGCACATGAACCTGCTCATGCAGGCCGTGCCGGACTTTGAACGCATTGGCGACTACGCCACGAACATAGACGAGTTGGCGCAGCGGCTGAACAACAGTAAAGTCTGTCTTTCCGAGAGGGCCAGAAAAGAGCTGGAAATCCTTTGCGAAGCCGTTGACGAAATTGTGACCATAACTGTGGACGCCTTCACCCGGGACGATAATGAGGCGGCCATGCAGGTGGAACCGCTGGAAGAGGTCATCGACGATATGGTCGTTACACTGAGGGACAGCCACACGGAGCGGCTGCGCTGCGGGGTATGCACGGTGAACGCCGGACTGGTGTTCATTGAGGTTCTGACATATATGGAGCGGGCCGCCGATCAATGTTCCAGCATTGCGCTTTTGATGCTTGCCCGGGACAATGAGGAGATCAGAGGCAACCATCACGCATATCTCAGAAACCTGCACAGCCAGGGCAACGAATTTTACTGCGCGGAGCTGGAGAGGCGCAGGGAGCAGTATCTCTCGCGGCTGAAATGCAGCTGAAATAAAAAACAGCCCGGACATATGTCCGGGCTGTTTTTTATTTCCGGGTCGCTTATTCCTGGGGAAGGTCGCCGGCGGGAGGAACTTCCGCAGGGGGCAGATCATCCGCGGCGGCCGCTTCTACGGGGGCCTCGGGAGCGGCTTCCACGATTTCAACCTGGATGCCATCGTCAGCCATGTCTGCGGCAGATTCGTCGGACATGACCACGTCCTCAAAATCACATACGCCGCTGTCGCTGAGGGAAGACTTGAGGGCTGCCAGTTCGGCCTCCATGCTCATAATTTGGTCGTTGGCCAGAGAGACTTCGTCAAAAAGCTGGACGAAGAAATCGCCGGGGCTGCCGAGGTTTGTCTCATAATAGAGTTTTCCGATTTCAGCGAAGACCTTCTTGGTGTTTTCTTTTTCGGCGTTAATATCCATGGTCAGCTTTGCGATGCGAGTGAGGGATTTAGCCTTGTCTCCGGCGGTTGAGACCAGGTTTTTCGCCATGTCGGCGACTCCGTAGAAGGTGGATTTAAGGGATTCTTTGAAATTATCGTATTCAGACATGATGTTTACCTCCAACTGAATTTATTCTTCTTCATCGGCTCCGGTATCGGCATCCGCAGGCGCGGCGGCGGATTCCCTGGCGCGATTAACGAACATTTCCGGGTGCTTTTTTCTGCTGTTGACCAGAAGAAGGACGGCGGCCGTCAGAGCAGACAGGGCGGCGACAAACTGGGATATGCGAATGCCGGTGCCGGTGATGTACAGGCTGTCCGTCCGCAGCCCCTCCACAAGCGTTCGGCCTATTCCATACCAAAGCACATACAGGATGAACGCCTGGCCGTCGTATTTCCTACGGCCCTTTTTTATCCAAAGGCTCAGCAAAATGAAGCCGGCCAGGTTCCACAGACTCTCATAAAGGAAAGTAGGGTGGACATATATTGTATCCTGCCCGGGTGAAGTGAGTCCCATGCGGCAGAAAACGTCTGTCTGTACGCCGAATGCCTCCCGGTTCATGAAGTTTCCCCAGCGCCCTACAATTTGGCCGATGATCAGGCCGAAACAGGCAAGGTCCAGGCTGGCTCCTATCGGCATCTTCTTTGACCGGCACCAGATGGCCGCAGTGATGATCCCGGCGATGATTCCGCCATATATGGCAAGGCCGCCCTCCCAGATCTTGAATATGTCCAGAAGGTTTCCGCTATAGTCTTTCCATTCAAAAAGAACGTAGTACAGTCTGGCCCCTATTATGCCGATGGGCAGCACCCAAAGGACAAGGTCATAGAGATTATCGGACGTCAGGCCGAAGCGGGGGGCGGCGTAGGAGCAGTAGGTTACGGCAAGAATGAAGCCGAAGGCGATTATTGCGCCGTACCAATAAAAGGTATGCCCGAAAAGCTCAAAGGAGGCGGGTGGGTTAATAGACCAGTCCCCCAGCATAGGGAAACTGATGGCGGCGTTGCGCATCATGGTAAACATTGCCGGTTATCCTTTCATATTCGCCGGGGTGATCACGGATAGGGCAATACGTTCCGGCGCAAGGTTTTCCGCGATATAGGCGGCGCATTCGTCGGCGCTGATGTCCGACAACAGGGAGAAAGCGTCCAGCGGGCAGTAGCCGCCGAAATGGCCCCGGGCCAGGTTAAAACAGAGGTCCTCGAAAGATTCCAGGCCCCGCAGCCGCGACCCGTAGGCGGCTTTGCGCGCCCTGCCGAAGGCCGCCTCGTCCAGACCGCTTTTCACGACCCTTTCCACATCCGCGGCGAGACGGTCCCGCACCCTGCCGGGTTCCGCGCTTTCGCCGCCGGCGATGATCGCGGCGGTTCCGGCGGCATAATCCACGTCTGCGGAAAAATCGTTGGAAAGCAGGCCGTCGGCATACAGGCCCGTATAGAAGGGGGAGGACCGGCCCATGAGACAGCGCAGCGCCAGGGCGCCGACCAGCTCCTGCCGGTGCAGAGGCTCTCCGTTTTCCGCCGGGGTCAGCTTCGCGCCGAGCATAAACTGGGGTGCGGAAACCGCCATGGCCTTCTCGGTTCCCGGGCTTAGGGGAATCGGGCTTTCCGGCGGGCCGAAATCCGGCTCCGGAACAGGTAACTTCTCAGCCGGGAGGATTTCCCCGGCGATTGCGGCAATGCCGTCCGGATCGGGGCCGCCGGCCACGCAGAGGGTCATATTGGATGGGGCGTAAAACGCCCTGTGGCAGTCATAAAGGGTTTTGTCGCTGATCCGGGCGATGCTCTCCACGGTGCCGATGACCGAATCCCGGATTGGGTTGTGGGCGTATAGGCAGCGCATCAGGCCCACATAAACGGCAAAGTAGGGGGAGTCCTCCGTCATACGGATTTCCTGGCCGATGATGCCCTGCTCCTTGGCGACGCTCTCCGGCGTAAAGTAAGGCGTGGAGACAAACGTCAGCAGTGTGCGGAGGTTCTCTTCAAATTTGCTGGTACTGCTAAAATGATAGGCGGTCATGCCGCTGGAGGTCCAGGCGTTGGGCGAAGCGCCGCTGGCCGACAGGAGGCTGAGGGCGTTTTCGCCGTTTGGCATGTCGAACATTTTATGCTCGAGAAAGTGAGCGACTCCCGCCGGGGTGTCTATGACCTGGTTTCCCAGAGTGAATCGGCGCATGGCCCCGCCGTAGTTTGCCGCAAACATGGCAAAGCTCCGTATGAAGCCGGGCTGAGGAAGGGCGAGGACGGTAAGCCCGTTTGAAAGGGTCTGCGTGTACAGGGTTTCCCCAATGTTCTCAAAAAAGCGGCTGGTCATTCCGCGGCCTCCCTCCCTGTCAGAAAATACACCGCGTCGCATTCGACGCTGTTCGCTATGGCGACGATTTCTTCCCGGGTCACCGATTCGCAGAGCGCGGCCAGTTCATCCGGGGCGCAGTCCATGCCGCCGACATTGGCAGAAATCCAGTAGCTTTCCAGTTCGGCGGCGCTGTCCATGGCAGCCCTCAAATCCGATGCCACGCCGCGCCGGGCGGCGTCCAGTTCCCCGTCGGTAATCTCGCCGCGCTTTATCGCGTCCAGCTGGGCGAAGATTTCGGCTTTTGCCGCTTCGTATTGATCAAAGGCGATTCCGCTGGTAACCAGCAGCAGGCCCTTGTGGACGTCCACAACCGAGGAGGCGTAATAGCACAGGGAGAGCCTTTCGCGCACATTCATAAAAAGCTTGGAGGTCACGCTTCCGCCGAAAACCGCGTTGAATACCCGAAGGGCTGCAATATCCGGCTCCGCCATGATTTCGCCCAGCCGCCAGCCTATGGACAGCTTGCCTTGGTTCACGTCCAGGCTTTCCGTGAAATATCTCGGCTCGGACTCCACGGCGTTCATGCGGATATCTGTGCCGATGTCGGGATTGATGTTCCCGCGCCGCAGAATGGAAAGGGTCTCCTTCACCGCGCTTTTGATCCTGTAGCCGTCGGAGCCGCCGCAATAAAAGACTTCCACAGGGGACGAGGCGAGAAGCTCATGATAGTGGCGTGTCAGCTTCTGGTAGCCGATAGCCTCGGCGCTGCTCTCGTCTCCCAGCCTCGAAACGGCGAAGTTTTCACAGGCGCACATGTTCTCGATCAGGCGTTGGATGGCATAGGTGTTTTTGTCATTGATCTGCCCGCGTATTTTCTCCAGCAGCTTCTGCTTTTCTCCGTCCACATACGGCGGGAGGAAAAGGCCGCCCCGCGTGTTTGGCGACAAAAGGATTTCCCCCGAGAGAGAAACGGCCTTCCTGAGCAGCTTTTCTCCGCCGGGAAGGTAATTGTCCCCCGGGAAGGAAGTAATCAGGCCAACGGCCTGGATCTCGCCGAGGCGGCGCACGGCCGGGACGGCCGCGGCGCCATAAAGTTCATCCAGCTCGGCGGCGATGCTGTCCATATCCGGATATCTTGTCGTGCCGCGCCGCAGCACGCTGGGGATCACGGCGTTCATGGCGGCGCTCTCCCTGCAAAGCTGGCTCAGCAGGGTTATGCTGAGCATGTCGGTTTTAAATTTATCTGTGCGCAGGGCGGTGAGCCATACGCCGGGCATGATTTCCTCTCGCGTCCGCTCCAATCAGGGCCCTCCTTTAGTGGTGCTTCGTAATTTTGCTTATTATAACATAGAACTTTCCAGTTAAGGTAAATTATTTGTGAATTTCCCGCCCGTTTTCCGGAGAATCGCCGCCGCCGGCTTTGACGGTGTGCTCGATGCCGTTGCCGTCGGTCCAGACCGCTTCGAAACCGCTCCAGCCCTCCGGGATTCTGGGTGAAGCCGATAGCTTCCCGCCGGAGAGACGCAGGCCCAGCAGATCCTCGGCGACGACGCGGAAATACCAGGCGGAGGAGCCGGTGTACCAGCTCCAGCCCGCCTCGCCGTATCTGTCGGGGTTGGCATATACGTCGGCGGCGAGGACAAATGGCTCCGCGCCGTAAGCTGCCCCGGAGCGGGGCAGCAGCGCCCGCAGAAGGGCGTACCCGTCCTCGGTGCGGCCTTCCCGCAGGCAGGCGGAGGCCAGCCAGATCGCCCCGTGGGTATACTGGCCGCCGTTTTCACGAAAACCCGGGCCATAGCTTTTGATATAGCCGGGATTTTCGGTTCCGTCGCCGAAGGGCGGTGTGAAGAGCCTGACGGGCCCGTCGGCACGGTCGAAAAGGATGGAAAGCGCGGAATCCAGGGCTTTGGAGCGCCTTCCGCGGGAGGATTCGGCGCAGAACACCGACCAGCTCTGGGCGATGGAATCGATTTGGCAGCCCTTTGAATCTCTGGCGCCCAGGGGGGAGCCGTCGTCGTAGTATCCGCGAAGGTACCAATCGCCGTCCCAGGCCCTGTCCGCGGCCCTGCCGAAGCGCAAAGCGGCGGAAAGGGCTGCGGCAGCTTCGTCTTTTCTGCCCTGTTTTTCAAGCAGCTGGGCAAAGCGCCGGGAGGTGTGGACCAAAAACCAGGTGAGCCAGACGCTTTCCCCCCTGCCCTTTTCCCCCACGACGTCCATGCCGTCGTTCCAGTCCCCGCCGCCGATCAGCAGAAGCCCGTGGTCGCCCGTGCCGCGGCTCACGGCCATGGCCAGCGCCCGGGAGGCGTGAAGAAGGACACTTTCGCAGGTTTGGGAGACGCCGGGCGATTCGTAGCGGCTCTGCTCATCCCGGCCCAGCAGCGGCGAAACGAGGTAATGGGCAGTCTCGGAGAGGAGAGCCTCGTCCCCGGTTTTTTCCACATATTCACAGACGGCCCAGGGAAGCCAAAGAAGATCGTCCGAGCAGCGGGTGCGGACGCCCTTGTCCCCGCCGTGCTGGGGATGCCACCAGTGCATGACGTCGCCCTCCTGATATTGGTGCGCGCAGGCGTCAATTATACGGCGGCGGGCAAAGGCCGGATCGATCATGATCATATTCACCGCGTCCTGAAGCTGGTCGCGGAAGCCAAAGGCGCCGCCGCTCTGATAGACGGAGCACCGCCCCAGAAGCCTGCAAGCCACGGACTGATACGCCGCCCAGCCGTTCATATAACGATCCAGCTCCGGATCGGGGGTGCGGATGCGCAGACGCCCGGTCAGCCCGGCCCAGTATTCCCGGACGCGCCTGAGGGCCGCCATTGCCGACTCCGGCTCAGCCAGGGCCCGCAGGTTCTCAAGGTCGGAGCAGCCGCAGACGATCACAAGGGTATCCGCACGGGGGATCACGGCGCCGAAGCAGGGCAGCAGCCCCGCCCCGCAGGCGCCGTTGGTCTCCCCCCGCTGCCACGCGGCGAGATCGCAGGTGACGCCCGAGGGGGGAGCGGAAAAAACCGCTGTAAACGCCTCCTCCGGATAGGGCGAGCGGGCGTTGAGCGCGGTGAAGGTGTTGTTCGAGTAGTCTGTGATTACTGTTTTGGCGTCTCTATCGTCTCCAGAGAGCAGCAATTCCGCGCGCCAATAGACCTCCGACGGCGCGCCCTCGACGATCAAAACCCGGGCGGCCAGATCCATGGGTACAAAAGCGGTGGTTTTTACCATCGCGCCGCCGATATTTTTTTCCCATACCGCCGTGCCGAAACCGAAGGAGACGCGGCATTCATACCCGTCCTCGGCGGCGAAAAGGCTCACGCGGCCGCCCTCGTGAAGCACCGCCAGGGTTTCGGGGCCGGAGGCGGCGTAAGGGTCGTTCAGCCAGGGGGTTATCCGGCACTCCCGCGCGTTCTGATACCACATGTTTCCCGTGCCGGCGTCCGTGGCGATAAAACCGAAGGTTCTGCCTGCAAGCAGATTTGACCAGGCCCTGTGGGGCAGAAACCGGGAGACCTGAAATTCAAACGTTCCGTCGGGCAGCCAGCGGTGCGCCACATCCCCTCCGGTTCTGACCGGCGGGATGGGCGGGAAGGCTTTTCCGGCCTCATGCCGGCGCGGCTGGTCCGGCGCGGAAAGATCGATCATCACGGCGGCGTTCTTCCCAATCGTCTGTGCGCCCTGATTGGAATCGACGGTATAGGCCCCCCCGGAGGCGCCGTAGACGGATTCCAGCCCCAGCTTGGAAAGGGCGTCCGATACGGCGCGGCTGGTGGTGCGCAGATAATCTCCGCCATCCTTGGTGAGAAAAATCAGGTCGCTTTTCAGACCGTAGGTACGCAGCAGCGCATGTCTGCGGATCAGGTCCCGGGCGGCCGGAAGCTGCTCGTCGGAGCCGATTTCCGCGGCGATGATCGGCAGGTCGCCGGAAATTCCCAGCCGCCACAGGGAGTCCCGCCCCTCGGTGACAGGGCCGCGAACCCGTGCAAACGCAAGTGCCGAGACCATGCCCATAGCCGCGGCGGCGTCCTTTGCGGTCATGCCGTAAAGGGCGGCGCAGGCCAAGGAAAGGTCGGCAAAGTCCGACGCGCCCATACCCAGGGTATGCTGGGCGGCGGAAAAGACGTTTTCGGAAGAAGCGCCGAAACTGAGGGCGAAGCGCACGGCAAAAACGCCGCCGGCGGGCAGCGTCACCGGCACAGAGGCCCGGACAAGGGGCGCGGACAGCCAGCCCAACGGAGCACCTCCGTAATTGGCTGAAGCCGTCATGGGCTGATCGCAGGCCAGACAGAGCCAGGCGCCGGGAAGGCCCGCCCTGGGCAAGCGGCGGATAAGCAGCGCGCCGTCCTGCATCCGGGCGTGGAGGCCCAGCCGGTGGAAGGCGGGGTGGTTGACATAATCTCTGGGGTTTGCCAGCATAGGCTCAAATTCAAGGATAAGACGGCCGGTAAAGCCGGTTTCGGACTTGATTTCCACAAGGCGCAGCTCGGCGATGTCGTTGGCGGAGACGGCGGTGGAGCAGCGGAAGGCAAGTCCTTCCTTCCGGCCGGATATCACTGCCGAGCTGCCGCTGAAGTGCCAGGCGGACGACAGCTCTTTGCCGCCGTGGCGGGGCAGCAGCCGTAATTCGGCGCTTTCGGCGGCGAGGGAAATGGTTATACCCGCGGGGCCGGAGAGGGGGCCGCGAGGCCCTCGGTATATCCCGACGCCGCCGGCACAGGCGAAGGAAAGGCCGGATTCGGTCAACATCACATCGTAGACCCCATTGGACAGGAGGCAGCATTCGGGATGCTCAAAATCCACGCCGTCACCCTGCTTTTCCCAGATTTCCGGGGAGGTGCGGGCCGGCTTTTCAGGCGGCTCTGTTCCCCGGCGGCGCAGGAGTATGCCGCCCACGGGAATTTTTTCTTCAACAAAGCCGCGATGGGCGGCCATGGCGGGATCGGACATGAAACGTTTTTGCATTATCCCGTCGCGCAGATAGTTGGTTACGGCGACCAGACTCATCCCCAGATGGTGGGACATGACGCAGCGGACGGTTTCTCCGCTGTCGAAGCGGCAGCGGGAGGGGGTGAAGTCCACGGCCTCCCAAAAACCGAAGCGGCCGAGAGCGCCGAGCTTTTCAAGCCGCCTGAGGTTCGATATGGCGTTGACCGGTTCAATGACCAGGGCCAGGAAGGTACTGTAAGGCGATATGACCAGCTCGTCGTCCATCCCCCGCTTCAGAGCCAGGGCCGCGCAGCCGTGCGCCTTATAGCGATAGGAAAGCGCCGGATCAAGGGAGAAAAAGGCGCTTTCCGAAGTTCCCCAGGGCAGCTTGCCCTTTACGCGGCGGCGCTGGACGTGCATACAGAACTTTGCGCTCTCCCAGAGAAGGGATTCCCGGCAGAGGGGCAGGAAAAGTTCCGGCATCAGATATTCAAACATGGTGCCCGTCCAGCTTGCCATCCCCCTGTAGCCGTCCTTCTGCACCATGGCGCGGCTGAGCTGCCGCCAGTGGCGGCGGGGCGCGTCGCCCTTGGCGACGGCCACGTAGCCCGTCAGACGCGCCTCGCTGGCCATAAGGTCGTACCAGCCCTTGGAGGGGGCGTTTGAGGACAGGTCGTAGCCGATGAGAAAAAGACGGCGGGTTTCATCGTAAAGGGGGGTGAAATCCATGGCGTCAAACAGGGCGTCGGCCCGCCGGGCCAGATCCGGACGGCCATATTCGTTCATGCCGCCCCGGAAGGCGATGAGGCAGGCGGCCAGGTTGCCGCTGTCCACGGTGGAGATATATTTGGGGGAAAGTCCCTGCAGCGTGCGTGTATCGTACCAGTTGAAAAGGTGGCCGTGCCACTTGGGCAGGGCTTCGACGGTGGTCAGCATGCGTTCAATCAGCCGCATGACGCCGCCCTGCTCGGCGATGCCCAGGTCAAGGGCGGCAATGGCCGAGACGAGAGCCAGGCCGATGTTGGTGGGAGAAGTTCGGCGGGCCACGCCCAGGGGCGGCTGTTCCTGCCAGTTGTCCGGCGGCAGGAAATGGTCGGATTCGGTGCAAAACGTTTCAAAGTATTGCCACATCTCCCGGGAGCGCGCGATCAGATACTGCTGATCCTGTTCGGGAACCGGTCCCGGTCCCGGCGCGCGCCTGCCCAGGGAGAGGGCAAAAAGGGGGGAGAACAGCCAGATGATTCCCGCCGCACGGCCGATGATGGCAGTGGAGAGCAGCAATGCGGCCGCGCCGGAAAAACCGGCGAACCACATGAAGGCATAATATGCGGCCGGGCCGTTTTTGCCGGAGGATTCCGACTGGGCGGCAGTCTGCCACGACAGCATACGCCTGTGGGAAATCACCATTCGCCAGAGGGAAGTCAGAATGGCTGAAGCGCAGACCCATGCGTCCACGGGCAGAAGGATAAGCCGGACAAGGGTCTGGATCAGGGCGCCGCCCGCGCCGTGGATAATGGTGCTGTGATAGCGGACATGGGCCTCATCCTCCGGACGCAGGGAGTATTCCGCCAGCGTCAGCAGAAGGCGGGAGGCGATGGCCAGAAGGGCCGCGGCGGCGGCGATGGCCGTTCCCCCCTCCGGCAGAAGAAAACCGGCAAAGATCGCCGCGAAGGTCATGGGGGACACAAGGCTTCGGCGCAGGCAGTCCAGCAGCTTCCAGCGGTCCACATCTGAAATGTATCTTCCGCGGCCCAGAATGAAAGGGCAGTTTTGCCAGTCGCCCCGGGTCCAGCGATGCATTCTGCGGTAATAGGACAGGGGGGAGGCGGGAAAGCCGTCCATCAGCTCGGTGTCGTTCATATAGCCGCCGCGCAGGATCGCCCCCTCCACGGCGTCGTGTGAGAGGATCAGGTTTTCCGGAAGGTCGCCGGTGCAGTCAATAAGGGCCGCCGCATCAATGATGCCCTTGCCGGCAAAGCCGCCCCGCCCGAAAAGATCCATATACAGCTCGCCGCAGGAGGAGCCGTAGGGGTCGCAGCCGCCCTGTCCGGCGAAGAGCCTGGAAAACCCGCTTGCCGTGGCGGAGGACAGCTCTACGCCCATCCGCGGGTGGATGATACCGAAGCCCGAGGTAACGGCGCGCTTTTTCGTATCGATCACCGGGGTGTTTAATGGGTGCAGCATGGCGCCGATCAATTCTTTTCCGGTTCCGGGCATCAGCCGCGTATCCGCGTCCAGGGTCAGGATATAGCGGGCGCCGCCCAGCAGGGCGGGGTTTCCGGAAAGCACGTCCAGCCCGACGCCTTTCCCCTTGATAAGGCGCGCAAGGGCCAGCAGAGCGCCGCGTTTGCGCTCAAAGCCCATCCAGATTTTATCGGTTTTATTATAGCTCCTCTGCCGGCAGAAAAGGAAAAAGCCTCCGCCGTATTTTTCATTCAGCCCGTCAATGGCATCCTTCGCGGCGGAGATGGCTTCCGGGTCTCCGGGCAGCGTTTTTTCCGGCCCCTCGGGCAGGTCGGCCAGCAGGCCGAAGAGCAGGTTTTTTCCGCAGTCGCGGTTTGCCAGCCTGAATTCCTCCAGACGGCAGGCCAGGGCTGGGCCGGACTTTGGGGAGGTCAGCAGCACCGAGACCACGCAGACGGTTTTGCCTTCGGGCGGCACGCCGTCCTTCAGGGCCATCCGCGGGATGCGGCGGGGCGGAACAAGCTTTGATATAAAAAAATCCAGAATGTTCTTTACAAGCTCCGAGACGGGCAGAATAAGCAAAAAGGCCGCCGCCGCGCTGTTGGCGGCAAAACCGGCAAGTAGGGAAAAAAACAGTGTCAGCAGGATATTTGCGGAGATATACAGCCCGCCCCGGCGTTCTTTGGCGGGGTTTCCAAGGGGCTTTACGAAAAGCCAATAACCCACGTGCCGCCCCTGGCCGGCGCTGTTTTCCGACAGCTTCAGAACGTCACGGGCAAGCCGCTGCTCGTCGTGGCCGGTTGCCTGGGCGAGCCGGGTCACCCTGCGCCTGTAAAGATCCCGCGTGCGCTCGTCCATAAGCGGATAAATCCCCGCGGGGTCCTGCCTGAAAATTTTTTCAGTTAGGTCCACCCGCTCCAGCAGCTCGGAAAGATCCAGGTTTCCCAGCAGCCGGAGGGAAGTTATGATGGCCGCCAGTTCCTTGTCGCGCTTGTCCGGGCCGGCCGTACAAATATCGGCCACTTCCTTCACCAGCGCCGCCTTGATGCCGGGAACCAGCAGCGAAAGCTCCGTCCGGGACAGGGGCAGGACGGTCTGGAACCCGGTGATGAAGGCTTCTATGCGCTCCGCCGTGATTTCTCCCATCCCGGAGCGGACGAGTGCGCCGCAGGCCTCCGTCAGCAGGGGGCCGTCGGATGTATCCCGCAGGCGTCCCGCGGCCTTCAGCTCCTCAATGGCGTATCTGCCCTCGCGCTGGACCAGATACCAGTTGTCCAGGAGCCATTCGGCGGCGCCCGGAACCTCGGACGCCGCCCGGTATTTACTTTCAAGCTGACTATGAATGCGGCCAATCCGCGCCAGGGCGGCGTTCAGCTCGCGGGCCGTGCGCTTTGCGGGCGCTTCCCCGGAAAGTTGCAGGCGGCGGGCCGTGCTCTCTCCGAAAGAAGGCAGCTTTTCGGGCTCTATATACAATCCGGAACCGGGACTGGTCATGTTGAAACCTCCGATACTTGTGGATAAAGCATATTTTTCCCACAGCGGCGAAGGATATACTGTTTTTCAGAAAGACTTGACATTATGGCTGTATCCGGATATAATCATCACGGCTGTAAAGGAACAATGGTTTACACCAAGGAGGTGGAACCGTGGCGGATGATACCGTTTTTCGTACGATGCTGTTCGATTTTTATGGCGAACTGCTTACGGAAAAGCAGCGCGAATACTTCGATCTTCACTGCAACAGCGATCTGTCTCTGGCGGAAATCGCCGAGCAGACCGGCATATCGCGCCAGGGTGTGTGGGATATTATTAAGCGTGCCGAGGGCACCCTGCGCGGGATCGAGGAAAAGACCGGGCTCATGCGCAGGTTCAGTGAGCGCCGGGACGCAATCCTGGAGATCGAAAGCGATCTGAAGACCCTGTGCCGGATCACGGAAGGGCAAGCGCGGGATCTGGCGGAGACGGCGCTTGCGAAACTTAAACTGCTGGAGGATTAAAGATGGCGTTTGAGAGCCTTTCCGAAAAACTGAATGCCGCCTTCAGGAAGCTGCGCGGCAAGGGCCGCCTCTCGGAGGCGGACGTGAAAGAGGCAATGCGCGAGGTGCGCCTGGCTCTGCTGGAGGCCGACGTGAGCTACAAGGTCGTCAAAGATTTTGTAAAAGCCGTTACCGTCCGTGCCTGCGGGGCGGATGTTCTGGAGAGCCTGTCGCCGGCCCAGATGGTGATTAAGATTGTCAACGAGGAGTTGCGCGCCCTTATGGGCGGCGAGAACCGGAAGCTGAACATCTCCTCGAAATCCCCCAGCGTCTGCATGCTCGTGGGCCTTCAGGGCGCGGGTAAAACCACCAACGGCGCGAAGCTGGCGGCATATATGAAAAAGCAGGGAAAGCGCCCCCTTCTGGCCGCCTGCGACGTTTACCGTCCCGCGGCGATCAAACAGCTGGAAACCGTGGGCGCCCAGTTGGATATCCCTGTTTTCCAGATGGGGCAGAGCAGCCCGGTGGAGATCGCCAAGGCCGCCATAGCCCATGCAAAAAAGCACGGCAACGACCTGGTGTTTCTGGATACCGCAGGCCGCCTGCATATCGACGAGGCGCTGATGACTGAGCTGATCGAGATCAAGGCTGCGACGGAGCCCGCGGAGATTCTGCTGGTTGTGGACGCCATGACCGGTCAGGACGCGGTGAACGCCGCCACCGCCTTTAACGATGCGCTGAATATCACGGGCGTGATGCTCACCAAGCTGGACGGCGACGCCAGGGGCGGCGCGGCTCTTTCCGTAACGGCCGTCACCGGCAAGCCGGTAAAATACGCGGGAATCGGCGAAAAGCTGGATCAGATCGAGCCGTTCCATCCCGACCGTATGGCCGGCCGCATCCTCGGAATGGGCGACGTCCTCACACTTATTGAAAAAGCCGAACAGAGCTTTGATGAAAAAAAGGCCGCCGAAATGGCGGAAAGGCTGCGGCACAATAAATTTACCCTGTCCGATTATTACGAGCAGCTGGTATCCCTGAAGGGGATGGGCTCCATGGAGGATCTGGCGGGAATGATTCCGGGGATGGACGCAAAGGCGCTCAAGGGCGCGTCCTTCGATGAAAAGGCCCTGTCCCGGACCGAGGCGATTATCCTTTCCATGACGCCCAAGGAGCGGGATAATCCCGGAATTCTGAACAGCGCCAGGAAAAAGCGAATCGCCGCGGGAAGCGGGACCAGCGTAGTGGACATTAACCGGCTCCTCAAGCAGTACGACATGATGCAGCAGATGGTCAGGCAGATGGCCGGCAGCGGCAAAAGGATGAAAAAATTCGGGAAAATGGGAGCCATACCCGGACTCGGCTTTTAACGCAAGGGGAAAAACGCCCCGGGCGCTAAACATACAATCGATAAACATGGAGGTGAAAATACATGGTAAAGATCAGACTTCGCAGAATGGGCGCAAAGAAAAATCCTTTTTACAGGATCGTCGTCGCCGATTCCCGCACTTCGCGCGACGGCAGGTTTATTGAGGAGATCGGCACCTACGATCCCCTGGCCGACAGCGATAAGCTCAAGGTTGACCTGGATCGCGCAAAATACTGGGTCGCCAACGGCGCACAGCCAACCGATACCGTCAGAGCCCTGCTGAAGAAGGCGGAAGCTTAAGCGCGGCAGCATAAATAAGGAGCATCCGGATGAAAGAACTACTGACCTATATTGTACAGAGCCTCGTCGAAAAGCCCGACGAAGTCTCGGTGACCGAGCGCGCCGGCTCCGGAGAGACCGCTTTTGAAGTGAGGGTCTCCGAATCCGATATGGGCAAGGTCATAGGCCGTCAGGGCAGGATAGTCAAGGAAATCCGTATCCTGATGAAGGCCGTTGCCCAGAGAAAGGGCAAGAAGGTTTCGGTCGAAATCCTCGACTGATTTTGTCCAAGGGGGGTTTTCCCCCTTGGTGCTCTGTCTGCGTTGAAAGGATCGGCTTTATGCCGCGGGCTGCCGTGAAATGCTATTGGCGGAGGGAATCCCCGCCGTTTTTAGTAATGACAGGCAGCGGGGCGGGCTTTGCCGCCCGCGGAACACAAATGCCGTTGGTGGTGCCATGAAAGAGAAGTTCATCGAGGCCGGGGAGATTGTCAATACCCATGGTGTCAGGGGAGAAGTAAGCATATTCCCCTGGACAGACTCGGCCGAGTTTTTACGACGCTTTAAAACACTGTATATTGATGAAAAACCCATGACGGTGACAGCCTCACGGATTCATAAGAACAGGCTTCTTGTGCATCTGGAGGGTGTGGCGGACGTGAGCGAAGCCATGCGGCTGAAAGGGAAGGTCGTCAAGATAGACCGGCAGGACGCTCGCCTGCCTGAAGGCGCCTATTTCCTCCAGGATCTTATGGGTGCCCGCGTGCTCGGGGAAGACGGCGCGGAGATTGGTGTGCTTACGGAGATTATCGAGACTCCTGCAAATCAGATTTATGTTGTCCGGGGTGCGGCGGAGCACCTAATACCGGCTGTCCCCGAATTTATTATGTCAACCGATGCAGACACGGGGACAATCATCGTGCGGCTGATCGAAGGAATGTGAGATGGCATACAGAATAGATATCATGACCTTATTTCCGGATAGTATGCGGGGGGTTCTGGGAGAGAGCATCCTGGGCCGTGCGGCAAAGAAAGGCGCAATTGAGATCAATTGCGTCCAGATACGCGACTATACCGAAAATAAGCAGATGCAGGTGGATGATTATCCATATGGCGGCGGCTGGGGCCTCATTATGATGGCTCAGCCGCTTAAATCATGTTTAGAGGATATTATGTCAACCGCAGGCGGAAGAAGGAGTCGTGTGATCTATCTCTCTCCCCAGGGAAAAACCTTTACCCAGGCGGAGGCCAGGCGGTTAAAGCAGGATTACGATCATCTGGTGCTGGTATGCGGGCACTACGAAGGGGTGGACGAGCGGTTAATCGAGGCCTGCGTGGACGAAACGCTGAGTCTGGGGGATTTTGTCCTGACGGGAGGGGAGATTGCCGCCATGGCCGTTGCGGACTGCGTTTGCCGGATGGTGCCCGGAGTTCTGGCGGACGAAGCGTGCTTCACGGGGGAGAGCCATTGGGACGGTCTTCTGGAATATCCCCAATACACCCGCCCGGAGGTCTGGGAGGGACGAGCCGTGCCGGAGGTCCTGCTGACGGGAGACCACGGCAAGGTCACCGCGTGGCGAAGGCGAAAGCAGCTTGAGCGGACGTTGGACAGAAGGCCGGATATGTTTGAAAGGCTTGAGCTGACGGATAAAACCGATCTCAGGCTTCTTGAGGAAATCAGGGCAGAACGCTCGCCGGAAGCCCAAAGGCCGGTTTTCGACTTTCGCCGGGCGGAGCCGGAGGACATGGACAATATACTGGAGATGGCGGCGGATGCCTCCGAGTACCTGCGCTTTCAGGGCGTGGATCAATGGCAGAACGGGTATCCGAGCCGGGAGGCCTTCGCCCGGGACATTTCTCTTGGGCAGGGCTGGCTGTTCACCTGCGGCGGGAAGGCTGCGGCGTATGCCGCTCTTTCTATGGCCCATGAGGATACGTACGACACGATTGACGGCGCGTGGCTGACGGATATGGATGGATATGCCGCCGTCCACCGGGTGATGATAGCGGCCGATTACCGGGGTACCGGCGTTGGGAGGGAAATCTTTTCCCTTGCCGAGGACCTTGCCGCCGGAAACGGCCGGGTGTCGGTAAGAGTGGATACGCACCGCGAGAACGGACCCATGCTCGGACTTCTGGCGAAGCTGGGTTACCGACGGTGCGGCGTTATCCGCCTGGTTGCGAGCGACGGCAACGATCCCCATCGCGACGCATTTGAAAAAATAGTATTGGAATAAGGATAGAAATATGGTTATCGGTATTGATATGGGCGCCTCCTCAGTCAAGCTTTGCGGGCTGCAGGGAGAGCATATTGTCTTTACGCATTATGAGAATGGGGGAGAGACAAACGTCCCGGCGCTTGCGGACAGGCTGGGCATTCGTTTCGAGAAGGCCGAAACCGTGGCCCTGACCGGGCTTTCCGCCCGCAAATCGGGACTGGAGGGCCGGGGGATTCCCCTCAAATACATCCCGGAGCCGGATGCGATCGGCGCCGGCGCGGTCTGGCTGTCAGGCAGGGATAATGCCATTATTTCCAGCATTGGTACCGGGACGGCCTTTGTTTTGGCCAGAAACGGCGTATATAAGCATCTGTGCGGTACCGGTGTGGGCGGCGGCACCCTTAGAGGGCTTGCCCAGCGCATGTTCGGCATTTCGGATATGACTGAATTCGGAAATCTGGCTGCATCTGGAAATGCCGACGCTGTGGATCTTCTCATCGGTGACTTTATTAAGGGGGACTACGGGATACTTGACCCCGAGCTGACCGCCTCGAATCTGGCCCGGCTCAACGACGCGGCCACCGACGCGGATTGGGCGGCCGGCATTACGAACATGGTGCTCCAGACCATTGGGACGATGTCCATGCTGGCCTGCCACGGCCATGGCGCGTCCTGCATTCTGATAACCGGCGCCGTAGCCGGCACCCCGCTTTCCCAGGTGAATTTCGAGAAATTTACATCAATTTACGGGACTGAATTCATCATACCCGCGCACAGCGAATGCGCTACGGTCATCGGCGCGGCGAGGCTTGCTTTATGGAACTGACCAATCCCAGTCAGATCAGGGCTTTGCTGGAGCGCCACGGCTTTCATTTTTCAAAATCCATGGGACAAAATTTTCTGATAGCCTCATGGGTGCCCGAGCGCATGGCGGAAGTCTGTGAGCTGGATGGCGAAACCGGCGTTTTGGAGGTGGGGCCGGGGGTGGGGTGTTTGACAGCCCGGCTGGCCCAGGCAGCGGGGAAGGTCGTCGCCATCGAACTGGATAAGAGCCTGAAGCCGGTTTTGCAGGAGACATTGGCCGGCTGCGACAATGTGGAGATCGTATTCGGCGACGCGATGAAGCAGGACTTATGTAAACTTATTTCGGATCGGATGAAGGGCCGCAGACCCGTTGTATGCGCGAATTTACCCTATAATATGACGTCTCCGCTATTAGCAAAGTTCATTGATACGCAATGCTTTGATTGCATTACGGTCATGGTACAGCGGGAGGCCGCGCAAAGAATTTGCGCGAAGGCGGGAACTTCCGAATACGGGATGTTCACGGTTTATGTAAACTGGAATTGCGAGGCGGAGCTTCTTTTCAATGTTTCGCCGGACTGCTTTATGCCCCGGCCGAAGGTCGTGTCAAGCGTCATCAGGCTTCGCCCGCGTAAAGCGCCGCCCGCACAGGTTACCGACGAGCAGCTGATGTTCCGGGTTGTCAAGGCCGCTTTCGGCCAGCGGCGAAAGATGCTTTGCAACGCACTGTCAAAGGGTCTTCCCGACTTTCCCAAGGACAGAATATCTGCGGCAATTGAATCTTGCGGCCTGGATCCGCGAATAAGGGGGGAGAGCCTGGATTTTTCCGCTTTTGCCGAGCTTGCAAATCATCTTGTACAGTGATAAACTTTCTAAAAAAAATCCTTGCGCATAGAATACTCATATGCTATGCTAGAAAAAATGTATGTAACGTCTGTATTGACTATAATACGTTGATGAGGACAGATGAATTTTGATCTCATGATGAAAGGATTAAAAAGATGAGCAAGAAATACGTTTACCTGTTTTCGGAAGGAAACGCCGGCATGCGTGAACTACTCGGCGGCAAAGGCGCCAATCTGGCCGAAATGACGAATATCGGAATGCCGGTACCCCAGGGATTCACTGTAAGCACAGAGGCTTGTACCCAGTATTATAATGATGGCGGAAAGATATCTCCCGAGATCGAGGCGGAGATATTCGAATATCTTGCCAAGATGGAGAAGCTGGTCGGCAAGCGCTTTGGAGACAGGGAGAATCCCCTGCTGGTATCCGTGCGCTCCGGGTCCCGGGCCTCTATGCCCGGCATGATGGACACCATACTTAACCTTGGGATTAATGACAGCGTCGCCGAAAGCCTCGCCGCAATGAGCGGCAACCCCCGCTGGGCGTATGACAGCTATCGCCGCTTCATCATGATGTTCTCCGACGTGGCCATGGGCTATAACCGGAAAAAGTTTGATCTTGTGATGGATGAGCTTAAGGAAAAACGCGGTGTGCAGTTTGACGCCGGCCTCACGGCTGAAGATATGCAGGAGCTTGTAGAACGCTTCAAGGCCATTTATAAGGAAGAGGCCGGAGAGAATTTCCCTCAGGATCCGAAGGTGCAGCTGATGGCCGCCGTCCGCGCCGTCTTCGGCAGCTGGATGAACGACCGGGCTGTCTCTTACCGCCGCATGAACGATATTCCCGGCTCCTGGGGCACCGCCGTTAATGTCCAGATGATGGTTTTCGGCAATATGGGCGATGACTCCGGAACCGGCGTCGCCTTCTCCCGGGATCCCGCCAACGGTGAAAACACCCTCTACGGCGAATTCCTCATGAATGCCCAGGGTGAGGACGTGGTGGCCGGTATCCGGACCCCGCAGACCATCGACCAGCTGCGTGACACGAATAAAACGGCCTACGATCAGTTTGCCGAGGTGGCCCGGAACCTTGAAAAGCATTACAAGGATATGCAGGATATGGAGTTCACCATTGAAAAGGGCAAGCTCTATATGCTCCAGACGAGAAATGGCAAGCGTACGGCCCAGGCCGCCCTCAGGATTGCCGCGGATATGGTGGAGGAGGGGCTGTGCACCAAGGCGGAGGCACTGCTTAAAATCGAGCCTAACCAGCTGAATTCCCTGTTGCACCCGCAGTTTGACATCGCTGCCCTTAAAGCCGCGAAACCTGTGGCCAACGGGCTTGCCGCTTCGCCCGGGGCTGCCAGCGGAGCAGTCTATTTTACAGCTGAATCGGCCAAGGCCGCCGCGAAGAACGGCCCCGTGCTTCTTGTGCGCAACGAGACCAGCCCCGAGGATATTGAGGGCATGGCCGCCGCCAAGGGCATCCTCACGGCTACCGGCGGCAGGACCAGCCACGCGGCGGTTGTTGCCCGGGGCATGGGCACCTGCTGTGTGGCGGGCTGCGGCGCCCTGCGCATCAATGAGGAAGGCAAATATCTTAAGATCGGCGATATCCGGGTGAACGAAGGCGACATTATGTCTCTGGACGGTTCTACCGGCAACGTTTACATAGGCGCCGTCAAAACCGTGGACGCGACGATTTCCGGCGATTTCGCCACGGTTATGGGCTGGGCGGACAGCATCCGCAAGCTGAATGTGCGCACCAATGCCGACACCCCCAGGGACGCGGAGAACGCCATCAAGCTGGGGGCCGAGGGCATCGGTCTTACCCGGACCGAGCACATGTTCTTTGATGTGGACCGTATCCCCGCCATGCGCGAGATGATCCTTTCGGATACGGTCGAACAGCGCAGAGCCGCCCTGGCCAAGCTGCTTCCCATGCAGCGGGGCGACTTTGAGGGCATCTTCAGGGCCATGGCGGAGCGTCCGGTGACCATCCGACTGCTGGACCCCCCCCTTCATGAGTTCCTGCCCACCAACGAGGAGGACATCCAGGATTTGGCGGATGACATGGGGCTGACCTTTGAGCACCTGAAAGGCACCATCCGCAGCCTCCACGAATCGAACCCGATGATGGGCTTCCGGGGCTGCCGCCTGCCCGTCAAATATCCCGAAATTGCCGAGATGCAGACCCGGGCCATCATTGAGGCCGCCGTCAACGTCAAGAAGGAAACAGGCTGGAACATCATTCCTGAGATCATGATCCCCCTGACATGCGAAATCCGGGAGCTGAAATATGTGTCCAATATTGTCAGGCAGACCGCCGACCGCGCCATTGCGGAAAGCGGCGTTGCCCTGGAATATCTGGTGGGCACCATGATTGAAATCCCCCGGGCGGCGCTGACTGCGGATGAAATCGCCACAGACGCGGATTTCTTCAGCTTCGGCACCAACGATCTGACCCAGATGACCTTCGGCTTCTCCCGGGACGACGCGGGCAAGTTCCTGCCGTCCTACTACGAAAACAATATCCTGGAAAACGACCCCTTCGAGCGCCTTGACCAGATCGGCGTGGGCAAGCTTGTGGATATGGCCTGCAGGCTGGGGAGGCAGACACGCCCGGATCTCCACCTGGGCATCTGCGGCGAACACGGCGGAGAGCCTTCCTCGGTGGAATTCTGCCATCGGACGGGGCTGGACTATGTGTCCTGCTCACCATTCCGCGTGCCGATTGCCCGTCTTGCCGCCGCCCAGGCGCAGATTAAGACGCCAAGAGAATAAACAGCCGTCCCATCCGGGGCGAATTGAACAGCGCGCCGCGCAAGCGGCGCGCTGTTTTTATTTTCGCGCGGGAAAACGCCTGCCGTATGCTTGCCGCGGCCAATATTGTCACCCATTAAAAAATAAAGGTTGACAATGTGGGTGTCCATTTGCTACATTTAACCTATCGCATCGGATTGGGGTTGAAGACATGGGAAGAAAACGATCCGCCCTCGGAAGAACCGCCGGCATGGCCTATACGGCGCTGTTTGCCGTCCTCCTGGCGGTGTGCGCCTGGATTGCGGTTCCGGCCCCCGTACCATTTACCCTGCAGACCTTCGCGGTGTTTTGCGCCATGGGTATGTTGGGGGGAAAACGGGGGACGGCCTGCGCCCTGCTTTATATTTTTCTGGGGATGGCGGGGATTCCGGTGTTTTCGGGTTTTGCCGGCGGCGTCGGCGTGCTGTTCGGCGCGACAGGGGGGTATATTGTGGGCTTTATCTTCTTGGGCCTGACCTATTGGCTGATTACCGGATGCTTCGGCTACAGCGCCGCCGTGACGGCTGCCGCAATGATTCTGGGGCTTCTGGTCTGCTATGCCTTCGGGACGGTGTGGTTCATGGCGGTTTACGCCCGGGCTTCCGGGCCAATCGGCCTGGGAACCGCCCTGGGCTGGTGCGTGATTCCGTTTATTATCCCGGACGCGGTCAAGCTGGCTCTTGCCCTGGCGCTGACTAAAAGGCTGAAAAAATACATCGGCGTATGAGTTTTGCGCCGGGAGCTAAGAAGTCCGGGGACAGCTTTTTGCTGTCCCCGGACTTTTTAAACGGGCCGTACGCTGATTTCTCCGCTGGTCAGCGTTTCTGTGCCACCGTCGTCATTTCTTATGAGCAGCCCGCCGTTTTCATCGATTCCGACGGCTGTGGCCTGCCGGAAGACGCCGTTTTGGCAATAGGCAATCCGCTTTCCCAAAACCATGGATCGGGCGCGGTAATCCTCCAGATAGGATTTGTCGGACAGATCCGCGGCCAGCGCCATAATCTGGTTTATGATCTCGGCGGCCAGCCGGTTGCGCGTCAGGCCGGAGGGCTCCAGAGCCGCCGCGATGCCGTTCAGTTCCTCGGGAAGCTCCACGGCGCTGACATTGACGCCGATTCCCACGATCACGCTTTGAATCGTCCCGGTTTCGACGTCCATGATCGCCTCGGTGAGTATGCCGCAAATCTTCCCGCCGTCGAGAAAAATATCGTTGACCCATTTAATCAGGGGCTTTTTATCCGTCAGCTTTTCGATTGCCCGCACCACGGCCACGGCGGCCGCGGTGGTTATGGACACCGGGTTTGCAGCTCCGGGCCCCGGGTGTATGGCGAGCGTCATGTAAATGCCCGCCCGGCTGGGAGAATAGAACCGCCGCCCGTTCCGGCCCCGGCCCCCGGTCTGATGCTCGGCGGCGACGAGAAAATTCTCCCGCCGCCCGTCCGCCAGCATCCGTTTGGCCTCATTGTTTGTGGAGTCTGTTTCCTTGAAGACAAAGACGCGAAGCCCCTTCGCCCCGGCGGCAAGATGGCGGCTTATCCCCTCGGCGGACAGCAGGTCGCTGCTTTCCGAGAGCCGGTATCCCCGGTTGGTGCCGGAGAGGATCTCGTGTCCATCCTTTCTCAGCGCGTTTATCCCTTTCCAGACGGCGTTTCTCGAAACCCCCAGCTTTTCAGCCAGCTTCTGGCCGGAAAGATCCGTGTTCCGGCTGGCCTCCAGCTCGGCCAGCAAAGAGCGTTTCAGCGACATGGCTTTTCCTCCCGGTTTCATGGATATCGGCTGCCCTGCATTGCTTATCACTGGCTTCTATTATTTGCCGGGTTTAGGGAATTGTCAATTCCTAAGAACCGGGATTGACAAAGATTGCAAAAAATAATAGTGTATGTGCATGGAGAAAAGGATTTGGGGATAGTCCGCGAAATGCCGCTTTATACCGCCGCGTATTCCGGCGGCCGGGCGCCGAACAGAAACCGGTTTTTTTTCACACATTGTGACATACTATCAAAACTCAAGGAGGCGCATGAAATGACGGAAATTAAAAAAATCCCCGCCACAGACGAGGAACTCGGCCTGATGGATGCTTATTGGAGGGCCGCTAACTATCTTTCCGCGTGCCAGCTCTATCTGCTGGACAATCCGCTTCTGGAAAAACCTCTCAGTGATGAGCAGATAAAAAAGAAAATCGTCGGGCATTGGGGTACCGTACCCGGGCAGAACTTCATTTATACGCACTTGAACCGGGTCATCAGGGATTATGATCTGAATATGATTTATATTTCCGGGCCGGGGCACGGCGGCAACGCCATGGTCGCCCAGGACTGGCTGGACGGCAGCTACGAGGAGGTCTACCCCAACATAACGCGGGATCGGGAGGGTATGCAAAGGCTGTTCAAGCAGTTTTCGTTTCCCGGAGGAATCCCCTCCCACGTAGCGCCGGAAACCCCCGGCTCGATCAACGAGGGGGGCGAGCTGGGATACAGTCTGACACACGCTTTCGGCGCGGTTACGGATAATCCCGGGCTTGTGGCCGCCTGCGTCGTGGGCGACGGCGAAGCGGAGACGGGGCCGCTGGCCACCAGCTGGCATCTTAATAAGTTTCTGAATCCCGGGACCGACGGCGCCGTTCTCCCTATCCTGCACCTGAACGGATATAAAATTGCCAATCCAACCGTGTTCGCGCGCATACCCCACGAGGAACTGGAGTGGTTTTTCAAGGGCTGCGGCTGGAAGCCGTATTTCGTGGAAGGCTCCGATCCCATGGAAATGCACCGGAAGATGTCCGATACGCTTGATCAGTGCATCGGGGAGATGCTGATCATCCAGAGGCGGGCCAGACAGGGCGGGGAGACCGCCCGCCCCAGGTGGCCGATGATCATCCTGCGGACGCCGAAGGGTTGGACGGGGCCGAAGGTGGTTGACGGCAAGCAGGTGGAGGGCAGCTTCCGGGCCCATCAGGTTCCGATTCAGCCCGATTCGGCGGAGCATATACGGCAGATTGAGGAATGGCTGAAGAGCTACAGGCCGTGGGAACTGTTTGACAAGGGCGGGCGGCCGAGGCAGGAGCTGCTTGATTTTGCGCCGAAGGGCAACAGGCGCATGGGCGCAAATCCTCATGCCAACGGCGGACTGCTGCTGCGCGACCTGCGCATACCGGATTTCCGCGGGTATGGGATAGAGGTTCCGTATCCCGGCAGCGTTGACGAGCAGGATATGGCAGTTCTGGGCGATTTTATACGGGACATTTATAGGCTGAATGCAGAATCGCGCAATTTTCGTGTTTTCGGTCCCGACGAGACGGCGTCAAACCGGCTCACGCCGGTTTTCGAGGAAACCGGCAGGGCCTGGAACGGTAAATTTGTGGATGACGACGAGTTCCTCTCCCGGGACGGCCGGGTGATGGACTCGATGCTTTCCGAGCATGTCTGCCAGGGGCTGCTGGAGGGTTACCTCCTCACCGGCCGACATGGTGTTTTCAACAGCTATGAGGCGTTTATCCGGATCGTGGACTCCATGTTCGCCCAGCACGCCAAGTGGCTGAAGGTCTGCAACCAGCTGCCCTGGCGGATGAAGATCGCCTCGCTGAACTATATTCTCACCTCCAACGTCTGGCAGCAGGATCACAACGGATTTACCCATCAGGACCCGGGCTTTCTCGACCATGTGGCCAATAAAAAAGCCGACGTTGTCCGGCTCTACCTGCCTCCGGACGCCAACTGCCTGCTGTCTGCCTTCGACCACTGTGTGCGAAGCCGCAACTATGTGAACGTGATTGTGGCCTCGAAGCATCCCAGGCCCCAGTGGCTGACCATGGATCAGGCCGTGAAGCACTGTACCCAGGGTATCGGCATATGGCAGTGGGCAAGCACGGACGAGGGTGTGGAGCCGGATATCGTCATGGCCTGCTGCGGCGATACGCCCACGCTGGAGACCCTGGCCGCCGTGACAATCCTGCGCGAGGCTTTCCCGGAGCTTCGGATGCGCGTGGTCAACGTGGTGGATCTGATGCGGCTTCAGCCGGCGGAGGAACACCCCCACGGGCTTTCCAGGCAGGAGTATAACGCGATCTTCACGAAGGATAAGCCGATCCTGTTCGCCTTCCACGGCTATCCCTCTCTGATTCACGAGATGACCTACCGGCGGGACAATAAGAATATCCATGTGCGCGGCTATATCGAGGAGGGTACTATTACCACGCCTTTTGATATGCGCGTACTCAACAGAATCGACCGGTTCAACCTGGTCCAGACGGCGATCTATTACCTGCCGCAGCTGGGTAACCGGGGCTCATACCTGATCCAGCAGATGAAGGATAAGCTGGTGGCCCATAAGCAGTATATCGCCGAGTACGGCGTTGATCTTCCTGAAGTTGCCGACTGGAGATGGCATCGCGAGAATTAAGCAATAAGCCGGCGGGCTCGCCGGCTTATTGCTATCTCGTGTAATTATCTGCGGAAATCAGGGGACAATATTTACAAAATCACGGTTGACATTCCGGTCTCCTGATAATATAATTGGTGCTTGTTAATGGTAATAAATATTGGCGTGGACAGTGGCGTTCACCGATACCCCAAGGGCCGAAGAGCCCTCTTTCGGCGTCGGGAGCGTCAATTTTTTATTTGGGGGAGCTGCCCGAAAACACAGGCCGTATGGGTTTGAGCTTGACTAAGATCATGGAAAGCAAGGGAGAAAAAACATGAAAAATGAAACTGTGCTGATCGTCGATTTCGGCGGGCAGTATAAAGAACTCATTGCGCGGCGTGTCCGGGAATGCGGCGTCCATTCTCTGATTGTGCCGTGCGGGATTACTGCGGATGAGGCGCGCCGGCACGAACCGATCGGCCTGATTTTCACAGGCGGGCCGGACAGCGTTTACCTGGATGGCGCCCCTACATGCACCCCCGAGCTTCTGGATCTGGGCATTCCGGTTCTCGGCATCTGCTATGGGATGCAGCTTATGTGCCGGCTGCTGGGGGGAGAGGTTTCCCCTGCTGAAAAAAGCGAATACGGGGCCGTTGACGCAGCCCTGGAGGCATCCTCCGGGCTGTTTCACGGTTTTTCCGGCGAATATAAAGTCCTTATGAGCCATACGGACAGGGTCACCCGTATGCCGGAGGGGTTTCGGGTCACGGCCCGCAGCGCCCTGTGTCCGATAGCGGGGATGGAGAATGAGAAGGCCGGTTATTACGGCGTCCAGTTCCACCCGGAGACGGACAGAACTCATGACGGCGCGGAGATCATCAGGAACTTCCTGTATCGGATCTGCGGCGCTTCCGGGGATTACAGCATGGAAGACTATATGAAAAAGCAGGTTGCCGAGGCCCGGAGCCGGGTAGGGAAAAAGCGCGTGCTTCTGGCGCTATCCGGCGGTGTGGACTCCTCGGTCTGCGCGGCGCTGCTGAGCGAGGCGCTTCCGGGTCAGCTGACCTGCATATATATCGACCATGGCTTCATGCGCAAGAACGAGACGGACGAGGTACGCGCCGTATTTGAGAAGAAGGATCTGAATTTCATCCATATCGACGCCCGGTCGCGGTTTCTCAAGCGTCTGGAGGGCGTAACCGATCCGGAGACCAAGCGCAAGCGCATCGGGGCCGAATTTGTCCGCGCCTTTGAGGACGCCGCGAAGACATGCGGGAATCCGGAGTTTCTCGCCCAGGGCACCATTTATCCCGACATTGTGGAGTCCGGCAAGCATTCCGCCGTAATCAAGAGCCATCATAACGTGGGCGGGCTGCCGGAGGAGATGGGGTTTGAAGGGATTATCGAGCCGCTTTCCGGCCTCTTCAAGGACGAGGTGCGGAAAATCGGGCTGATACTGGGCCTGCCGAAAAAGCTGGTGTACCGGCAGCCGTTCCCCGGCCCGGGTCTTGCCATCAGAATCATCGGCGAGGTTACGGAGAAGAAGCTTGGCATTCTCCGGGAGGCGGACGCGATTTTGCGCGAGGAGATCGGAAAATCCCGGGCGAAGGCAGACCAGTACTTTGCAGTTCTGACCGATACCAGAAGCGTCGGCGTGATGGGGGATGCCCGCACCTACGATTATGTGCTGGCGCTGCGCGCCATCCGCACCAACGACTTTATGACCGGTGAATTCGCGCGGCTGCCCTATCCGCTGCTGGCCAGGATTTCCTCCAGAATAACCAACGAAGTGGGCGGCATCAATCGTGTGGTGTACGACGTCACCGGCAAGCCCCCTGCCACCATTGAATGGGAATAAGCATTTAATCGCAATTGTGCTTCAACGGCTAAAATTTTTAAAGATGCGGGAATGGTAATATGAATATGTTTAATAATTTAAAAGAAGCCAGACAGTTTTGCGCAGACAATGAGATTAAAATGGTTGATTTTATGATGATCGACCTGGACGGACGCTGGCGGCATCTCACCATGCCGGTCGGCAGGTTCACAGAAGACACTCTGAAAAACGGAGTCGGCTTTGACGGTTCAAATTATGGCTTTGCCCCGATCGAAAAAAGCGATATGGTCTTTATACCGGACTTAAAAAGCGCCTATGTGGATAGGTTTGCCGAGGTGCCTACCCTGGCCATGATCGGCGATGTGTTTGTCATTGATCTGCCGAACAACCGCAGATTTGACCAGGACCCCAGGAATGTTGCGGTACATGCCGAGGAATACATGAAAAAGCTCGGCATTGCGGATGAAATGCGCATTGGGCCGGAATTTGAATTTTACGTGTTCGACCATGTGAGCTACACTGTGCGGCCCAATGGCTCAAAATACAGCATTGACGCCGGACAGGCGGAATGGAATACCGGAAACGGCGGAGATAACCTGGGGTATAAAATGCCCTTGAAGGGCGGCTATCACATGGCGCCGCCGATGGATAAGCTCAGCGGTTTTCGTTCGCGGATAACCCTGCTGATGGAGCAGATGGGGATTCTGGTCAAATATCATCACCATGAAGTCGGCGGCCCGGGGCAACTGGAAATTGAGGTTGAGCGTGGCCCGATGTTGGAAATGGCAGACAAGACCATGATGACCAAATACTTAATTAAAAACTCTGCGGTAGCGGAAAATAAAACCGCTACGTTTATGCCAAAGCCGATATTTGGCGAAGCGGGAAGCGGCCTGCATGTCCACATGCACCTGTTCAAAGATGGCAAGCCGCTTTTTTATGATGAAAACGGCTATTCACAGCTGAGCGAAACGGCACATTATTTTATCGGCGGTCTTTTGACCCACGCAAGAGCGCTGTGCGCCTTTACCAACCCCAGCACGAACTCCTACAAACGCCTTATCCCGGGATATGAAGCGCCGGTTACCATCGGCTACGCCACTTCAAACCGCAGCAGCGTGGTTCGTATTCCGGCGTATGCCAAAGACCCGGATGAAAAGCGTTTTGAGCTGCGCAGCCCCGACGGTACCTGCAACCCGTACTATGCTTTTTCGGCCATCCTGATGGCGGGCCTGGACGGTATCCAGAAAAAGATTGATCCCAGCCGGGAAGGATACGGGCCTTACGACTATAATTTGTATACGCTTTCCGCCGACGATCAGAAGCGGATTAAGCAGCTGCCCCGCTCGCTTGACGAGGCACTGGACGCCTTAGAGGCGGACCATGCGTTCCTGACCGCAGGCGGCGTGTTTCCTCAGAAACTGATAGAGATCTGGATCAATAAAAGACGGCAGGACGCCGCCGCGTATCATCAGCTTCCCCATCCGGTGGAATTTGAGAAATATTACGACCTTTAAGCGTATATTGAGGCTAAAGGCGCCAGTGGAATGACGAACAAATGAAATGGAGAGACGATCGGATGACTAAGTTTATTTTTGTGACAGGCGGCGTGGTTTCGGGGCTGGGTAAAGGGATAACCGCGGCGTCGCTTGGGAGGCTGCTGAAAGCCAGGGGCCTTAAAGTCGCGGCTCAGAAGCTGGATCCCTACATAAATGTGGACCCCGGAACCATGAGCCCCTATCAGCATGGCGAGGTTTTTGTGACTGAGGATGGCGCGGAGACAGATCTGGACCTGGGGCATTATGAGCGCTTTATAGACGAAAATCTGAATCGGCACTCCAACCTGACTACCGGAAGGGTCTATGCAAACGTCATTGAAAAAGAGCGGCGGGGGGAGTATCTTGGCAGCACCGTGCAGGTCATTCCCCACGTGACCAATGAGATCAAGGAATCCATCTACAGCGTGGGCAAGGACACCGGCGCCGACGTGGTAATCACGGAGATCGGCGGCACGGCGGGAGACATTGAAAGCCAGCCATATCTGGAGGCTATACGCCAGGTGGGCCACGAGGTGGGCAAGGACAATTCACTTTATATCCACGTGACGCTGGTGCCTTATCTGAGGGCCTCCGGCGAGCACAAGTCGAAGCCTACCCAGCACTCCGTCAAGGAGCTGCAGGGCAGCGGCATCAGCCCGGACATTATTGTTCTGCGCTGCGACGAGCCGATTCTGGACGAGAGCATTTTTACGAAGGTTGCGGATTTCTGCAACGTCAAGGCCGACTGCGTCATTGAAAACGTGACTCTGCCAATACTTTACGAGGCTCCGATTATGCTGGAGCAGGAGAATTTCTCTTCCGTGGTCTGCCGCGAGCTGAAAATTGACGCGCCCGCACCTGATCTCCGGGAGTGGAAGGCCCTGGTAGACCGGATCAAAAGCCGGAAGAAAACCGTCTGCATCGCGCTGGTAGGGAAATATGTCCAGCTCCGCGACGCTTACCTTTCCGTGGCGGAGGCCCTTCGCCACGCCGGGTATGCCCTGGGAACCTGCGTGAATATCAAATGGGTTGATTCCGAATGCGTGGACGCTGCCAGCGTCGACGGCATTCTGGCGGAGGCGGACGGAATTCTCGTCCCCGGAGGCTTCGGAAACCGGGGCGTTGAAGGCAAGCTCCAGGCAGTGAAGTATGCCCGCGAGAATAATCGGCCATATCTGGGTCTGTGCCTGGGAATGCAGGCCGCCGTCATCGAATATGCGCGGAACGTCCTTGGCTGGGCGGACGCCGATTCCGGCGAATTTTCCGAGACCTCCACACATAAGGTCATTGATTTTATGCCCGGGCAAAGCGATGAGATCGACAAGGGCGGCACGCTGCGGCTGGGCAGCTGGCCCTGCGTCATCAAGCCGGGAACGACCATGGCCAGATGCTACGGCACCACACACATTACGGAGCGCCACCGCCACCGCTACGAGCTGAACAACGCCTTCCGTGAAGATCTGGAGAAGGCGGGGCTTGTCATCTCGGGCGTCTCGCCCGACGGCAGGCTGGTGGAGACTGTGGAGCTGTCCGACAGACCGTTTTTCGTGGGGGTACAGTACCACCCCGAATTTAAAAGCCGCCCCAACAGGCCTCATCCGCTTTTTCTCGGTTTTGTCGAGGCGGCACTGAAGCATGAAAGGAGATAGTGCGAATGTGCGGAATTGTAGGCTTTTCCGGAGCGCGTGAAGCCGCTCCCATACTGCTGGAAGACCTGAAAAAGCTTGAATACCGCGGTTACGACTCTGCGGGAATAGCGGCTCAGGCGGACGGAGGCATTCAGATGGTCAAGGCCTCCGGCATGATCAAAAACCTTTGTGCAAAAACCCATGACGGCGCAGATATTCACGGCGTTTGCGGCATAGCCCATACGCGCTGGGCCACACATGGCGCTCCGACGGACGCCAACGCCCACCCCCATCTGAGCGCGGACGGCAGGTTTGCCGTGATACATAACGGCATCATTGAGAACTATACCGTGCTCCGGGAGGAGCTGAAGGCAAAGGGTTATGTTTTCCTCAGCGAAACAGATACGGAAGTCATCGCGCACCTTCTGTGCATGTATTACGGGGGTGACCTGAAAATGGCGGTGATGAAGACGGTGGCGCGTCTGGAGGGGTCCTATTCGCTGGGCATCCTCTGCGCCGACCAGCCGGGCCGGCTGTTTGCCGTAAAGGAATGCAGCCCCCTGATTCTGGGCATCGGTGTGGGGGAGAACTACTTTGCCTCGGATGTGACCGCCATGGTTTCCCACACCAAGAACGTGATCTATATGGAGGACGGCGAATTTGCCGAGATAACGCCGGAAAAAATCACGGTATACGACCGTACGGGCGCGACCGTGACAAAGCAGGTTTCCCATATCGTATGGGATATCGAGGCTGCCGAAAAGGGCGGATACGACCACTTCATGCTCAAGGAGATAATGGAGCAGCCCAGGGCGGTGAAATCCACCATCGAGCCAAGGATAAGGGACGGAAGGATCGTTCCGGACGATTTTGACATGACGCCGGAGGAATTTGCGCGGTTCAATAAAATCATGATCACCGGCTGCGGCTCCGCCTACCACGCGGGATTTGTGGGGAAATACATTATCGAGTCTTTGTGCCGGCTGCCGGTGGAGGTGGATATTGCCAGCGAGCTGCGTTACCGGGAGCCGATGGCGGATGAGCGCACGCTGCTTATCGTCATCTCCCAGTCGGGGGAAACGGCCGACACCATAGCCGCACTGAGGGAGTGCAAAGCCCTTGGCGCCCATGTTCTGGCTATTGTGAACGTAGTTGGCAGCACCATTGCAAAGCTTGCGGATAACGTGCTCTATACACATGCCGGGCCGGAGATCGCCGTTGCCACCACCAAGGGCTACACCACGCAGCTGGCGGCCTTGAATCTTTTCGCCGTCTGGGCGGCGGACAAATTGGGGAGGATAGACGAAAAGCGGTATGCGCAGCTGGTGGACGCCATGCGCGCAATCCCGTCCCAGATCCAGAGGGCGATTGACCTGAACCCCAATATCTCCGAGCTGGCCCGCCGCTACCATGACAACAACTCTCTGTTCTTTATCGGCAGAAACATTGATTACGCCGCATGTCTTGAAGGCTCGCTGAAGTTGAAGGAAATTTCCTATATCCACTCCGAGGCGTATGCGGCCGGGGAGCTGAAGCACGGGACGATAGCCCTGATCGACAAGGGGCGGCTTGTGATCGCCCTTTGCTGTCAGGAACGCCTTTTTGATAAGATGATGTCGAACATCGAGGAGGTCAAGGCCCGGGGCGCAAAGGTTCTGGGCGTGGCGACGGAAGGCAGCAGGCGGATTTTTTCTGAGGCTGACGACGTGATCAGCGTACCCGCCGCCGAGCCGCTTTTCGTGGCGGCCGCCGAGGCGGTGCCCCTGCAGCTTTTTGCTTACTATGTCGCCAGGGAGAACGGATGCGACATTGATAAGCCCAGGAACCTGGCAAAATCTGTTACAGTGGAGTGACGGAATTCCATGACTGCAAATGAGAAATATGAAAGCCCGCTTTGCTGCCGCTGCGCGCCGGAGAAAATGCCGATTGCAAGATCAGTCGGACGGAAGGAAGGCTGCTCCGTGGGCCTGCGCGCACACGGTAAGCGGGGCGCCGGCAAGAAGGCGGGCTTATGAGATTATTTCTGGCGCTGATATTATGTAAACTAATCCGCCTGGCGCTCCGTCTGCTGGGGCGGGGAGGCACGGCTCTGCCGGGAAAGGCGGCCCTGAAAATCTGCCCGGATATGCTGGGAAAACTGTCAAAGGGCGTGGCAACCGTTCTGATCACCGGGACAAACGGAAAGACGACTACCGCCAGAATGACGGAGCAGATGATCAGAGACGCCGGATATTCCTATTTTGCAAACCGTTCCGGCTCCAACCTGGAGCGGGGGATTGCGGCGGAATTTGCGGCAAACTCCACGATTTTCGGAAGACCGAAGCGTACGTATGCCATCATTGAGTGCGACGAGGCGGCCTTCAGGACCGTTGCCGGGAAGGTGGCGCCCCGGGTTATAGTTGTGACCAATATTTTTCGTGACCAGCTGGACCGTTTCGGCGAGGTGACGCGTACCCTGGAGAGCATCCGGGAGGGCGTGAAAAAAGCGCCGGAAGCGGTGCTGTGCCTGAACGCGGATTGTTCCCTGACCGCATCCCTGGCGGAGGGCGTGCCGAATACGCTTCGTCTTTTCGGCATGGACGTGCCCCTGGAAGAAAGCGCCGGGGTCTCGGACGCGCCGCGCTGCATCCGCTGCGGGGCAGAATACGCTTACAGCTTCAGAACCTTTGCCCATTTGGGCGGATTTTTCTGCCCGGACTGCGGCTATGCGCGGCAGCGGCCTGCCGTTTCCATTACAGCGGTGCGCGCTTTTCTGCCGGAGGGCAGCGAAGCGGATTTTATGATCGACGGGGCGGCATACCCTGCCTATGTGGGCCTTCCGGCAGCCTATAACCTCTATAACGCCGCGGCGGCTCTGGCGGCCGCAACCGCCCTGGGCGTTCCGGCGCAGAAGGCTGCCGGATCTCTGGCGGACACCAGGGATGTCTTCGGGCGGATGGAAAGCTTTGAGATAAACGGCGTGCCAATCCGGATGATCCTGGTTAAGAACCCGGCTGGGTGCGACAGGGCGCTGGATTATTTGGCGGGGATGATACAGGGCGAGTACCTGGCCGTTTTCTGTCTCAATGATAATGTGGCCGACGGTACGGATGTGTCCTGGATATGGGATTCGGGCTTCGAGCGGCTGTTTTCCGGCGGGACAGAGCCGGGGCTGATCGTCTCCGGGACCCGCGCCGAGGATATGCGGCTCCGGCTCAAGTATGCAGGGGCGCGGGAGGATGCGGTGCGGATCATACAGGGCGACGGGGCGCTGATCGCCGCGGCTGCCGCAGGCGGAGTTCCGGTTTATATTCTGCCGACATATACCGCCATGCTGTCCATCCGAAGCGAGCTGACCCGGCTCTGCGGCGGGCGGAAATTCTGGGAGTGAGTTATGGAAATATCGATCTGCCATCTTTATCCGGACGTGCTGAATCTCTATGGGGACCGGGGGAACGTCCTGTGTATGCAAAAGCGCCTCGCCTGGCGGGGAATCGACTGTACCGTCGCTGGGATACAGATTGGCGACAGCCGTCCGCTTTCCGGATTCGACCTGTTTTTTATCGGCGGCGGCCAGGATTTCGAGCAGGAGATCCTGCTGCGGGATTTGGGCAATAAAAAGGCCGCAGACATCAAAGCGGCCGCAGAGGACGGAAAGCCGTTTCTTTGCGTCTGCGGCGGATATCAGCTGATGGGCAAAACCTACGAGACGTCTAAGGGAGTGCGCTGCGATTATCTCGGCGTGCTGGATATGTTCACCGTGGGCGCGGAAAAACGCGTTACAGGCAATTTCGCGTTTGAGTTTGAAGGGGTTCCGGTGGTAGGATTTGAAAATCACAGCGGCCGGACTTTTCTGGGAGAAGGGGTTTCACCATTGGGCCGGGTGATTTCCGGCTTTGGGAACAACGGGGAGGACGGCACCGAGGGCGCCCGTTATCAAAACGTCTTCGGTACCTACAGCCACGGGCCCGTCCTGCCCAAGAACCCGGCGTTCTGCGATTATATTCTGGAAACCGCCCTGAGCCGGAAGTACGGCCGGGAAATCCTGGAACCCTTGCCCGACGAGTCGGAAAACGCGGCACATGATACGATGCTGCGGCGGATGACTGGAAAGGAGGCAAAGCCATGAGAAACTATGAGAACGAATTTAAAAGCCGCGTGGCGTTCATCAGGGACCTGGTTGAAAAAAGCGGCGTGTCCGGCATTGTTTTCGGCAACAGCGGCGGCAAGGATTCCGCCCTTGTGGGCATCCTCTGCAAAGCCGCCTGCGAAAATACGGTGGGGCTTATCATGCCCTGCGTATCCAGGCGTAATTTCGATTCGGACAGGGACGACGGCATGACGGTTGCCCGGCAGTATGGGATCGAGACGCGCACAATCGACCTGACGGCCCAGCATGAAGCGGCCGTCGTGGCCCTTTCCGGCGTCACGGCTCTTACGGAGGCGGCCAGGATTAATCTTGCGCCCCGCCTGCGCATGATCACGCTATATGCCGTGGCCGCTTCAGAAAGCAGGCTGGTGGCGGGAACAGGCAACCGAAGCGAGATTTATATGGGCTATTTCACTAAATGGGGGGACGGGGCCTGCGACTTCAATCCCATTGCCGACCTTACAGTGACGGAGATATACGAGTTTCTCGCCTATCTGGACGCGCCTATGGCCGTACGCACAAAAGCCCCCTCGGCGGGCCTTTTCGAAGGGCAGACCGATGAGGGCGAGATGGGCGTCACCTATGCGGCGATAGACCGCTACCTGCTCACCGGCCGGGCCGAGGCAGGGGATAAGGCCGTCATAGAGCGGTTTCATAAACGCTCCGGGCATAAACGCAGCCCGATCATCACATATTTTGAATAATGAAACGGCGCCCGCTGCGGACCGGCAGGGAAAGTTCCTGCCATGATGTCATGACAAATGCTTGACACCCGGCGGGCGCCGTCATAAGATGAACGCTATATTTATCACGATGAATTACAGTTGGTAAAGCCGCGTTTTTGCTAATTGCACTAATCATTAACACCACTTGGAAGTTTTCATGTGATAGTTAAAATAAAATCAAGGTTGTTAAATGATAATCTTAACATTTTGAGTATTTGTGACATAATTTGTAGACATCGATTAAGGTTTGTGTTAGTATAGCAACGGTCAAAAATACAGAGAGGTGATGCTCATGCCTTATAAGTACTACGGCGGCGTGCATCCGGATTACATGAAGGCACCCGCAAACAAGACGCCTGTAACAGCAATAGCGCCTCCAAAACAAGTGGTGCTGCCGATGATGCAGCACATCGGTGCGCCCAACCAGCCTTTGGTTCAGGTCGGCGATGAAGTCAAGGTGGGCCAGCTTATCGGCTCGAATCCGGCTCCCGTCTCCGCGCCAATCCACGCAACTGTCTCTGGCAAGGTCATTGCCGTTGAGCCCAGACGTCATATGCTGGGTGATATGGTCATGTCCGTCGTGATTGAAAACGACGGATTGGACACGCCCTGCGAGGATATGCGGCCGCTGACTCCGGAACAGCTGAGGGATCCCGAGGCAATTCTTGCTCGGATTCGTGAAGCCGGAGTTGTCGGAATGGGCGGCGCAATGTTCCCCACAGCCTTTAAGATTGCCGGCGGCAGGGGTAAGGTAGATACCCTGATCATCAACGGCGCGGAATGCGAGCCTTATCTTTGCGGCGACCACCGCACGATGCTGGAACATCCGGAAGAGCTGCTTAAGGGGATTGAGCTTGTCCGAATAGCCCAGGGTCTCGACAAGTGCTATTACGGGATTGAGAAAAACAAGCAGGACGCGATAGACCTGCTAAATTCCCTGAATCCGGCGGATTATGGGGTCGAAATCATTCCCGAGGAGGTTAAATATCCCCAGGGTGCGGAGAAAATGCAGGTCAAGGTCAACACGAACCGTGAGGTCAGGCCGGGCGAAATCCCCTCTGGCGTCGGCTGCAACGTGGTTTCGACCTATACTTGCTACACAATTTACCGGGCCTGCTATGAAGGCGTTCCCTCCATTGAGCGTGTCGTGACTGTGGCCGGCAGCGGGATCAAGGAGCCTAAGAATCTGCTGTGCCGCTTCGGCACGCCGCTCTCCCATATCTTTGAGGAGGCAGGCGGCTTTGTGAAGCAGCCGCGCCGTATCTGTATGGGCGGCCCGCTGATGGGCATCTGTGTGGCGGATATCGCTTCCGGCCTGGTGAAGGGGGCGGCTGGCCTTCTGGTATTCACCGAGGAAGAGGACAGGGAAGTGGACAATCCCGTCTGCATCCGCTGCGGAAACTGCATTGCCCACTGTCCGATGAAGCTGGAGCCGATTTACCTGTATATGTACATCAATAAGGGCGATTACGAAAAAATGGAGCAGTACCACGTCATGGACTGCTTCGAGTGCGGAAGCTGTTCGTATGGCTGCCCCGGACGTCTGCCCCTTACCCATACGTTTAAAATGGGCAAAGCGATGCTCACGGCCAAAAAGGCTGAGGACAAGGCCCGCGCCATTGCCGAAAAGGCAAATAACGGGGCCGGCAAGGGCGCTGTTTCCGCGGGAAAGGAGGGGAACGTGTAATGGAAGAAAAGACTGTTTTTACGGTATCCTCCAACCCGCTGATCAGGGCGAAAAGGGATACGACATCCATAATGCTCGATGTGATTATCGCGCTTATCCCGGCCCTGGCCGTGGCGGTCTGGCAATTTGGGTTTAACGTACTTATGCTTCTGTGCGTATCCGTCGCCTCCTGCGTCTTCTTCGAGTGGGGATACCGCAAGATGATGAAAAAGCACGCCAGCGTGGGCGATCTGTCCGCCGTGGTTACAGGCGTGCTGCTGACCTGCGTGTTGCCGCCGTCAGCCCCCTTGTGGATTCCGGTGATCGGTTCGTTTTTTGCCATTGTTGTTGTAAAGCAGCTTTATGGCGGCATCGGCATGAACTTTCTTAACCCGGCCCTGGCCGGCCGCGCGTTCCTTTTCTCATATTCGGCCATCATGACCGCCTGGGCCGTTCCCGCCGCGCTGAAAGGCGTTGTGGACGCGACCACGATGGCGACGCCGCTTTCGTACCTTTACGCGGGCGCCCCGCTGCCCTCATACTTTAATTATCAGACACTGTTTCTGGGCACGATCCCCGGCAGCATAGGCGAGGTCAGTGTCATTGCCCTGCTCATCGGCGCCGCGTATCTCCTGATCCGCGGAGTCATCACATGGCGCATCCCGACAAGCTTTCTGGGAACCGTGGCGGTTCTCTGCCTGCTTTTCGGATACGAGGGCTACGGCAATGTGGAATGGATGCTGTATAACCTCATGACCGGCGGACTGATCATAGGCGCATTTTTCATGGCGACGGATTATTCCACCAGCCCGGTAACGCTGCGCGGCCAGATCGTGTTCGGCATTGGCTGCGGCGCTCTGACGGTGCTCATCCGGTATTTCGGCTCTTATGCCGAGGGTGTTTCCTATGCGATTCTGATCATGAATATCTGCGCGTGGTTCATAGACAAGCTGACCAGGCCCCGCCGGTTCGGTGAGACCGCGGAAGACGCCAAGGCAAAAAAAGCCGCCGCCAAGGCGGAAAAGAAAAAAGCGAAGGAGGCGGCTGCGTTATGACGGAGACGAAAAAAACGCCCAATCAAATCCTTAAGCTGACATTTATTCTGCTGGTCGTTTCTGCTGTCACGGCGCTGGTGCTTGGCCTGACCAATATGCTGACCAAGGACAAGATCGAAGCCCAGAGCTTGGCGGCAACCTCAAGCGCCTATAAAACGGTTCTCGAGGCGGACCGTTATGATCCGGTGGATTTTTCCGCAGAGGATTTTTCAGGAGTCAACGGCGTGTATAAAGCCGGCGACGCGGGCTATGTGGTTGACCTCACATTCTCGGGCGCAATGGGCAATATTACGGCGGCTATCGGCATTGATGCGTCCGGCGCTGTTGCGGGAATCGAGATTATCGAATCCTCCGAGACCAGCGGGCTTGGCACCAAAGCCGCTGAACCGGAATTCAAGGATCAGTTCCTGGGGACCACGGAGCATGCGGCGCTGACCTCCAACGGCGGAAACATAGCAGCGATTTCCGGCGCGACCATAACGTCCAGGGCCGTTACAGAAGCGGTGAACAGGGCCATGGATGTCGTCGCGAGCCTGGGTTAAGGAGGCTGTGAATCATGAAAATAGGACAACAGTTTAGAGAAGGCATCATTACAAACAACCCGATTCTGGTTCAGAGGATCGGCATGTGCGCCACAATGGCCATCACCACCACGCTGTTCAACGGTCTGGGCATGGGAATTTCGGTGCTGATCATACTTACCTGCTGCAACGTGGTCGTTTCCGCGATGCGAAAAGCTATTCCCAACGACATCAGGCTTGCGATCTTCGTGGTCGTCATCGCCGGATTCGTCACGATAGTCGACCTGCTGATACAGGCGTTTGTACCGGCGCTGTCGGCATCCCTGGGCGTGTTCATCCCGCTTATCGTGGTTAACTGCATCATCATCGGCCGGGCGGAGGCGTTCTGCCAATATGAACCCGTCGGAGCCTCGTTTTTTGACGGCATTTTCCAAGGGATGGGATACACGCTTGTACTTTTTACCATGTGCGTTGTGCGTGAGTTTCTCGGAAAAGGCGCTTTTGGCGGCGGCCTGCTGGATATTTCAACCGGCGCGCTGAAGCTGACTTTTGACGGTACCGGCGGCGGCATCCAGCTGTTCCCGGCCGAATACGGCGCGTCGCTGCTGACACGGCCTTTCGGCGGATTTCTGACCCTGGGCTGCCTGCTTGCGTTCATGCAGCATATGATGAACAAATCCGATGAAAAGAAGGCGCGTAAAGCGCTGGCTGCAAGGGTTGAAGTAAAGGAGGGCGCTGAATAATGTTTACATCCCTTTTATCCATATCCCTCGGCGCGATACTGATTAATAACTTCATCTTTGCACAGTTTCTCGGTATATGCCCCTTCCTTGGCGTTTCCTCAAAAATGGATACGGCGTTTGGCATGGGGATTGCCGTTACTTTCGTCATGGGGCTGTCGTCGGCCATATGCTGGGTCATCAATGAATATATTCTGATGAATCTGGGGCTGGCGTATATGCAGACGCTGGCGTTCATTCTGGTTATTGCCGTGCTCGTTCAGTTGGTGGAGATGTTCCTCAAAAAATCCGTGCCGTCCCTTTATACCGCGCTGGGCATATATCTGCCGCTTATCACAACCAACTGCGCCGTCCTGGGCGTAGTGCTGCTGAACGTGCAGGAAGATTACAACTTTATTGAAAGCGTTGTATACGGCATCACGGGCGGCCTGGGTTTCCTCGTGGCGATTGCGCTATTTGCATCGGTGCGGGATCGTCTTCAGTTTGCGGATTATCCCAAAGCTTTTGAGGGGTTTGCCATCAGCCTCGTGTCTGCCGGCCTGCTTGCTCTGGCGTTTATGGGCTTCTCCGGCATGCAGATTTGGTAAGGGGGGCTGAGAGATGGACAATGTTTTAAGTGCGGTACTGGTTCTGGGCATTATGGGCGGCGTGTTCGGCGCTGTTCTGGCCGTTGCTGCCAGGATATTCCATGTGGATCAGGACGAGCACATCACGCTGGTCCGCGAGGCGCTTCCGGGGGCCAACTGCGGCGGCTGCGGATATCCCGGATGCGACGGCTATGCCGCCGCTGTGGCTGCCGGGGAGGCGCCGCCGGATAAGTGCGTCGTGGGCGGTTTGCCCGTGGCCGCGAAGGTGGCCGAGATTATGGGCATCGACGCGGGCGCTCAGGAGAAAATGGTGGCCTTCGTCCATTGTTCGGGCGAGGAAGGGGTCGCAAAGAAATTCTTCGATTATACCGGGCCTCAGGACTGCGTGGCTGCTATGCGTTTCGGAAATCAGGGGCCTAAGGCGTGTCAGTTCAGCTGTATCGGCCTTGGCAACTGCGCGCGTGCCTGCCAGTTTGACGCGATGCATGTGGAAAACGGCGCGGCCGTGGTGGACCGGGAAAAATGCGTGGGCTGCCAGGCCTGCGTGGCCGCCTGCCCCAAGGATATCATTAAAATGGTGCCGTATAATCAGAAGGTACTGGTGGGCTGCCGTTCCAAGGATAAGGGCGCCCAGACACGCAAGGTATGCGACGTCGGCTGCATCGCCTGCATGCGGTGCCAGAAGGAATGCCCGGTAGGGGCGATCGTGGTCAAGGATAACCTGGCGCAGATAGATTATGATAAATGCATCGGCTGCGGCAAGTGCGCGGAGGTCTGCCCCCGCAAGATCATCCATCCGCAGAAGATCTATGTTCAGACTCGCTGAAAATAGAGGGGAAGTAAAAAAGGAAAAGTCCGGCGCTTCTGCGCCGGACTTTTTCTCTTTTATGGCGTTGGGACGCTTACAATCCAGCAGGACGCGCCCTCTGGAGCGTATGACATCACCGGCAGATAACGCAGGGAGGGCTCACCGACGGTGATGTGGGCCGCCAAGGCGTCCCTGTCCATCCCGTATTGCCAGGCGCTGTCGGCCGGGCCGCAGACCCTGTCGAAAACCTTGAAGAAAAGCTCGGCATCCTGACCGGTCTTGTCCGCCATCCCGCCATGCAATGTGTCGGCGCTCAGAACGGCGGACAGTGCGGCGCCGCTTTCCGCCATGCGGGCGGAGAGGCCGACGGCAAAGCCGGATACGCCGATTGACGGCGTGGGGTCAAAGGTCATGGCTTCAGAGTAGACGAGAGGATCTTCGGAAACGGGATGGGCGAGATTTTCCAGGACGATCTCATCAAAGCCCATCTCCGCCAGTTCAAGGCAGATTGAGCCGATATAATCGCGCACCGTGCCGCTGTACGGGTCGAGCCACATAGCCCCGGAAGCGTCAGTGAAAACGCCGCCGTAAGCGGTCCGCAGCGCGATGGGCGCATTTCTTGAGGCCAGCAGGTCGTCCGCGCAGCAGCTTACCATCGCGGCCAGATAGATCCCCTTTTCCTTCAGGGCGGCCGCCTCGGTTTTGAGGTCGAAAGCGCCGCAAAGATCGTAGGAGACGGCAGTGCCAACGGCGGAGGCATAGGCCAGGCGTCCGCTGGATGGCTTAACTTCCAGAAGCAGGGCGTTGGCCCCGTAATCCTCCATCAGACCGACATATTTGGCTATCCCATCGCTGCTGACGGACAGGGCGGGAATAAACAGCGCCCGCATCTTGGAAAGCCCCTCTCCGGCCGTGGCGGCAATATGGCTGTAATCCGGCGCTTCGATCACCAGCTCGGTGTCTACATGCTCGTAATCCGTGACGCCGCCGTCCGCGCCGGTGTTCGCCGGGGCAGCCAGAATAGGCAGCTCCAGGGAAATGCCGTCCTGCCCGTATACGATATACTTCTGCAGGGCATAAAACATCACGACCGCGCCGACGATAATGATGGCCAGAATAAACAGCGAAATCGTTATAAAGCCCCGCCGTTTGCGCCTGCCTTTATAGACTTCTTTAGGTCTGATTGCCACCTTGCTGCCTCCGCGGTGATTCGTTTTCCATCGCCGTAATTTTGTCTATTCGGTGCGTATGCCTTCCGCCCTCAAAGGGTGTCTCAAGAAAGATGTCGAGGATTTTCATAGCCAGGCCCACGCCTGTCACGCGCTGGCCCAGGCCGAGGATGTTCGCGTTATTGTGCCTGCGGCACATCTCGGCGGAAAAACAGTCGGTACAGGCGGCGGCGCGGATACCTGGAATCTTGTTTGCGGCAATGGTGATGCCGATGCCCGTGCCGCACAGGACGATACCTCGCTGGTATTCCCCCGAGGCGACCGCTCTTCCGACGGCCCCGCCGTAATCCGGGTAATCGCAGCTCTCCTCGGAATACGTGCCGAAATCCTTGTAGCTGAGGCCAAGCTTGTCCAAATGCTCCATCACCTCCTGCTTGAGTTTGAAGCCTCCATGATCGGAACCTATTGCAATCATAATCGTACTCCTTAAATTTTAATAAACTCCGGCTTGTGGCGGCTGAATACCGTCACATATTTGAACCCGTTTTCACGAAGGAGCAGATAGCCCTCCCTGACCCCCAGGCCAGAGGCGCGAAGGGAATGGGCGTCGCTGCCGACAGTTATGATCTCGCCCCCCAGCTCCCGGTAGCGCCGGAGGATGGGCGTCGATGGAAAGGTAAGGCCCAGGGCGCAGTCCCGGCCGCCGGGGACCAGATCAGCACAGTTTAGCTCAATCCCGCGCCCGCTATGTATGAGGGTCCGCAGCAGGGTATCAATCCTGTCGCCGTTGCGCGACATGGACAGCTCCACGTTAAAGCCCTGTCTGCTCATGTAGCGCAGGCAGTAGCCGATATGCCCCATCACGTCGAAGCAGGAAATGGCGGCCAGCTCCACCAGCTCGTCCAGGTACCTGTCGTAAAGCTGATGGCATTGTTCCATACTTGTGTACTTGATGTCATAAAAGTCTTCAAGGCCCAGTAGATTGTGCAGGGAGCCGATGACGAAGTCGTATCCCTCCATCTTATAGATTTTGAGGGCCCGCTCCGGATCATGGTTGGCCTCCCCCAGCTCCAGGCCCAGCCTGAGCGTCTGATCCGGGGGGGCTTTTTTCAGGGCGTCCGCAAACTGCCGGCGCTGCTTTTCGGGGATCTCGAAAAGATCCGGGCCTACCTGCATGGTATCGGGAATATCGAAATCGCAGTGGTCGGTAAAGCAAATTTCCGAAATGCCGCGGGCATATGCCGCCGAGGACATTTCCGCCATGGGATTGTTGGCGTCGAAGGAACAGGTGCTGTGAATATGGTAATCCGCCAGATACATTGAAATATGCCTCCAGATTCAGAAGGGCCACGATGGCAGCCATTTGAGTAAATGCGTTGAATACCACTCCGCCACCCGCAGGCCGGACAGGACGGGGTAGAACATGACGAAAAGAGCCACGGAAACGACGGTGAAGGCCAGCAGATTCCCGCGCCAGCCGGGCAGTTCCGCTTTCCGGGATTCATCGAACATCAGGCAGAGCGCCAGTGTCAGGAATACCGCCGAGGGGAAGTAATGATATTCAAAAGTCAGACGCGAGATGAAAATCCAGGGGAGAAGCTGCGCCAGGTAGCCGATCAGAATAAAGGCCGCCCGGCCGTCCCGCTTTTTAAAAGCCCGTATACCGGCGCCGATAACCGCCAGCAGCCCGCCCAGGCAGAGCAGGGGGGACAGGAAAGCGCCGATGGACGACTTTGTTCCGTCGCCAAAATTCGCCAGATAATAAAGAATCGGTCGGCCGTCGACTATCCATTGATACCAGCGGGAAGAATAGGGATGAGTCGCCACCAGGTCGGCATGGTAATTAAACATATATTTTTGGTTATTGATGACGATCTCGGCGTAGTCCTCGGAAAACAGCATGGCAAGTCCGCTCATGCCCTTTGCCTCGCCATACGGCCAGTAGCTCACGTAATAAACGGCGCAGGGAACCACGATGAAAAACACGATGCAGAACAGGGCGTTTCCCGCCAGTTTACTCCAAAAGTTCTCCTCCCGCCGCCGGGTGAACCAGTAGACGAGCCAGATCACGGCAAGGCCGCCGCCGGCGTAGATACAGGTCCATTTGCTGGCGGCCCCCAGGCCGAAGAAAAGGCCGGAAAGGGCCAGATTCCACAGTCTGCCCCCGGAGACGAAGCGCCACATGAACAGATACATCAGGATGATAAAAAATACCGCGTAGGTATCTATGGTGGCGATGCGGGTCTGGGTAAAATGCATGAAATCAAAGGCGAATATAACCGTTCCGCAGACCGGGACGGCAGTTCCTCCGAACATGTTTTTTAAAAGAATATACAGGAAGGGGAGCATCAGCGCGCCGAAAAGGGTTCCCATGAAGCGCCAGCCGAAGGGGGTCATCCCGAAGGCGCGTATGCCAAGGGCTATGATCAGCTTACCCAGAGGCGGATGGGATATTTCATAGGGATACACGCCCTCGATATGCTCCAAAGCCGTGCGGGCATGGTAGATTTCGTCGAAGTAGGTGCTGTTCATATAGCTTTCCCGCTCCGGAACCAGGGTCTGCTCGTCAAAAAGGGCCGAGGCGCCGTCGGCGTATTCCAGCTTCCCGGCGCTGATCAAAACGCCGTCCGCCCCGTAAAGTGCGAGCTCGCCCAGGGAGAGGGTGTTGTCCGCAATGATGCGGATATACCGGGCTGTTCTGGCCGCGCCCTCGGAATACTCGCCGGTTTTCCACTTGAACAGGTCGGCATAGTTTTGCTCCAGGACGGCAACATCCTCAAAATTTTCGCCGTCGGCGGAAAACTGAAGGTAATAACTGCCGGTATGCAGGCCGCAATAATACTTTATCGCGCCGATTTCCGTTTCTTCGGCAAGGGTAATATCGGCGTAACGCCCGCGCTCGGCAAATTCACAGAAGCTTTGGGGCGCACGGTTATCGCCCAGCCCGAGAAAGGCCACGGCGGCGTAGACCACTGTGATGCCCAGCGCCAGAAGCCTGTCCTTCCGCGTCATCTCATATGTCTCGGGGAAGGTAAGAACGTGCGCGGCGCCCTCTTGACCGCTGGGAAGCGGCGTGCTTTTAAGAAGGGGAATCCAGCCGGCGGCAACAAAAAAAACATAGGCTATTGCCGCCAATGGGAGAAGATATGTCAGAAAGGCCAAGCTGTAGCCTCCTTTACAGAAAACCAATATATTATACTATTATTTACACCTTATGTCCATATTCGAATGGACGCTTGACATAATATCGGATAGCGGTGTAAAATATAGCGATAATATTGTTGGGACCATTGGGGAGGCCCCTTTGATATTAAAATTTTTCGACGGGCTGTGCTTGATGCCCCGTCTTATTCTGTTTCAAACAAATTAACAAAGGAGGCGTAGTATGGCTTTATGATATGGACATATATCGGCATCGCGGTGGGGCTGATCGCGATGCTTATCATAGGCTTTATGCTTGGCGTAATTTACCGGAAAAAGGTTTCCGAGCGGGAAATTTCCAGCGCCGAGGATGAGGCGAAGCGTATTATTAACGAGTCGATCAAGTCTGCCGAGGCAAAAAAGCGCGAGGCGTTGGTCGAGGCCAAGGAAGAGATACACAAGAATCGCGCGGAATATGAGCGCGAGGTCAAGGAGCGCCGGGCCGAGCTCCAGAAGCAGGAGCGCAGGCTTCAGCAGAAGGAAGAAAACCTGGACAAAAAAACCGACGCCATCGAAAAAAAGACGGAAGCGCTTAACCAAAAACTGACGGCTGCCGACGCGCAGCGGGAGGAAATCAAGCTCGTCAAAAAAAGCCAGCTTGAGATGCTGGAGCGTATTTCAGGCTACACCATGGAGGATGCCAAGGCTTATCTGATTGACAGCATCAAGTCGGAAGTCACCCATGAGATGGCGGCCAAGGTCAGGGAGGTTGAGGCCAAATTCAAGGACGAGGCCGACACCAGGGCAAGGGAAGTCATCGCAACCGCCATTCAGCGCTGCGCGGCTGATCATACCAGCGAAATCACCGTATCTGTCGTACCCCTCCCCAACGACGAGATGAAGGGCCGTATTATAGGACGCGAAGGACGCAACATTCGTTCCATTGAAACGCTCACCGGCTGCGATCTCATCATAGACGATACGCCTGAAGCTATCACCCTGTCCAGTTTTGACCCGGTTCGCCGGGAGGTAGCGCGCATTGCGCTGGAGAAACTAATATTGGACGGCCGCATCCACCCCGCCCGCATTGAAGAAATGGTTTCCAAGGCACAGAAGGAGGTCACCGCCACCATCAAGGCCGAGGGCGAGCGCGCGGCGTTCGAAACCAACGTCAACGGGCTGCACCCGGAGATTATAAAGCTTCTGGGGCGCATGAAGTACCGTACAAGCTATGGTCAGAATGTTCTGAACCACTCTATCGAGGTTGCGCATATATCCGGCCTTCTGGCTTCGGAACTGGGCGTGGACGTTGCAACCGCCAAGCGTGCCGGACTGCTGCACGATCTGGGCAAGGCCATAGACCATGAGGTAGAGGGCAGCCATGTGACCATCGGCGTAGACATTGCGAAAAAGTATAAGGAAAGCCCCGAGGTAATCCATGCCATAGAGGCGCACCACGGCGATGTGGAGCCGCATACCGTCATTGCCTGCATCGTGCAGGCAGCGGATACCATTTCCGCCGCCCGGCCGGGCGCACGGCGCGAGAATATCGAAAACTACGTTAAGCGCCTTGAAAAGCTTGAGGAGGTCTCCAAGAGCTTCCCCGGCATCTCCGGCTGCTATGCCATACAGGCCGGCAGGGAGATACGGATTATGGTCAAGCCGGAAGAAGTGGACGAGGACAGCATGATACTGCTTGCCCGGGACATTGCCAAGAAGATCGAGGCCGAGCTTACGTATCCGGGACAGATCAAGGTTCATGTGCTGCGGGAGACAAAAGCCGTCGAGTACGCGAAATAAAACGAAAAAATCACAGCCCGCCGGTTCCCCACCGGCGGGCTGTGATTTTTAATATGGGTAGTTACGTTTTTAAATTCTTCTGCCAAATCAGCCAAAGGCCGCGAAGAAGGAGATTCTCGTCGTACGCGATGTCCCGGTAGCAGTGTGGGATGATTTTCATGGCCATTCCTCCGGTGGCGATCACGGTGGCCGGGGAGCCAAGCTCCTTTTCTATCCGGTCCAACATGCCGTCTATGGAAGCGGCGGAGCCGAAAACGGTTCCCGACTGCATGGAGTCTATTGTGTTTGTGCCGATGACCTTTTTGGGCGGCCCTATGGGTATGCGGGGGAGAAGGGAAGCTCGCCCGATCAGCGCTTCTGTGGCGATAGACGGCCCGGGCAGGATTGCGCCGCCCAGCATGCGCGCGTTTGCGGAGATGACCGTGATGGTTATGGCGGTTCCCATATCGATCAGGATGAGAGGCGGTTTATAGAGGCTCAGCGCCGCCACGGAGACGGAGACAATGTCCGCACCCAGCTGGGACGGATCGTCAATGCCGATGTTCAGCCCGGTTTTGATGCCGGCGCCGACAATCAGCGCCTCGCAGCCTGTGATGATCCGGACGGCAGCCCGCAGAGTCCCGGTTAGTTGCGGGACGACGGAAGAGATTATGGCGCCGTTGAAATCGGATTTTTTGCGGCCGGAGATGCTGAGGATCTGCCAGATGGTGACCGCATATTCGTGAGCTGTCTTTTTCCGGTTGGTTTCCAGCCGCATGACATCCGATATTATCCCGTTGTCTATGCAGCCAAGCACGACATTGGAATTGCCGACATCTACGGCGAGGATCATACTAAGCGATCTCCTTTCGGCCGACTTTGACGATACGCGCGATCACAGGAGTGAGTACCACGTTCACCAGCAGCTCGACCAGGAAGTTCACACCGATGAGACCCAGGAAGACAAAACTGACCACGTTGGATCCCGCCGCGGCCGCCCACTCAGCCAGGGTGGCCTGATAGAGGGTGGCCATCGCCAGACAAAAAATTCCGGTATTGACTATAGGGCTGCAGACAGCGGCCAGCACGACCCCAAGGGTCACGCTTTTTTTGGACAGGGCATGGTAGACGAGTCCCGCCGCCCAGCCGGCTGCGGCGCCTTTCACGATGCACAGGACGGCCGTTGCAAAAGGATTAACATTCCAGAGTATTGCGCCGCCAACATCCGCGCCGAAAATGCACATCAGCAGGACGACGAATCCAAATACGCCGCCGAGCCAGGCCCCGGATTTCGGGCCGTAGACGGCGGCCCCAACCACAATCGGCGCCAACGCCAGCGTTATGGAAAACGGCCCGAACTTGACAAAGGTGGCGATGACCGTCAGAACCACCACCAGTGCGGTAAAGATGCTCATACCTACGAGGCGCTTGGTTTTTCCCGAATTTTTTGACATTTTATATACCTCCTGCTACTGTTCCGGTTTAACCGGATATAGTGCAGTTAGTATTATACAGATTCACAGAAAAATTTCAAGAGTTGGCGGAGAATTTCCCGCCGACTCTGAACAATTTGTGCAAAAACTGTCAATGTGGGACGGCGCTGAAGCAGTGCCAGCCGTCTTCATGACGGTGCTCGGTGATCGCGAAGGCCGCGTCGGCCAGGGCTTCGGCTACCTCGTCCTGACGCCCGTCCAGGATTCCAGAGCAGATGAAAACGCCGTGGGGCGCCAGAAATTCCCGGGCGATTGGCGCAAGTGGGATGATCACGTCCGCGACGATGTTGGCCAGCACGATGTCATAGCCCGAGCCAAAAGTCTCGCGCAGGGCCGCGTTTTTCAGAATATCGCCCGCATAGATTTTGAAGGTCATGTCGGTTATGCCGTTCAGCCCGGCATTTTTAAGCGCGATGTCCGGCGCGTTGGGGTCAATGTCGCAGCCGACGACCATGGCGCAGCCGAGCACCATGGCGGCTATACCGAGGATTCCGCTGCCGCAACCGATGTCCAGCACAAATTTTTCCCTTGCCGCGGCCTTTTCCAGGGCGTTTAGGCACATCCGGGTCGTGGCGTGGCTGCCTGTCCCGAAGGCAAGCCCCGGGTCCAGGCGCAGAATTCGTCTGGGGCTGTCACTGGGGATCGGTTCCCATTCCGGAAGGATAAGCAGCCGTTCGCCCACCGGGATGGGCCTATAATACTGCTTCCAGTTATTTTCCCAGTCCGCGTCGTCCACAATCCCAACGTCAGGTTCCATGCCCAGGACGCCGGCCATGCGGGACAGGGATGCCCGGCCGCCGTCATCGTCCGGCAGGTAGAGCTTAACCCTGGAAACGCCTGCGTAGCGCTTGGCCAGGTCCTCGTCGACGTAGTCCCAGTATTGCCGGTTGGCCTCAAGAAAGTTTCTGAAATCGGCCTCGTCCTCAATGACCAGGCCCTCCGCGCCCAGGGCAGTCAGCTTTTCACATAATTCGTCTATGTCCGCGCCTTCGGTTTTAAAGGCGGCTTCAATCCAGCGCATACAAGTCTCCTTAAAAAAGTCCCGCCGTAAGGCGGGACCGTGTTATTTAAGCCTGAGTTTTATTCTTCCTGATCGGTGATCAGGCCGTAGCCGCCGTCTTTCCGGCGGTAAACGACGGAAAAGGCGTCCTCATCCTCAGTGTTCTTGAAGGCAAAGAAGGTGTGGCCCAGCAGGTTCATCTGCAGGATGGCCTCCTCAACGCACATGGGGGCGATGTAAAACTTTTTGTTGCGGATGATCTTAAACTCTTCCTCATTTTCATCGCCGGAGGGGACATATACAGGTTTGACCTCACGCTCCAGAGCGCCGTCTCTCAGGCGCTTTTCCAGCCGGGTCTTGTTTTTTCTGATTTGGCGCTCAATTCCCGCGACGGCGGAGTCGACAGAGGCGTACATATCGCTCGTTAACTCGCTCATGCGGTAAAACATGCCGTTGTTTCTAAGGGTTACCTCGGCCCTAAAACGGCCGCGCTCTGTGCTGAAGGTGACATATGCGTGACTTTCGGTTTTGAACAGCCGGTCGATCTTGCCGATCTTTTTCTCGGAATAGGCTCGCAGCTCGTCGGAGACCGCCATCTTTTTTTCGGTAAAAGTGAACTTCATTGGTTCCAGCTCCTTCCGGCATAATGTGTTTCGCTACATACAGTATAGCACATATTCAGCCTGAATAGAAGAAATATTTGTAAGTTCACTGGCCGTATATCTCGCATTTTGGGAGGGCGACGCTCAGCTCGGCAATCTGCGCCTCGGTCAGTCCGCTGCCGCCGATATAGAGGGTGCGAAGGCCGGACAGGGAATAGAGCGGAGATGGGTCAGTTACGGCGCAGCCGTCCAGGCTTAGTGTGACGAGCTTTTTCAGCTCGGAAAGGGCCGTCAGGTCCGTCACGGCGGTATAGTCCAGGGAAAGCTGGGTCAGGCCGGTGCAGGCGCTAAGGGCGGAGATATCCGAAAGCTCGGCATTATAGCTCAGGTGAAGCTCGGTAAGCGCGGTGCAGGAACCAAGGGCCGTGATGTCCTTTATCTTGTTCTTCATCAGATCCAGAACCCGGAGCTTTGTATGATTCTTCAGCGGGCCGATATCCGAAACGCCGTTGCCGGAAAGCTCCAGAACCTCCAGGCCGGAGAGGGTATAAAGCGGGGAAATGTCACTGATTTTGTTATTGTTCAGCAGAAGGGCGGTCAGGTTCCTGAAGCGGGTGACGTCGGTGATGTCCTTGACGGATTTGCCGGAGGCGTCCACAGTGGCGTCCGTGGATTTATATTCCCCGCTGCCCAGCTTAATGCGATACACCAGCTCGGAATGGGATACGCTGCATCCGGGCAGCGCCAGCTTCAGCTTGTCCACCGCGTCGCCGGTCAGATCCCCATTGTCGTCTATGGAAAGCTCCCGAAGGCCTGTCAGAGCGGCCAGGGCGGTCAGGTCGCCGTCATCAAGCCCGGTGTTTTTGAGCCCCAGCTTTTCCAGCTTTGCCAGGCCCAGCAGGGGACTTACGTTCTTGAGCGGGTTGCCGTTCAGATAAAGCTCCGTAAGCTCGGTCAGCTCCGTCAGGGCGGCGATCTTTGTGATCTTGTTGCCGTCCGCGTCAAGATATTGAAGGCCGGTCAGCCCCATCAGCGGCGAGAGGTCGGTTACCTTGTTGTTCCAGATGCACAGCCAGGTGAGATTCGGAAGATCCACCAGCGCCGTCAGATCGGACACGCTGTTATTTTTCAGGTTCAGCGTCGTGAGAGCCGTGCACTGGGACAGGACGGAAATGTCGTCGATCCCCTTGCCCGAAAGGTCAAGCTCGGTGACGTCCGACATAAAGGTAACGCCGCCAAGAGAGATTTCGACGGCCTCGGACAGGGCCTCCTCGGATTGGATGCCGCACAGGGGCAGGGCTTCTTCAAGGTCTTTAAGCTGGGATTGGGTGATTTCAATCTCCTTGATGCTCAGCAGGGTAAGCCGCCCGAGACCGTAAAGGGGAGAAAAATCCGTAATGGGATTCTTATCCAGATAAAGGGTGCGCAGGTTGGAAAGGTTCGCAAGGGGGGACAGGTCGGATATCGCGTTGCCGCTGAGAATAAGGCTGGTCAGCTCCGACAGGCCGGACAGGGCTGAGATGTCGGCAATTTCGCAGCCCTCAACCGTCAGGCTGGTGAGGGACGACAGCCCGCCGATGGCCGTCATGTCCGCGGGCGAAACATCGGTGTTTCTGATAATGAGGCTTTTCACGTCCGGGGCGACATTCTGGCCTGCGATTTCAACGCTTTCCCCCCCGCCTTCCTCCGACAGCTTGTCCCGGTATTCCGTCAGCAGGCGGTCGGCCTCGGGGCTATCGCCGTTCCTGAGCCAGCCCTCCAGCACGGCCACGGCAGCGGGATAATCGTCCTTGGCGGCGTAGGACCTGGCCAGCAGCAGGGCGCATTCCTCGGTATCGCTGATGCGCCTGGCCTCGCCGAGCATGGCAATGGCGCCGTCGTAGTCCCCGCCGATATAATAGACCATGGCCGTCTCGTACTTATTGTCATAGTCCCTTTTCTCCGAGAGTCTTCCGATGATCAAAACGGCCGAAATCACCGCGGCCACCAGAAGCAGGGCGATGACGGTGAGGAGCGTGAGGCTTTTTTTGCTGAACTTTAGTTTCGCTTTCATGTGCATCATCCTTAAAAAGCCCAATTGCCGGAGCGGAAAATCTCCGCCTGCTCTCCATTTCGCCGTATGCCGGTAATGGCAAGGTCAGGCGTGCCGATCATGAAGTCCTCATGGATGATCGAGTCGTTTATGCCCTTGGCCCGGCATTCTTCAAGAGTATAGCGCTCATAGCCGTCCAGGCAGTTTGTAAAACCGGAGCCGAGGGCCAGGTGGCATGCGGCGTTCTCGTCAAAAAGCGTGTTATAGAACATCAGGCCGGAATTGCTGATGGGGCTGTTATGGGGCACCAGCGCGCACTCGCCCAGCATGTCTGAGCCATCGCCCATGGAGATGATGGTGCGCAGGGCTTCCTCGTTCTTTTCGGCGTGAACCTCCGCAGCCCTGCCATTTTCAAAGCGGATGGAGAAATTTTCAATCAGAACGCCGCGGAATGCCAGAGGCCGGGAGGAATAGACAATGCCTTCGGCTTCGCCCTTCATGGGGCTGATAAATACCTCCTCGGAGGGAATGTTCGGGTTATAGACCACGCCGGTGCCAAGCGTGGTTTCCGCGCCGGCCAGGAAGCGGGAATCCGGAATCAGGCCCACCCGCAGGTCGGTGCCGTTGCCGGCTTTGTATATGAGAGTCTTCAGATTAAGGCTGTTGAGGTGCTCGCAGCGGTGCTTAAGATCCGCGTTATGCATTTCCCAGGCTTTGATGGGGTCGGTCCCGTCGGCGCGGGAGGTATAGAGGATAGCTTCCCAGAGCCTTTCCGCCGCCTTGCCCGCGGAAAGCTCCGGAAACATTTTTTTCGCCCACTTTTCACCGGGGACGGCGGCGATGCACCACTGATATTTGTTGTCCATCGTATCCCGGATGGGCTTGATGACCTTCTGGCGGGATCGCGTGCCCCCGGCCCACTTTCCCTGGTCTATGCCGTTCAGCCCGTCCGGGTCCGCAGACTCCAGATAGATCATGGCGGGCAGGGTTTCCGCCCGGTGGCGCAGCCGCATTTCCTCCCACTTGTCCACCTTGCCGAGCACGGCGGGTTTCTGATACCTTACGTGCAGCTTTGTGAGCGGCTGGTGCTCCCATTCCACCGCCACCTCGGACGCCCCCGCGCGGTAACATTCGTGCACTAGGGTTTTCACAAATTCCGGCTGATCCAGCTCGGCCCTGATAACAACGGCCTGGCCCTTTTGGACGTTCGCGCCAGTGCCGGCGATCAGGCGCGCGTATTGTTTAAGAACAGTTTTTTTCATTTTGCAGATCCCTCATTTAGTAAAAGTTTAACGTTTGTTGCGAAATACCGCGCTCTGTGCTATTATAACATGAATTGCACAGCAATTTATGCTTTTCGCCATGCAGCGCAGGCGGTTTTTAGCGCCCGCCCGGTCGAAAGCTGATGCGCGATCACTGCTTTGCAGTGATAATATCACAGTTTTAAGACGGACGCACTATTTTATGAAAAATCTCCGCAGAAAGCCATCTGCGGGAAAGGAAGACTGACATGGAAAACAACAGAAAGACAATGGACAAGTTGGTGGCCCTGTGTAAAAACCGGGGCTTCATCTACGCCGGATCGGAAATTTACGGGGGGCTTGCCAACTCCTGGGACTACGGCCCGCTGGGCGTGGAGCTGAAAAACAACATCAAAAAGGCGTGGTGGAAGAAATTCGTTCAGGAAAACCAGTATAACGTGGGCCTGGACTCCGCCATCCTGATGAATCCGCAGGTTTGGGTGGCGTCGGGGCACGTGACCACTTTCAACGACCCCCTCATCGACTGCAAGTCCTGCAAAATGCGCCACCGGGCCGACAAGCTTATTGAGGGCTGGCTGTCCGAAAACCCGCGGGATGGCGTCCTGGTGGAGGCGATGACCAACGGGGACATGGTCGCCTTTATCCGGGATAACAGTATACCCTGCCCCGGCTGCGGCAAATCGGATTTTACCGACATCCGCAAGTTCAATCTGATGTTCAAGACCCATCAGGGCGTGACGGAGGATTCCGCCGCCGAGGTTTACCTGCGCCCGGAAACGGCTCAGGGCATATTTGTCAATTTTAAAAACATCCAGCGCACCACACGGCGGAAAATACCCTTCGGCGTCTGCCAGGTGGGCAAGAGCTTCAGAAACGAGATCACCCCGGGCAACTTCATCTTCCGGATCCGGGAGTTCGAGCAGATGGAGCTGGAGTTCTTCTGCGAGCCCGGCACCGATCTGGAGTGGTTTTCCTACTGGCGCGAATTCTGCCATAACTGGCTGCTGGGCCTGGGGATGGCGGATGAAAATCTGCGTCTGCGGGATCACGAGAAGGAGGAGCTTTCCTTCTACTCGAAAGCGACGACGGATTTCGAGTATTTGTTCCCATTCGGCTGGGGCGAGCTTTGGGGCGTCGCCGACCGGACGGATTACGACCTGACCCAGCACCAGAACACCTCGGGTCAGGATCTGACATATTATGATCAGGAGAGGAACACCCACTATATTCCTTATGTTATCGAGCCTTCCCTAGGGGCGGACCGCGTAACGCTGGCCTTTTTATGCGACGCTTACGACGAGGAACTGCTGGATGCTGAAAAGAACGACAGCCGCGCGGTTCTCCGACTGCACCCGGCTCTGGCGCCAATTAAATGCGCGGTGCTCCCACTTTCTAAGAAGGCGGTGCTTTCCGATCCGGCCCGCCGGCTGTGCGGTGAGCTTTCCAAGCATTTTATGTGTGAATACGATGATACCGGCTCTATCGGCAAGCGCTACCGCCGCCAGGACGAGATCGGCACACCCTTCTGCGTGACCCTGGATTTTACCACCGTGGGCGATGAAAAGACCCCTGCCGACGGCTGTGTGACGGTCCGGGAGCGGGACAGCATGACCCAGGAGCGTATTCCCATGGACAGACTGAAAGATTACCTTCTTGAAAAGCTGGCATATTAATTCATGAATGAAATCCTTGCACCCGAAAAAATCGTCGAAGCACAACCTGGCATCGCCGCAAAACACGGAAAACGAACGCCGATCCTTTCCAATAGGTCCCGTCTTTCACTTACGGTTCTGCTGTCTTTCCTTACCGGTCTTCTGCTGACTCTGGATGGTGTGCTGATTACAACCCAGAGCCTGCACAGGACCCTGGCCTGGCTGACGCAAAAGCCTCTGGCAGTTTTTGCCTGCGCATTGTTTCTCACCCTGATCATGCTGCTTCTGGCGGGCGTTTCCCGCAGCGTTTTTGCGGGGGGACTGATTGTTTCCGTTCTGCTGCTGGCGGCGAGCCTGGTGGACTATTTCAAAAACCTGATTGCGTCGACGCCCCTGCAGATTTCCGATATGGGGCTGATCAGCAAACTGAACAATATTGCGCAGCTCAACAGCGCGTCGATCACCTTCTCCCGCAACACCATTATCGCCCTCGGGGCGGCGGTTGCGTGGCT
>ENA-UOOR01000329-UOOR01000329.1-fermentation-metagenome-genome-assembly--contig:-NODE-329-length-70136-cov-4.248555_pt1 | contig 70136 bp, 82 predicted proteins | sample MGYA00245780_ERZ724029 | MGnify/ENA primary metagenome ERZ724029 (study PRJEB28704, sample SAMN03018315) | fermentation metagenome | biome: anthropogenic terrestrial biome; feature: soil; material...
CTCATACCTGGCCGGCAGCACCGTCAGCTCAAGCTCAGGCGCAATATCCCGGAGCCTGTCCGCCATGGCCGCCGCTTTCGGCCGGCCGACAGTGGAATAAAGCGCGCAAACCTGGCGGTTCAGGTTGCTCTCGCTCACCGTATCCTGATCCACCAGCGTCAACTTGCCGACCCCGGTGCGGGCAAGAGCCTCGGCGCACCAGGAGCCAACGCCCCCGAGCCCAAACACCGCCACGTGGCTCTTTTGGAGCTTTTCCATGGCGTCCTTTCCCAGCAGCATCCCGGCCCTGATCGTGCGTTCTTTCAACCCATCGTCCCCTCTTGACAACAGCCGCCCATCAGGGCGGCTGTCTCTTTTTTCTTAAATTATTTCTCCGCGAATTTTATGACAAAATTCGTATTGGCAGCGTAACCTTCCATAATACCGTCCTGCCATGCCTGGTAGTCCGCGTTGCGGAGATTCCCGTCGGCCAGATAGTCGCAGTAAGGCTCGTCCTCTCCGACAAAATAGACCAGATGGTACCCAGCGTAGGATGAAGCCGATCCCATCACAATCCCGGTGTCTCCGGGCTTGCGCCCCTCGTCAAAGCAAAAATCATTGAATTGCTCAACCATTTGCCCCTTGCAAATGTTCTCGTACAGCCCGCCTTTGGTATTGGAGCCGCCATCCTCGGACTTTTCGTTGGCCAATTCGGCAAAGCTTTCCTCTGTGGCTGCCCCGGCCTTCCACTGGGCATAGATTTCGTCAATCTTAGCCTTTGCCGCGGCCATCTCCTCGTCGCTGTAGGCGCCGTCTGCGTCGGAATCCTCCGCCTTCACAAGGATGTGGCGCGCGGAGACGGTATTGTATGTGTTGCCGTCCCGGTTCTGGAACAGAACGACATAATATCCCGAGCCCTCGCTCTCGGCCACGGTGACATCCCCGGCCACGCGGGAAGCGTCAAGCATCCATTCGGAATACAGGCTGGACAGGCTGTATCCGCTGACCCCTTCGGCCGCCGTCGGTTCGGCGTCTTCCGCCAGCTCCGCCACCGCCCGGGCAAAGCTCTCTTCATCAATCGCTGCCTCGGCCAGCTTATCGGCGGTTTCCTTGGCCGCAGCCATGGTCTCCTCCGTGACCTCTTCCGAGGTCTCCTGCGAAACCTCCCCGGTTTCCTCGTCCGTTACATCGTTGACGACCTCTACGGCATCGGCCTTCACCAAATAATAGAGGTAGTCAAAGGTATCATAGGTGTCTTTATTTTCCTCATACCAGGCGGCCAGTTCCTCCGCAGTATAGGTGAACCCGCTATAAATTTCGTAAGAATAATCGCTGGCGATCGCCTGCATTGCCATATGCTTGCGTATGATCTTTTCGTTGCAGCCTCTGCCATAAGCTGCGGAGATGTAGTTTTTGGCGTTGGGATAGCCATAGTAACCGGCATAGGTTTCAAAGCTCCCGATCTCGCTGTCAATCGCCGCCGCATCTTCGTCTGAGAGGGTGTATCCCTCAGCCACTGCCTTTTCATAGATGGCCGTAACCTGCGTCATATTCGACAGAGCAACCTCACGGAAATAGTCCGCCCAGGTAGGCTCCGGATAAATCTCGTTATCAGACAGGGCTTCGGGAACGCTGATCCCGAAAAGGGACAGTAAGGTTCCGTCAAACGCCTGGTCGTTCAGGGGCCTTCTGGTATCCAGAAAATAATTCAAATAATCTTTGTAATCGTCGCTGAACTGGTAATATGCGCTGTAATAATAGTACTGGTATTCAGAATTTGTGTAGCGCGCATCCCCAATCTCTACGGACGGGATAGCGTTATAAAACAGGTTTGTATTCGCCACGAGGATCAGGGCGATCAGAATAACGGCGACGACGGTACCGACAGTCCACCTGGTTTTCTCCCTGCGCTTTTTTTCTTCCTCCTCCTGTCTGGCGAGAGTCTGCTTGTCCGTCCCCGCCTCACGTGCCATACGGCGCTGCTTCTTATCCTTAGATGCGCTCATGCGTCATTTCATCCTTTACTTACTTAATACTGCCACAGCCATGGGGTCTTACCCAAAATCCATATTGACTGGCCGAACGTAACTTCTGTATTATAACGCATTGGGGCATTGGTTTCAAGACATAAAAAATGACTCATTCGCCGCCATATCCATGAATTCTTGCTTTTTTGCGCAAATGATGTTGTGAAATGTGTTTATATGTGGATAAAACATCTTCCAAATGGCATAATCGCCACGGTGCGTCTATTATATTTTGATTTAAGCCCATTTCTCGCCCCTCTCGGGGCAACCGAAAATGATGACATATTATACCACAATTGCTTCGCAATTGTGGTATAATATCTACGTTATGGATAATTGTGCCGGGAAAAAACAGATTATAAAAAATGAGCGGATCGCAGTGGCCCTTCTGCTGCTGGCAGGTTTCGCGCTCAGGCTTTTGCTGATTGGCAGCCTCCCTTATGGACTCAATCAGGACGAGGCCTCGGCTGGCTACGACGCATGGGCCCTGCTGAACTATGGTATTGACCGCTGCGGCAACAGCCTGCCCGTTCTGCTGGAATCCTGGGGCAGCGGCCAAAACGCCCTCATGAGCTATCTTTCCATGCCGTTTATCGCGCTCTTCGGCCTTTCGGAATTCTCCCTGCGTCTGACGAATGCGCTGGGGGGATGCGTTGCGCTAATCCTGTTCTGGCTGCTGGCCAGAAGGGCCAGGGGGCCGGCCTTCGGCCTGTGCGCCCTCTTTTTCCTCTGCGTCTGCCCCTGGCATATCATGGCCTCCCGCTGGGCGCTGGAATCCAACCTGCTGCCGGTTTTTCTTCTGGCCGGAATCACCTTCACCGCGGAATCCCGGGAAAAGCATTGGCGGCTGCTGCCCGCGGCCATATGCTTCGGCCTTTCCCTTTACGCCTACGGCACGGCTTATTTCTTTCTCGCGCCTTTCCTGGTTTTCGCCGTACTTTGGCTCAGGAAAAGCCTGCGCCTCGAAAGCTTCCTGGTTTCCCTGTCCGTTTTTACCCTTATAGCCCTGCCCATCACCCTCTGCCAGCTTCGCAACGCCCTGGGCCTGCCGGAATACACCCTCCTGGGGATCACCCTCCCCGCTCTGACACAGACACGGCAGGCCGCCACTTCGATCCTCGGCGGCGGGGGTATTGACGCCGCCCTGGGGAATTTCAAAGCTTTTCTCGGCATATTATTCAGGCAGTACGACGGTCTGCCATATAATGCCGCCTCCACCGGCGGGCTTTTCTACTTTTTTGGTCTGCCGCTGGCTGTGATCGGCATAGCGGAAAGCCTCCTGCACCTCAAAAAAAACCCGGATGAGGCGCCGATTCTGGCGGCTCTCGGCTGCGGGTTCCTCTGCGCATTGTTCATTGACGTCAACATCAACCGGATCAATATGGTATGGCTTCCTGTGATCTATTTCATTTCCCTGGGCCTGTTCGTCATATTATGTAAACTTAAAAAATGGAGTATCCTGCCTGTTGCCGGGGTACTGGCCTGTTTTCTTATCTTTATGTCCGGGTATGTATCCGAGTATGGTGGAGGCGGCTCGCCCTATTATTATCCCGGACTCGGCGAAGCCATTGCTTATGTGGAAGATCAGTCCCCGGACAGCGTCTTCATTTCATATTACGTAAACCAGCCCTATATCTTTACCTTGTTTTACGAACAAATTCCACCGGATCAGTTTATTGATTCTGTTAATTATGTTAACCCAAGCGGAGCCTTCCGCTGGGTGCGTTCCTTCGGAATTTACCGCTTTGGCGATGCCGGGGACGCCCGGGGGAAATATTTGATTCTTCACAAAGGCGAAGCCGGCGACTATTCGCTTCTTGCCGATTTCGGAGATTTTATTGTCTGCGCAGGATAAATGTGTTAAAATGCCTTAAACCGATGAAAGAGTGATTTGATGATAAACGAAAATTTGCGGATCGCCGTCCTGATCGACGGAGACAACGCCCCCCGCGACTGCCTCAAAAGCGTTTTGGAGGAGATCGCCATATATGGAACTCCCATGATCAAGCGCATATACGGCGATTGGGCATCCCAAAATGTTGCGGGCTGGAAAACCACCCTGCTTGAAAACGCCGTCACCCCCAGACAGCAGTTTGCGTATACCGTAGGCAAAAACGCCACCGACTCCGCAATGATTATCGACGCCATGGATATCCTCTATGCCGGAAAAACCGACGGGTTCGTGCTGGTTTCCTCCGACTCGGACTTTACGCCTCTTGCCATACGTCTTCGGGAATCCGGCATGTATGTGATCGGAATCGGCGAAGAAAAGACCCCCAAGGCTTTTGTGCAGGCCTGCGACAAATTTATCCGTATTGAGGTCATCCGCGACCGTTATAAGAAAAGCGAGGTCCAGAATACGGTGAAAGCTCCTGCGGCGAAGAAGTCCGCCGCCGCGGGAAACGGGAATGCCAAGACGGAAAAGCCTGCCGCGAAGCCCACAAAGAAGCAGGAGGACAAAAAGCCGGCTGTTCCGGAATCCGTTATCGAGCTGATCGCGGACTCCATAGACGACCTGGCGGACGACGACGGCTTCACCGACCTTTCCAATCTAGGCAATCTCATCATCAAAAAGCAGCCTGACTTTGACCCCCGCACTTACGGCTTTGGGAAGCTTTCAACCATGATGAAGAACCTGTCCCGTTTTGAGGTGCAGATTCGGGCAACCGCCGACCCCAACGTCAAGCCGATCTATATCAGGGATCTGGAGGCTTAATGCGCAGAAAAAGGGCGGGACACATCCTGATAAAGCTGGTGGCGGCCCTGCTCATTATCTGCGCCGCCCTGCTCCTGCTGGGAAAATACGGGCTGTCGGTCACCCGATACACCCTGTCGTCCGACCGTCTTCCGGACAGCTTTGAGGGCTTTCGCATCGTCCAGCTTTCCGATCTGCACGGCTCGGAATTCGGCGCTGATAACAAGCGTCTCGTCAGAGCGGTGGCGGATGAGTCCCCGGATATCATCGTCATGACCGGGGACTTCATCGGCAAAAATCAAAATTACCTCCCCGGGCTGAAAATTCTGGTTGACCAGCTGGTGACTATTGCCCCCGTTTATTTCGTCAGCGGAAACCATGACTGGGCCAGCGGCGAAATCGAAGACCTTGCCGATATGCTGGCGAACGCCGGCGTCACATACCTTAAGAACGAATACCTGCCGCTGACCCGGGGTGGGGAAAGTATCCTCCTGTGCGGCGTTGAGGACCCCAACGGCCGCGCGGATATGATAAGGCCTGACGAACTGGTTGACATAATTAACAAAGATTTCCCGGACAGCTTTGTTGTGCTGCTGGGCCATCGCAATTACTGGATCACGAAATATCCAGAGCTTAAGGTTGACATAATCTTTTGCGGCCATTCTCACGGCGGAATTATTCGTATACCCGGCGTAGGGGGGCTGTTAGGCACCAGCGGGGAGCTTCTCCCCCGGTATGACGCCGGGTTGTTCGAATCCGGGCGATATGTCATGATCGTTTCCCGCGGCCTGGGCAATTCGATATCCGTTCCCCGCTTTGCGAACACGCCGGAAATCGTCACCCTGACGCTAAATAAAACCCAGTCATGATTTTGAAACCCCCGCATATACTGAATATATGTGATTAATGCGGAGGTGAGAAAATGGGTGACGATATAGATGATCTCATTTTCGGGAGCACCAACCCCGAACCAAGCGATAGATAAAGCCTTTTGAGGTGAAGATATGATCTACAAAAGCCGTGCCGTCCCCCTTAAAAACGGGAGTGCGTGTCTATTAAAAAGCCCCGGCCCCGAGGACGCGGAACGTATTTTGCAGTATCTGCGCCAAACCTCCGGAGAAACGCACAATATGATCCGGTATGAAGACGAGATCGCCATGACTGCGGACGAGGAAAGAGACTATCTCCGCAATATTGAAAATGATCCGTCCGCATGTATGGTCTCCGCCTATATTGGCGCTGAACTTGCCGGAAACGCCGGCATCCATCCCATTGCAAGCCTCTATAAGCTCCGGCACAGGGCGTCCTTCGGGATGGCGGTAAAAGAAAAATACTGGCACATGGGAATCGGCTCGGCCCTGCTTACCGCCTGCATCCAGGCGGCGCGCACAGCGGGATATGAACAGCTGGAGCTTGAGGTGGTTCTGGACAACACCCGCGCCATCTCCCTTTATGAGCGTCTCGGCTTCATTCGGTGCGGCCGGCGCCCAAGGGCGTTTAAATTCCGCGACGGAAGCTATGCCGATGAGCTGCTCATGCTCCTTCCCCTGACGGACGGCGCTTAAAGCCCGAACCTGTCCATAAGATAAAATCCCCCGGCCGCCTTGCGGCCGGGGGATTTTTCTGCTGTCGGTCAAACGTGCCAGATTCGGTTCCGGTATTCACTGACCGCCCGGTCGGCGGCGAAAATTCCGCTTTCGGCAATATTGACAAGGCCCATCCGCGCAAATTCGGTCTTGTCCCGGGCGGCGGCATACAGCCGGTCATGGCAGTTTACATAACTATTAAAATCCGCAATCAGCATATAAGGGTCCCCACCGTCCAGCAGCATGGAAACCAGATCGTCATATGGTCTGCCGTCCGCCATGCCCTGGGAAAACCTTTGAAGCACCCGCCGTATGCGCGGATCGGAATCGGCAATGGCCCGGGGCGCATACCCCGCTTTTCTGACGGCGGCCACCTGGTCTGCGTGTAACCCGAACAAAAACATGCTGTCGTCGCCCAGACGCTCATACATTTCCACATTGGCCCCGTCAAGGGTACCGATTGTCACGGCGCCGTTCATCATGAGCTTCATGTTTCCCGTGCCGGAGGCCTCCATGCCGGCCGTGGAGATCTGCTCGGACACCTGGGCCGCGGGCATCAGCCGCTCAGCCACGGAAACCCGATAGTTTTCCAGGAAAACCACCTGGAGTTTTCCCCGGCAGGCGGGATCGGCGGCCACATCGGCGGCCAGGGAGCAGATCAGCTCGATGATGCGTTTGGCCGTCTGATAGCCTGCCGCTGCCTTGGCGCCGAAGATGAATGTCCTGGGCATGAAATCCATGCCGGGATCGTCCCTAAGTCTGTCCTGAAGATGCGCGATCAGCATGGCGCAAAGAAGCTGCCGCTTATATTCATGGAGCCGCTTTGCCTGGACGTCGAACATGGCCGAGGCGTCCAGCGCCACTCCCTGGGCATTATAGACGAAATCCGCCAGCGCAAGCTTGTTAAACGCCTTGATCTCCTCAAGGCGCAGCAGCACTTCCTTGTCGTCTTCAAAAGACCTTAGTTTACATAATTCTTCAGGCTTTCTGATGAACCCATCACCGATCAGCTCCCGGAGCAGCCGGTCGAGTCGCGGATTGATCTGGGATAGCCAGCGGCGGTGGTCGATGCCATTGGTGACGTAAGTGAACTTTTCCGGCCACAGCGCGGAAACATCCGCAAAAAGGCCGTTTTTTAATATACGGCCGTGAATAGCGGACACGCCGTTGATCATAAAGCATCCGGCAAGGCAGAGGTTGGCCATACGGATCATCCCATCAGCCATAATGGCGTTGCGTGCCTCGGAGGCGGGGCCGCCTTCGGATTTCTCCGCAAGCACCCTGCGCCAGCGGCGGTCTATCTCGCTGATGATCTCGAATATGCGGGGCAGCAGACTCTGCACCAGGGCCTGTGGCCAGCTTTCAAGGGCCTCCTGCATAACCGTATGGTTGGTATACGCAACGCATCCCGAAACGATTTCCCACGCCTCGTCCCAGCCAAGTCCGTCCTCGTCCATGAGGATGCGCATCAGCTCCGGGATCATCAGAGCCGGATGCGTATCATTAATATGGATCACATGATGCTCCGCCAGGCTTCGGGCATCCCCCCATCTTTTGCGGTGTTCCCGCAGGATGGTCTGGGCCGTTGCCGAAAGGAAGAAATATTGCTGCTTTAATCTGAGGGTTTTGCCCTCGATATGGTCGTCGGCGGGATAGAGAACCTTTGTGATCACCTCCGCCAGCATGCGCTGCTCCAGGCTCTTGAGATATTCCCCCTCGGAAAACCGGGGCATGTCGAGATAGTTGGGGCTGTGGGCCTCCCACAGGCGGAGGGTGTTGACGTGGTTGCCTCCATACCCGGCAATCAGCATATCGCGGGGAACGGCAAGAACGGCGGTATAATCCTTCAGCTTTACATGCCGGTTGCCGGAATAGTCCCAGCGCTCCTCAATCCTGCCGCCAAAACGGATCTCGCAGGTATCCTCATCCCGGGGTACAAGCCAGCTGTCCGCCGCTATGCGCCAGTTGTCGGCATCCTCCACCTGCCGGCCGTCCTCGATCCGCTGACGGAAAATGCCCAGCTCATAACACAGGCAATACCCTGTGGCTGCGATGCCCTCCGTCGCCATGCTGTCCATATAGCACGCGGCCAGCCGGCCCAATCCGCCGTTTCCAAGCCCCGCGTCGGGCTCGGCCTCGAAAATGTCCCCGGCGCTGCGCCCCATATCCGCCAGCGCCTCCGTAAGCGCCTCCCCGATTCCCAGGTTATAGGCGTTCTTCATCAGGCTTCTGCCCATCAGGAACTCCATCGACAGGTAATGGACTTCCCGCGCCGGCCTTTCCTCCCTGTCCACGGCCAGCAGTCTGCTCATAAGCTCGCGTATCAGGATTGCCGCCGCCCGGAATATCTGCTCATCCGTCGCCTCGGCGCTTGTCACGGAAAAAACTGCGCAGAGTTTATCCTCCAGCGCGCAGCGAAGCTCATCTTTAGAAATTTGTCCTGTAGTCATATCTTCCTTTTTCTTTCACAAATTTATCGCTGCACACAGCCGTCTTGCGGGACTTCATATCCGGCTCATCTTTGGAATCACCAGCGGGAGCCGCGGACTGCCGGCCAGGGTGATGTACGGGGATATCTCCACGTTCTTGTCGGAGATCACATAGCTCAGTTCCGCCCCCTCGCCAATGACCGTGTCCTGCATCACTACGGCGTTTTTGACGCGCGCTCCATTTCCCACTTTTACGCCGCGGAAAAGGATGCAGTTTTCAATCACGCCCTCAATAAAGCATCCGTCCGCCACCAGGCAGTTTTTAGAGGACGCTTCCTCCCCGTAATAGGTGCTTACGTCCGAGCGATCCTTGGTTCTCACTGGGCGCTCGTCGGGAAACAGCGTCGCCCTGTTTGCAGCGTCCAGCATATCCATACTGGCTTTATAATACTCTCCCACCGAAAAAATGTGCCGGGCATAGCCCGAATGGACATATACGGCAACCTTGCCCCCGGAGGCCAGAAGCCCCGCGATTTCGTCCCTGTGGAACCGGTATTTCCTGCCGGAGGAGCCCCGCTCCATGATTCCCAGGAGGGTCTCCTTTGACATTATATACATCTCCAGCGAGGCGTAACCCGCCCCGCGGCCGCCCTGCCGGTAAAGCAGCTCCTTGACAAATCCGCCGTCGGTAATATACCGCTGATGGGCGCGTCGGGGAATGTGCGGGGTGCATACGGCGGTGACGTCCGCGCCGGACTCCAGGTGCCGCGCCATCACGTCGGCCAGGTCGATATTCGCCGCCAGATTCCCCCTTGTGATCACCACATAGCGCTGCTTAATATTCCCGATATAGCTTTCCACCGCGCAAAGGGCCTCGATGACGCCCTCGTATTCTCCCGTTGGATTTCCCAAGTTCCCAAATGGCGGCAGCAGCCGGAGCCCGCCGCGCTTACGCGAAAGATCCCATTCCTTGCCGCCGCCCAGGTGATCCAGCAAAGACTGGTAGTCCCGCTGCATGACGACCCCCACATCCCGCACGCCCGCGTTCTGCATGGACGAAAGGGAAAAGTCGATCAGCCGGTACCTGCCGCAGAAGGGAAGCGACGCGCTTGTGCGGCTCCGAACCAGGTCCCCCAGTTCCGGCGCCGTATGGTAAGCCAGAATAATCCCGTGCAGATCAGCCATGCAGGCCACCCCCCACGCTTTCATAGATCATGGCCCCCGGGGAGATGCTCTCCCCTTCGCCGATTTCAATATCGGGCCCGCAGGTGGCCACATTCCATGAATCCGAGCCGTCCGGGCCGGAGCCGACCCGGGCCTGCGCCCCGATTTTCGTGTTCTCACCTATAATTGCGTATTCCACCACGGCGCCCTCCCCCACGGTTACTCCGGGCATGAGTATGCTGTACATCACCCTGGCCCCCCGGCCAACCCGCACCGCGCTGGAAAGGACGGAGTTTTCGACCCTGCCGTCAATTTCGCAGCCTTCGGTCACGATGGAATGGACGATTTTCGACTCCGGGCCGGCATAATGCGGGGGCTTTATCGGGCTTTTTGACCGGATCGGCCAATCCGGATCGTAAAGGTTGATTGCCGTCGGTGAAAGCATATCCATATTGGCGTCCCATAGGCTCACAATGGTTCCCACATCGCGCCAGTAGCCAGAAAACCGGTAAGGCCAGAGCTTTTCCCCAGCCCTGAGCATCTCGGGTATGATGTCCTTTCCAAAATCCTTGGAGGACTTGGGGTTCATCTCATCCGCAATCAGGTATTCCTTCAGCTTTTTCCAATTAAAGATGTAAATTCCCATGGATGCAAGATCACTTTTGGGACGCAGGGGCTTTTCTTCAAATTCCGTTATGTAGCCGTCCTCCCCCGCCGAAAGTATCCCGAATCGGGAGGCGTCCCGCATGGCCACCTGAATGACGGCGATGGTGCAGGCAGCGTCATTGGCGGTATGGGCCTTCACCATGTCGGAATAGTCCATTTTGTAGATATGGTCTCCGGATAGGATCAGAACGTTTTCCGGATCGAACATCTCTATGAAACCGATGTTCTGATATATTGCATTGGCCGTTCCGGAAAACCAGGAGCCTCGTTCCCCCGCGCTTTGGTATGGCGGCAGGATATACACGCCGCCGTCGGCACTGTCCAGGTCATAGGCCTGGCCGCTTCCGATATAGCTGTTAAGCTGCAGCGGCCTGTATTGGGTCAGAACGCCTACGACGTCGATACCGGAATTGGCACAGTTGGAAAGCGGGAAATCGATGATTCGGTATTTCCCGCCAAAGGGTACGCTGGGCTTCGCCACCCGGCTTGTGAGGGCATAAAGCCGCGAACCCTGTCCCCCTGCCAAAAGCATGGCGATGCAGGATCTTTTCAAACGTCTCACCCCTTTAAGAATTTAATGAACGCCAGCCGTTACGCCCCGTTCATCACTCATGGTCAGTTAAACCTATTCATGGCCTTATCCGGCCCGAAGCCGATGTAATACGCCACGGCCTCGGCCGCCAGCCGCGCCGTCCTTGCAATCTCCTGGGCATCCTGATGATTAAAGGTGGAAAGCACCCAGTCCGCCGTGTCGAAATCCGGATGGGGCGGCTCTCCGACGCCGATGCGTATCCGGGGGAATTGATCCGTTCCCAGATGGGCTATAATGTTTTTCAGGCCGTTGTGCCCGCCCGCGGACCCGCCCGCCCGCACTCGCAGCCTGCCCACCGGCAGCGCCATCTCGTCGGAGACGATAATAATATGTTCAGGCGGGATTTTATAGAACCGGGCCGCCTGGGACACGGCCTCCCCCGAGAGATTCATGTAGGTCTGGGGCTTCATGAGCAGCACTCTGGCGCCCTCCAAATCGGCCAAAGCCGTAAGAGAGCGGAATTTGGCCCGGTTAATTTTGACCCCCTTTTCCGCCTCCAGGGCGGCGGCAGCCATAAAGCCCGCGTTGTGGCGGGTTCCTTCATACCTGGGGCCGGGGTTGCCGAGAAACGCCGCGATCCAGTCCACGGCGGAATTTTTATGAAAAAGCACTTGGCAGTTCTCCGTTATTGTCATACATCATATCTAGGGAAACCGGGCGATTACTCAAAAAGCGACGAAATAGAAACTTCCTCATAAATACGCTCAATCGCCTCTGCAAACAGGGACGCGACGGAAAGGTATTTAATCTTGATGCTGGCGGGCTTATCCTTAGGATACGGGATGGTGTCCAGAAGCACAAGCTCTTTTATCGGGCTTTTTTCTATGCGATCTATCGCGGTTCCTGAGAGGACGCCATGGGTTGCGCTGGCGTATATCTCCTTTGCCTTGCCGGTTTCCAGCAGAGCCTCAGCCGCATGGCAGAGGCTGCCCGCGGTATCGACCATGTCGTCTAGCAGAATGACCCTTTTGCCCGAAACATCTCCGATGATGTTCATAACCTCGGAGGAATTCGCCTTCTGGCGGCGCTTGTCCACGATGGCAAGGCCGATATCCAGTTTCTCCGCAAAGGCCCGGGCCCTGGCTACGCTGCCCACATCGGGGGACACGGCCATACACGTCTCGTTGCCTTTTCCGAATTTCCCGATATAATAACCGGCAAGCAGAGGCGCGCCGAAAAGGTTATCCACCGGAATGTCAAAAAACCCCTGTATCTGCGCGGCGTGCAGATCCATGGTAAGCACCCTGTCCGCTCCGGCCTTTGTAATCAGATTGGCCACAAGCTTGGCCGAGATCGGATCACGGGACTTGGCCTTGCGGTCCTGACGGGCATACCCAAAATACGGAATAACCGCCGTTATCCGCCCTGCGGAAGCGCGGCGCATGGCGTCTATCATAACAAGAAGCTCCATCAGGTTGTCGTTGACGGGCTTGCAGGTTGACTGAACGATAAAGGCATCGGCGCCGCGAACCGGCTCCCCAAGTGTAAACGACACCTCGCCGTCCGCGAAGGCGGAAACGCTGCAATCCCCCAGCTTCTTGCTGAGCCTGTCGCAAATCGCTCCGGCCAGAGCCGGATTGGCGTTGCCCGTGAATACCTTTACCTCTTTGCCACGAGAAATCAATTGAAATCGTCCTCTCTTTATGTTCTTAGGCCTTTCCCAGTCATTATAGCAAATCCGCCATTAAATTCAAAGTCTAAAGCGCAAGTTTTTGCATATTTACATTCCGCCTGAGTTTGTATATAATAACATAGTGATTTTTATAGTGATTTTTTCTTAAGGTGTGGAGACTTATGCTCGAATTCGAAGAATATAAAATAAAACTTAACGCGCTTAAGCCAAAGCTGCGGGAGCTTGGCGCCGCCCTGAAGCTGGAGGACGCGCAAAGGGAAATAGCCGCGCTGGAGGCCGAAAGCTCCCAGGATGGTTTCTGGAGCGATATCGAAAACAGCCAGAAGGTTCAAAAGCGCATAAAGCAGCTCAAAAACAGATGCGGCAAATACGCGAGGCTCACCTCCAAATGGGACGACCTCATCACCATCTGTGAAATGGCCCTGGAAGAAAACGACGCGTCCATGCTGCCCGAGCTGATCGGGGAATATGCCGCCCTTGAGACGGATCTTGAGGACATGCGCCTGAGCACCCTTCTTTCCGGTGAGTACGACGCCAACAACGCCATCCTCACCTTTCATGCCGGCGCAGGCGGCACGGAAGCCCAGGACTGGGCAAGTATGCTGTACCGGATGTATACCCGCTGGGCCGAGCGCCATGGGTATTCCTATACCCTGCTGGACTGGCTGGACGGCGAGGAAGCCGGCATAAAGTCCGCTACAATAAAAATTTCCGGCGAAAACGCCTACGGCTATCTCAAGAGCGAAAATGGCGTGCACAGGCTTGTACGCGTGTCCCCCTTCGATTCCTCGGGCCGCCGGCACACCAGCTTCGCCGCGGTGGAGGTCATGCCCGAAATCACCGATACCGGCGAAATCGAGCTTCGGGACGACGACATCAAGATGGACGTTTTCCGTTCCTCCGGCGCAGGCGGGCAGAAAGTCAATAAGACCTCCAGCGCCGTACGCCTGACCCATATCCCCACAGGCATTGTCGTTTCCAGCCAGGTGGAAAGAAGCCATTTCCAGAACCTTGACAACTGCATGAGTATACTCAGGGCCCGCCTGGCGGAAATCAAGGAGCGCGAGCACCTGGAAAAGGTCTCGGACATCAAGGGCGTCCAGATGCGGATCGAATGGGGCAGCCAAATCCGTTCTTATGTATTCATGCCCTATACCCTGGCCAAGGATACCCGGACCGGTTTTGAAAACGGTAACATCAGCGCCGTGATGGACGGCGACATAGACGGCTTTATAAACGCCTATCTTTCCATGAAAGCAGGGGAATAAAACGAAACGGCTGATTCTTTCCACCATCTCAATTTTATGCCTGCTCGGCTTTTCCCTCTTGGGCGGCAGCTTCCATTTTGCCGGCGATGCCTATGCGGCCCCGACGCCCACCCCGGAGACTCTGGCGGAGTCACCCACGCCGGAACCTGCGCCGGAGCCCACGCCGGAGCCTACGCCTGAGCCTACGCCGGTGGCATACACGCTTTCCCTGATTGGGGACATCACCCCCGACAGCGTCCCCTTTTATCACGGCTCCCCGGTCTCCTATCAGTCCGTCGTCGGCGAGGATTACGATTATGTCTTCGCCAAGACCCTCCAGTATTTTGAGGGCGACGACTTTACCATGGCCAATTTTGAATGCGTCCTTTCAGACTACGACGTGCCCGCGGCAAAGAATTTCATTTTCCGGGCTCCGCCGGATTATGTAAACATACTCACGGGAGGCTCCGTGGAATTCGTTACCCTGGGCAACAACCACGTGCTGGATTACGGCGAACAGGGTTACCTGGACACCAAGAACACCCTGGACGCCGCCGGCGTCGCCTATGCCGGCCGGGATGAGCACACCATCTTCACCACCGACAATGGGCTTAAGATCGGCATATACGCCGCCAGCTTCGGAACCGTTGACCAAATCGAGTCCGGGATAGCAGCCCTGAAGGAGGAGGGGGCCGAGTTCATCATTGCGGCGCTCCATTGGGGTGACGAGGGTTCTTATGACATCAACGCGGATCAGACCCGGCAGGGCCACGCCGCTATAGACGCGGGGGCGGACATTGTTTACGGCTCCCACCCTCACACCCTCCAGCCCATGGAAAAATATAATGGCCGCTACATATTCTACAGCATGGGCAACTGGTCCTTCGGCGGCAATACCAATCCCCGGGATAAGGACACCTGTATCGCCAAAATCACCGTGCAGCGCGATGTGGACGGCACAATCTCCATGACGGGTTTGGAGATCATTCCCTGCGCATCCTCCGGTGTGGAAAACGGAAACAATTATCAGCCGGTCCCCTATGAGGAAGGCTCCGAACAGTACACGCGCACCCTCTCAAAGCTGGACGGCAGCTTCACCGGCGCCAATCTCACAATCGGATATGAATACGGATATGAGGAATACGCCTCCTCCGCCGACTGACACTCCGCCGGCGAACCCAGGCAGTATAAGAGCGCCCCGGCCAAGCCGGGGCGCTCTCTTATGCTACTTTTGCTCGAGTTTCCGGTAGAAGACCATACCCAGCGCCATTACGGCAGCGAAAATCAGCAGATACTGCCAAAGCCCGCTGTAGCGAAATTTATCCACAGCGGCCGTCACCATAAACAGGCAGCCGCAGATAGCCAGCGTCGGGAAAACAAAGCGCGTGGCCGTGCCAAATGCTTTTTCCCGCAAAATCACCCGTATAAATATGGGGATATACATAGCGTAGATCGTGATGATGGGCAGTTCGGAAACGTCGAAGAAGAAGCCTCCGCCCTGACCGTAAAGACCATTGTAATCGATGGGCAGAAAGTACGCCATAAAGGCAAAAGCCATGACGAATCCAAAAACGCAGGATGCCATGGGCATCTTGTATTTGGGCGAAACCTTGCTGAAGAGTGCGATTGCCGGGCCTTCCCCACGAACCGCGATAGAGTAGATTCCCCGGGTACAGCCCATGGTCAGGCCGTTAAGGGTGCCGAGGCAGGATATGGTGATAAACGCGGTAAGCACGGTTCCGATAGCCTTGCCGAACACGTTTTCATAGGCAACCTCAACTCCGGACTTGTCGGAAAGAACAGACAGTTCCACGCCGCCGGCAATGCCGATGAAGTAGACCAGATAGATGACTACAATGACAATTCCGCCCAGCACAAGGGCCAGAGGAAGGGTCTTCTTCGCATTCTTGATTTCGGAATTGATGGAGGTGGCGATGATCCAGCCTTCATAGGCAAACGAAGTGGCCACGACCCCGTAGAAAAGCGGATTTCCGCTGCCGCCCGCATTTTCCATCGTCATATGGAAATTGGTGGTCAGGTTTCCTGAGCCAAGTCCGTAAATGATACCGCCAACCGCCATGGCCACCAGCGGCACCAGCTTAATCAGCGTTGTGGAAACCTGCCATTTGCCGGCAAGCCTTGGCGCCAAAGAGTTCAGAAGAAAGCTCAGGGCCAGGAAAATCGCGGACACCGCCCATACGGCGGCAGGATTGCCTATCCAGCCCGTCAGCATACAGAAATATATGGCGGATACATATGCCAGAACTCCGGTGAGGGACGGGTAGTAAATCGTCGCCATAAACCAGCCGATAAAATACCCATATCGCCTGCCGATCGCCGCTTCCGCGTAATCGACAATGCCATTAACCTTTTCGTACTTTGTCCCCATGGCGGCAAAGGCCACCGCGCAGAATATCATAATGGCCCCGCCGATGATCCAGGCGGCGATACCGGTTGCCAGGGTTCCTGCGGCGTTCAATATCGCCGGCGCCTTAAAGAATACGCCGCTTCCAATCACGATTCCGATCACCATTGCAATCGCAGTAAAAAGACCGTATTTCTTTTCCAGCCTGTTTTCCATAACAATCTCCCCCTTTTACTATAAAAAGTCTTCATCTCCGCCGGGAATCAAGGGCTGCCAAATTCCATATTAAAAATTTTTTGCGAATAAAACCCGGACGGGATACCCCGTTCGGGTTTTTATTTTCATAATTCTTCAGTTACGCAAGCTCGATCTCGGCGCCAACGCCTTCAAGCTGCTTCTTGAGGGCCTCGGCCTCGTCCTTGGAAATCTGCTCTTTAATCTTGGCGGGCACGCCTTCAACCAAAGCCTTTGCCTCTGCGAGACCCAGACCGGTGATGGCGCGGACTTCTTTAATGACCTTAATTTTCTCGGCGCCAAAGCTCTTCATGACGACGTCAAACTCGGTCTTTTCCTCAACGGCGGGAGCGGCGGCAGCGCCGGCGCCGGCTGCGGGAGCGGCTGCGGCGGCTGCGGAGACGCCGAAAGTCTCCTCAAGAGCGTGGACGAGCTCGGAGAGCTCAAGAACGGACAGAGCCTTGATCTCCTCGATCATGGCGGTTACTTTTTCGCTTGCCATTTTAAATAATCCTCCTAATTTTCAGATGTGTGGCCGCTCATTCGGCGGCTTCGGGGGCCGGGGCGGCGCCGCCGCTTTTTTCGACGATCTGGCCCAGAACAACTGCAAGACTGGTAATGGGGGCCAGCATGGTGCCAAGCACCTTGGCATACAGCGCATCCTTGCCGGGGAGCTTGGATATCTCGTCGATCTCTGCAGCCGTAAGGATTTTTCCATCCATGAAGGCGGCTTTGATGTTGAACCTGTCGCCCATTTTGCGGGAATACTCGCTGACGATGCGGATCGGAGCGATGGGATCCTCTGTGCCGGTGGCCATAGAGGTCGTTCCGTTCAGAACAGGACCCAGACCGCCCAGCCCGAGCTTTTCGACGGCAAACCTGGTCAGCGTGTTCTTGACAACGCTGTACTCGACGCCGTTCGTCGTCAGCTCGCGGCGCAGCTTGGAGTCCTCCGCCACCGTAATGCCCTTGTAATCGATGAGCACGCCGGCGCTGGCTCCTCCGATGCGCTTGGCAAGCGCCTCAACTATCGCCTGCTTTTCACTCAGAATCTTTGCGTTCGGCATTCTTGTGTTTCACCTCCGTAGTGATAATGGTCACGCCCAAAAAAAATATCCCCGTGCGTAAGACACGGAGACAGAAAGCAATCATATCGATATGCCGTCCTCGGCAGGGCTTCCGCTTTCGCCGCCTGCTGTCTTTGGAGCGCTATATAAAAATATCAGTTCAGCACGGATTTGTCAAGCCCCTTTTTCCGCATTTCCGCCCTGGGCAAAGGTAAAAAAGCGCTGGCCGATATAATTCAGCCCCGTAAAGATGATCATCCCCGTCATCATCGCCACGTTATCGCGTATGGATGCGGACGCGCCGTCCAGCAGCCTGTACGCCAGGGGCTTGGCCACGGCATACGCAACGCCATAGCACACGGCGATATTGCCGGCAAAGCGCACAGCCTGTCCCCAGCCGTCTCCCCCCGCACGAAAGGTGAAGTGCTTGTTCAGAAAAAAGCTGAGGATGCTGGTAAGGATATAGTTTGCCGCTGTTGCCGGCCAGTAAGAGACACCCGCAAGGTTATACAGCCCGAACATGATCCCCGCGCCAACCGCCGTATTTAAGGCCCCCACAAGGCAGAATCGGAGAAAACGCAAGTCGAAAAACGCCGTCAGTATTTTTTTCATGTCGAGAATCCTTCTTTCAATATCTCCTCGGCAGAGTATACCACCAAATATCAGGATTAACAACAAATCCTGCAAATTCGCCGGAAAACTGGAAGCGGCCCGGGGTTTATTCCGGCGCTTGTATCAAAAAGCGTTTTGCCGGAAAGACTACTTCTACTTCGGTTAAAGGGGTTTTGCTCTTGCATGGCAAGGTGGAGATATGCGGAGTCAATACAGCGAAGCTGCCGCTTCTAAAAAACGATGAGACCCAAATGCTGCTTAAGAAAGCCAAATCAGGGGACCGGCAGGCGCGCGAAAAGTTGATTCATGGCAACCTGAGACTCGTTTTGTCCGTCATACAGAAATTTTCGGGCCGCGGAGAGAACGTAGATGATCTCTTCCAGGTCGGATGCATCGGACTCATCAAGGCGATAGATAATTTTGACACCTCCCAGAACGTGCGGTTTTCCACCTACGGCGTGCCCATGATCGCCGGGGAGATCCGCCGCTATCTCCGGGACAACAGCTCCGTGCGGGTATCCCGCTCAATGCGGGACACCGCGTATAAGGTGCTCCAGGCAAAGGAAAAGCTGACCGGCGACACGGGAAAGGAGCCCAATGTGGATGAGATTGCGAAGCATCTCGGCATAAAGCGCGAGGAAGTCGTGTTCTCCATGGACGCCATCAGCGACCCGGTTTCCCTGTTCGAACCGGTGTACACCGACGGCGGCGAAAGCATCTGCATCATGGATCAGATCGGGGACGACCGCAACACGGACGAGCATTGGCTGGAAAAGCTGGCGCTCTCGGACGCCATCGCCCGGCTGGGCGAACGGGAAAAGCGGATCCTTGCCCTGCGCTTTTATGACGGAAAAACTCAGATGGAAGTTGCCAACGAGATCAACATCTCCCAGGCGCAGGTCTCCCGTCTGGAAAAAAATGCAATCAACCAGATCAAAAAGAATATTTTCATTTCATAGAAACCACGCAGGCCGCATAATCTTGCATCGAGGTGAGGTTATGTCCAATCTGTTTTCCGACCTGCGCTACAAGGAAGTGATCGATCTGCACTCCGGGCAGCGTCTGGGTTATGTTTACGACGCCGAAATCGATCCCGTTGAGGGGCGGATTTTGTCCCTTATTGTCCCCGGCCAAGGGCGGGTGGGGGGCCTTCTGGGGCGCGACGACGACTATGTACTCCCGTGGAACCAGATATCCCGGCTGGGCGACGACATCATTCTCGTCAACCTGGAACGTGAGCCTGCCCGAAGAAGACGGGAAAAACGTCAGACTTTTTACTGATATCAATCTATATATTGAAAAAGCTCTTGCAATACGCGGGAGCTTTTGGTATAATATCAGGGCATTACGCACGGGCAGCAGACGCGCGACCCTGTGGCCCCGCCCGCGGAAGGGCGGCGCTGGGTCGTAAGAGTGAAGCCGTCCGGAGGAATAACAAACAAAACAAGGAGGAACAATCGTAATGGCAGTCGTATCTATGAAACAGCTTTTGGAAGCAGGCGTGCACTTCGGTCACCAGACCCGCAGGTGGAACCCCAAGATGGCCGAATATATCTACTGCGAGCGCAACGGCATCTATATCATTGACCTGCAGAAAACCGTGAAAAAGCTGGAGGAATCCTATAACTTCGTGCGCCAGTTGTCCGAAAACGGCCAGAACATTCTTTTTGTCGGCACAAAAAAGCAGGCCGCCGACACGGTCAAGGAAGAGGCCGAGCGGGTCGGCCAATACTATGTCAACGCACGCTGGCTGGGCGGTATGCTCACCAACTTCAAGACCATGCGCACACGCATCGACCGTCTTGCCCAACTAAAGAAGATGCAGGAAGACGGCACCTTCGACATGCTTCCCAAAAAGGAAGTGCTGAAACTCATGGGCGAGATGCAGAAGCTTGAAAAATATCTCGGCGGCGTCAAGGATATGAAAAGGCTCCCCGGCGCACTGTTCGTTATCGACTCCCGGAAGGAGCATAACGCTATTGCCGAGGCCCGCAAACTCGGTATCCCCATCATCGCCATCGTTGACACCAACTGCGACCCGGATGAGGTCGATCATATCATTCCCGCCAATGACGACGCGATCCGCGCCATTAAGCTGATCTGCCAGACCATGGCGAACGCCGTCCAGGAAGGACGTCAGGGTGCCGATAACGCTGCCGCCGATGATGCCATAGCGAAGGAAACTGCCGACGAGGCCGCCGAAGCGAATTAAGGCAGGTTATTAAATTACGGAAGGAAGATAAGATATTATGGCATTCACAGCAGCAGACGTTAAGAACCTGCGCGAGGCCACCGGCGTTGGCATGATGGACTGCAAAAAAGCGCTGGAGGCTTCCGACGGCGATCTGAACAGGGCCATCGAGTGGCTCCGTGAAAAGGGCCTTGCCGCCGCCCAGAAAAAAGCCGGGCGCGTGGCCGCCGAAGGCATGGCCTATGCCGCCGTCATAAACAATATCGGCGTCCTTGTCGAGGTCAACGCCGAGAGCGACTTTGTAGCAAAAAACGATCTTTTTGTCGATTATGTAATGGGCGTTGCCGCCGTTGTGGCGGACAAGGCCCCCGCCGATTTGGACGCCCTTTATGCCTGCCAATATCCCGGCTCCGATAAAACCGTCCTTGACATGCAGAACGATAAGGTTCTTGTCATCGGCGAGAATATAAAAGTCCGCCGCTTCGTGCGCTACGACACCGGACTTTCCGTTCCCTACGTGCATATGGGCGGCCGCATTGCCGTTCTCGTGAATCTGGATGTTGATCCGGCTTTCGGCGACAACGCAGAAGTCATCGAGCTGGGCAAGGACTTGGCAATGCAGGTTGCGGCCCTCAACCCCACCTTCATGGACAAATGCGAAGTCAGCGAAGATTTCGTCAAGGAAGAGATGAAGGTTCGTCTCGCCCAGGCCAAGGAAGATCCGAAGAACGCCGGCAAACCCGACGCGATCATTGAGAAAATCGTCATGGGCGGCCTTTCCAAGTATTATAAGGACATTTGCCTGCTCCAGCAGCCCTTCGTCAAGGAAGATAAGGTATCTGTTGAGCAGCACATTGCCGACATCGCCAAGAAACTTGGCACCCAGATCAAGATCAGCCGCTATGCCCGTTTTGAAAAGGGCGAAGGCATTGATAAGAAAACATGCGATCTGGCCAGCGAGGTTGCAAAGCTCGTAGAATAACCCAAAAACTGCCTGCCGGGCCGGTCCTGTGACCGGCCCGGTTTTTTATAATCAAAGCCGAAAACGGCAGACTTTACTCGTCTGCCGTTCTCTCTATTTTTTTTATGCTTTTTTCAAATTTGCTTCTTGCGCCCATCACCTCGTGGCCGCAGCCCTGACAGCGCAGCTTGAAATCCGCGCCGATCCGCAGCACCTGCCACCGGGTGCTCCCGCAGGGATGCGGCTTTTTCATGCATAGAACGTCGCCCACCCTGATATCCATTTTTATACCCCCTTGATACGGTCCCAATATGCCTTCGCCGCCTGCTCCGTCTTATTGTCGCCATATTCATAATATCGCGTTCCGGCCAGGGCTTCCGGCAAATACTGCTGTCTCACCCAATGGTCGGGATGGCTGTGGGGATAGACATACCCCTGTTCCCGTTCAAATCCGGCGCCGTCGGCGTGGACGTTCTGCATCTCCCTGGGGATCGGGCCGGTTTTGCCCGCGCGCACATCCGCCATCGCCCTGTCGATAGCCGAAACCACCGAATTCGACTTGGGAGAGGTTGCCAGCAGGATCACAGCCTCCGCCAACGGCAGGCGCGCCTCCGGAAGGCCAAGCTGAAGGGCGCTGTCCACACAGGCTTTGACAATGGGCGCGGCCAGCGGATATGCCAGGCCGATATCCTCGCTGGCGGAGCACAGTATCCGCCGGCAGGCGCCGAGCAGATCGCCCGCCTCCAGAAGCCGGGCCAGATAATGCAGCGCCGCATCGGGATCCGAGCCGCGCATCGCCTTCATCAGGGCTGACAGAATATCGAAATGGTCGTCCCCTTCCCTGTCGTACCGCATGGCGCTGCGCTGGGACACCGCCTTAACGTCGGAAAGCGTGATGCCGACCTTGCCGCCCCGCCTTGGCGCCGCGGAGAACAACAGCTCCACAGCGTTTACGGCCTTGCGCACGTCGCCTCCGCAGCCTTGCGCGATGTGCTCGGCGGCCCCCGACTCCAATTCGGCGGTTACTCCCTCGCGTTCTTCCATGATTCCAATCGCCCTTAAAACGGCCGGCAGCACCTGGTCTGGGGGGATTTGCTTAAATTCGAATACCGTGCTCCGGGAAAGCAGCGCGTTGTATACGTAAAAATAGGGGTTCTCCGTCGTCGAGGCCACCAGGGTAATGCGGCCGTCCTCGATGAATTCCAGAAGGCTTTGCTGCTGTTTTTTATTGAAGTACTGGATTTCGTCCAGATAAAGCAGCACGCCTCCCGGCGTAAGCATGGTGTCCAGCTCCGCGATGATCGACTTGATATCCGCGATCCCCGCCGTGGTGGCGTTGAGCTTTCGAAGCGTACGGTTTGTGCGGCGGGCAATAATGTTTGCCACGGTTGTCTTGCCGGTTCCGGAAGGCCCGTAAAACACCATGTTGGGGATCTCACCCGATTCGATTATCCGCCTGAGAATGCCGCCGCTGCCCAAAATATGAGTCTGCCCCACAACCTGGCTCAGGTCGCTGGGGCGGATCTCGTCGGCAAGTGGTCTGTACATCCGCAAAACCTCCTGTATGATTGAAAAAATCCCGATAAACTGATAGAATATACACTGAGGTGATCCCATGAGAACTCCCGAACAGGTTTCGGAAATGATATCCCGCCTTGAAAAAGAATACCCGCTGGCGGAATGCACCCTGGACTGGCGGCGCGACTATGAATTGCTGTTTTCCGCCCGGCTCGCCGCCCAATGTACCGACGCCCGCGTCAACATGATCACGCCGGCGCTGTTTGCGCGCTTTCCCACCCTGGAGGCCTTTGCAGGGGCGCAGGTGGAGGAGGTTGAGGAATACGTCCGTTCATGCGGATTTTATCATACCAAAGCCAGCGACATCGTCGCCTGCGCCCAGGCGCTCCTTATAAGGCACGGCGGCAAGGTCCCCGGAACCATGGAGGAACTGCTGGCGCTGCCCGGCGTGGGGCGAAAAACTGCAAACCTGATCCTGGGGGACGTTTTCAACGCCCCCGGCGCCGTCGTGGTGGACACCCACTGCATCCGGCTGTCCAACCGCATGGGCCTGGTGGACGGCCTGAAGGAGCCGGCCAAAATCGAACGGGCGCTGCGCGAAATCCTCCCCGCCGACAAATCCTCGGACTTTTGCCATCGGCTGGTTCTGCACGGCAGAGCTGTCTGCGGGGCGCGCCGCCCCCAATGCGAGCGCTGCTGTGTCGCCCATGTCTGCCAGACTATAACCGGTTAGCCCTACGCTTTTAGATCAGGACCTCGCCAAACACCCTCAAATCGCGTTCCGGCGTGATCCGCATCGGCGGATACTCCGGATTTATGGAGATCAGAAAAACGCCGTCCTGCCTTTGCACAAGCTTTTTGCAGAATCCCTGTCCGTCAAGAGAGAATATCCCGATCCTTCCGTTTGCCAGAGTTTCCGAGCGGCGCACCCAAACCGTCTGCCCGTCCCTGATATCCGGTTCCATGCTGTCTCCAGCGATACGTACGCCAAAATCGGCTTCCGCCGGCGTCTGGCTGCCGACCTCTGTCAGTTCGTAATCCTCGCCGTCCAGAAACTGGCCCGTTCCGGCCGAAGCGGCCAGGGAATACAGCGGAAGAAGGCGCGGCTCGCGTTCCTTCGGCTTTTCGGCATATAGGCCGCTGGCCGCCAGAACCCGGATGTAATCCGAAACCAGGCGGCGGCCTTCGGCATTCAGCGCCTCCACCGGCCCTGGGCAGTCCATGAAGGTTCCCATCACGTCTATCACGCCGTATATCCTGCAAAGCGTGAGAAACTGCGTGGCGTTGGGCTGGGTAAGACCCTTTTCCCATTTGCTGATCCCGGCCGTGCGGATCTCCACCCCCTCGCCCCGGAGAATCTCCGATACCTGGGGCTGTGTATAGCCTGCCTCCCGGCGCAGGGCAGCCAATATCCCTCCAAGAGATTTTTTCACCATCTCTATCTCCTTCCTGGACATACTATAGCGTATTTCGCAGAAAAACACAACAAAAAGATAAAAAGCGTCCCGGTCAAATGACCGGGACACCGCAATATCTGGTTTCAGTCTGTGACGTAAGGCAGAAAGGCGATCTGGCGTGAGCGCTTTATCGCCTCGGTCAGCTCGCGCTGATGCATGGCGCAGGTGCCTGTCGTGCGACGGGGCAGGATCTTGCTGCGCTCGGACATGAACTTCCTGAGCTTGGCGATATCCTTATAATCGATATGCGCGCACTTGTCGACACAGAACTGGCAAACCTTTCTGCGCTTGCGGTTTCTTGGGTTGTTTTTATCGTAAGCCAAGGTTATACCTCCTTAAAATGGCAGCTCGCCATCGCCGTCGTCCAGCTCTGTGAAGGAGGACGGGCCGCTCTTGGCAGGGCCTCCCCCGCCATAGCCGCCGCCGCTGCGGGCATCGCTGCGTGATTCGCCGCCTTCGCGGCGCTTAGACTCGCCAAAGTAGATATTTTCCGCCACCACCTCGGCGCTCCGGCGTTTATTGCCCTCGCGGTCGGTCCATTCGCGTATCTGCAGCCGCCCGTTCACAACGGCCATGCTGCCCTTTACGAAATACTTCGAAACGAATTCGGCGGTCTGTCTCCATGCGACGATGTCGATGAAATCGGTCTGTTTCTCTTCGGCACGGGAATAGTCCCTGTCCACGGCCAGCGTAAATGACGCCACCGGGGTCTGGGCCTGGGTATAGCGCAGCTCGGGGTCCCGAGTCAGCCTGCCCATGAGTGTGATCGTGTTCAGCATTCAGTCTCCTCCTTATTCCGGACGAAGCGTAATCAGGCTGCGAATCACACCGTCTGTAATGCCGAGAACACGATCCAGCTCGGCGGGAAATTCCGGGCCGCTGGTAAACTTGACGAGAACGTAGTAGCCTTCGGAAATGTAGTCGATTTCGTAAGCCAGCTTGCGCTTACCCATCTCCTCCATCTCATCAAGCGTGCCGTTCTGCTCGACAAGCGCCTTGAATTTCTCGACAACAGCCGCCGTTTCTTCTTCGCTGAGATTAGGCTTGATGATATACATCAGCTCATACTTTTCACTTGTTTTTGCCATCTGTGCACCTCCTTCTGGACTAATGGCCCACGCTCTGGCGTGAGCAAGGATATAAGCCCGTCCTGCAAGACGGGCTTATATATTATATATTTTTATCCCGCAAAGTCAAGGATATTTGGAATATTTTCAAATTATCCCGCAAATATTAGAATATTTTCAAATAGTGCCTGGCCCGGGAGGGATTTTACCCTCCCGGACCGCTTTTCGTGCCAGGTAATTTATTCGTACAGCTTCTTAAGCTTTACAAGATGATCGTAGCGGGCCTTGGCGTTCTCCTCGGCCGCGGTAAACAGGGTCTCCGCCCTTTCCGGGAATTCCATGGTCAGGCGGGAATAGCGGGCCTCGTTCATCAGGAAATCCTGATATCCGCCGACAGGCTCCTTGCTGTCCAGCGTGAAGGGGGATTCCAGAGCGGGATTGAAGCGGAACAGGTTCCAATAGCCGCACTCCACAGCTTTCTTCATCTCGACCTGGCAGTTTACCATGCCGCCTTTTATGCTGTGCATCTCGCAGGGGGAATAGGCGATGATCAGCGATGGGCCGGGATAGGCTTCCGCCTCGTTTATGGCCTTGAGCGTCTGCTCAAGATTGGCGCCCATCGCCACCTGGGCCACGTAAACATACCCGTAAGTCATGGCCAGTTCCGCCAGAGATTTGCTCTTGATCTCCTTGCCGGCCGCGGCAAACTGAGCCACCTGGCCGATATTCGAAGCCTTGGACGCCTGGCCGCCGGTGTTGGAATAAACCTCGGTGTTGAACACGAACACATTCACGTCCTCACCCGAAGCCAAAACATGGTCAAGGCCGCCGTAGCCGATATCAAAGGCCCAGCCGTCGCCGCCCATAATCCACACGGACTTCTTGTTCAGATAGTCCTTGCCGGAGAGAATCTCCCTGCATATATCACAGGACGGATTCTTTTCCAGGGTCTCGATCAGTCGGCTGGCAGCCGCCTGATTGGCGCCGCCGTCACAATAAGTGTCAAGGTAAGCCCTGGCAGCCTCGGCGGTTTCCGCATCCGCGCCCTCCGCAAGGATTTTGACCTTCTCGGCCAGATCGTCCCGGAGTTTTTTCTGGCCAAGATAGATACCAAGGCCATGCTCGGCATTGTCCTCAAACAGGGAGTTGACCCAAGCGGGGCCCTTGCCCTCCTTGTTCACCGTATATGGGCTTGTGGCCGCGGGCCCGCCCCAGATGGAGGAACAGCCGGTTGCGTTGGAAATGATCATATGGTCGCCGTAAATCTGCGTGATCAGGCGGGCGTAGCTCGTCTCCGCGCAGCCGGCGCAGGAGCCGGAGAACTCCAGCATGGGCTGCTTGAACTGGCTGCCCTTGACGGTTTTGTTATCCTGAAGCTCTTTCTTCTCCGCAACTTCGGAGACCATGTAGTTGAACACGGCCTGCTGGGCGCCCTGGCTCTCCAGGGACATCATTGTCAGGGAATTGGTGGGGCAAATGTTGACGCAAATGCCGCAGCCCATGCAGTCCAGCGGCGAAATCGCCATGGCATAGGTGTATTCGCCCTTGCCCTTCCCAGCCTTGATCGGGGCGGACTTGGTGGCCTCCGGCGCCGCTGCCAGCTCCTGGCCACTGAGAGCGAAGGGGCGGATCGTGGCGTGGGGGCAGACATATGCGCATCTGTTGCACTGGATGCAGGTATTTTCGTTCCATTCGGGTACGTTCACAGCCACGCCGCGCTTCTCATAAGCGGCCGCGCCCAGCTCAAATGTGCCGTCCGCATGGGGAACAAAGGCGGATACCGGCAGGCTGTCGCCGTCCATCCTGGCCACGGGGAAAAGAATATCCTCCACCATTTTTACGGTGGCCGGGCGGCCTCCGACCGGCTTACCCCGATCCTTATCCTCGGCCGTGGCCCAGGACTCCGGAATCGCCACAATCTCGTACGCCGTTGCGCCCAGATCAATGGCTTTGTGGTTCATATCCACCACATCCTGGCCCTTCTTGAGGTATGACGAGGTAGCGGCATCCTTCATATGGCCGATGGCTTCCGCCTCGGGCATAACCTTGGCCAGGGAGAAGAACGCGGACTGGAGGATGGTATTGGTGCGCTTGCCCATGCCGATGCTCTGGGCCAGATCAATGGCGTTGATCATGACGAGCCGGATGCGGTTTTTAGCGATATACCGCTTTGCCTCGGCATCCAGATGCCTTTCCAGCTCCTCGAATGTCCACTGGCTGTTTACCAGGAAAACCCCGCCGGGCTTGACGGCCTGAACCATCTTGTAGCCCTTGGTAATATAGGACGGGTTGTGACAGGCCACAAAGTCCGCCATATTGATGTAATACGGGCTCCTGATTGGATGATCGCCAAAACGCAGGTGCGAAATCGTGACGCCGCCGGTCTTTTTAGAGTCGTATTGGAAATAGGCCTGGACATATTTGTTTGTATTATCGCCTATAATCTTGATGGAGTTCTTGTTTGCGCCCACGGTACCGTCGCCGCCGAGACCCCAGAACATGCACTGGACGGTCCCCTTCGAGGAGGTATCCGGCGCCGGGGATTCCTTAAGAGAAAGCTTTGTCACGTCGTCCACGATGCCCACCGTAAACTTACGCTTGGGCGCGGCCTTATTCAGCTCTTTATACACCGCAAAAACGCTGGACGGCGGCGTGTCCTTCGAGGATAGGCCGTAGCGGCCTCCAATCACGGAAATATCCGTTCTGCCGGCGGTGGCCAGAGAGGTAACCACGTCCATATAAAGTGGCTCTCCCTGTGCGCCCGGCTCCTTGGTGCGGTCCAGCACCGCGATTTTCTTACAGGTGGCTGGGATGGCGTCCAGGAACTTATCCGCACGCCAGGGGCGGTATAGCCTGACCTTGATAAGGCCGACCTTCGCGCCATTTGCATTGAGATAGTCGATGACTTCCTCCGTCACGTCGCATATGGAGCCCATGGCCACGATCACCCGGTCGGCATCGGGCGCGCCGTAATAGTTGAACAACTGATAATCGGTGCCGAGCTTTTTGTTGATCTTCCGCATATAATTCTCGACGATGCCGGGAACCGCCTCATAATACTGATTGGAGGCCTCGCGGTTTTGGAAGAAGATATCGCCGTTTTCGTGGCTGCCCCTCATCTGGGGGCGCTGCGGGCTCAGAGCACGGGCGCGGAAAGCTTCCACCGCCTCCATGTCGCACATCTGCTTAAGATCCTTATAATCCCAAACTTGGATTTTCTGAAGCTCATGGGAAGTGCGGAAGCCGTCGAAGAAGTTCAGAAATGGCACGCGCCCCTTGATCGCGGCCAGGTGGGCCACCGGAGAAAGGTCCATGACTTCTTGGGGGTTTGTCTCGGCAATCATGGCAAATCCGGTCTGGCGGCAGGCCATCACATCGGAATGGTCTCCAAAAATGCTCAAGGTATGGCTTGCGAGGGGACGCGCCGTTACGTGAAACACAGCCGGCAGCAGCTCACCCGCGATTTTATACATATTCGGCACCATGAGCAGAAGGCCCTGGGATGCCGTATACGTGGTGGTGAGGGCGCCCGCGTTCAGGCTGCCGTGGACGGCGCCGGCAGCGCCTGACTCTGCCTGCATTTCCTGTACCTTGACAGTGCTGCCGAAAATGTTCTTCCGGCCGGCGGCGGACCATTGGTCAACAAGGTCGGCCATAGGGCTTGACGGCGTAATCGGATAGATTGCTGCAACCTCGGTAAAGGCATAGGATACATGGGCAGCCGCGGCGTTGCCGTCCATTGTCTTGAGTTTTCTCACCATAATTTCAACTCCATATCATATATGTTATTTTGATCCTATTAGGAATGCATGTCTGTTCATCCGGAATAATTTTATCACCTTTTACTAATCTTGTAAACCGCTTTTATATTCCCCTGTTGGCTCTTTAGCTATTTAGGCTTTAATTTTGCTTTTTTTCTGTTGAAATAGATACAATTTTATTCGATCTGATACCTGTTTTGCTTTGAATCAGGTTGATTCGCGCATAATATTTTAGGCTTGTACTTTTAAAATTTGTGTATTATAATATTACACTGCATAATATTATCCCGCATATGAATCAATAACTCCGGTGAAAGGAGATATCCCATGGTAAGAATAGAAAACCCCAACGGCGTCATTAGTATTACCGATGATGTGTTTTTAAACCTTGCCGGCGATGCCGCAACAAGCTGCTTCGGCGTCAAGGGCATGGCCGGCCGCGCCAAAGACGGAGGCTTTTTCGCACTTCGGCGCGAATCGATGTCAAAGGGCGTCACGGTATCCATGGAGGATGACGGAAGTGTTTCGCTCAGGCTCCATATCGCCGTGGATCACGGCGTTAATATTTATGCGCTATGCCGCAGTATCATCGGCGAGGTCAGCTACAAGGTTTCGCAGGCAACCGGCGTTCCGGTAAAATGGGTCGACGTGTATGTCGACACCATTCTGATCGACTAGAGCAGGATAATTATAATTAATAGACTAACCCGGAGGTAACCCCCTCTTGAGAGAATATCTTGATGCCGCGGCGTTCAAGGACATGATCCTTTGTGCAAACGCCGCCCTGGAACACAATAAGCAGCTCATCAACGAACTCAACGTATTTCCCGTCCCCGACGGGGACACCGGCACAAACATGAGTCTGACGATGAGCGTCGCCACCGCAGAACTGAAAAAAATCACCCCCGCCACCATTGGCGAGGCCGCCGATTGCACGGCCTCGGGCCTCCTCCGTGGCGCCCGCGGCAATTCCGGCGTGATTCTGTCGCTCCTTTTCCGCGGCATTGCCAAAAGGCTGAAGGGAAAGGCTACCGCCGACGCAAAGCTTTTTGCCGCCGCAATGTCGGATGGGGTGGATGCGGCCTACAAGGCTGTGATGAAACCCACGGAAGGCACCATACTTACGGTGTCCAGAGTCGCCACCTCCGCCGCCCTCGAATTTGCGGAAAGCGGCTCCGACCTTGAGCTGATGCTCTCGTGTACCGTGGAATCCGCCCGGGAAGCCCTGGCGGACACCATCAACTTAAATCCGGTTCTGACCCGCGCCGGCGTGATAGACGCCGGCGGCAAGGGTTATCTTGTGATGCTGGAAGCCATGCTCGCCTCATTACGGGGCGAGGCGCCCGTGTATTCCGAAGAACCTGCGGCCCCCGCCGCCGACGAGCCGCGGGAAAAGGCCGATTTTTCCGATTTTGACACCGGCGAGATCACCTTTGCCTACTGCACCGAATTCATCGTCAGCCGCGAAAATGCCAAATCCCCGGAGGGGCTGCGCGCCTTTCTGGGCACTCTTGGCGACTCCCTGGTTCTGGTGGATGACGACGAGGTGATTAAGGTGCATGTCCATACCAACGACCCCGGTGTGGCCCTCACCCAGGCGCTGACCTACGGTTCTCTTCTGACGGTCAAAATCGAAAACATGCGGGAACAGCACAGCCATCTTTCATCCGATACCGCAAGTATCGAAGATGACGGCGTGATCGCGAAGCCGGAAAAAAAATACGGCGTCGTAGCCATATGCGCCGGAGCTGGAATGGTGGCGCTTTTCCGTGAGCTGGGCGCCGATCGGGTCGTCGCCGGCGGGCAGACCATGAACCCCTCCACCGAGGACATACTGAAGGAAATCAACCGTACCCCCGCAGAGACGGTCCTTGTCTTGCCAAACAACAAAAACATAATTATGGCGGCCGAACAGTGCATTCCCCTGACGGAGAAGGAGGTGGTGGTAATCCCCACAAAAACCGTTCCCCAGGGCGTTTCCGCAATGCTCGTTCTGGATGATTCCGCCTCCAGGCAGGAGCTTGTTCAGGCGATAACCGAAGCCTGCGACGCTACCCACACGGCCCTCGTCACTTATGCCGCGCGGGATTCGGATTTTGACGGGCATAAGATATACGCCGGGGAATATCTTGCCCTGCTGGACGGCGCGCTGGTGGGGAGCTTTGCCAGCACAGCCAAGCTTTTTGATGAGCTTTCCTGGGTGGTAGATGATCTTTCCCCCTCTATCATCACCGTGTATTATGGCGAAGACGTGGAGGAAACCGAGGCGGAGCGGACGGCGAAAATGTTCAAAGACTGCTTCCCCGACGCGGAGCTTTCCGTTGTGAACGGCGGCCAGCCCGTTTACTATTACATGATATCGATCGAATAAAGCTGAAAAAGCCCCCGAAGGCGCGGCCTTCGGGGGCTTTTTATTTTATCCGGCGCTCAGGCCGGCGGTTCCTCAGTTTCCGGAACCATATTTGAGATCAGCATCCACGAAAAAAACAGCAGCATACCCGCGGTCGCGATAAGCATGATCTGCTGACCTGCCCACCGGTCGTCGGGCAGGGTCACGATACAAAGAAACGCCGCCAGATGACTAAAAAAAATAGCATGGAAGGGCTTCGGCCTGCCGAAAGGAATCGAGGCAATGTAATAAAAGGCCACCAGGGCGCAGGAAAGCGCCAGCACCTCCATGGCATAGCCCCAAACGGCGGGATTCACGGCATTTTCCCTGTAGCTCATGATCAGCCAGAAGCAATACATCGCAATGATAAGCGTCGCGCCCAGGCAGTTCAGCGGCGGCTCCCTTCGCCCGTAGGTGGCGGACGCCATCAGCGCAAAGCCCGCCGCTGACAGAACGCCCATAAGCGCCAAGATCACCTGAAAGCCCGGATATGTATCCCTGGACGCCGAGAACAGGAGCATCAGCGAACCAATCGCCATTACTGCCGCAAGAAGGATATAGGCAGGGCGGTACAGAAGCGTCTTCCCTCCGAGTGCGGCGGCATAATCCGCCGGCGCAGCAAGCTTTTCTTTCCTTTTCATTGCCAGAACCATAAAGAATAAAACCGCGGCAACGCCGATGCATGCGGCAACGACGGCCCGGCCCCAGAGGTTCCCGGAGATATACAGGCCGGAGTCCGTCTCGAAGGCAGTCATATCCTGAAGCCAGCGGAAAAATGCGCCGAAGGCGCCGAATACACAGGAAACACAACAGAGAACAAGAGATTTTTTACGCATATTAAAATGACCATCCAAATACAATCTAGTGGGTAATTCTATATACAGATGCCAGCATTTTATACCTGACGGCATCTTTAGTCAACAATTATTGGAGGACTCCCTGTGAAGCTGAATGTCATTTTAGCTGTTATCGCCCTTGTGATCGCCCTGACCCTGCCTCTTATCCTGACGGGGACGAGGGCCGAACCGCGGCAAGCGGAAGGCTCCCCCGAGCCGACTGCGGCCCTGTCGGATGATGATTTTATCTTTACCGTTCTTGACGACGGCCAGGTCAGAACCGTGACACTCTCCGAATGGCTTCCCGGCGTCGTGGCCGCTGAAGTCCCAGCCTTATTCCACACCGAAGCCCTGAAGGCTCAGGCTGTCGCCGCGCGCACATATATCATGAGCCGCTGCCGCACGGGGGTTGCCGCCCACCCGGAAGCCGACATCTGCGATAATTACGCCTGCTGCCAGGCCCATCAGGCGCAGGACGAGCTTCTTGAAAAATGGGGTGACCACTACGACGAATATCTGGCGAAGATCGTCTCCGCCGTACAGGACACGGATGGCGAGTACCTCGTATTTAACGGGGAACCCATCCAGGCGGTTTTCCATTCTTCCTCGGCCGGCTTTACGGAAGATTCCTCCGCCCTGTGGGGCGCTCTGCCTTACCTGGTCAGCGTCTCCTCGCCCGAGACGGCCGACGACGTCCCGAATTACGTCACACAGGTGGAAGTCTCCGTCTCGGATTTCGCCGCCACCCTCAGGACGGCAGAAATCAACGCCGACCTTTCCGGCACGCCGGATAAATGGGTCGGCGAATCCGTTCTGGATAGCAGCGGCAGAGTCGCATCAATCACAATCGGCGGCACAGACGTAAGCGGCAGCAGGCTCAGGGAAATTTTCTCCCTGCGCTCAACGGCCTTTACGCTGGAATATATTAACGGCGTGTTCCAGTTCACCTCGACAGGCTACGGGCATGGGGTTGGCATGAGCCAATACGGCGCAAACGTCATGGCTCAGGACGGCTCTGCATATCAGGAGATATTGACGCACTATTATCCCGGCGCCCAGTTGTCCGGTTGATGAATACAATCTTGCCTTCTTTGGCGGTGATCTCGATGGCGTCGCCCGGACAGATGGCGCCGGAAAGCAGCATTTCAGCGGCCTTATCCTCAATATTGCTCCGGACGGCGCGCCTGAGGGGACGCGCCCCATAGGCCGGCTCGAAGCCTTCCTCAGTCAGCAGCGTCAGCGCGTCTTCCGTTACGGTAATCTCCAGCCCCATGCCGCGCATACGCTGCGCGACCGCCTCGGTCATGCCCGAGGCGATTTTTTTCATTTCCTCCCGCGTGAGCCGCCGGAACACGATCATGTCTTCCACGCGGTTCAAAAACTCCGGGCGGAACGTTTGCTTCAGCTCTTTCATTACCGCGGAATAGGCCGTGGCTTCCGTGTCCGAGTCGGAGCCGCCGAATCCCAGTGCGGGCTTCCCGTCGCTGATCGCCTTTGCGCCCACGTTCGAGGTCATCACGACAATGGTGTTTCTAAAATCCGAGAGCCGGCCCGTTGAGTCGGTAAGCCTGCCGTCCTCCATGATCTGGAGCAAAAGGCCCCAGACGTCCTCATGGGATTTTTCAATCTCGTCGAACAGCACCACGGACCACGGCTTGCGCCGCACCCTTTCGGTGAGCTGCCCGCCCTCGTCGTATCCAATATAGCCCGGCGGTGAGCCGATGAGCTTGGACACCGCGTGCTTTTCCATATACTCCGACATGTCAAAGCGTATCATCGCGCTTTCGTCGCCGTATACCGCTTCGGCCAGAGCCCGGCACAGCTCGGTTTTTCCGACGCCTGTCGGCCCAAGGAACAGGAAACTTCCTATTGGCCTTTTCGGGTCACCCAGCCCTACACGTCCCCTTCTGATGGCCTTTGCCACCGCATCCACGGCCTCGTCCTGGCCGATGACACGCCGGTGTAGCGTTTCCTCAAGGCGCAGGAGCTTCCGACTCTCGTCCTCGGTCACGGTGGCCGCAGGGATGCCCGTCCATTCCGAAACCACCTGGGCTACGTCCGTCTCGTCGACATGCCTGTCTTTCCCGGAGGCGGACAGGTTCATCTTTTCCAGCGCGGCGCGTTTTTCCCTTTCATCATCCCGCATCCGCGCGGCCTGCTCATATTCCTGGTCTGCGATGGCAGCTTCCCTCCGGGCGGCCAGCGTCTCGCACTCGGCATTAAGACGCTTTATCTCCTCCGGAAAGGTATAACTCGTCATCCGGACGTGGGAGGCCGCCTCATCCAGCAGGTCTATGGCCTTATCGGGCAGGAACCTGTCTCCGATATATCTGACCGACAGCTTTACCGCCGCATAGATTGCATCGTCCGTGATTCTAAGCTTGTGGTGGCTCTCCAGGGATTTTCGAAGCCCCATGAGCATTTCTATGCTGTCTTCTTCGCTGGGCTCCCGCACATTTACCGGCTGGAAACGGCGCTCAAGCGCGGCGTCCTTTTCGATATGCCGGCGGTATTCATCCAGCGTCGTGGCCCCTATGAGCTGGATTTCCCCCCTGCCCAGGGCGGGCTTAATAATATTGGAGGCGTCAATGGCCCCCTCCGCGGAGCCGGCGCCCACGATGGTGTGGAGCTCATCAATGAAGATAATAATGTCTCCGGCGCGCTGAACCTCTTTGAGGACACTTTTGATTCTTTCCTCAAAGTCGCCCCTGTATTTCGTGCCTGCCAGCATGGAGGCGATATCCAGCGTCACGATGCGGTGACCGCGAAGCGTATCCGGAACCTGCCCCTTGGCAACGCGCTGGGCCAGCCCCTCGGCCACGGCGGTCTTGCCCACCCCCGGCTCACCGATCAGAACCGGGTTGTTTTTTGTACGTCGGGAGAGAATCTGTATGACCCGGGCAATTTCCCCCTCCCGTCCGATAACCGGGTCCGTCTTGCCTGCCGCGGCCATTTCCGTCAGATCCCGGCTGTAAAGATCCAGGGTTTTTGTCTCCGTACGCCGTGACGGCATCCGAAACGGGGTTTGCTGCTGCTGCTGTGGCCGGGGCTCCATGTCCTGCCCCCCAAACAGGGACACAATATCCGTGTATATCTTGTTGATGTCGGCTCCGGAGGCGATCAGGACGCGCACTCCCCCGCAATCCTGGGCCCGCAGTATCCCCACCAGAAGGTGCTCGGTCCCCACAAAGCCGCGCCCGAGCCTCACGGCGTCGTCCGACGCCCGCTCCACGGCCTGCCTTGCGTTTGCCGTCAGACCCTGAACCGGCTCTCCGGGGCTTCCCTTGCCAATCATCCTCACGGCCAGCTCGGTCAAAACCCCGGAGCTTATCCCATTGTTCTGAAGAACCCGCGCTCCCATACCGCCATTCTCGGTCGCGATCCCGATCAGAAGATGTTCGGTACCTACATAGCTGTGTCCGAGTGAGACCGCAGCCTCATGGGCCCTTCCGATCGCGGAGGACGCTTTCTCCGTAAATTTAATATTACTTCTCATTCCTTATCCTCCTGCAGTTATCCTAACCTTGTTTCGGTAATAAACCAGGCGAATAATGGTATTATTTCCACGCTTGAGCCAATTTAAAAAAACAATTGATTTCTTAGGCGAATATGTTACAATACATGAGTAAAGAAGCCGACCGACAAGGTCTGCCAAAATTTTAACCGGAGGTAACATCATGGCGTTTTTAATAACAGACGATTGCATATCCTGCGGCACCTGTGCTGCCAACTGCCCCGTTGAGGCCATAGACATGGGCGACGACAAGTATGTGATCGATCAGGACAAGTGCGTCCAGTGCGGAACCTGCAAGGAAAACTGTCCCGTCGAAGCCATTATCGAAAACTGAAGCCCGGCGTACTTAAAAGAGGGACGATTATCGCCCCTCTTTATTAAATAAGGGGTAAACTATAATGATTGAATTTTCCGAGCTCTGGGCAGGAGGGCCCCGCTTTTCCCAGGAAGGCGGCGCGTTTCCTATGAGCTCCGACTCGGTGCTGCTGGCCGATTTCGCCGGCCTTTCCGGCGTCAGGCGCGCCTGCGATCTGGGCTGCGGCGCCGGAGTGCTGTCCGTGCTGATTCTTGCCCGATCGCCGGGAATTTCTCTGGCCGGAATAGAAATCCAGCCGGAAGCGGCGGCCCTTTGCCGGAAGAACCTGGCCGCCAACGGCTGGGACGCTTCGAAAATTCTCACCGGGGATCTGCGCGACCACAGAAAGCTCTTTGGCGCAGGAGCCTTCGATCTGGTGGTGTGCAACCCGCCATATTTCCCCGCCGGCAGCGGGGACATGCCCGCGGACCCCGCCCTCGCCGCCGCCAGGAGCGAGACCGTCTGCACCCTTGCGGACGTCTGCCGGGCCGCCGCATTCCTCTGTCGGAACGGCGGCGCTTTTGCACTTGTCCACAGGCCCGAGAGGCTCGCCGAAGTGATGTGCGCAATGTCCGAAGCCGGATTTGCGCCCAAGCGGCTGCGCCTGGCCTGCCGCCGGCCCGATTCCGCGCCCAGCCTGGTTTTGATCGAAGGGCGTAGAAACGGAAAGCCCGGACTTGCAATTGCGCCGTCCTTGATATTATATCAGCGCGACGGCACGGATTCCGATGAAATCAAGAGAATTTACCATTTGGATGAAAGGGGATGCCAAGATGCCCGGAATGCTTTTTCTCGTGGGGACGCCCATAGGCAACCTGGGTGATATATCCCCCCGCGCCAGGGAGGTGTTGTCCGCCGCCGACTTTATAGCCGCCGAGGACACCCGCGTTTCTCTGAAGCTTCTGAATCATTTTGAGATAAAAAAGCCGCTGGTCAGCTACTATGAGCATAACAAATATACCAGCGGCGAGAAGATCCTGTCACGGATTCTGAACGGAGAGACCTGCGCCCTGATCACGGATGCAGGTATGCCGGCCATCAGCGATCCCGGCACGGATATTGTGTCCCTCTGCGTAAAAAACGGCGTGGAGGTGAACGTGGTGCCCGGCCCCTGCGCCGCGGTTTCGGCCCTGGCCGTCTCCGCGCTGCCCGCCGGGCGCTTCACCTTTGAGGGCTTTCTCTCCATCTCCCGGAAAAGCCGCGTCGCCCATCTGGAAAGCCTGCGGAATGAGCAGCGCACCATGATTTTCTATGAAGCGCCCCATAAGCTTCTGAAGACTTTGACCGACCTTCTAGACGTGCTTGGCGACCGGGCGGTCTCTATTTCCCGGGAGATGACCAAGTGCCATGAACAGACCCTCCGAACGACCCTTTCCGGGGCCGTCGCTTATTTCACCGAGAACCGGCCGCGGGGCGAATTCGTCCTCGTTGTCGCCGGGGCCGGTGAAGTCCCCGCCGAGACGGTCTCCCAGGAAGAAGGGCTGGCGCTGGTCATGAAATACCGCGGCGAGGGCCTTTCCCTGGGGGAGGCCACCCAGCTCGCGTCGGCGGATACCGGGATATCAAAAAACCGGCTCTACCGGCTGGCTCTGGAGCATATGGAATAAAAAGCACGAAAGGCGGAGGCTCCGTCTTTCGTGCTTTTTTTATCGGATTTTACGCAAAGAGCGCTTCCCATTCGGCGGCAACGCTCTCGGTGTTGTCACCGAATGCGATCATCGCAACATAGGAGCCATTTTTAAGAACTGCCGCCCGGCCCCAGGCCTTAACAGTCGCCGGGTACCACGCGCCGCCCGAAGCCTGCTCATCCACTCGGGCCTGTAGGATTTCCGCCGCGGCGGCGGCGTCCCCCTCCGTCTCGCACTGAAGGAACACAAACTCGCTGACCACCGACGATATCATCGGTATTCTGATTATGCTCTGCTTCAGGCCGATCTCCTCAAGCCCCGGATAATATCGTTTTACCGTGTCCTCATCCGCTTCCACCATGCCGGACAGTTCATATGCCGCCTCAAGTCCGCTGTAAAAATCGGAAAGATCCGCCTCCACGGTCTTTTCCCCGCCCGCTCCACATGCGGAAAGGCCGAAAATTATGGAAAGGATCATAATGCCTGCTGTGGCAGTTTTTTTCATTTGTCGTTCTCCCATTGCCGTAATATTGCCGCACAAGGACATACGGGGCCAATAAATGCCATAAATATTATAACTCGGGGACACCAGGCCCCCGAGCATTCCGCCTAATTTTTTTCACCGAGCTGATGGATACACTCCGAGCAGACATTTCTGCCGTGGAAACTGATGATGTCCCTCGCACTGTCGCAGAACACACATGCGGGTTGATATTTGCGCAAGACAATCGAATCCCCCTCCATATATATCTCAAGAGGATCCTTTTCCGCAATATCCAATGTCCGGCGGAGCTCTATCGGCAACACAATCCGCCCAAGCTCATCGACTTTTCTAACTATTCCGATCGACTTCATATATTTCCCCCTTTTCGTACAGGGCCTATAAAATTATATATGAATTTTTTGGTCAAGTCAATGTATCAGTCATATCTTGGCCTAAAAAAATATATTGTTTTTACATGATGGTTGGAGGGTGAAACTGATGATGTCCGTAGTCTGGGTACTGATGCTTACGGCAGCCGTACTTTTCGGAGCTGCCTCCGGAAACGGCGCGGCTGTTGGGGCCGCCGCCTTGGAGGGCGCGGGCCATGCCGCAGAATTTTGCATCGAGGTGGGCGCCCTAATTTGTCTGTGGTCCGGGGTCATGGAGGTGCTGAAAAGAAGCGGGATGACCCAGGGTCTCTCCCGTCTTCTCCGGCCGGTCCTTGGAAAGCTTTTCCCGCGGGCCTCCCATGATTCCGAAACCATGGGCGCCCTGTCCGCGAACGTTGCCGCAAACCTGCTTGGACTTGGCAACGCCGCCACGCCAATGGGCATCAAGGCCGCCTCCGGCATGGCCAGATTATCCCCAAAAGGCACAGCTTCGGATGAGCTCTGCCTGCTCGTGGTAATCAATACGGCGTCCATTCAACTGCTGCCCACCACCATTGCCGCCGTGCGCGCCTCCAACGGCGCGGAGGCCCCCTTTGACATCCTGCCCGCGGTCTGGATAGCCTCCGCCGGCTCCGTTACAGCCGGCATTCTGGTGGCAAAGCTGCTTGCCGCACTCTTTCGCCGATGGAAACGCTGAGCAGCATGGCTGCGGCGATCATCATCGCCTCCATTGCCATCGCCGGACTGCTGCGCGGCTCGGACGTCTTTTCCGCCATGGCCGACGGAGCGGCCGAAGGGCTGCGCACTGTCGCCCGGATTTTCCCTCCCCTTGTTGCGCTGCTGACTGCCGTCTATATGCTGCGGGCCTCCGGGGCCATAGACGCCCTGACGGATCTGGCCGCCCCCCTGCTTTCCCGGCTTGGCATCCCCGCGGAAACCACCATACTGATGCTGCTCCGGCCACTTAGCGGCAGCGGCGCCCTTGCCGCCGCCACCGAGCTGATATCGGCCCATGGGCCAGACTCCGTCGTGGGCCGCACTGCGGCCGTCATGCTGGGTTCCACAGAGACTACGCTTTATGTGCTCACCGTCTATTTCGGGGCAGTAGGCATCAAGAAGACCCGCTGGGCCCTCCCGGCGGCCATCTGCGCGGACATCGCCGGCTTTATTCTGGCGGCACAGACAGTTCGATGGTTTTGGGGATAAATGAAAAATAAATTTTTAACATTTTTCATTTATCCCCTTTACAAATGTCGAAACCCGTGTTATTATGCCCATAGATCGTTAAATTGATAACATTATTCTTTCCTCATCCAACGAATCTTTTTCTTCTGTTCCCTTATCAAAAAACTCCCCCGCCGAAAGCGGGAGAGTTTTTTGTTTTTACCGTCAGCCGCCTCACATTTTCTCCGGTGCGGAGACTCCCAGTATTCCAAGGGAAACCGAAATTACGCGCTTTACCGATTCGGCCAGCTTCAGCCGCGCTTCCAAAACGCCCGGCTCCGCGTCCTTTATGCGGCAGGCGTTATAGAACTTGTGAAACCGGGCGGCCAGCTCCGTCACATACCGGTTTATCCGGCTGGGATCCCGATCCTCCGCCGCGTGGCGGATCTCATCGGGCAGCCCGGCCAGGGATTTGATCAGCTCCCTCTCGAAGCCCGTTTCAAGCGCCGACGCGTCAATTTCCGCGGCCCGGGGCATGGGATGCCCATCCTCGGCCAGATTCGCGATCAGCGAGCATATGCGCGCGTGGGCATACTGGACATAATAAACAGGATTCTCGCTGTCCTGCCTCACGGCAAGATCAAGGTCAAAATCCATCTGGGATTCTGGCTTGGAATTAAAAAACCAGCGCGCCGCGTCAACGGGGATTTCATCAAGAAGATCGGAAAGTGAAATCGCCTTGCCCGTGCGTTTGGACATACGCACTGCCTCACCGTTCCGGGTCAGGCGCACAAGTTGGATAAGTACGATATCCAGCCGGTTCTCGCCATCCAGCCCCAGGGCGTCCATTGCCCCCTTTAGCCGGGCCACATGGCCATGATGATCGGCTCCCCAGATATTGATGACCCGGTCAAAGCCGCGCTCTTTAAATTTGTTCCGGTGATAGGCGATGTCCGAGGCGAAATAGGTATAGAAGCCGTTGGCCCGCCTGAGCACATCGTCCTTCAGGTCGAGCTTTTCGATATATGCCCGGCTCTTTCCCGCTTTAATCAGGTTATCGGCCAATATCTCCGATGTCCGGAACCAAAGTGCCCCGTCCTTCTCATAGGTATATCCCTTCTCGGTGAGCAGAGCCGCCGTCTGGGCCACATAACCGGAATCGTACATGGAGGATTCGTTGAACCACAGGTCATACTTAATCCGATACCTGGCCAGATCCGTCTTCATTTTCGGAAGGTTGCAGGAAAGCCCGAAGGCCGCCAAAGCCTGTCTGCGGATCGTTTCCGGCTCCCTGGCGGCGGCGTCGCCGTGCTTTTCGCGGAAAAGCCTGGCAAGTTCCCGGATATCGTCGCCCTGGTATCCATCTTCAGGAAACGGCACCGCCTCCTCGCCTTCTATCAGCTGTAAGTACCGCGCCTCAATGGACAGAGCAAACTTTTCTATCTGATTTCCGGAATCATTGACATAAAACTCACGGCGGACGTCGGCCCCCGCCCTGCTCAGAACCTCGGCAAGGGTATCGCCCAAAACGCCGCCCCGGGCATTGCCCATATGCATCGGCCCCGTGGGATTTGCCGATACAAACTCCACCATGATCTTCTGGCCGGACAGCGCGCCGGACCGCCCATAATCGGCCCCTTCCGCCTCAATCGCCGCGATGACGTCGGCATACCAGCCGGCGGAAAGTCGGAAATTGATAAAGCCCGGGCCGGCAACCTCCGCCGAAGCGAACCAGCTTCCATCAAAAACCATCTCAGCGACAAGTGACTCGGCAATTTTTCTGGGCGGAAGGCGCAGCGCCTTGGCGCAGGCCATAGCGTGGTTCGCAGCAAAATCCCCGTTTGCCGCATCCTTTGGGATCTCTACCGTCCCGGATATCTCGGCGCCGCCGGGCAGCGCCCCGTTCCGGACGGCTCCGGCATATGCCGCCGTGATAATATCCCCGATGGCACCCTTGGCGTCCGCCACAAGATTGCGCATCAGTTTATCCCTCCCTGCTCTTTGACGTTAATATGAAAGCTGTTTCGCCCCACCATGGCGTGATCGAAATCTACAATATAATCGATCTGCATGTCCCCGCCCTTGGGTCCCAGGCTGGAGGTGATCCTGTGGGTGTCCAGCCCCATGGTCGCCGAGCCGAAGGGCGTATCATACAGAAAGGTGTTTTTCTTCCCCTCCCGGAAGACCATCCGGCTTGTCAGGGTGCCTTCCCGGGAGAGAATGACCTCGTTGGGTGTAAAGATAAAGGATGTCTTCGTACCTTCCATGCCTGTAAGCTCGCTCTCCATATAAGTAAGCTCGCCCCGGCCGTCCGCGTACGTGTATTTCCCGTCGGTTACCAGTTCCACGGTATCGCTGGGGTCCTGGATAAAATTTTGTGTGCCTTTTATGGATATGATAACATTTTTCATGATGATGACCTCATTATTCCGTTGGTTTATCGCATTATAATATAATGCCGGACCTGTGTCAAAGCTTAAAAGGCGCGATGCCGCGGACCGAATCCGCAATGCTTCCGCCAAGAAAAATCCCCGCGACGGAAGCAAACGCTTTTTCGTTTCCACTAGTATAGTATGTCGCCCGGCCCCCACGGGAATCCCCGGAAAGCATATCATTTGTGAAAAGATACCGCGCAAGCGCCGAAGCGCCCTCCGCGCCGCAATCTATCAGCGTAACCGCGCCGCCCACGAAATCCGAGATGGCGTCGGATACCAGAGGATAGTGAGTGCAGCCCAGAAGCAGCGTATCCATCTTTTCGTCAGCAATGTCCGCCAGATACTCCGCCAGAGCGCTGCGAAGCTCCGGATCGTCCTTATCCGTATGCCCGGCTTCGCTGAGAGGCGCGATCAGCGGGCAGCCCCGGGTGATGACCCGCAGCGACGGATCGATAGCCAGAAGCGCCCGGCTGTAAGCGCCGCTTCTGGCAGTGGCCTCCGTAGAAATGACCCCGATGCTCCCGGACCGCGTCGCCGCTGCGGCCGCTGCAGCGGCAGGAGCGATGACGCCGAAAACCGGAATGTCGAAGATGGCTTGCAGGTGTGGCAGCGCATTTGAATCTGTGGTCCCGCAGGCCGCCAGGATGGCTTTCACATTCTGCCGGCCCAAAAACTCCGCATCCTGCTCCGCAATTTTAAGAAGCTCCTCCCTGGGACGGCCGCCATAGGGCATTCGTCCGGAATCGCCGAAATAAATGGTGTCCTCGCCGGGCAGAAGATCCCGCAGGGCTTTAAGTGCAGTCAGACCGCCCACGCCGGAATCAAAAATGCCTATTGGTCTGTTATCCATCAGCCGCCTCCGATATGCATACAAATATAGGGTACAAAGTATAATAATAATCTATGTCACTGATTATTTCAAGGCAAAATTAGAGTAGAATTTCCGTTCACGTCTTGTTATAATAGTAATGCCGGACCACTCCGGAAAGGAGGGCATTACGTAATGAACATCGAACTGACCGACAAGGAATTTCGCCGCCTGCTGGATATGGTGTATATTGGAAATTGGGTGCTCAATTCCACACGCGGCGACGACCGTTTTGAGGACTACGATTTTGTCCAAGAAAAACTTTTCGCCCTGTGTGCCAGAACCGGAATGAAAGAGCTGTATCGGACTTGGCACGGCCATGTGTTCCCATCCAAGGCCTTTGAGGAGGGCGGAATACACGAGGCGATTGCAGATTATGAGGATGCCGTATTCTTCGACATTCTGGCGGAGGAACTGGCCAGGCGGGATATGCACCTTGAAGATACTGACCCGGATGACTTCACCGAGCTTACCGCCCGCATGGATGAATATATATCGGAATTTGAAAACAACGGCATCGCGAACCTGTCGGTGGATATATGACGAATCGGCCAAGTGTGGAAACTTCGACGGGCCGCGTCTCATTCAGCAACAGGTAAGGCGATTTTTTGCCGGCTTTAGACTTGCGGTGCATTGCCCTATGGTATCATAGTCGAAAATCCGCAAATCGGCTATTAACTTTTAGCTCAAGTCCATTTTCTCATCCCTGACGGGAAACCGAAAATGATTAAACAATATACCATAATCGCTGCGCGATTATGGTATATTACTGCTCCTTCGCGGGAGACTATTCGCGAAGGGGATTTTTTCTCCATAACCGATACAAAAGGGGTGCTGGTAATGAAAATGACAAACGAGCAATACGGGGAATATGTGAAAAAAAAGTCGCCGCCGTCGCCAATGCTGGGCAATCTGTTTCGGGCATTTCTTATCGGCGGGATCATATGCTGCGTCGGCCAGTCCATCTCCGACGCCGGCAAGGCCCTGGGGCTGGACAGCAAAACCGCTGGAACGGCGGCTTCCATATCCCTGATCTTCCTCGGCGCGTTTCTTACCGGCATCGGTATTTATGACGATATCGCCAAGTTCGCCGGCGCGGGTACACTGGTGCCGATTACCGGATTTGCAAACTCTGTCGTCTCCCCCGCCCTGGAGTTCAAGAGCGAGGGGTTTGTAACCGGCATGGCCGCCAAGATGTTTGCGATCGCCGGTCCGGTCATCGTTTTCGGCGTTTCCGCCAGCGTGATATACGGACTGATTCTCATCCTTTTCGGCGTCTCGTGACGCCTGTAAGCTAAAATGTAAAAAGCGCCGGATACAGTCCGGCGCTTTTGTTTATTATACCAGCTCGATGACGGCCATCTCGGCGGCGTCGCCCCGGCGGGGACCGGTGCGAGTGATGCGGGTATATCCGCCTGCACGCGCCTCGTACTTGGGTGCGATCTCGTCGAACACCTTCTTGGCAACATCCTCGCGGGTAATGAAGCTGAGGGCCTGACGGTAGGCCGCCATGTCCTTCTTCTTCCCAAGAGTAATCATCTTCTCGGCAAGGGGCCTGATCTCCTTGGCCCGCGTGACGGTGGTCTCCATGCGGCCCAGATCCAAAAGATCCGTGACCTGCTGGCGAAGCATCGCCATGCGTGCTGCGGTAGGCTTGCCGAGTTTTCTTGTACCGGGCATTGTGGTTTCCTCCTTATCGGCTAATTGGAGCCTGCGCTTGGTTCGCGCGGCGGGATGACACTCCCGCCCTACTGGTTATCATCACTGGCCAGAGCAAGCCCCATCATGGCGAGCTTGTGCTCAACCTCTTCAAGGGATTTGCGGCCAAGGTTACGGACTTTGATCATCTCGTCCTGGGTCTTGCTGATCAGATCCTCGACGGTATTGATATTCGCACGCTTGAGGCAATTAAAGCTTCGCACCGAAAGATCCAGCTCCTCGATGGTCATCTCAAGAACCTTATCACGCTGGGTCTCCACCTTTTCAACAACGGTCGATTTGCTTCCGATGGTATCGGACAGATCCGTGAACAGTGTAAAATGGTCAACAAGGATCTTGGCCCCCAGGGACAAGGCGTCCCGGGGTAAAATCGTCTTGTCGGTCCAGACCTCGATTGTAAGCTTGTCAAAGTCCGTCTGATTCCCGACACGGGTATTCTCAACGGCATAATTGACTTTAAGCACCGGGGTGTAAATAGAGTCCACGGGAATCGTTCCGATGACGGTTTGAGGCGGTTTGTTCTTCTCCGCCTGGACATATCCGCGGCCATGATCGATGGTGAGTTCCATGGAGAGCGCGCCGTCCGGCCCCAGGGTTGCGATATGCAGCTCCGGGTTAAGGACCTCAACTTCGGCGTCGGCCTTGATGTCCCCGGCCTTGATGTCTCCCTCTCCGGACGCTTCCAGGTACACCGTCTTTGGCCCTTCCCTGTGAAGCCTGGCTATGATACCCTTGACGTTCAGGACGATCTCGGTAACATCCTCCTTCACGCCGGGAATTGTAGAAAATTCATGTTGGATGCCCGCAATCCGGATCGACGTAACGGCGGTTCCGGGAAGCGAGGACAGAAGTACTCTGCGAAGAGAGTTGCCCAGGGTCGTGCCGTAGCCACGCTCAAGAGGCTCGATGACATATTTGCCGTATGAATCGTCCATCGGGGTCTCAATACATTCGATGCGAGGCTTTTCTATTTCAATCATGTGAACTAACCCTCCTTTTAATAATTCGCGCATGGGAGCGCTGAGGTTTTCAGCTTACCAATTGAGGGTTTACCGTTTACTTGGAATACAGCTCGACAATGAGATGCTCTTCTATCGGCAGATCGATATCCTCTCTGGCGGGAACTGCGGCGACCTTCGCAATCATGTTGGAGGCGTCGTATTCAAGCCATTTGGGGGGCTGGCGGAAGGCGTTTGCCTCGGCATTGGCCTTGATTTTCTCAAGATTCCGACTTTTTTCCCTGAGGGTTATGACCATTCCCGGCTTGACCTGAAAGCTGGGGATGCTAACCTTCCGGCCATTAACGGTGAAATGCCCGTGATTGACCATCTGGCGCGCCTCGGCCCGGCTCATGGCAAAGCCCAGACGGTAGACCACGTTGTCCAGTCTGCTCTCGCAGATAGAAAGCAGGTTCCCGCCGGTCAGGCCAGGGCGCCGCTCAGCAATGTCGAAATAGCCCTTAAACTGGCTCTCAAGAAGGCCGTAGTATCTTCTGGCCTTCTGCTTTTCACGCAGCTGCTTGCCGTAATCGGAGGTTTTGCTGCGGCGGTTCTGCCCATGCTGGCCGGGCGCATACGGCCTGGCGTCCACGGCGCATTTCTGCGTGTAGCATCTGTCCCCCTTCAGGAAAAGCTTCTGTCCTTCCCTGCGGCACTGCCGGCAGACCGCTTCGGTATATCTTGCCATTATCTCTTACCTCCTCTTCCTTACACGCGACGGCGCTTCGGCGGGCGGCAGCCGTTGTGGGGTATCGGCGTGACGTCCTTTATCATCGTGACCTCAAGGCCTGCGGTCTGCAGGGCGCGGATAGCGGCCTCGCGGCCTGAACCCGGACCCTTGACAAAGACCTCAACGGTCTTAAGGCCGTGCTCCATCGCAGCTTTCGCAGCCGTTTCCGCGGCCGTCTGAGAGGCGAATGGGGTGCTTTTCTTGCTTCCGCGGAAGCCCATGCCTCCCGAGGAAGCCCAGGAAATGGCGTTTCCGTTGGTGTCGGTGATGGTTACCATGGTATTGTTGAAGGAGGAACTGATATGAACCTGGCCCTTCTCAATATTTTTGCGCTCTCTGCGGCGAGTGCGGACTTTCTTCTTGGGTGCTGCCATTACATATCCCTCCTTTACTTCCTCTTATTTGCGATTGTGCGCTTCGGGCCCTTGCGGGTGCGCGCGTTTGTCTTGCTTCTCTGTCCGCGGACAGGCAGGCCCTTTCTATGGCGCATGCCCCGGTAGCTGCCGATCTCGGTGAGACGCTTAATGTCCAACGCCATGCTGCGGCGCAGGTCGCCCTCGACCATAAAACTTTTATCAATGCACTCGCGCAGCTTGGCCTCGTCCTCATCGGTGAGATCCTTTACGCGGGTATCGGGGTTAATGCCGGTTGCCTCGAGTATTTTTTTTGCGCTCGTCCTGCCGATTCCATAGACATAGGTGAGACCGATCTCGATCCTCTTGTCCTTGGGCAGGTCAACGCCGGCTATACGTGCCATCTTTCGCAATCATTCCTTTCAATGATGTTATCCGCGTTTTGTATAACGGAAACTTATTCCCGCCGGAGGGAGCCTCCGTTACGCGCGGATGTGTGTAATTTTGAAATCAGCCCTGACGCTGCTTATGCTTCGGGTTTTCGCAGATCACCATGACCTTGCCATGGCGCTTAATGATCTTGCATTTTTCGCACATAGGTTTAACCGAAGGTCTTACTTTCATTTGTGTGCCTCCTATCTTAGCCGCAGCCGCCGGCCGCGCGCTACTTGGTCCTCCAGGTTATCCTGCCCCGGGAAAGATCATACGGGCTCATCTGAACCGTGACCTTGTCGCCGGGAAGTATCCTGATAAAATTCATTCTGAGCTTGCCTGAAATATGCGCCAATATGATATGGCCGCCGCCGATATCCACATTGAACATCGTATTGGGCAGGGACTCGACGACCGTGCCCTCAAGCTCGATTACATCGTCTTTAGCCAAGTTCAATAACCTCCTTGGTCGTTCGGGCTTTGCCCATCATAAATCCGCTGCCATTGTCAGGATCTCAGGCTCGCCATCGGTAATGAGAACAGTATTCTCATAGTGGGCGGAAAGGCTTCCGTCTTTGGTCACAACCGTCCACTCATTATCCAGCATGCGGATATCGTACCCGCCTACGTTCACCATCGGCTCGATGGCAAGAGTCATTCCCTTAATCAGTCTCGGCCCGTGACCCGGCGCGCCGTAGTTGGGAACCTCCGGTTCCTCATGGAGATCCGCCCCCACGCCATGGCCTACATAAGCCCTGACCACGGAATATCCGTGTTTTTCCACATACTCCTGAATGGCGTGCCCAATATCGGATACTCTGTATCCTTGTCTCGCAAATTTAAGGCCCTCAAAAAAGCTCTGACGTGTCACTGCGATAAGCCTTTTCGCCTCAGCCGATACCTCGCCGCAGGGAAAGGTTCCGGCGCAGTCTCCGGTGTAGCCATTGATTGTGGCGCCCACATCCAGGCTGACTATATCGCCTTCGCGCACCACTTTCGGCCCGGGGATGCCGTGGATAACCTCATCATTCACAGAAACGCACGCGCTTGCCGGGAATCCGCCATACCCCAGAAATGTGGGTTGGGCGCCGGATTTCGTGATGAATTTGTGTACCTCCCTGTCGATTTCCCTGGTTGTCACGCCCGGGGCGACCATTTCGCGGGCTACTGTCCGGGCGCCTGCCGTAATTTTACCGGCCTGGCGCATAAGCTCTATTTTCCTTGGGGATTTGATGATGATCATTTTAAATCCCCAGAGCCTTAACAATGGCTTCCGTAGTGCCACCTATCGTGGCTTGGTTTTCCACGGTTTTCAGCTTGCCTCTTTCGGCGTAAAACGCCTTCAGGGGTTCGGTTTCGCGATGATAAATCTCAAGTCTGTCCTTCACGGTCTCAGGCGCGTCGTCCTTGCGGACGGTCAGCTCGCCGCCGCAAACGTCACACTTTCCCTCGATTTTAGGCGGGATGTTCACAATATGGTAGGTGGCCCCGCAGTCCTTGCAGGCGCGCCGCCCGGACATTCTGTCGATGATTGTCTCGTCGGAAATCTCAATGGAAACGGCACAGTCGATATTGATACCGCGCGCCTCCAATGCCTCCGCCTGGGGTATGGTCCGGGGCATTCCGTCCAGAATGTAGCCCCCCTCGCAGTCAGGCTCAGCCACCCGCTCCGCCACGATGCCGATGATGACGTCGTCCGGGACCAGTTTTCCGCTGTCCACATACGCTTTGGCCCGCAGCCCCACGGGCGTGCCATTTTTTATGGCCGCCCGCAGGATGTTGCCGGTGGATATGGTCGGAATTCCCAATCTGCGGCTGAATATTTCTGCCTGTGTGCCTTTTCCGGCGCCGGGTGCGCCCAAAAGTATCAGTTTCATATCACTACCGCCTTTCTTAGCTCAGGAAGCCCTTGTAATTGCGCATCAGCATCTGTGATTCTATGGCGCGGATGGTTTCAATCGCAACACCAACGACGATGATGATTGACGTTCCGCCCAGGGATATTCCCGTAAGCGTTGCAGCCTCGGAAAAAACGTCGATCATTATAGGCGTAACGGCGATTATGCCTAGATAAATAGCACCGAACAGCGTAATTTTATTCAGGACCTTCTGGATGAATTCGCTCGTGGGTTTTCCGGCACGGAAACCGGGGATAAAGCCGCCGTTCTTCTTCAGGTTGTTTGCGATTTCCACAGGGTTGAACTGGACCGTCGCATAGAAGTAAGAGAAGAAGATAATCAGCAGGAAATAAACGACGGCATAGAAAACGGAGTCCGTGTCAAAGAAGTTTACAAATTTGTACCAGCCCGTTCCCTCCACCTGTGACTGCGCTACAAAAGCGCCGATCGTAGCCGGGAGGGACGCAAACGACTGGGCGAAGATGATTGGCAGCACGCCGGACATGTTCACCTTCATGGGCAGGTGGGTCGACTGTCCGCCATAAAGCTTGCGGCCGACCACACGCTTGGAATACTGCACGGGAAGCCTGCGCTCCGCGTCGTTTACAATGACGATCAGCACGATCAGGGCAAGCGCCCCAATGAGCATCAGCACCAGAATCCACCATTTCAGCTTACCTGTGACGATATTGGTGAACATATTGATCAGCGAGCCGGGGAAGCGCGATACGATGCTGGCAAAAAGAATAATGGAAATACCGTTGCCCACGCCGAATTCAGTGATCTGTTCGCCAAGCCACATGATCAGCGCCGATCCCGCCATAAATGTCATGATAATGACGATTGCGGGCCAAACACCGGTGCCATCCGCGGTGAGCATGTTGTTTTTCATGATCAGCATATAATAGCCATAGCCCTGGAGCAGGCCGATTGCCACGGTGCTGTATCTGGTGATGGCGGCAATCTTTTTCTTCCCGTCCTCGCCGCCTTCCTTCTGCAGCCGTTCCAGGGCCGGTATGGCGATGGTAAGCAGCTGAATAATAATGGAGGCGTTGATATACGGCTGTATCGAAAGGGCAAATATGGTGGCATGTGCGAAGGAGCCGCCGGACATGGTGTTCCATAGACCAAGCACCGTGTTCTGAACCGATGTGAAATAGGACTGAAGCAGGACAGTATCAACGTATGGTACCGGCACGGCATTACCGAGACGGTAAATGAGGATAATCAGTAGTGTGAATATGATCTTTTTGCGGAGTTCCTCAATTTTCCAAGCGTTTTTCAGTGTAGCAAACACCTTATACCACCTCAGCCTTTCCGCCTGCCGCTTCTATTTTTTGTTTTGCAGATTCGGAGAAGGCGGAAGCCCTGATTGTAAGTTTTTTAGTGATGCTGCCGTTGCCGAGTATCTTAACGCCGTACGCGCACTTTCTCAGAATGCCCGCTTCAAGCAGGGCCTTGGCGTCAACCTCGGCGCCGTCTTCGAATTTGTTGAGCGCGGAGAGATTGACGATCTCGAAGGGCTCGGCAAAAATGTTGATGAAGCCTCTTTTCGGCACACGCCTTGCAAGGGGCATCTGTCCGCCTTCAAAGCCAATGCGGACTCCGCCGCCCGAACGGGCCTTCTGACCCTTGTGGCCGCGGCCAGCTGTCTTGCCGTTGCCGGTTCCACGGCCTCTGCCCTTGCGCTTGCCAACCTGGGTGCTGCCCGGGGCGGGAGAAAGGTCATTGATATTCATTGCATACCCTCCTTATTCTTCCGTGACCTGGAGGAGATAGCCGATTTGGGCTATCTTGCCCCTCGTCTGGGGATTATCCGGCTGTATGGTCTCGTTGCCGATCTTGTGCAGACCTATGGAGTAGGCTGTGGCGATGTGCTTATCCAAGCGCCCGCTCAGGCTCTTGACAAGCTTAATCTTTAAATTCTTTGCCATAACTCTCCCCCCCTTAACCTAGGATCTCGCCGGCAGTCTTGCCCCTGTACACAGCAACCTGCTGCGCGTTCCTGAGGGATTTGAGTCCGACGATGGTTGCCGCTACAACGTTCTGCGGGTTATTGGAGCGCAGGCACTTGGTGCGGATGTCTTTGATGCCCGCAGCCTCCACCACCGCGCGGACGGGTCCTCCGGCGATCACGCCGGTGCCTTCCGGGGCGGGCTTGAGCAATACGCGGCCGGCGCCGAACTCCCCGATCACCTCGTGGGGTATGGTCGTTCCGAAAATCGTAATGGTGATGATGTTCTTCTTGGCATCCTCCAGGCCCTTGCGGATGGCCTCGGAAACCTCGTTGGCCTTGCCAAGTCCGTATCCTACTCGGCCTTTGCCGTCGCCAACGACGCAAAGCGCTGAAAACTTCATCACACGGCCGCCCTTTACGGTCTTGCTGACGCGGTTGAGGGAAACGACCTTTTCGGTAAACTCCTGGGGTTCGTCCTCCCCGCGGTTGCGGCGATTGTCACGCCTGTTGTTGTTATAAGCCATTTTTGTTTCCTCCCTCCGCTCAGAATTTTAGGCCGCCCTCGCGGGCGCCTTCGGCCAGCGCCTGAACACGGCCCTGGTAAACGTATCCTCCGCGGTCGAAGACCACGTTTTCGATACCCTTGGCAAGGGCACGCTCGGCGACTTTCTTGCCGACTTCCCTGGCGGACCCCTTGTCAGAGCCGCCGTCAAAGCCCTTTTCAATGCTGGAGGCGGAGCATATGGTGCATCCGGCCACATCGTCAATGATCTGGGCATAAATATTGTTTTCACTTCTGAAAACGCTCAGGCGGGGACGCTCCGGCGTGCCGGAGATCTTGCCGCGCACTCTCTTATGGCGCTTTACGCGCTGAGTATTCGTATCCGGTCTCTTAATCATTTAGGCACACCTCCCCTTATTTTGCACCGGTCTTGCCCTCTTTGCGGCGGATGACTTCGTAATCGTACTTGATGCCCTTGCCCTTGTACGGCTCGGGCGGACGCTTACCGCGTACTTCCGCTGCAAACTGGCCGACCTTCTGCTTATCGACGCCCCTGATTATGATATGGTTGGGATTGGGGACGTCTATCTTAATGTCTTCAGTCTCCGGAACGATGACCTGATGCGAAAAGCCCAGGTTCATGACCAGATTCGTTCCCTCTTTGACTGCCCTGTATCCCACGCCGTTGACCTCAAGTGTCTTGGTAAAGCCATCGGTTACGCCGATAACCATGTTGTTAACAAGCGTACGGGTGAGTCCGTGAAGGCTTCGGGATTCCTTTTCGTCGTTAGGACGCGTAATCGTGAGCACGCCGTCGCTGATATCCAGCTTCATATCGGAAACCAGCTTCTGGGTGACGGCTCCCTTCGGCCCCTTAACGGTCACCACGTTATCCTCTGTAACCGTGATCTCCACACCGGTGGGAATTTTAATCGGTTCTCTGCCTATTCTTGACATTTTTCCGTCCCCCTTACCATACAAACGCAAGGACTTCGCCGCCGACATGCTCATTACGGGCGCGTTTGTCGGTCATAATGCCCTTGGACGTAGAGATAATGGCGATTCCGAGGCCTTTAAGGACGCGGGGCAGTTCGTCTGCTCCGGCGTATACGCGCAGGCCCGGCTTCGAGACTCGGCGCAGGCCCTGAATAGCCCGCTCCTTGCCCGGGAGATACTTCAGGGTAAGGCGGATTATGCCCTGAGTGCCGTCGTCAATGATCTGAAAATTCTTGATATAGCCTTCCTCCAAGAGAATCTCGGCTATGGCCTTCTTCATCTTTGAGGCCGGGATATCCACGCTTTCATGCTTTGCGTTTCCGGCATTGCGGATGCGGGTCAGCATATCGGCAATAGGATCTGTAATCTGCATATGGTTTTCCTCCTAATTTAGAGTTACCGCAATTGCGGTTCCGGCAGCGAGGTTCCGGGTCAATGCATGATTGAACGCGGCCTTTCGCAGTCCGATTTGGTAATGACGCCCGGTAAGCGTTCTTACCAGGATGCCTTGCGGACGCCCGGGATCTGGCCTTTATACGCCAGCTCGCGGAAGCAAATGCGGCAGATACCGTAGTCACGCAGATAGGCATGGGGGCGGCCGCAGATCCTGCAGCGATTGTATTCCCTTGTGGAGTACTTCGCAGGGCGCTGCTGCTTTATTATCATAGACTTCTTTGCCATGACGTTCCTCCTAAGCGTTCATGAACGGGGCGCCCATGAGCCTGAGAAGTTCGCGGGCTTCCTCGTCGGTTTTCGCGGTCGTGCAGATGGCAATGTTCATGCCGCGGAGCTTTTCGATCTTGTCATAGTCGATCTCCGGGAAAATGATCTGCTCCTTGATGCCGAGGCTGTAGTTGCCGCGGCCATCAAAAGCATCCGGAGAGATGCCGCGGAAGTCGCGGACGCGGGGCAGGGCTACGTTAAGGAGCCTGTCGAGAAACTCCCACATACGGTTCTGGCGCAGTGTTACCTTGACGCCAACCTTCATCCCTTCACGGAGCTTAAAGTTGGCCACGCTCTTTCTCGCGATGGTAGAGACTGCCCTCTGGCCCGTAAGCGCGGTGATGTCTTTGATGACGGCGTCCAGGGCCTTCGCATTGTCCTTGCAGTCTCCGCAGCCGACAGAGACAACAATTTTCTCAATTCTGGGGATCTGCATAACGCTCTTATACTGGAACTTTTCCATAAGGGCGGGCGCAACATCGCTATTATAGATATCCTTCAATCTTGGCATTTCACTCGCCCTCCCTTACAGATCTGCGCCGCAATGCTTGCAGACGCGGACGTTCATGGTTTTTTCCTTGCCGGAAACGACCTTTTTCACGGGCTTGTGGGCAATGCGGGTGGGCTTTCCGCACTTGGGGCAGACCACCATAACCTTGCAGGCATAAATAGGCGTCTCCACCTTGATGATGCTGCTCTGCTCGGTCTGCTTGCGGGCTTTCTGATGCTTCGTGGCAACGGAAACGCCCTGCACAACAACCTTGCGCCCCTTGACGTCGACGGAGAGGACCTCGCCGGTCTTGCCCTTGTCCTTCCCGGACAGGACAACGACTTTGTCATTTTTCACAATATTCATTCTTCTCGCCCTCCTATATGACTTCGGGAGCGAGCGACAGGATCTTCATAAATTCCTTATCGCGAAGCTCGCGGGCCACAGGCCCGAAAATACGCGTTCCGGTCGGGTTTTTATCTTCCTTGATGAGGACGGCGGCGTTGTCGTCGAAACGGACGTAGGTTCCGTCGCCCCGGCGCACGCTCTTGCTGGTTCTGACCACAACGGCCTTAACCACATCGCCCTTCTTCACCTGTCCGCCCGGAGTGGTCTTGCGCACAGACGCCACAATAACATCGCCAATGCTGGCGTATTTGCGCTTGGAACCGCCCAGAACGCGGATGCATTTGATTTCCTTGGCGCCGGTATTGTCGGCGACCTTGAGATAACTTTCTTGCTGTATCATTTAGGCGCCTCCTTACTTTGCCTTCTCTATAATTTCCACCACGCGCCAGCGTTTATCTTTGGACAGCGGGCGGGTCTCCATCACGCGCACCCTGTCGCCGATGCCGCACGCGTTCATTTCGTCGTGGGCCTTCAGGCGGTAGGTACGGCCGATAATCTTTTTATACTGCTTGTGGGCAACTCTGTCCTCAACAATGACTACAACGGTCTTGTCCATTTTATCGGACACGACCTTGCCGACGCGTGTCTTGCGGGAAGCCGTTCTTTCTTCACTCATTGTTCCTTACCTCCTCAGCGCTCGAGTTGCTTTTCGCGGATGACGGTCTTCACTCGGGCAATGTCGCGCCGCGTTGTGGATATCTTTACGGGGTTGTCAAGATGATTCGTGGCGTGCTGCATCCGAAGCATGAACAGATCCTTTTTAAGATCCACAAGCCTCTGCTCCAGCTCTTTTTCAGTAAGCGAGCGTATTTCGTTTGCCTTCATCTTATTCACCACCTGTCTCTGTCTCCGCCTTGGTAACGACCTTCGTCTTGCAGGGCAGCTTGTGGCTGGCAAGGCGCAGCGCTTCCTTGGCAACGTCCTCCGGGACGCCGGCAATTTCAAACATGACCCTGCCGGGCTTCACAACGGCAACCCAGTACTCGGGCGCGCCCTTTCCGGAACCCATGCGGGTCTCGGCAGGCTTTTTCGTAACTGGCTTGTCGGGGAAAATCTTGATCCATACCTGACCGCCGCGCTTGGTATAACGGGTCATGGCCACACGGGCCGCCTCAATCTGGTTTGAGGTGATCCAGCTAGGCTCCTGGGCCTGCAGACCATACTCTCCGTAGGTAACAACATTGCCGCGGGTGGCTTTGCCCTTCATGCGGCCGCGCTGTACCTTGCGGCGCTTGACTCTTTTAGGCATCAGCATTAGTTGCTGCCTCCTTCCTTCTGCTGGGCGGGACGCGGACCGCGGTTATAGTTGCCCTGTCCGGCCGGACGGCTGTAGCCGCCCTGTCCGCCGCGATTGTCCCGATTATATCCGCCCCTGCGGTCGTCGCGGCTGTAGCCGCCCCTGCGGTCGTCGCGCCTGTTGCGGCGGCGATCGTCACGCTGGGAAAGATCCAAAGTGCGGGGGGTCGTGCGGAGGGTCTGGCTGAGAACCTCGCCCTTATAAATCCAAACCTTGACGCCGATCCGGCCATAGGTGGTCGCAGCCTCGGCAAAGCCGTAGTCGATGTCGGCACGGAGCGTCTGCAGGGGAATGGTTCCCTCGTGGTAGCACTCCCTGCGGGCAATCTCGGCGCCGCCCAGACGGCCGGACACCATGACCTTGATGCCCTTGGTGCCCATGCGCATGGTGCGCCCGATGGCATTCTTCATCGCGCGGCGGAAGCCGATGCGGCGCTCCAACTGCTGGGCGATGTTCTCGGCGACCAGCTGAGCGTTCGTATCCGGCGTGCGGATTTCGATGATGGAGAGAGCCACGGGCTTGCCGATCATCTTTTCCACCTCCTTGCGGAGCCGCTCAATCTCCTGGCCGCCCTTGCCGATCACGACGCCGGGGCGGGAGCAGTGGATGAAGATGCGCACATTGGTGCTGTCGCGCTCGATTTCAATGCTGGGAACCCCTGCGGAATAGAGGGTCTTTTTCAGATATTCGCGGATTTTGTAATCTTCGACGATCAGGTTGCCCACCTTATCGTTGCGCGCATACCAGCGGGAATCCCAATCCTTGATTACGCCAACGCGGAAGCCATGCGGATTAACTTTCTGTCCCATACTTTTCTTCCGCCTCCTTATTCCTTCTCAGCCACGACGACTGTGATGTGGCTGGTACGCTTGTTGATGCGATACATGCGGCCATGGGCCCTGGGCTGCCCCCGCTTGAGGATGGGGCCGGCGTCTACGTACGCCTTTTCCACATAAAGGGCGTCGGGATCCATTTCGAGATTATTCTCGGCATTGGCGCATGCGCTCTTCAGAACCTTGATGACATGCTCACAGCCTGCCTTAGGAGTGGCCTCCATCAGCGCCTGTGCGTATTTGGCATCCTTTCCCCGGATCATATCGCAGATAATCTGCACCTTGCGGGGAGAAATGCGGACATATCTGGCCTGTGCCCGCGCAGTTTTAAGCTCTTCCATATTCTCTCCCCCTTACTTTCCGGTCTTGCTTCCGGCGTGTCCGCGGAACGTCCGGGTGGGCGCGAATTCGCCAAGCTTATGCCCAACCATGTCTTCCGTGATATACACGGGAACATGACGGCGGCCGTCGTGAACAGCGATGGTATGTCCGACGAAGGATGGGAAAATCGTCGTGGCGCGGGACCAGGTCTTGAGAACCTTCTTCTCCCTGGCCTTGTTCATTTCGTCGACGCGTTTAAGCAGCTCGGGAGCTGCAAACGGTCCTTTTTTCACACTTCTGCTCATTTAATCGTTTGCCTCCTTACTTCGAGTTGCGGCGCTTGACTATGAACTGATCTGTGGGATTCTTAGTCTTGCGTGTCTTATACCCCAGAGTCGGCTTGCCCCAAGGGGTTACGGGTCCCGGCAGGCCGATGGGGGCCTTGCCTTCGCCGCCGCCGTGGGGGTGGTCGCAGGGGTTCATGGCGGAGCCGCGCACCGTGGGCCTGACGCCCATGTGGCGCTTGCGTCCGGCCTTGCCGATGGAGATGTTGCCGTGGTCAATGTTCCCAACCTGCCCGATAGTGGCCTTGCAGTTCATGCGAACCTTGCGGTATTCGCCGGAGGGCAGCCTGACCTGGGCCAGGTCTCCTTCCTTGGCCATCAGCTGGGCGGCAACGCCTGCGGAACGCACAAGCTGAGCGCCCTTGCCGGGATAAAGCTCGATGTTGTGAATAAACGTACCTACAGGAATGTTGGCGACTGGCAGGGCGTTTCCAGGCTTAATATCGGCTCCGGCGGAGGAAACCACCACGTCGCCGGCTTTCAGCCCCACCGGGGCCAGGATATACCTGTTCTCGCCGTCCTCATACTGGCACAGCGCGATAAACGCGGACCGGTTGGGGTCATATTCCAAGCGCAGAACCTTGGCTTCCATTTCAGTCTTGTCGCGCTTGAAATCGATGATACGGTATTTCCTGCGATTCCTGCCGCCCTTGTGCCGGACGGTAATCCTGCCGTTGCTGTTGCGCCCGGAGCAATTTTTTGTGGATTCAACCAGCTCTTTCTGAGGCTTGACGTGCTTGGCGACGCCATCGAAGCCGGAGACGGTCATCTGACGCCTGGAAGGAGTGGTCGGCTTATAGCTTTTTATTGACATTTTCTCTCTCCTCCCTTATACCATGCCCTCAAAGATCTCAATGGCCTTGGAATCCTCGCTGAGCTTTACGACAGCCTTTTTCCAGGTCTTCGTATAGCCCACGGGGTAAGCCCCGGTGCGCTTCTTCCTGCCCCTGACGGTGGTCGTGGTAACTTTAATGACGTTAACGCCAAAGATTTCTTCGACAGCCCTTTTAATCTCGACCTTGTTTGCGTCCTTGGCAACCTCGAAAGCATACTTTTTGATGTCGAGGTCTTCCATGGACTGCTCGGTGATGATGGGGCGAATGATGATATCGTATGCGGTGGCCATCAGGCGAACACCTCCTCGATCTTCTGCAGCGCGGACTTGTCGATCACAAGGGCGCGGTTGTTCAGTATCTCATACGGGGAAAGAATGGTGGCGGTGGTGGTGGTCACCCCCGGAAGATTGCGGGCGCTTTTCACAACGCATTCGTCGACCTTCTCCGTAACGACCATGGCTTTGCCTTCAACGCCGAGCTTTCCGAGGAATTCGGCAAAGGGCTTGGTCTTAATTTCATCGATCTTCAGGCCGTCGATCACCAGAATGGCATTATCCGCGGCCTTTGCGGAAAGCGCGCTCTTGATGGCGATCCTGCGAATCTTTTTGTTCAGCGTGTAGCTGTAATCACGGGGCTTCGGTGCAAAGGCGACGCCGCCGTGGGTCCATTGGGGCGCACGGGTGCTGCCTGCGCGGGCGCGGCCCGTCCCCTTCTGTCTCCAGGGCTTTCTCCCGCCGCCGGAAACTTCGGCACGGGTGAGGGCGGATTGGGTTCCCTGTCTCTGGTTTGCCAGATAGTTTTTGACGGACGCATGCATGACCGCCGTGTTGGGCTCTATGCCGAAAATGGCTTCGGAGAGCTCGTACTCGCCGATTCTTTCACCGGCCATATTGTAAACTGCTGCTTTTGGCATCTATGCTCTCTCCTTTCTTAGCCTCTTTTGGCGGAAGCCTTCTGTGGGTTAACCCTTGCGGAGGCCTTCTGCGGGTTCGCACTGCCGCTGGCGGCAGCCACACGGGCACTGTAATGTTTAACCGTATCTTTAAGGTATACTATCCCGCCCTTGGGCCCGGGAATGGCGCCGCGGACAACGATCATGTTCAGCTCCGGATCTACCTTGACAATGTCAAGATTCTGTACGGTCACCTGTTCGTTGCCCATCTGGCCGGCTCCGATCTTTCCCGGGAAAATACGGGACGCATCCGTGGCGCTGCCCATGGAGCCCGCGTGACGGTGAACCGGGCCGCCGCCGTGGGAGGTGGGGGTCCGCTGGGCGTGCCAGCGCTTGATGACACCGGCGTAACCCTTGCCTTTGCTGATCCCCGTAACGTCCACCTTATCGCCCTCGGCAAAAACGTTTGCCTTTAGAACATCGCCCACATTAATGGTCGAACCGTCCTGAATCCTAAACTCGTGAAGGTGTTTCTTGTAACCTGCCCCAGCCTTGTCCATGTGACCCTTTTCAGGCTTGGAGAGCTTTTTCTCGGCAATGTCTTCATAGCCGAGCTGGACGGAAGCGTAGCCTTCCTTGTCCGCCGTTTTCTTCTGGACGACCACGCAGGGGCCGGCCTCGATCACGGTAACCGGAACTACCTTTCCCGCCTCATCGAAGATCTGCGTCATGCCGACCTTCTTGCCGATGATGGCTTTCTTCATATATATATCCTCCTGTCGGTTATTGGTCGGGTCGCATGGCAGAGGGCATTGGCTCCCGCGCCGGTGGCTCCCGACTTGACCCTGCCCGCTTACGCAAGTTGCGGGCATTGGGGTTGCTGACTGTTAATTTGCACGCAAGGGGCTGCGCGCCGGATAGGTCTCAGAGCTTGATCTCGATTTCGACGCCTGCGGGAAGCTCCAGGGACATCAGGGCCTCCACGGTTTTTTGGGTCGGATTGACAATATCGATCAGGCGCTTATGTGTGCGGCGCTCGAACTGCTCGCGGCTGTCCTTATATTTGTGCACCGCGCGCAGGATGGTGACAATCTCCGTCTTGGTCGGCAGTGGAATGGGGCCGGATACTTTGGCCTCCGTACGCTTCGCCGTCTCGACGATCGTCTCGGCCGCCTTGTCGATAAGTTGGTGGTCGTAAGCCTTCAGCCTGATACGGATCATTTTTTTGCTCTGTGTCGCTGCCATACTTTTTCCTCCTGAATTTCGTACTTGGTCGGCATTCGCCGCCAGTGGTACGGTGAGAATCTTTTTTATACACACAGCCGTGCGTATCAGGCTCTGGCCGAAAAACAAACCGGCTCATTTGGCCGGCGCATTCACCGTTCAGACGATATACGCGTGCACAAAAAATGTCTCAGCCGCCCGATTCCGCGCCGCCGGTGAGGCTGCGCCGGACATACTCCACGAAAGTTACCGGGATTGGTTGGCCGAAAGGCCTATTATGCCTTCCAAAACCGTCCCGCAATCTCCCGCTTCACCGCATAGTTCGCCCTTCCTTCGGAAAGGCGCTTTGATACAATAACAGGAATACCTCCCGGTGTCAAGAGGTATTCCCGGCAAATCACAAAATTTTTTCGCTTTTTTTATTCAGGATTACCATATTCCGGTTTTCCCGGCAAAAAAACATCGCCCCGCCCTTCGCAATGGATAGCGCCCTGCGCCAAAAACCCCCACGCCCCCCCGTCCCCTCCCTGCGAAGCGGCTGCTTCGCAGGGAAAAGGAGGAAGAACACAGCGGAATGGATGGCTTGGCTGCCGCGAAGCGCACGGCCGGGCCGGAATGGAGCGGAGTTTCTTCCGACGCCGTCAGCCGCCGGAGGCCAGGATGGAAAAGTGCATATAGTCCACCGCACTGGTCCAGCCCTGGCCGCCCCAGCCCCAGCCATATTTGGCGAAGGCCCTGACCACGCTGGATTCCGGCCTGATGCAATACGGGCTGTCGCTGGTCTTCCAGCAATAACTGCCCACGGTCGCGCCGGTGGAATAGTTAATATAGTAGTTTTCCGTGGGGTTAATGTCAATGGCGCAGCCCCAGGAATGGCGGAGCGTATCGCTGTACCTGGCGCCGCCCAGGGCCTTAATCGGGAACCGCTCGGGATCGTTATAGATCTCCTCGAAAATTGCCTTGACCTCATCCGCCACAACGGCATTCACCTGAACGTACCAGGTCCGCGTATATTTCACACCGCTGGAATTAATATCCCAGGTCTTGACCTCCACCGTTACGATACGGTTTCCCGCGTCCGAAGCGCTGGTGAAATAGCTCTTGTTGGCGTCGCCAAAAAGGGCCAGGCGCCGCTCCGCGGTGGTCATATTCCGGTAACTGAAGGCAAAGGAATCCTTCGCGTCGATAACGGGCAGCACTTCCGTGGCAAAGGAGACGGCCTGCCGTTCGCTGGGCCAAAGCAGGCAGACGATAACCTTCGCGGCCTGTGCCCGGGTCAGGGAATAATCGCCGCCGAAGCTGCCCTTGGCGTCTATACCGCCAAGTATACCCTTGCCGTATGCCTGCTCCACCGCGCTGCGGTATGCCATGCCGATGACGGAATAGTCCCCGATATTCGTTTCGGGTGACGCCACCTCCATAGTATTCTCGCCATATACATTATATAGTGTATTTCTGATAAGCGCCGCCATCTCATAACGGGTGATCGTCTGCTCCAGTGCGGCGTATGTACAGGGTATGCCCACATCCTCAAGCACGCCGAATTCATTCAGGACATTCCAGTAATATTCCGCCCAGTGGACGCCTTTCAGCTTCGTGGTGGAGTAGCTCTCCTCAATGGAAGCCGCCAGCATCTTGATAAATTCGCCGCGCTTCAGAGACTGGCCCGGCTTAAACGTTCCGTCGCCGTATCCGTCGATGATGCCGAGCATGGCGCACTTCTGGACATAGCCGGAATACCATTCGCCGCTGGGAACATCAGAAAATGACGTGTCCACACCAAAAGCCGACGCAGGCAGCTGCAGCGCAATCGCGGCAACAACCAGAACCAGCACGGCGATCCTTACCGTCTTGCTGTATCTGTGCATATCTTTTCTCCCTTTTCCGCAACCCGCTGCTTCAAAAAATCGGCCTCGGCCAGAAGCGCCTTTCCGCCCTCCAAAAGCGCCTTTCCCGCCCGGGTCGGCACCACGCCCCGGCAGTCGCGCTCAAACAGGCGCGTCCCAAGCTCCCTTTCAAGCGCCGACACTGCCCGGGACACCGTTGAATGGCTGACATACAGCCTGGCGGCAGCCTTTGAGAAGCTGCCCGCGTCGGCAGCGGCCGCAAATATCTTTATCTGTTCCAGTTCCATGCCCGTCAATCAGTACTTAAACGCGTGGGGCAGAAGCTGATCGAGCTTATAGCTCACATACCGGCCGCCGGCTTTGGCGCTGAGCACCTCCATATCCGGCGAAAACTCCATTAGAAACTGGCGGCAGGCGCCGCAGGGCATACAGTAGTCGTTTCCCTCGGCCCAGACCGCAATTCTGGCAAATCGGGTATGCCCCTCGGCGACGGCCCTGCATGCGGCGGAACGCTCCGCGCATATGGTGCTTCCCAGCGCAGCGTTCTCCACATTGCAGCCGGTATACACGCTGCCGTCGTCGCACTCCAGGGCCGCGCCCACCTGAAAACGCGAGTATGGGGCATAGGCATTTTTTGCCGCTTTTGCAGCAAGGGCCATAAGCTCTCTGTCCGTCATATCCACGCACTCCTTATTCATAATTGATTGTCCAATTACCAATATTGAAAAACACGTTATACTGACTGGGATCCAGCCCCGAGACCACATTCCTGTGGGTGATGACCTCCTGCCGCTCGAAACAGATCGGTATGATCGGCGCGGTATCGTTAATATACTTCAGCATGATGTCGCAGCAGTTCTGCCGCATATCGTCGCCGGCGGCAAGATATTGGTTAATGTATTCACCGTATGTGGGATCGTCAATCCCGCAGTAATTCAGGTCTCCGTTCTCCGTCAGCAGACGGGTAAGGCTGAAATCCGCGGTCAGCTTCACCTCGCCATAGTAGATGTCGAAGTCCCCGTTTGCCACAGCCGCGGTATAATCGTCCCAGGACAACTCATGCACGTTGACCGTGACGCCTATGCCAGCCAGATCCGAGGCAAACTTCTTGGCCACGTCCGCTTTCCCGCTGGCTTCGCTGCATACGATAAAATCCAGGCTGATCTCCATAGGTATCCCGGTGACCATGTATTCCAGCTTGCCGTCCCCGTCGTAGTCCTGCGCACCGGAATTGTTGAGGATGAGCAGGCAGCGGTCAAGGTCATAAGCGAAGTTTGAGGCATACACCCCGTCATACAGCGGGCTTCTCGGCGAAATCGGCAGCGCCGAGGCCACGGCCGCACCTTTCATCAGGGTCTTGGCGGCGTATTCCCTGTCCACCGCATACTGGAGCGCGTATCTGTAGCTGCTGTACCGCAGAAAATCAGTGGCCCCGGTATCCATGTTGAAAGCCAGATAGTGCATGTTGTTCGTGATATAATAGCGCGTGTCGTTATTCCCGCCATATCCCAGATTGGTTATGCCGGAGGGATCGTTGACCACCAGGTCGATATACGAGTCCTCATAGGCCGTGATGGTGTCTTCGGTAGAATCGTATGACACAAGCCCGATCGTGTCCACAGGCATTTCCTGCCATCCGGGATAATCGCTGAAAACCTCCAGCTTTTCCATATCCTCGGAAAACCGGTAAGGCCCGGTTCCCGGCGGTGTGTCCTCCGTCACGCTGCCGTATTTGATCACCGGCACCGTAAGCAGATACGGGAACTGTTCATTTGGGGTTGAAAGGGTTACGGCAAACTCCGTATCGCTGGAGGCGGACACTCCCCAGACGTAGGAAAACCGTCCGGAATACCGGCTTGTCCGGATGGCCTGCTGCAGGGAATACGATACATCCTTCGCCGTAAGATTCTCGCCGTCGTGCATGACAATGCCCGTGTCCACCGTGAAATACCAATAGGTGCCGTCAACGCATTTCCAGTCCGTGACGATGCGGGAGGAAAGACTGAAATCGTTGTCCACCTCAAAGATATTCTCATATACAAGCTGACCCACCAGCCTGTTGTCGGAATTAACCGTGGTATACGGGTTAAAGCCGTCTTCGGCGCGGGAATTCAGTGAAAAGACGTCGTCCGCGGCATAGGAGGCGCCCAGCTCTGTTCCCGCCAGTGTCCCCTCCACATAATCCTCGCCCTGGCTTTCCCCAGCGGTGTCCGCACACCCTGCGGACGCCGCCAGGGCGGCGGCAATCAGAACCGCCCCGAATTTTTTAAACTTGCGTAAATCCATAACAGACCTTTCGTTATCCGTGTGCTGTCCCGGCCGCGCGGCGCGTCACAGGCATATCACGGTACACTGGGAACCGCGCTCTCCGCCCTTTGCCCAACGATGGGACCAGTATTTATCCGGGGCACATCTGGTGCACTCCGACGACACGGCGATGTTCTCCGGCATGACCCCCAGACAAATCAGCCTCAGCCGGTTCGCGGCCCTGAGATCCACCATGAATCTCCCGGCAGCACCGGCTTCGGGCCAATAGCACTTTTCCGCGTCCCGTCCAAGCCAGGCGTCGATCGCTTCCGGCACGTCGGCCCCCGTTTCAAAACAGCAGGAACCGATAGCCGGGCCGATGGCCGCCCGGATATCCGCCGGCACGGAGCCCAGGGACGCCATCTTTTCCACGGCCGTTCCCAGGATGTCCATAACCGAGCTGCGCCAGCCGCAGTGAACCGCCGCCGCAACCTTCGCCGCCGGGTCATGCAGCAGCACAGGCACGCAGTCCGCGGTGAATGCCAGAAGTGGCAGGCCGGGAACATTCGTCACCAGCCCGTCGGCCTCATATGGCGTGGGGTCTCCGGGCGCGGCCCTGTCCGCGTCGGTGCAAATCCGCACCTCGGCCCCGTGAACCTGCTTGGTGAAGGCCGCGGAAAACACGTTTATGGAAAGGGCCCGCCCCAGCAGGCGGTAATTGGCCGTCACGTTCTCCGCCGGGTCTCCCCTGCCGTAGCTCAGGTTCAGCGAGGCAAAATTTCCCCCGCTGACACCGCCCGCGCGGGTCGTGAACCCGTGCCTGACCGTGATGGTGGGCGCGGTCAGGAACACCACGCCATTTTTTTCGTTTTTGATGAAATCGGTCATGGCACCTCCTGTGGCGGACGGCACGAAACGCCTTCCGCAGCATAAACGCAGGATTTTCGGCTCAGGCAAAAGCGCTGACGCAAATTTATATAAAGATACTGCGGGCGTCCAAAATGCAGCACGAGGCGAAAAAGACGCGTTTATCACTCGCCCCTTCCGCAGCAGTCCTTATATTTCATGGGCAGGCCGTTCGGCCTCAGCTTTCCGCAGGGACAGGGGTCGTTGCGGCCGGGCTTTTTCACTTTTTTCATCGGCTGCTTTTTGACGGAAGCGTCTCCCCCGCCGCTGGTGGCCACGTTTTTGGAAACGCTCTTGCGCTCCAGCTTGTCTTCCTTCCTGATCTGCGCCATGAACAGGCGCCTGACAGTCTCCGTGCGTATCCCAGCCACCATGGTCTCAAACCGCTCGAAGCCCTCCTGCTTATAGGCGTCCACAGGCTTTATATTTCCGTATCCCCGCAGTCCGATTCCCCTGCGAAGTTCGGTCATGGCGTCAAGATGCTCCATCCAATATTCGTCCACTACCCGTAGCATGACCACACGCTCCAGTTCCCGGATAAGCGGCACGCCGGTGGGCATCAGGCCCAAAGTTTTTTCCTTGGCGTCGTAAAAGGACATTGCCTTTTCAAGAACCATATCGGCAAGCCCGTCAGCCGTAAGCGCGTGCATCTGATCCTCGCCGACCCGCAGGTCGCCGGGCTGCAGGAAAAGCCTTCCGAAGGGCGACAAAGCCTCGTTTATGGTTTTCCTGTCCGGCTGCTCGGCTCCGCCAAGCCCGTCCGCCACCGTTGTCCTGACATATTCCTCTATCATCCCGCGGACGCTGGCCTGAAGATCCTCGCCGTCCAGCACCTTGCGGCGCTCCTCGTAGATCACGTTTCGCTGGACGTTCATCACGTCGTCGTATTCCAGCACGTTTTTGCGGGTTTGGAAGTTGCGGCTCTCCACCGTCTTCTGTGCCTGCTCGATAGCGCTGGAAAGCATTTTCTGATCCAGGGGCATATCCTCGTCTACGCCCAGGGATTCCATCATGCCCATGACCCGCTCCGAGCCGAAAAGGCGCATGATGTCGTCCGTCATGGCAATAAAGAACCGGCTTTCGCCCGGATCTCCCTGGCGGCCGGCGCGGCCGCGAAGCTGGTTGTCGATCCGCCGGGACTCATGGCGCTCCGTGCCGAGAATAAACAGCCCGCCGGCGGCCCTGACTTTTTCCGCCTCAGCGTTGGTCACTTCCCTGTGGAAAGCCAGCCGCTCGGCAAAGCTCTGCCTTGCCGCCAGAATATTCTCATCCTGCGTTTCGGCAAAGCCCGCCGCCTCCGCAATGGCCTCCTCGTCAAAGCCCGCTTTGCGCAGGTCGGTCTTGGCCAGGTATTCCGGATTGCCCCCCAGCATGATGTCCGTGCCGCGGCCCGCCATGTTCGTGGCGATTGTCACCGCACCCAGCTTGCCCGCCTGGGCCACGATCTCCGCCTCCCGGTCATGCTGCTTGGCGTTCAGCACATTGTGCGCAATGCCGCGCTTTTTCAGCAGGGAGGAAATGAACTCGCTTTTTTCTATAGAGATTGTGCCCACAAGGACAGGCTGGCCCTTTTCGTGGCAGGCGGCGATCTGGGCGATGATTGCCCGGTTTTTGCCGTTATCGTTTTTATACACCACATCGGGGTTATCTATCCGCGCGATGGGTTTATTGGTCGGGATCTCCACAATGTCCAGCTTGTAGATCGCCCCAAATTCCTCTTCCTCCGTCAGGGCGGTGCCCGTCATGCCGGAAAGCTTGCCGTAAAGCCGGAAATAGTTCTGGAAGGTAATGGTGGCCAAGGTCTTGTTCTCTTTCTGGACGTCCACATGCTCCTTGGCCTCAATGGCCTGGTGCAGCCCCTCGGAATACCGGCGGCCCAGCATAAGCCGGCCGGTGAACTCGTCGACGATGAGCACCTCGCCGTCCTTGACGACGTAATCAATGTCCCGCTTCATGACGCCATGGGCCTTCAGGGCCTGGTTAATGTGGTGGGCAAGCGTGGAGTTTTCCAGGTCGGAAAGGTTTTCCAAACCGAAATAACGCTCCGCCTTCTCCGTGCCCCGGGCGGTCAGGGTTGCGGAACGGGCCTTTTCGTCAACCACGTAATCCGCGTCGAGGCTGTCATCCTCCTCGGCCTTTTCATCCACGGAGGCGTAGACAACTTTCTTCAGGCTCCGCACCAGCTCGTCCGCCCGGCGGTAAAGGTCCGTGGATTCATCCCCCTGTCCGGAAATGATGAGGGGGGTACGCGCTTCGTCAATCAGGATGGAGTCCACCTCGTCCACGATGGCGAAAGCATGGCCCCGCTGAACCATCTGATTTTTGTAGATGGCCATGTTATCCCGCAGATAGTCGAAACCCATCTCATTGTTGGTGCCGTATGTGATGTCCGCCGCGTATGCGGCCCGGCGCTCGTCCGGTGAAAGGCCATGGACGATAAGCCCCACCGAAAGCCCCATGAAGCGGTGCACCTTGCCCATCCACTCGCTGTCGCGCCTGGCCAGATAATCGTTGACCGTCACAATATGGACGCCCTCTCCGGTCAGCGCATTGAGATACGCCGGCAGGACGGCCACCAGCGTCTTGCCCTCGCCGGTCTTCATCTCGGCAATGCGCCCCTGATGGAGCACGATGCCGCCGATCAGCTGTACTCGGAAGGGCTTCATGCCCAGCACCCGCCAGGACGCCTCCCGCACGGCGGCGAAAGCCTCAGGAAGAATATCGTCCGTATCCTCCCCCTGGGCAAGGCGGGCCCTGAACTCGTCGGTCTTGGCGCGCAGCTCCGCGTCCGACAGTTTCTGGAACGTCGGATCAAGGGCCTCTATTTTATCGACAACAGGATATATCCTTTTTAGCTCATGATTGCTGTGAGAGCCGAATAGTTTTTGAAAAAATCCCATTTACTTATCTGCCTTTCGATAATCTAACGCGTTATTATAGCATACAATTATGAATAAAAAAAGAGAAAACACATTTACCCGGACAAAATAGCATTTGAATAATCCTGGTGTATGATATAGAATGTCCTTTGCCCATAAACGCGGGCGAAACGGAGGTGCGATGTGGTCCATCGAAAACGCGACGAACTTGCCTGGCGGATTCTCCGGGGCATTCTCGGCGGCTGGATAAGGCGCAAATTCAATTTCGACGCGGAACCGGTAGAAGCTGACGGCCCGTATCTGGTTCTGGCAAACCACGCCACGGACTGGGATGCGCTGCTGGTTGCCATGAGCTTCAAACCTCAGATGTATTACGTCACCAGCGAGCATATTTTCCGCTGGGGCCTGGCCTGGAAAATCATCAACTGGCTTACCCACCCCATCGCCAGGCTAAAAGGAGCCACGGCCGCCGACACGGTTATGACGGTCATGCGAAGGATGAAAAAGGGCTCCAATGTGGCGATTTTCGCAGACGGCAACCGAACCTGGGACGGTAAAACCGGCCACATTCTCCCCTCCACGGGAAAGCTGGCCAAAAGCTGCGGAGGCGGGCTGATTACATACCGGCTGGAGGGCGGCTATTTCACCAACCCCCGCTGGGCCGGCGGTAGCCTGCGCCGGGGCCGGATGCGCGGATATGCCGTCGGCATTTACACCCGCGACCAACTACGGGCCATGACCGCCAATCAGGTCAACGCCATCATCATCCGGGACCTTTATGAGGACGCTTATTCCCGCCAGCGGGAAACGCCCGTGGCTTACACCGGGAAAAATCTGGCTGAGGGTATCGAAACCATGCTTTGCGTCTGCCCTGCCTGCGGCCGGTTGGGAACCATTTCCAGCCGCGGCGACTGCTTTGGCTGTACCTGCGGGCTGTCTGCCCGTTATACGGAATACGGATTTCTGGAGGGCGAGGGCCTGCCCTTTGACAACATCGGCGACTGGGACGTGTGGCAGACGGAGGCGCTCCGGGCGCTGGCCGATTCCGCCGGCGATGACGCCATCATTTCCGACACGGGGATAAGCATGGGCCGGCATCATGGCCACCATGGCCTGACTCCCCTTGGCACCGGCAGGCTGACGCTGTTTCGCGACAGGCTGGTATTCGAGAGCCTGAGCATCCCCCTGACGGCCATCACAGGCATGGATATGCACGGACCCATGGGGCTGAGCTTTTCCACCGGCGCGGAACACTATGAGCTTTCCGCCGCCGAACGCCGCTGCATCAGAAAATACATGACCCTTTGCGACTATCTTCGCACCGCCCCGGCGGCAGGAAAACAGATGGCCGCCGAAGAAAACGCAGCGCCGGCCAAAGCCGCCGCATCCCAATAGGAAGGGCGCTGATCATGGAAGGCTATCTGAAGCAAATCAACATTAAATCCGATATGCCCACGGTGGATACGGCGATTAAACGGGTCACCTATGCCATCAGAAACGGCAAGTCCCTGGGCGCTTCCGCCGTCAAAATTATCCACGGCTACGGCTCAACGGGGGCGGGCGGGCGCATCCGCACCGAAACCCGCCGCTATCTTGCCGATCAGAAACGAAAGGGCCTGATACGGGATTTTATCCCCGGCGAGGCATTCTCAATTTTTAACGAGGCGACCCGCTCCGCTTTTCTCCTCTGCGGCGACCTGCGCCGCGACGACGATCTTGAGCGCGCCAACAATGGGATAACCATTGTAGTCCTTTGAAAAAACCGGGAAACAGCGTTTTTTTATATTGACAAGCGAAACATGAAATGGTACTATATCATGGCGCTTGCGGGCGTAGTTCAATGGTAGAACACCAGCCTTCCAAGCTGGATACGTGGGTTCGATTCCCATCGCCCGCTCCAGCATTGAGCGGAATCCGGCCTTCAGATATGCGCCAGTAGCTCAGCAGGATAGAGCAACTGCCTTCTAAGCAGTAGGCCGGGGGTTCGAGTC
>ENA-UOOR01000330-UOOR01000330.1-fermentation-metagenome-genome-assembly--contig:-NODE-330-length-70104-cov-100.256306_pt1 | contig 70104 bp, 71 predicted proteins | sample MGYA00245780_ERZ724029 | MGnify/ENA primary metagenome ERZ724029 (study PRJEB28704, sample SAMN03018315) | fermentation metagenome | biome: anthropogenic terrestrial biome; feature: soil...
GCATCGCCTCGACGACCTCCGGCCGCGTCGGCGTCGTCGCCGCATGGTCCATGTAGACCGACCGTTTCTGCTCCATTCCCGTCACTTCGCCGCCATCGGCTGGAACCCACGCATCGCCTCCGCCATCTCGCGGAGCCGCCGGTCCACCAGGTAGTTCACCGTTCCCTCCTCGTAGGTCCCGTCCTCCCGGCGTCTGCCCGCCGGGACACCCGTCAGGACCTCGATCCCCTCGTCGATCGTCCGCACCGGGTAAATCCGGAACTTCCCGGCCCTCGCCGCCTCGACGATCTCCTCTTTGAGCATCAGGTTCTGGACGTTGCTTGCCGGGATAAGTGCCCCCTGCTCCCCGTTGAGCCCTTTGGCTTTGCAGACCTCAAAGAACCCCTCCAGTTTCTCGTTCACGCCTCCGATCGCCTGGACCTCCCCCTTCTGGTTCACCGACCCCGTGACGGCGAGGTACTGTTTTAAGGGGAGACCCGAGAGCGCCGAGAGGAGGGCGTAGAGTTCGGTGCTCGACGCGGAGTCACCCTCGATCCCCTCGTAGCTCTGCTCGAAGACGAGCCGGGCCGAGAGGGAGAGGGGCCTGTCCCTCGCGTAGTTGTTATTGAGATAGCCGTTGATGATCAGGACGCCCTTCGTGTGGATCGGCCCGCCGAGCGCTGCTTCCCGTTCGATGTCCACGATCCCTTCACGGCCGACACCGATGCTCGCGGTCACCTTCGACGGCCGGCCGAAGGCGAAATCCCCGAGTCCGATGACCGAGAGGCCGTTCACCTGGCCCACCTTCTCCCCCGCGGTATCGATGAGGAAGATTCCCCGCCGGATGTACTCCTCGATCTTCTCCTGGATCAGGTCCGAACGGTAGACCTTCTCCTCAATCGCCAGGGTGACGTGCCCCTTTCCAATCTGCTCGGCACCGTCGCGCGCGGCGTAGAAGTTCGCCTCCCGGATGAGGTCCGCAACGGCCGCGAACCGGGTCGAGAGTTTCTGCTGGTCTTCGGCGAGGCGCGAGCCGTACTCGATCACCCGGGCAATCGCCTCCCGGTCCAGGTGCCGGAGTTTCTCCTCCCGGACGAGGTTGCACATGAAGTCGGCGTACTTTCCGGCGTTCTCGTCGTTTCGTTCCATCACGGTATCGAAATCGGCCTTGACTTTGAAGAGCTCCTTGAAGTCGGGGTCCATCTGGTAGAGGAGCTGGTAGAGCATCGGGGTCCCGATGAGGGTCACCTTGATGTCGAGTGGGATCGCCTCGGGCTTGATTGTCTTTGCCGTGATGAACCCCATCCGTTCGCCCGGCTCCTCGATGAGGACTTCCCCGGTCTTCAGGGCAGTCTTGAGCCCTTCCCAGGAGAGCGGGGCGCGCAGGAGGTCCTCAACGTCAAGGACGAGGTAACCGCCGTTAGCCCGGTGAAGCGAGCCCGGCCGGATCATCGTGAAGTCGGTCGTAAAGATCCCGAACTGAACCTCCTTCTCGATCTTCCCGATGAGGTTCTGGAAGGTGGGGTTCTGCTCGACGACCACCGGTGCGCCTTCAGCACCGTCGTTGTCTACGACGACGTTCACCTCGTACTTCCGAAACGGGAGTTCCCGGACGAAGGCCTGGAACTGGGGCGGGGCTCCCGGCTGCTCGGGAACTCCGAGGAAGGCCTGGAGGTTCTCGAGGATGTCGTTCTGGACGGCGTCGATGTAGGCGGGGACCTCCGGGACGTCGGCGTAATGCTCCTTGAGTTCGGTGACGAGGTTTCCGACCGCGTAGAGGGCGATGTCGCGGTTTAAATTCGTAACCGCTTCGGCCCCCTGCCGTTCGATCTCCTGCACCTGCCGGAGCGTGCTCCGGAGTTCGGTGTTGAGGGCGTCGCGCCGCCGCTGGACATCCGCCCGCACGTCGTCGGGGAGGTTGATGAACTCCTCATCGGGAACCGGCTTCCCGTTGATGACCGGGATGGTCAGGAGGCCGATAGGGCTCATCTGGATAACGAACCCCGCGGCCTGGGCGTCCTGATTGATCCGGGCGATGAGGTCAGTCCTCTTCCCCTGGAGGGACTGGAGGGTCTCGTCCCTCCGTTTGGTATACTCTTCGCTCTCGAACGCCCGGGGGAGGGCCCGCCGGGCCTCCTCGATGAACCGTTTCATCTCTTCCTTGAACCGGGGCCCCCTTCCCGCCGGGAGGGCGATGGCGTTGGGCTCGTACTGGTTCTGGAAGTTATGGACGTAGACCCAGTCGCGCGCCCGGGGTTTACCTTTCGCGAGCTGGTCGAGGAAACTTCTGACGGCAGTCCTCCGTCCGGTGCCCTGGGCGCCCGCGGTGTAGACGTTGAACCCGGGTTCCCGGATCTCGAGACCGAACTGCAGCGCCCGGAGCGCCCGTTCCTGGCCGATGATCTCCTCCAGCGGCCGCATCTCTCCGGTGCTGGCGCACTCTACCTTTCCCGGCTCGTAAACGCTCCGGTATTCTTCGATATTCAGGGGTTGAACCATCAGTCTCACCAAGTCTTGGTTAGCAGGTATACCGCAGGGTGTCGCCCGCCTTAAAAAAGATTCCCCGGTCCGGTGACGGATGGTACGATGGGTGGTTTTAATTTATTTCGCGCATATGTGTAATTTGTTTCATACGATCCCCGACGGGATCGCGGGAACAGGTGACACGTATGCGGATTGCAGTTGCGCAGGACGGAAATATGGTGTCCGCACACTTCGGACACTGTGAAGGGTATGCGATCTTCGACGTTGACGGGTCGATCATCTACCGGAGGGACGATCTCCCGAACCCCGGCCACGAACCCGGGCGGCTCCCGGCGTTCCTCGCGGAGCACGGGGTCGACCTGATCATCGCCGGCGGGATGGGGCCGCAGGCCATCGCTCTCTTCCGGGAGAACAGCATCGAGGTGCTTCTCGGTATCAGCGGGAACGTCGATTACGTCGCGCAGGACTACATCGCCGGCCGCCTTTCTCCCGGGGAGAGCACCTGCCACCACGAAGACGGCGGCGAGTGCGACGAAGCGCACTGAGAACTATTGGTGGGGAAGGAGTAATATCACCCATAGTATTATGCTCATATGAGTAATAATTCTCGTGAGGCACCAACATGATTGTCTGTATCACAGCCCGCGCTGCGGGCACGGATGCCCCGGTCGAGCAGCGGTTCGGCCGGGCCCCTTACTTCGTCTTCGTCGATACGGAGACGGGGAAGTCGAAATCGGTCGAGAACCCCCTCATCGACGCTACCGGTGGGGTCGGACCCCGGGCGGTTCAGGTGCTGGCGGAACACGATGCGGCCGCCCTCATCACCGGTCAGATCGGCGGGAACGCGGCCAGGGCGCTCGAAGCGGGTGGAATCAAAGCCTATGCCTACCGTGGGAGCGGCAGCGTGGCCGATGCCCTTGCGGACTACACCGCCGGGAACCTGCAGCCGCTCTCCCTCTCCTGAAGCGGGCTTGAGCATGAAGATAGCGATTGCAAGCGGCAAAGGCGGAACCGGGAAGAGCACGGTTGCGGCGAACCTCGCCTGCGTGCTCTCCCGTTCCCGCGAGGTGGCGCTCGTCGACTGCGACGTCGAGGAGCCGAACCTCCGCCTCTTCTTTCCCGCCCCCGCCGAGGACGTGCCGGTGACGACGCCGGTCCCGGAGATCGACCCCGACCGCTGCACACTCTGCGGTGAGTGCGGGAAGTTCTGCCGCTTCGGGGCGCTTGCCGTCCTCAAGGACCGTGTCCTCGTCTTTCCGGAACTCTGTCACTCCTGCGGCGGCTGTGTCCTCGTCTGCCGCGAGGGGGCCGTCCGGGAAGTCCGGCGCGCCGTCGGGAAGGTCGCGTGCTCGTCCCCGCTGCCCCGGCTCGTCCTGATCAGCGGGATCTTAGACGAGGGGGAGGTGCAGGCCCCGGCGGTCGTCCGGTCGGCAAAGGCGCTTGCCGGGGGACACCCGCTCGTTCTCTACGACGCCGCCCCGGGAATCGCCTGCCCGGTGATCACGACCCTCGAAGGGAGCGATGTCTGTGTCCTGGTCACGGAATCAACGCCATTCGGGCTGCACGACCTCCGTCTCGCGGCCGAGGTGGCGGAGGGGGTCGGCATCCCCGCCGGTGTCGTAATCAACCGGAGCGACGGGGAGGATAGGGCGACCATCGCGTTCTGCCGGGAGCGCGGGCTCCCCGTCCTCATGACCATTCCGTTCTCCCGGGAGATCGCCGCCGTCCAGAACAGGGGCGGGCTCATCTGCCGCGACCTTCCCAGGTGGGAGGAGCGGTTCGCCGGTCTCTTCGCCGGGATCGCGAGGATTGCGGAGATGGACTCATGATCCGGCTCGCGGTCGCGAGCGGCAAGGGGGGGACGGGGAAGACGATGGTGACGGCGGCGCTCGCGGACCTGAGTGGAGTGCCGCAGGTCCTCGCCGACTGCGACGTGGACGCCGCGAACCTGGAATTTCTGTTCTCGCCCCGGCGGCTCACCACGACGGAGTTCCGGGGGCTCGCGACAGCCCGGATCGACCTCGAACGGTGCCATGACTGCGGGATTTGCGCGGACCGCTGCCGGTTCGAGGCGTTCGTCCGCCGGGACGATGCCTGGACGGTGGACGCCCTGCACTGCGAAGGCTGCGGTCTCTGCACCTACGTCTGCCCCATGGGGGCAGTCCGGATGGAGCCGCGCATCTCCGGCGAGATCTACACCTCGACGACGGATCGGGGGGTCCTCGTTCACGCCCGGCTCTTCCCGGGCTCCGGAAACTCAGGCCTGCTCGTCACCGAGGTGAAGAAGCGGGCCCTGAAACTTGCCAGCGGCGCGGACCTGCTCATCGCCGACGGCCCGCCGGGGATCGGGTGCCCGCTGATCGCGACGGTCGGGGACATGGATGCGGTCCTCATCGTTACGGAGCCGGGAATCTCGGCGCTCCACGACCTCCGGCGGCTGGTGACGGTCTGTCGTCGGTTCAACGTCCAGATCTTCGTCGTCATCAACCGTTTCGACCTTGCGGACGAGTTCTGCACGAGGATCGAGGACTACTGTGCGGAGGAGGGCATCCCGACGACAGGAAAGATCCCGTTCGACCCGGAAGTTGTCGCGGCGGTGCGGAGCGGCCGGCCGGCGACCCGGATCGATTCACCGGCGGCAAAGGCTCTCCGGGCCCTCCGCGACAATCTCTTCATCGAACTCGGGCTTTCATGAGCCAGCTCCTTTTTTCTGGGACCCGCTCCGCTCTGTGGACCCATCATTCCGAAAAAAGAGATTATAGTTGGTTTAGAACCGGGGTTTTCTGTGCTTCGGCAGGCAGTCCTGGCAATACACGGGCCTGCCTTCGGTCGGCTTGAAGGGGACTTCGCACTCCTTCCCACAGTCTGAACAAATAGTCTTCGTCATTTCACGGGGGCCGCCGAAGTTCCTCGGACCACCGAAATTTCTGTTACCTCTGTTATAATCCATCGGATTGCTCATGCAGATAGAACACTGCACGTAAGAATACGGGTGGATGGTATATAAGGTACTTCACTGGCCGGGATTGGTATTCAAAATCTGCCCGCCGATCTGTCCATGGACGGCACAACTCCCTGTCCACAGAGAGGAGCGGAGACGCACTGTTGCTGAAGTCTCCGGGGTGTTCCGGGGCTGCCTCTCGTCTCCGACCCCGAGAACCCGGGTTCGGTCTCCCGCCGGGGAAGAAGGACGCCGACCGCGCCACGGGCTTCCTGTGCTTCTCCTCCTCGTCGCGTTATACATGCCCCCGGCTCGCCGCGGGGCGGATATAAAAGGGCATATACCCATCCTTCCCATAGCAGGGTGTGGACATCCTCCTGCAGGCGTTCTCCGTCCTCCTCTGGTCCGGTCTCCTCAAAGGTCTCCAGCTCGCCCTCTGGCCCCGCCTCCGCCCGGCCCTCGGGGATTACGCCTACCCTGCGGCATACCCGGCCTCCCTCCTCCTCTTCGCCCTCGCGACCTGGTACTGCGGCATTCTCCGCGTCCCGGTCGCCCTTGCCCTCCTCGTCTTTCTGGGCCTCGGGGTCTACGGCATCCGGCGGGGCGATTACCGGATTCGTGAGATCCGAAATCTTTTAACCTGGGACGCGGTCTTCCTGACCGGCTTCTTATTCGCGCTTGCCGTCCGGTTCACGAACCCGCCCATCGGCTACTTCAGCGAGCAGTACATGAACCACGCCTTCCTTGCGAGCGTGATCCGGGAGCCCGTGGTGCCGCCGCTCGACCCCTGGTTTGCGGGGGGCCGTCTCACCGTCTACTACTACCTCGGCCACTGGCTGATGGGGTGTCTTGCGGTCGTCACCGGCATTCCGTCGGAGGTGGCCTTCAACCTGGTTCCGGGAACCGTCTACGGGACGGCGTTCGTGACACTCTATGCCCTCGGTCGCCTCCTCCTCCGGCGGTGGAAGTGGCTCCCCCTCGCGGTCCTCCTCCTTGTCCCGCCGTCGGTCCCCTGGTTCCTCGCGGCGGGAGGGGATATCTACGGCGCATTCCAGGATACCAACTGGATTGTCCCGGGCGCCCGGTTCGAGTTCCCGGTCTTCTCCCTCTTTCTCGGAAACGTCCACGCCTTCGAAATGGCCGTCTTCAACCAGGTCTTCCTCCTCTTCCTCCTCGGGTTTACGTGGTGCCGGTGGAGCGGGCTCGACGCCCGGGGTCGTGGCGTCCTCCTCCTCCTCCTCGGACTGAGCGTCGGCTCGATGCCGCCCTTAAACTCCTGGGACGCCCTCGTCTACGGGCCGGCCGTCGCCGTCTTCCTCCTCCTGCTCTGGGCCCGGGAGCGGGACACTTCCACGTTCGCGGCCGCCGTGGCCGTCCCGGCGATAGCCTTCGCGATCTACCTCCCCTACTACCTGCGCCTTGAACCTGCGGGGGTCGGCGGGATCGGCGCGGGGTTCCCTCCCACCGACCCGCTCGTCTTCCTCGCGATCTGGGGCGGGTTCCTCGCAATCGTCTATGCCGCCGTCGCCCGGGATATCCGACGGTTCCCGCTCCTCGCCGCTGTCGCCATACCGTTCCTTCTCACCGGTTACGTCGCCCTCGGGATCGTCTTGGTGCCGCTCGCCTATCTCCTCCTCCGGAAAGAGCGCTCGTTCGGAGACCTCCTCTGCATCGCCGGTCTTTCGGTGCTTGCATTCTGTGAGGTCTTCTTCTTCCGGGAGATGCTCGGCGGGGACTACAGCCGGTTCAACACCATCTTCAAGTTCTACTTCGACGCCTGGGTCCTGCTCGGCACCGGCTCTCTTCTCATCGCCGGCCGGTGGCTTTCCGCCCGGTTGCCGGTATCGGCCCCCCGATGGCTTGCGATCGGGGCGGCGGCCGCCCTCATCGCCGCCCCGGTCGTTCTCAACGTCGACATCGGCCGCGGTCTCCTCGGGATCGAGTATCCCCCCGAGAGTTACCACACCCTGGACGGGCTCGCATACCTCGACGCCGCGCGCCCGGGGGAGGCCGCGGCGATCGACTATCTCCGGACACTTGGCGGCGATCACCGGCTTGTGGAGGCGGAGAACGGGGACTATAACTACTACTCGCGGGTTTCGTCCTTCACCGGCATCCCGGCGGTCCTCGGCCAGATCAGCCACGAATTGACCTGGCGGGGGAACGGTGCGTGGTACACCGAGCGCCCGGCGGACATCCGGGCGATCTATGAGAATCCTCGGGAGGCCCTCGCGCTCATGGAGAAGTACAACGCGACGCTCCTTTACGTCGGCGAGCCCGAGCGCGAGCGGTATGACGTCCGGCTGCCGGACCGGGGGCTCGTCGTGATCTACGACCGGGACGGCGTCCGGATCTATGAGCGGGCAGGGTTACATTTATAATCACCGTGCAACAGGGTGGGTGCATGACGCGAGCAGCCGTAGTCATAACATCCGTCCTTGTGATCCTCGCCCTGGCGGTCTCCGCCGGGGCTCAGGTCTACCCGGGTGCTGGAACCGATGTCGCCGAGACCGCCGCTCCCGCCGTGCCGCAGAACCTGACGGCTCCGGGAGCGGTGAACACAACCGCCCCCGCAGAGAACCTGACGAACGCGGGGTCGTCGTATGCGGCGGAGTACCGGAACAACGCTTCTTTTACCCGGTTCGCCGGGGAGAACGAGACGATTAACGTGAGCCTTGAGCCCGTAGCCGATGGGTTTGTCTCGCCGGTGATGCTCACGACCGCCGGCGACGGAACAGGCAGGCTCTTTGTCGTCGACCAGGTGGGGACGGTCTCGATCATCGATGAGAACGGCACCCGCAAAGAGGAGCCGTTCCTGGACGTCCGGGACCGCCTGGTCGACCTTAACCCGTCGTTCGATGAGCGCGGCCTCCTCTCGATAGCCTTCCACCCCGACTTCCGGGAGAACGGGCGGGTTTTTGCGTTCTACAGCGCACCCCTGCGTGAGGGGGCCCCTGAAGACTGGAATTGCACGAACCGCCTTGTGGAGTTTGAGGTTGACCCCGAGAACCCCGACCGGGTCAACATGACCTCAGAAAAAGTCCTGATGGAGATCGACAAACCGCAGTTCAATCACAACGGCGGGAGCATTGCTTTCAGCCCCCGTGACGGCTACCTCTACCTGCCGCTCGGGGACGGCGGCGAAGCCAACGACAACGGGACCGGCCACACCCCCGGCGTCGGGAACGCCCAGGACCTCACGAAGGTCTACGGCAAGGTGCTCCGGATCGACGTGGACAACGTCACCGCCGGGAACGTAACGGGGCCGCTGGAAAACGCCACCTGGACGACGCAGGCCGGGACGCTCTACGGGGTCCCGGAGGATAACCCGTTCGTTGAGAACAGCAGCATCCCGCCCGAGATCTACGCCTACGGTCTTCGGAACCCCGCCTACCTCTCGTTTGACGCCGACGGTAATCCTTACGTGGCCGACGCTGGCCAGGACCTCTTTGAGGAGGTGGACATCGTCGCGGGGGGCGGCAACTACGGCTGGCGTCTCATGGAGGGGACCCACTGCTTCGACCCGGAGAACCCCCGCACACCCCCGGCGACCTGCCCGGAGAACGGCTCCTCCGGCGACCCCCTGATCGGCCCCATCATCGAGGGCGGACATGACCTGGGCATCGTCTTCGTCGGCGGCGGCATCTACAACGGCACGGCTCTTCCGGATCTTGCAGGGCGCTACATCCTCGGCTACTGGAGCAGCAATTTTGCAACCGGGAGCGCGACCCTGCTTGCCGCGACGCCCCCGGAGGACTGGAACGCATCGGCCTTCCCCGACTCCGCCGGGAACCTGACGCCCGACAGCCTTGCGATGTGGCGCCTGACGAGGCTCAACGTGACCGGAACGCCTGCGGGGACCGTGGATGCCTTCCTCCTCGGGTTTGGCGTCGATGAAGATTCGGAGGTCTACGCGCTCACGACTGAAGACGGCGGCCCGGATGCGTCCAGCACTACCGGGAGAGTCTGGAGGCTTGTCCCGGCGAACGAAACGGCCCCGACGGCAACCGTGACACCGACCGCAACGGCCCCCGCCGCCGGGGGCCAGGGCGCGACCGTCGAGATCGCGGCCGACAACATGGCCTTCGATACGAGCACGGTCACCGTCCCGGCGGGTGCGGCGGTGACGATGAACTTCGAGAACCGGGATGAGGGCGTCCCGCACAACGTCGCGGTCTACACCGACTCCTCGGCAACGACGCCGATCTATGTCGGCGAGATCGTCACCGGCCCGGCCGAGACCGCCTACACCTTCACGGCGCCGTCGGAGCCCGGGACCTACTACTTCCGGTGCGACGTGCACCCCTCGATGAACGGGGAGTTCGTCGTGACGTAGGTCAACCCCCGCCTTTTTTTGAGATCGGTCAGCGCTTGTGTGGAGGAGGAGAAACACGCCGTTCACTCCGGACACTCAGGTGTGGCCGGGGGTAACCTTTATGCCGCCCGGTTACCCGGTGAGACTCATGGCACGAGTAACCGTAACCATCATGGCTTCAGTCGCGGGGGTGGGGGCGTGACCCCGGAGGTGACCCCCGCTCAGCCCCGCGTCGCCGGGGGCCGGGATGTGACCGTTGAGATCGCGGCTGAGAACATGGCTTTCAATGCAGGCACGATCACCGTCCCGGCGGGTGCAAGAGTGGCGATAATCTTCGAGAACCGGGATGAGGGCGTCCCGCACAACGTTTCGGTCTATACCGATTCCTCGGCGACGACCCCGATTTATGTCGGCGAGATCGTCACCGGCCCGGCGCGGGCCGCCTACGCCTTCACGGCACCCGGAACTTCGGGAACCTACTTCTTCCGATGCGACGTGCACCCCTCAATGAACGGCGATTTTATTGTGGAATAGAGGGGGCCGCCCCCTTCACCCCACAAGTTAAATATATAGCCGGACCACTCTCCACCAATGACGTCCATGCAGAAATACCGCTGCTCGGTGTGCGGCCATATCTACGACCCGAAGACCGGGGATGCCGGTGCTCCGCCGGGAACCGCGTTTGAAGACCTTCCCGACGACTGGGTCTGTCCGGTCTGCCTCGCGAAGAAGAGTCAATTTTCCCCGTTTGCGTCTCCCCTCGACAGGCTCGGGCTCTGACCGATCCCGCCAACTTTTCTATCCGTGCAGACACGGGTTCGCATATCGACCGGTGTTGCGGGTTTCCTGAGGGTTTTTTCCGAAAACCGAAACTGTTTTGGGCGAGTATCATCTCTCCCGAGTACCTTACCGGATAGGCAGGAAATGGAGACCACATTAATGAAAAATACTGAAAACAGTGGTCCGGAGGAACGTCCCCTCTGGAGAACGAACGAAGATCGGATCTTACGGGAGGTTTTCGGGTGAACAGCGGTGTTTCTATCCGCGGCGTTCGGGACCCCGATGCGGTCAGGGAGTTTGTCCGGCTGCTCTCCAGTGCTCACGGGCGTTCCGGTGCGGCGGGGTGCCCGCCGCCAGGAGTAACCGAACCCGGAACATCTCTGATTTTTCAAAAAAAACCCGATCTTTCTTCGACTTGCGATGAAATCCGAAAGCAATTCGGGGAGGTTACATCACTCCCGAACGATACACATAGTATGTGACGAAGGTCGAAAGGAGCAAAATATGGATACAGATAAGTTGGCCCGGTGCGGTGTCGGAGAACCCCGGCAGCCGTTCAGCGTGGTCGCACGGATCGATTGGGATGACGGGTTCCCGGAATTCCCGGATCGGAAGGCCTTCGTGATCGTCCCCCGGGGCGAAGTCCCCGATGCGGGGGGTCCCGCCGTGCCGGGCGGGAACGGTTCCCGTGGGGGTGATTCGATGTAGTCTTTCGTCGGAGTCACTAGCATTCTCCTGGAAAGGCCATGTCCGGGAGGGATGGAAACACCCATGGTAAGGGGCCTCACTCCGAATAACTTGCCACAGAATTACCGGAAACGTACCAGATCTATGTGCTGATATAGGCGATTACGCCGCCTTTTCTTTTCTCTTTTGATCTCCGCCGGGGTCTCGCCGGATCGATTATCGACAGATCCGGGGTCGAGCGGCCGCATTCTTTTGGTTTTTATATCTCTATCCGAGACTATTTCGGATATGTCGCTTTTTCCGAAAAATGTTTGGCATTAGTTGATTATGACCGAGTTAGATACCCTGCTTTACGAAAAATGCCGGTCGGATTGATACGGGTTCGTCACGTCCGCATTGCCCCTTCCCGGGGAAGGTACGATGTCCGTCGGAAGCCCGTTTTGCGCGGTTTTTCCGGGGGAGCGCATCGTCACCGGAGAGAGCGGGGCGGTGACGCTGTCGGGCTGTCGGAACCCGGGCCGGTAGAGAACGGCCGAACAACAATATCTTTTGACTGCCATGAACAACGGATATATCGTGAAGAACCTCAGCAGGAAGGCCGAAGACTACCTTGAGGCCATCCTCAACGTCACGCTGGAGAAAGGATATGCCCGCACGAAGGACGTGGCGCGCGAACTGGACCTCAGCCCTTCAAGCGTCGTCGAGATGTTCCGAAAACTCGATAAGATGGGCCTTGTCGAGTACCGGCGCTACGAGGGGGTGGTCCTCGCGCCTGCGGGGCGCGAGGTTGCCGAGGTCATCAAGTCCCGCCACGACACCCTGCGGGAGTTCCTGCGGATGATCAACGTCCCGGAGAAGATTGCCGACTGCGATGCCTGTTCGATGGAGCACGAACTCCACCCGGCGACGATCCGGCAGATCCGGCTGCTGGTGAAGGAGCTTCAGTCGGATACCCGGATAGCCGAGTGTATCCGGCGGAGCACTCCCACCCGGGAGGTCTAGGCGGCATGGGGCCCTTCGTGGCCGCGATAACGGTCTACCTCCTCGTCAACGTCGTTTCGTTCCTTGTCTACTACCGTGATAAACGGTCGGCGGAGCGGACGGCGTGGAGGACCCCCGAGAAGCGGCTCCTCCTCCTCGCGTTTTTCGGGCCGTTCGGGGCCGCCGCCGCGATGCGTGCCTTCCGGCACAAGATGCAGAAGGCGAAGTTCCGGCTCGTCCCTCTCTTCCTCTGCCTGCATATCGTGCTCGCCGCCGCGTTCGTTCTGGGCCTCGTGTAACTTCTCCCGGCAGGCGGGGCCCCGCGAGAGCCGTATCGGCCGTCCGTAGTGCGATCTGGAGAGGACGGTACCGGGGAAACCTATACATACCGGACCCCCTGCAGACTCCCCCATGGACACCCGCGCCTTCCGCGAATTCATCCGGCTTGGCAGATTTCCCTTCCTCCTCTCGGGCTTCATCCCGTTCGCCGGCGGGGCGCTCCTCGCCTTCCTCCTCGGGGCGCAGTTCACCCCGGCGCAGTTCTTCCTCGGCTACGCGGTCATGGCGGCGGCGCACCTCTCGGTCCACTACAGCAACGACTATTTCGATGCCGACGCGGACCGGTTCGTCGAGACGACGGCGATCTCCGGGGGGAGCGGCGTCCTCGCCGCGAACCCGGGGCTCAAGCCGGCGGCGCTCTCTGCAGCCGTCGCCCTGATGGCGGTTTCGGTCCTGATCGGGTATGCCTTCATGGCCGTCTACGACTACCCCCCTATCTTCCTCGCCTTCAGCATCGCCGGCAACCTCCTCGGCTGGTCCTACACCGCCCCCCCGCTCGCGCTCGCTTACCGGGGCCTCGGGGAGGTCACGAACATGATCACCTTCGGTCTCCTGATGCCGGGCGCGGGCTACTTCGTTGCGAGGGGGACGCTCGACCCTGCCTTCTTTGCTTTCTCCCTTCCACTCTTCCTCTACGGGCTCGTCTTCATCGTGAGTGTCGAGATCCCGGATATGGAGGGGGATATCGCCGGGGGAAAGCCGACCCTCGTCGTGCGGAAGGGTCGCATCTACGGTTTCTCGCTCATCGCCCTCGCGGCGACCCTTGCGACCGGGACGCTCGTCTCTCTTGCCCTCGCCGGCGCCTTCTCCCCCGTGGACTTCCGGCCGGTGGCGTTCGCATCCCTGATCCCGCTCTCAATCGCCCTGTGGGGGTTCCTGCACCGGTGCGCCGACCGGGCGCCCGCCCTCCGGTACGCTACCGCGAACATCATGGGCTACTTCATCTTCCAGGGCTTCGTCGTCCTCTACTTCGTCCTCGCGTCCGGTTGGGTCTGACCGGGCCGCAACCTCCATCGTCCCGTCCTGTAGAACCCGGAAGAACGCCTGCGCGGAGCCGCGCGTTCTCGACGGTCGCCGGGATCGGGACGGCGGTCTTTCCCCCGTGCGCGAGGATGATACAGTGCCCGTCGTCGAGGTAACGGACGCTGAACGCGATCCGGTTTCGGGCGGCGCCGACGAGGAGGGCGACGATGAGATGCCGCAACCTCCGCTCTCCCTCCTACGGGCCGCCTGCATAGGAGAGCACCGGCTCTACGGGGACGTAGCGCCTGACGACGATGTTGTCGGCGTAGAAGTGGTGCGGGTCGCCCGAGTACCACGCGGAGGACCCGATCAGTGCGAAGTCGTCAAAGACCACGTCTTTCGGGACCGGTCTGCCGTCGGAAAACCGCAGGGGCGCGCTCCCCAGGTATTTGTCGTCCATCCACGCGTACCGGGTGGCGTTCGGCGTATCCAGGACGACTTTGATGTGGTACCAGGTATCCGCCCTCGCCGGGAGGTCGGCGGAGAAGTTCCGGTGGACGCCGTCGTAGTACTGCACGGAACCGTTCCGGAGGTGGAGGGCATACACCGGGCCGCCGGTCTCGTTCCAGGCCTGGAGGTAGCCCGAACCGCACCATCGCCCGAACTCGCTCACCCGGAAGTCCCCCTCGATGATCACCTGGCCGGCGGAGATGTTTGCCAGGCATATCCGGTTGTTCGCGAGGCGCCGGAGATCGGGCTCGGAGACATTGATATCCCCGGCGTATGCGCCGTCGCGGACGACCTCCGTCTGAACTTCCGCGTTCGAACCGCAGAACGACCACCGTGAGAGGTCGCGGCGCTCGTAGTCCTCAAAGAAGAGGAAGACGGCGTCCGGGTCGCCTGCGTCCCGGGCCTCCGGGTTCCCGTAGAGCATCGTGATCGCCGTTGCGTTCTCCGGGAGGGAAAGCCAGACGCGGGCGTGGGAGCCCTCGACGGCGTTCTCTATCCAGTAGGAGACGGGGGTCCCGTTTGCGTCCACGAACCGGATGTCGGCGAAGTCCGGGCGCATCCCCGGGAGGTGGGCGACGTTCGCGGCGACCTCAAGACCGTCGGTCCCGGAGGGGTTGGCGACGGCGATCTCCTGCCGCCGGGCGAAAGTCTCGACGGTCGCCGTGGTGCTGACGACGGACGACCGGGTGGTGATCGAGAGCGTCGCGTTGTAGGAGCCCGGGGCCGGGTAGGTGTGCACGACCGCTCTCCCTTCGGGACCGGCGGCGGTCTCTTCCGTCCCGTCGCCGAAGGACCAGGTCCGCGAGACCGCGTCGGCGATGCCCGATGCGTCGGAGAAGAGGACGGCGGCGGGGACCCCGGCATACGTTACGTTTGTAGTCAGCGCCGCGACGGCACCCGCGGGGGGGATGAGAAGCAGTGTGAGGACGCTTCCGATGAGAACAAACCGGCCGATCTTCATGGTCATCCGTCCCTCTGTAGATTACCCTCTATATGCATGTAGCGGCTCGCCGCACCCCAATGCTGATGCTTTGCGGGGGACTACCGTTATAACCGGGAAGTGCCAGTGCCGTGAACGACGTTGTGATCATCGGTGGAGGGCCTGCAGGGCTCTTTTGCGCCCTGCAGGCGGCCGGAGAAGAACGGCGCGTGATCGTTCTTGAGAAGAAGCCCTTGCCGGGGCGTAAACTCCTGGTCTCGGGGTCCGGGCAGTGCAACATCACCCACGACGGGGAGATCTCCGGCTTCTTCGCCCGTTACGGCGAACATGGGGCATTTCTCCGGCCCGCGCTCATGAACTTCACGAACCGCGACCTTATCGCCTTCTTTGCCGCCCGGGGACTGGGCATGACAGCCGAACCCGGGGGGAAGGTCTTTCCGGCGACACGGCGGTCCGCAGATGTCCTTGCGGTCCTCCTTTCGGAGTGCGCCGCCCGCGGTGTGGAGGTCCGGTGCGGCGAGGCCGTCCGGGGCGTCGAGAGGGACGGCGGAGTTTTCCTCATCCGGACGGAGAAATCAACCCTCCGGGCCGGCGTCCTCGTCCTCGCCACCGGCGGCGCCTCCTATCCCGCCACCGGTTCGACCGGGGACGGTTACGCCTTCGCCCGGGCCCTCGGGCAGCCGGTCACGGAGGTTGCCCCGGCGCTCACCCCGATCTTTGTCGAGGACTACCCGTTCGCCGACCTTGCCGGGATAGCCTTTCAGAACCTCGCTTTGAGCGTCTACCGTGACCGAAAACGGGTCTCCCGGAATACCGGGGATCTCCTGCTGACGCACACCGGCCTCTCGGGCCCGGGCATACTCGATCTCTCTCGCGCCGTCCGCCCGGGCGACGTGCTCCGGGTCGCGTTCCTCCCCGGGGCGAACAGAGAAGCGGTGCGTAAACGGGTCGTCGACGCCGTTGCGGCGGGGGGTTCCCGGCAGGTGAAGACCGTCCTCTGTGCCCTCCCCCTCCCGGAGCGGTTCGTCCGGCGGCTCCTCGACCTCGCCGGGGTCTCCGGCGAAACGACCTGTGCCCGGCTCCCGAAGACGGCCCGGAACGCCCTCGTCGCATACCTCGCGGAGTTCCCGTTCACCGTGGCCCGGCTCGGGGGGTGGAATGAGGCGATGGCGACACGGGGCGGCGTCGCCCTCGACGGGATCAATCAAAAGACGATGGCGTCGAAGACCGTTCCGAACCTCTACTGCATCGGCGAGGTGCTCGATATCGACGGCGACACCGGGGGTTACAACCTGCAGGCCGCGTTCTCGACCGCGGCCCTCGCCGCACGGCACATCGCCCGGCCATCCATATAGAATGTTTCAATACCGGCGCCGTCAAACGGGCAGTATGAGTTTATTCATGGGGCTCCTCGCTCTGGTCCTGGTGATCGCCCTCATGTTTGTTCTTTACCGGGTGATCAAGAGCGCAACAGGCTTCATCATCAATGCCGTCGTCGGCGTGATCCTGCTCTGGCTCATCAACTTCCTCAGCCTGATGAGCCTTGCCGGCCGGCCCGACATCCCGATCAACCTGATCACCGTCCTCATCTGCGCAATCGGCGGGGTCTTCGGCGTGCTGGTCACGGTGGTGCTTCACCTCCTCGGGATACCGCTGACCCTCTAGGAGCATTACCCGGGATACGGAACCATCATATCCCCGGCGCTCTCACCTCTGGGCATGCAGGAATACGGTCCCGGAATCGTCGGCGAGGTCCTGTTCGCCCGCCAGGACGGCGGCTACTATGTGCAGCTCTACGACCGGGACGGGTCTCCCGTCGGAAAGACCGGGCTCTGGAAGACCGAGGCTAAAGCAAAAGAAGCGGCCCGGCGACTCGCGAAGAAGATGACCGGGGAGTAGCGCTCCTCACCGGGGGTGCGCCTCCGCGTAGCGGACGAGGCCGGCGATGCACCGGTTGTGGGGCGTCGGGATGCCGTGGCGCTTCCCGAGGCGCGCGACATACCCGTTGAGGAGGTCGATCTCCGTCCGGCGGCCGCGGCGGAGGTCGTAGTACATGGAGGGGTAGACCGCAGCGAAGTCGGGCACCTGCACCGAAAAGAGGTGGGCGAGGTAATCGTCGGCGGTCGCCCACGGGAGCCGCACTCCCTCGGCGTCGGCAACGGCGTAGGTCTCGCGGATGAGCCCGACGACGATCTCCCGGATGTTTTCGTCGGCGGCGACCCCGACCGGGGCCAGGAGGAGGGCGCAGAGCGGGTTTACGGCGATGTTGAGGAGGGCCTTCGTCCACTTCCCGGAACGGATGTCGTCGTCCGCCTCGACCGGGATGCCGGCGGACCGGACTATCTCGATCAAGCGGCCGGGGGCGCCGCCGTCGCCGGACCAGGCCCCGAGGTGCATCGGGGCGCTCTCGCTCTGGACCCGGACCCGCCCCGGGCCTGCAACCGAGAAGTTTGTCGTCACGGTCCCGCCGATGACGGTGTCGGTGTACTCCGCGATGATCTCCTCGTTCCCGATGCCGTTCTGGAGACTTGCCATCGGCCGGCCCCGGATCACCCCGGCGTACTCCTCGCAGATAGCCCGGGTATCGGTGCCCTTTGCGGTGATGACGACGGCATCGACCGCTGGCGGGACTTCGTCCGGTCCCGTTACCGGGGTGATCCCGTCGACGGTGCCGTCCCCCCAGACGCCCTCCATGATGAGGCCCCGCTCCCGGATGGCGGCAGCGTGCGCCGGCCGGCAGGCCGCATAGACCCTTGCCACTGTGGTCAGCTTCCCGGCAAGCGAGAGGCCGACCGCCCCTGCACCGAGGATCAGGATGACCGGGTGCTGTAACGATTTCATCTGTGGTACCTCTTGTTGAACGCGAAAGAGGATAAGGGTGCAGCACCGCGGTCGGTAGCGAACGCTTTTCGTCCCGGATGCAGAGATCTCATGCCTGATGAAGCATGTCACGAAGGCCGACGGCGGCCTGCAGCCGTTTGACCGGCGGAAGGTCCAGCGGACGCTTCGGAACCTGGGTCTCAGTACGGAGAATGCCGACCGGATCTCAGGCGAGATCGAGGAGTCGGTGCCGGACGGCATCGCGACCGCCGCGGTCCTCCGGATGATCCACGCCCGGGCCCGGACCGTCCGCCCCGCCGTCCGGCACCGGACCAACCTCCGGAGAGCGCTCGCGCTCCTCCGGCCGAAGCCGGACTTTGAGGAGTTCGTGCGTGTCCTCCTCCGGGAGCACGGCTACCAGGTGGAGACCGGGTGTATCCTTGCCGGGCGGTGCGGGGAGCACGAGGTGGACGCCATCGCTCACAAAGACGGCGATACCATTTTTGTCGAGGTGAAGCACCATGCAAGCCCCCATCGGATGACCGGTCTCGACGAAGGGCGGATCGCCCGGGCGATCGTCGAGGACCTCCAGGAGGGGTTCCGGTCCGGGAGGTGCGCCGTCTCGATTGACGGCGCCCTGATCGTCTGCAACACCAAACTCTCGGAGCACGCAAAGCGGTATGCGACCTGCCGGGGGATCGGGCATATCGGATGGGATTACCCGGAGGAGAAGAACCTCCGGGCGATGATCGAGGAGACGCAGTCCTACCCGGTCACCATCGTCAGCGGCGTGGGCCCGTCGATCTACTCCCGTCTGGCCGCCGCGGGTGTCCTCACGGCAAAACAGGTCGCCTACGGGGACGCTACGACCATCTCCCGGGACGCGGGGATCCCCCTCCGGGAGGTACTTTTGATCGCCGGGCGGGCGCGGGCGATCCTCGAGCCGTAGCACAATTTAAACCGTCGCGGGGAGCGCGGTATCGTCGAGGACCCGGAGTTGCTCTTCGGTCGGGTTAATCAGGACGATCTCGGGCTGGCAGTTGAACCGGAGGTCCACGCCGGCAACGTTCGAGCTGCCGATCCCGCGGGAGATGTAGGTCGGCGTCTTTCCGTCCTCATCGAACATGCCGGCAAGTTCGATGACGCCGTAGTCGTTCAATTGTGCAACAACCGGGAAGAGGAACTGGCCACCGTGGGTGTGGCCGGCGAGGATGAGGTCGGCATCCCAGTCCGCCCGGCAGGAAGGTTCGTGGATGAGGTAGACGGTGAATGCGTCCGTCGCCGGTACATCGGGCGGGTCCGCCGCCCCGGCCCAGCCGTCGTCGACTCCGACGATGACGATCTCCGTATCGCCGGCGACGACCCGGGCGTAGTCGTTCCGGAGGACATGAACGCCGTTCTCCTCCAGCGTCGCGGCGAGTTCGTCGGCAAACGCGGTATCGGCCGCGCCGTCGTTCAGGGCGGAGGCGTCGTATCCGGCGGCGGTGACGTTGACCGAGGTCTGGACGGCGAGTGTCCGCGCAAGCCCCGTCGGACCGTCGGTCCCCACGCGGTAGTCGTGGTTCCCGAGAACGGCATAGGTCGGTGCGTCGAGAGACCGCCACACCTCCTGATAGGCAAAGTCCGATTCGTCGCCGGTAACGAAGTCGCCGCCGATCAGGACGAGCGAGGGGTTTAAACGATTGATCTCGGCGACGGCCTCCCGGATGTGGTCGATGTTCGATGCCTGCACATGGGGATCGGTGATGTAGACGATGCCTTCGGGCGCCCCGTCTATCTCGAGGACGGTCACGTCGACGGTCTGTGCTTCCCAGGCCATGTAACCGGTCATGGGAGGAAGCAGGATGAGCATGAATAACGCCAGATATCGTATCTTCGGGACCTTAAGATTCACTACATTTTATTTGATCCAATGAATATTAATATCGACCGGTAGGGTGGTCCCGGCCGGATCAGCGACCGCGGGCCTGCTGGACGTGTTCGTCTGTGACCTCTGTCTGTTCCGCTCCGGAGGCCGGGTCGGCGAAGAACCGGATAAATCGTTGTCTCTCTTCTTTTCCAAGAGCGATAGCCGTAAAGCAGGCCACAATCACCGCCCCGGCAAGGTCCACGATGAGGTCCAGCATGGTATCGGTGTTTCCGTGCTGGAGATTCATGTCGAAGACCTGATCGACCGCGAACTCGTAGATCTCCCAGACCGCTCCCGCTGCCAGTGTAAAGACCAGGATGAAGACGACGATCGCCGGCGTCGTCAGCCGGACGTCTCCGCGGTGCTCGGCGAGGGCCGTGAGGAAGAGGGCGAGAAGCGCGACGGTGATCGAGGAGACGAGGTGCGTCACCTTGTCGTAGTAGGGCGCCAGACTGACGTAGTAGCCCGCGATGTGTCCCATGACGTGGAGATACAGGGAGACGGCGATGAAGAGATTGACTTCCCAGGGCAGGCAGAGGCGCAGGTTTCTCGTCATGAGGGACGGTGCCATCGTCAGGAGGAAGGCGACGCCCGCCGAGAGTCCGAGGAAGTATTCGCCTGCCGTGATGCTGGAGAGTGCGCCGAGGAGAATGAGCCCCTGGATGAAGTAGGTGAGGTAGATCCCGCGCGATGGGCTCGGGCATGCCATGGGTATGCTGGAAGGCCGCCCCGGCAATATACATAACTATCTCCGGGGGCGGTCTTTGCAAAACCGGGCGTTCGTCCCCGGAGCACCACGGCCGACCGGGAGACCGCCGTCCGTGGCAATCGTCCCCACGCTCCCGGGAGAATAGTTGATAAGGCAGAAGTAATATAAACTGGACATACAGGAAGCAGATGCTCCGGAACATGGGGTTGATGATCTGACAGACGCTACTAAGCGCAAACCTGAATCCAACGGAGTTGGGGCAGGGGAGGAGGTTATCCGCGTACGCCTGCCGAATAAGAGGAACCGGGAGATGTTCGCAAGCGCCGAACTGATGCTCGGGGCAAACCATATCAAGATCCGCTGTTTCGACGGGGTGACCCGCACCGGGCGGATCAAGGGCAAGATCAAGAAGAAAGTCTGGATACGGGAGGGAGACGTCCTGGTCGTCGTTCCCTGGAGTTTCCAGGACGAGAAATGCGATATCGTCTACCGCTACACGAGACCCCAGGTGGAGTGGCTCCGGAAGAACCGGTATCTCTGATAGACTTTTTGCAGCAGATCTTCCCGGGCGGAAGGTCGATGGGGGGAGCGGCGCCCCCACGGGTAAAAAAAGGTTAGATCCCGTGGATCTTGATATTGTACTCTTTTATGACGAGTTTCTTTACATCCGACCGGGTGTAGGTGCCGTCGGAACCGCTCATCTTCAGCGAACTGCCGGTCAGGTAGTTCTCCCACGCTACAGAGTTGTCAGCCTCTTCGGGATACATCACTGTGACATCGAAAGAGTCGTCAGGTGGTGCAGGCACGGTCGTGTTCGTTTTCTCCAGACTCATCCGCACCGTCGCCATCCCGGATTTCGCCATCGGCTCGTCGGTGGTGATGTTCATGACGTAGATGACGAATGTCTTCGTGGAGTTGTCATAGAACCACCGGGGTTCTGCAAGCATCGCCGAGCCCTTCGCGTCCTCCTGGCGCGTCATCACCGCCCCGTTCTCGAGGGTGATCACCTCCGTCCCGCGGTCGGAATGGTAGACCAGCGCGCCGGGTGAGAACGATCCGACGGAGGTCCCATCGACTAAAACCTCGATGGACGCCGGATAACCATCCCCGGCGCCGATCACCGCGAGCGTCCCCCCGCTCACCTGTAGCGCCGTCTCCTTGTAGGGCACGTTCTTGAAGCAGAGGCTCTTCATATCGTTCTGGATGACGATCATCGCCCGCTCCATGTTCTTTACGTCCGTGTTGCTCTGTTCTTTGACGAGCACCGGGTAGCCGTAGAGCGTAACTAGGCCGATGCCGCTGATGACGATCCCGAGGATCAGGATAAACCCGATCGCTTCGGAGACCGCCCGTTCATTTATTTTCATGGATATTCGCCTCCCCTAAAACCCTTTTGAGTCATACTGGATCCTGTTCCACCCCGCCCCGGTGGTGTTGCCGACGACGCCTTTCGTCGCCCCGATGCCGGCGATGGCGATCCGGCTTTTGACGCTGCCGCCCTGCACCAGGATCTCCTGTCTCGCGTCTTTCTTCTCCATGTCCACGTCCACGAAGTAGCCCTTTCCGGCGACCTCGTCGGGGATGTCGAACTTCGTCTCAATCGTCCCGTTGTCGGGAGCGATCACGTAAAGGTCCACGATCCTGGTGCTGACCCCGTTTCCGATGTCCACGAAGGCGTGGTAGCGGAGCCTGTCCGCCGGCCCCTCCATGAAGACGGCGTTGACGGTGGACATCATGACGATCATCAGCAGGAGCAGCACCCCACTGATGATGACGTACTCCATCAGCCGGGTGACGCCCTCCTCGTTTACCGGCTCAGTAATATGTGGTCTCATCGTAGTCTGTCACCCCGTTGTTGTAGTGGATGGTCACCGGGTGGAGCATGCGCCCCGAGACGTCCCGCGGCGTTTCGTTCTCGAAATACACCACGGCGTTCTTTCGTTCGAGCGATATCGCGACGATGTCGTTGCGGATCTTACTCGGATCGGAATCGTGCTTCTCGTAAGCATCGACGTAGTCGAATACCGCTTCCCGCAGGTCCCGGATATCGTTCTTCGGGAACTCGAGCACGCCTTCCGCGGTCGTCTGTCCGACGAGCGCCGACTGGTTGATGATCAGCGCAAGGAAAAACAGCCCCAGGGCGACGAGGAGCCCCATCAGCACGATCCACTGGCCGTCTTCATTCATACGCGCCATAACAGCACCTCCACGAGGACGGCCTGGGCCCTTGTTTTATCATAGTGTGTTCGACTGCTCTGATAATCCAACTGAACCCACCGGGTCACCCGTACGGCGGATTCCCGCCCCGTCCATGTTTCGTCTGGCTCAACGAACTGATGTTCTTTAATCGCGTCATCATCCCGGTAAGTGACGTTCGCACTCATATGCAGGTTATCGAGAGTACCGCTCGTTGTTGCGTTGCAGTAGTTCAGGAACGCATTCTTGAATTCAGGGCCCTTATTCTCGTTGACAAACTCGACCAGCCGGCTCTCGCCTCCCGCGGCATCCGGCGTATCCATCATCGCGAGGACGTCGCTCCCGAGCTGCTCGAGCTGCATATCCGGGATGTGGGTATCTCCCGCAGTGTAGACGCTCGTCGTGCTGACGACGATGTACGCGGTGAGAAGCATGATGAGCCCCGCCGCGACCCCTTCCATCGTGTAGAGCTGCCCCGCATCGTTCACCATATCGCCACCTCCAGGACGCCGGGTTTCAGAGGAGGGGGAGGGACGCTATCATAGTCGTAGAGGTAGGTGCCGTTGAGGGTGGTCCGCTGAGGACTGTCATCGAAGATGAACCGGATATCCAGGATGCTGTTCTGGTCCAAGGTAAAGAGGGAGGTGGCCGCCGGTTTCAGCACGAAAGAGATGTTCGTTTTGACCGGTATGTCCGGCAGGAGGTCGCTTGAACTCCCGTCGAGAGTGAGGGTGTAGAGGTCCGAATCTTTCACGTCGTAGGAGAACGGGATCGGGGTGAACCCGGGGTTCGATCGTGTCGTGTCCATCTTCCAGAACGTCACGCTCTGAAGCGTCGCGTTCGTGCCGGGGTTGAGGTATCCGGTCATATTGATGTTGACCCTCACCGGCTCGGTCCGCGGGTCGATTCGGTAGGCCGGGCCGATGGACTGGTTTAGCAGGTGACTGAAGTTGAGCCGGATGGTGAACATCCGGGGGGTCGAGTCATCAAGCGTGGAATTAGTGTATTGGTCATACTCAATCTTTGCCACCCCCGGCTCCTTGATCTTCACCGCCCGGCGGATGTAGCCGTGGCCGGGGGGGAGGGGGTCGCCGGCCTGCTTGAGCTCGTAATTGCCATCCGGGTGAGAGATGTTGAGTGAAAAGTTATAAGAATACGGAATGTCGCCGAAGATCGCCTTGCTGCGGTAATCTTCCGTGTCAAAGAACGATTCGTTAAAGAACCTCTCGACCTTCGTCGAGAGGAGGATGTTCGGGGTGTCCTTCGAGACCGCAAGCCCGATTCGCTGGATGTCATCCTTATGAGCCGGATCGGTCATCTCCCAGGGCGGGTAGACCGGCCAGCCGGGGTCCTCGACGAGGATCACCCCCGTCCTGTAGGCGACCGCGTCGTAGTCGATGCCGCTGCTCGCAAGGCCCGCAAGGAGCCCCGGCACCATGCCCACCACCACGATCAGGGCAAGCATGAAGATCGTGAATCCCGCGAGGAAGTCAATCGACATCACCCCGTCATCGGCACCCGGTCTCATACAATCGCCTCCCCGGTGTCCGCCCGGAACGCGAAGTTCTCCATCCCCGCATCCGACCGGACGGTGACGGTATAGACTCCCTCCGCGAGCGCGAGATCGACCGTATCCGCACCGAGGCGTTCCATCGCGGGCGAAAGCGTCCCCTCGTGGCCGCGGAGGAGGTCTTCGGGGGAGAGGACGTCGTCGAGGTTTACCTCTTCGGCGGGCAGGGGGGCACGGAGCGAGACCTCCTTCCAGCCCGTGGGACCGAAGGTCAGCCAGCGCACCTCTTCCCCATCCCGGAGGCCGAGGCCCCAGGCGGCGGCCTGACCGTCGAGGTTCACGCCGGTCCCGAGCACCTGGTGCACCATGGTGCCGGTGACGTTGAGGTCGCCCTCGGCCTGGATGAGGTCCAGCTCCGCAAGGGCCCCGGCGAGGGTCGATGCCCCCGGCGGCTCCGGCACGTCGATAGGGGTGATCCCGCCGCCCGATGGCGGCGGAGACGCGCCGAGACAACCGCACGCGGTGCAGAGGATACAAACTGCGGCAAGAAGGGTCAGGACTCCTCCGGGGACTCTCATGTAAAGCAGTCATTATACATGAAGGTATATAAATAACCCCCGCTATTGCATCTTCAAAAATCTGCTCTTTTGGCTGGATATTGGAAACGTGCCGGTCTCCGACGGCAAAAATATTTCTTCTGTCCGGTTGGTTCGCGGTCCGGGTTGTCCGAACCGTTATACGCCGGAGTCTCTTCCCGCGGCCGGGTGGAGAGGCGCGGCACGGCATCGTAACATATATTCGTCGGCAGATAACAATATTTCACGCAAGGTAGGATTATGTGTAATACTACGCCTCCCGGAGGTCCGGGGGAAGCACACAGCCGGTTCGCCGAAGCGGCCGCCTTTCACGGTCACGTCTGCCCCGGCCTTGCGCTGGGCTATCGAGCGGCCGAGATCGCCCTTGACCGGCTCCGTTCCGGCAGATCGGAGGACGAGGAGATTGTTACCATCGCCGAGACCGACGCCTGCGGCGTCGACGCCATCCAGGTCCTCACCGGCTGCACCGCAGGAAAGGGAAACCTCCTCTTCAAAGACTACGGCAAGCACGCCTTTACCTTCATCAACCGCCGGACCGGCGATGCAGTCCGCATCGCGGCAAACCCGTCGTTCGACACCGACTCGCTCGACCCTGATCTTGCGCCGCTCCGGGCGCGGGTGTTCCGGGGCGACGCCTCCGCCGCCGAGCAGGCCGAGTACCGCAAGCGGGTGGACCGGGTGGTCGAGGCCGTCCTGGACCTGCCCGCCGAACAACTCTTCACCGTCCGGGATGTCGACGTCAAGATCCCGGAGCGGGCCCGGATCTTTCGGTCGGTGCCGTGCGCAAAGTGCGGCGAGATGACCGCTGAATCCCGTGTCAGGGTCGAGGGCGGGAAGTTCGTCTGCTACGCCTGTTCGCAGGAGTACTCCCGGCGCTGGTGAGGGGATCACCCTCTCCCGTGCAATTGTTGCGATTGGAATCCCTCCCTGCACCACCCCGGATGCCGGAACAAAAAAGGTAAGGGCGGTGATCCGGGTTGCTCAATCGATTGTGTGGATGACAAGCCCCGAAAGGAGTTTCGGCTCGAACCAGGTGGATTTCGGCGGCATGATGCCGTTCGCATCGGCGATCGCAAGCACCGTCTCGACCCGCACCGGCTGCATCGCTATTGCGAGTGCGTACTTCCCGGAGTCGACGAGCCGTTCGAGTTCGGAGAGCGGTTTTGCCCCGCCCATGTAGTTGAGCCGGGGGTCGCCCCGGGGGTCGGCGATGCCGAGCATCCCTTCGAGGATCTTTTTCTGCAACACCGAGACGTTCAGGGACCCGATCAGGTCGGCGGGGTCGGCGACCGGCCGGGAGACCTCGTACCAGGTCCCCTGCAGGTAGAAGTGCATGACATGCACCGGCCCGTTCCCGGTCGCGAGCGGCGGGATCTGGTAGCCCGTATCGTCGACCTTCCCGTAGGGCCGGACGTCCCAGCCTGCCGCGAAGAGCGCGTCGATGAATCCCGGGAGGGTGTAGCCGCCGAGGTCCGCAACAAGCCGGCTGTAGCCGTGGATACGGACCCGGTCGTGGGCGAAGAGGACCACCATGAACTTCCCGGTCTCTTCGGTGAACCTTCCTGCTTTCCGTCGCCGTTCCGCCACGTTCACCGCCGATTTGGCCCGGTGGTGTCCGTCCGCGATGTAGACCTCCGGCACCGTCGCAAAGAGGTCTTCAAGGTGCGAAAGGGCCGCCCCGTCGGTGACCCGGTAGACCTCGTGAAGCGCGCCAGATCCGGTTACGGTGCTCCCGACGGGCCCCGTTCCGTCGATGAGAGAGTGGACGTAGGGGAAGATCTCGCCGGGGTCGCGGTAGAGCAGGAAGACAAGGCCGGTGTTGGCCCCGACCGCGTCGATGTGCCGGGTTCGGTCCTCCTCCTTGTCGTATCGGGTGAGTTCGTGCCGTCGGATCCGTCGGTTCTCATAGTCCTCCGTCGCCACACAGCAGACCAGCCCGACGAACTCCTCGTCGCCCTGGACGGCCCGGTAGACGTACATCCCGGGGTCCGGGTCGCGCTGCATAAGACCGTCTGCAAGCATGCCGTCGAAGACCTCCCGCGCCCGCCGGTAGACCCGGTCGTCGTGCGGGGGGAGGTCGGGGAGTTCGGCGTCTGGCCGGCTGACCCGCAGGAAACTCAGAGGGTTTTTCTCAATACATTCCCGGGCTTCATCCGCCGTCACCACATCGTACGGCACAGAAGGTATCTTTTCAGAGTACCGACGTTCAGGGCGAACCGCTGCGAACCGATAGATTTGAACCATGGAAACCGCCACTCGTATGTGGCTATTATTTTGTCTCCTGACATTATATTAGATAAGGCACTCCGCAAAGGAAAGGCCGGTAACTATGATGCCGCTTCAATTCACCATTCACCGGGCACAACCCGTCGATGTCCCGCAGATAGTTGCCGTCGAGAAAGCGGCGTTCGTCGACCCGTGGGATGAGAGGACGCTCCGTGAATCGCTCGCCTACTACCCCGAGACATTTTTTGTGGCCAAAAACAACGGCAACCTGGCGGGATTCGTTGCCGGGGGCGTTGAAGACACCGGAGAAGAGGTTTATGGGCATATTATGAACCTCGCGGTCGCTCCGGGATACCGGCGCCGGGGAGTCGGGTGGCAGCTCATCCGTCGCCTGGAACAGGAGTATGCCGTTTTAGGCGCGAGCGGTGTCCAGCTCGAGGTCCGGATCACCAATACCGGCGCTCAGGAGTTCTACCACCGCCTCGGCTACCAGGAGGTCTTCCAGATAGATTCCTACTACGCGAACGAGGAGGATGCCCTCGTCATGATGAAGTGGTTCCGGTTTTAGAAAGGGGATGTTATCCCCTGCCGAGGTCCTGGTGGGCCCTGGCAAGGTGCTGGGCCGCGAGGGCGCCGAGGAGGGAGAGTTCTCCGGCGAGCACCCCGGCGGCAACGATCTCGGCAAGCGCTTTCGCGTGGGTCCCCGGCGGGTCGCCGCCTCCGGCGACGCCGAGCATCGCGAGGCACTCGTGCTGGGTATCAATCCCGGTGCCGCCGCCGACCGTTCCCACCGGGAGCGAGGGGAGGGTGACCGAGACGTAGACGCCGCCGTCTACCCGGTCGGCGGTGGTGATCGCGGTGCTCCCCTCGACGACGTGGGCGGGGTCCTGTCCGCAGGCGATGAACATGGCGGCGACGACGTTCGCTGCGTGGGCGTTGAACCCGAACGAGGCCGCCCGCGCCGAGCCCACAAGGTTTTTGCGGTAGTTTGCCGCGACAAGGGTCTCAGAATCGGTCTTCAGGAGGTCGGCGACCATCTCGTCGGTCAGTCGCACGCCCGCGACCACGGTCTTTCCCCTGCCCCGGACCAGGTTGATCGCCGCCGGCTTCTTGTCGGTGCACATGTTCCCGGAAGTGGAGACGAGGCGGGCCCCGGTCTCCCGTTCGATGAGCTCGCCCACCTTCTGGCTTGCGATCGTCACCATGTTCATGCCCATGGCGTCCTTGGTGTCGAACTCGAGCCGGACGAAGACGCTCGTCCCCGCAACGTAGGAGACGGCTTCGAGAAACTCCCCGTGCTTCGTGGTGCTCTCCGCCGTCTCGCGGATTTCGGCGGTGTGTTCGTCCACCCAGGCGACCACTTCACGGGCGTGGACGACGTCGCGTGCGGCAAAAACCGGCGCCCGGGTCATCCCGTCGCGCATGATCCGCACGTCCGCACCCCCCGCCCGGGTGATCAGGGAGCACCCGCGGTTCACCGATGCCACGAGCGCTCCTTCGGTCGTCGCCAGGGGGAGGTAGTAGGACCCGCGGGCGTACTCCCCCTTCACTGGAAGCGGTCCCGCGACGCCGATCGGCACCTGCACCGCGCCGATCATGTTCTCGATATTGCGTTTCACCACCCGGTCGATCCCGATGGTAAACGACCCCACCGCGGGAAGGGCGGTGCCGGTCTCTTCCTCAATGAAGGTCCGCCGCACCCGGACCGCTTCCTCCGGGGGGAGTTCCTTTTCGAGCGCGTAGAGTTTGAGGGAGCCTTCTTTCAGCCTCCTCGTGTAATCATCCATGAATAGTATGAGGACTCATACCTAAAGATGGCTGGTGGTCGGCGTGCGAAAGGAACAGTGGTGCCTTGCGGTGGAGAAGAGGGAGGCTGAAGAGACACGGCACCGGCTGCTTGGCGAGGGGCTCCTTGACCGGCGCTGTAAGCCGCGCCCCGAGGGGGGCGCCGTCCTCTTTCCGGTCGTAAGAGAGGTCCCGGGCGCTCTCCGGTGCGAGTTTGAGGCTGTGCCGGAACAGGTCGTTCTCCCCCGCCACGAGCTCGTGGGCGGGATAGCCATCATGCAGGAGAACGACCCCGGGGGCGCCCGGCGGCTGCTCGCCGCCCGGCCGTCCCTCGCGACGGTGCTCTTCCCGGAGACCCCGGTCGAGGGGGAGTACCGCATCCGCCGGTTCGCCGTCCTTGCAGGGGTCCCGTCCACCCGCACCCGGGTGACCGAGTACGGTCTCCGCTTCGACGTGGACCTCGCCCACGCCTACTTCTCGGCCCGGCTCTCGACCGAACGGCAGCGGGTCCTTCGCGCGATGGAGGAGGGGGAGCGGGTGCTCGATATGTTCGCCGGCGTCGGGCCGTTTGCGATCACCCTGGCCCGCCGGGCCGCTTTCGTCGTCGCCGCGGACCTCAACCCCGCCGCTGTCCACCTGATGATCCATAACATCGCGCTCAACCGGGCGGAAAACGTCATCCCGATGCTCGCGGACGCCGGACACCTTCTCCGGCTCGATTTTTCCCCCTTCGACCGGATCGTCATGAACCTCCCCCTGGCCGCACCGCAGTTCCTCCTGACAGCCGCCCGGCTCTGCCGGGACGGCGGGACCATCCACCTTTACGCCCTGGAGGAGCGGGAAGGGGAGTACCTCCCCCTGATCCGTGCGGTCACCCGGGGAGAGGTCGTCGAACGCGTGGTCAGGACCTACTCGCCGGGGAAGTGGCACGCGGTGTACGATATTACTGTTGAGAAAGAAGGTTCGGGCGAGTCTTCGGTGTAGGTGGATTGGGCCGCGGCATGACTCACGCGAAGCCGCGAAGGGGACAGGTACCGGTCTTCGCGGCTCGCAACCTTTCGGTTCCATCCAGTTTTTTGATAAACCACCGCACCCTGCGGACAGTCGCACTTCGTGTGAGTTTTCAATGCAAGGGGCGCTAGAGCCTCATGCGAAGCGCGACTAGCCGGAAGGGTGGGTGCGGGCGTCAAAAAAAAGAGTATCGAGCGTGATCCCTTTTAGTCCGAAGCCCGAAAAAGCCCCGGAGACAAAAATTTGAATATTATTCCACCGGCACGAACTTCGTGCCGTAGTGGATGGTGCCGCTCTCGCCGTCCGCCGTCACCCGGCGGAAGACGCTTTTCACCCGCATCCCTATCTTCACGTCCTCGGGCGCGCAGACGACCTGGGTGGTGAGCCTCGGGCCCTCGTCGAGTTTAACGATAGCAAGGACGTAGGGGGTGGTATGCTCGAACTGATCGCTTGCCGACCGGATCACCGTGTAGGTGACGACCGTCCCCTCACCGTTGAACTTGTGGTCGACGATGTGGCCGCTCCTCCGGCAGTCGGGGCAGAGCGACCGGGGCGGGAAGAAGTAGCGCCCGCAGGTCGTGCACTGTGTCCCGACAAGGTTGTACCGCTGCGGGATCTTTCTCCAGAATCGTGAAACCGACATTTTTACGCCCCCAGGATGTGCACGACGACCGTCGCGCCGGTCCCGCCCACGTTGTGGGCCATACCGATCTCCGCGTCCACCTGCCGGCCCGTAGCCTCGCCGCGGAGCTGGGTGACGATCTCGCAGATCTGCTTGATCCCCGTCGCGCCGACAGGATGGCCGCAGGCCTTCAGGCCGCCGCTTGTGTTCACCGGGAGGTCCCCGTTGAGGGCCGTGACTCCCTCCTCGGTGAGCCTGCCCGCATCGCCCTTCTTGCAGAACCCGAGGTCCTCAATCGCACAGATCTCGGCGATGGTGAAGCAGTCGTGAACTTCGAGCATATCGATGTCCTTGTGGGTGAGGCCCGCCTGGGCAAACGCCCGCTTCCCTGCTGTGACGGTGGCGTCCAGGGTGGAGATGTCCCGCCGGTCGTGGAGCGCGATGGTGTCGCTCGCCTGGGCGCTTGCGAGCACCCGTACCGGTGAGTCGGTGAACTCATGGGCGCGCTCAAGCGGCACCACCACGACCGCCGCCGCCCCGTCGGTGATCGGCGAACAGTCGAAGAGCCGCAGGGGGTCGGCGACCAGCGAGGAGGAGAGGACCGTGTCGACCGTGATCCGGTTCCGGAACTGGGCAATCGGGTTCCTTGCACCGTTTTCGTGGTTCTTCACCGCGACCTCTGCAAGCTGCTCCCGGGTGAGCGGGTAGCGGTGCATGTAGTCGGTTGCGATCATCGCGTAGAGCCCGGGGAAGGTCGCTCCGGCGAACCCCTCCCACTCACGGTCCGCGGCGCTCGCAAGCATATCCACGCTCGCCCCGGTCCCGACATCGGTCATCTTCTCGACTCCCGCCGCGACCACGACGTCCTCCATGCCGCTTGCGACCGCAATCGCCGCCTGCCGGAAAGCAAGTCCGCCGGAGGCGCAGGCCGCCTCCACTCTGGTCGACGGGATGTTCTTGGTCGCGAGTCCGGCGTAATCCGCGATCAGGGCCCCGATGTGCTCCTGTTCGACGAACCTCCCGGCGCTCATGTTCCCCACATAGAGGGCGTCGATCATCTCGCCGGAGACCCCGGCATCCTCGAGCGCCAGCGTCCCCGCCTTGACGAAGAGGTCGCGGAACGAGGTGCTCCAGTGCTCCCCGAACTCCGTGCACCCGATTCCGATCACTGCTACATCTCTCATTTCTGCATCACGATCTTTCCCTTGTGTTTGGCATACAGTGCATAGTCGAGGTAGATCGGGTTCGCGAGCACCTGCTCCACGGTCGGCGCCGCCGCCCGGTTGAACTCCTCCGACTCGATGACATCGGTGACCGTGATGTCGAAGGCGTCGCTTCCGGCCCCGGACCCGAACGAGGTGACGAAGATCCGGTCGCCGGGTTTCGCCACGTCGAGCGTTGCCGCAAGCCCGATCATCGATGCTCCGGAGTAGGTATTACCGAGCCTCGGGACGACAAGCCCGGGCCGGATCTGCTCATTGGAGAAGCCGAGCATCTTTGCCGCCCGTTGCGGGAACTTCGCATTCGGCTGATGGAAGACGGCGTAGTCGTAGTCCTTCGGGCTCGTCCCCACCGTGTCGAGCATCAGCCGTGCGGCGCCCTGAACATGCTTGAAGTAGCCGGGGTCACCGGTGAACCGCCCGCCGTGGCGGGGGTAGTTCTGCCCTTCCCGACGCCAGAAATCGGGCGTGTCGGTGGTGTAGGAGCAGGTCCGGTTGATATCGGCGATGGTCTCCCCTTCGCCGATGACGAACGCAGCCCCGCCGGCCGCAGCCGTGTACTCGAGCGCGTCGCCGGGAGCCCCCTGAGCCACGTCCGCGCCGACGGCGATCCCGAACGGGATCATCCCGCTCTTGACAAGACCCATGCAGGTCTGGATGCCGGCCGTCCCCGCCTTGCACGCAAACTCGTAGTCGGCGGCGGTCATATTGGGGGTCGCCCCGATCGCCTCGCCGACCGTGCAGGCGGTGGGCTTGACCGCGTAGGGGTGCGATTCGCTCCCTACGTAGATAGCGCCGATAGACGCCGGGTCGACGGTCCTCCGCCGGAGAGCGGCGCGGGCCGCCTCGACGGCGATCGTTGTGGTATCCTCATCGAGATCGGGAACGGACTTCTCAAAGACCCCGAGACCCCGGGTGATGTCCTCTGCGTTGGCACCCCATATCCGGGCGATTTCCGGGACTTTAATCCGATATCGCGGGATATGGACGCCGTATGAATAGATGCCTACCATAACTTTCCTCGTAATGAACTGATGATCGTCTGGACGTCCATCTCGGTGCAGAGTACGGTGATCCGGTCGCGCTCCGCGAGACCCGGGACCAGCGGATGAACCGCTTCCGGGCTGATGCCCTGAAGCACCACACAGCGGGGTTTGAACGGCGTGACCCGGATCGCCACCATGGGCGACTTCCCGGTTGAGACTTCGGTGAAGATGAGGGCACGCTCCGTGCTCCAGCCGTAGATGCGGTTGAACTCGCTCGAAGAGAGCTGGAGGATCGCATGGAGACTGTTGACAACCGTATACCCATAAACGGTCTGGTCCATCGGACCGCAGAGCGTGGCGGCGCCGATGGCTTCGGCGAATTCCGCAAGACCCACGGGGGACGCATACTCATGAATGTCGTAGATGACGTCTTCGTCGAACTCACTGTACAGAATTTTAGCAAATTTGTTAATGTACCGACCGCCGTTGTCCTCGTCGATTGCGAGGATCGCGTCGACAATCTTGCCGACGATGGCGGTTCCCGGACTCTTTCTTCGTCCGCTTTCGTAGTCGCTGATAACAGAGGGCGAGACCTCAAGGCGCTCGGCAAGAAGTCCCTGCGGAATGTCGAAACTCTGCCGCCATTTCTTGAGAGCCTGACCCGGTGAGTCCGAAAGTGTGATCTCTCCTGCCATTTTCTCGGCAAGTTGATGCCGCACTCCGGATTTCATGCAAGTACTCTCAGCACCGCTACTTAAATAATTAGCGTATCCCACTTCGACATTTCACGAAGTCGGCCGTGCCTGAGATCGTTGCGTAACCCGTATATAGTATGCATCTCAATAATGGTACGATGGTTGAATCGGAAGACCTGCAGTCCTTAAAGACGATCGCCCTGCTCGGGGGGTGCCGGGGCCCGATCCGGCTCTCCTCACAGTCGCTCGGGAAGGAACTGGGTATCAGCCCCCAGACGGCTTCACGGCGGCTGATCGCGCTTGAGCGGCAGCAGTTTATCGTCCGGTCGATGAAACCCGACGGCCAGTATGTCGCGGTCTCCAGGGGGGGCGAGCAGGCGTTGAAGCGTGAGTATGCGGACTACGTCAGGATATTCAACCCGGAACAGCGGCGGTACGTCCTCGCCGGGACCGTGATCAGCGGGCTTGGCGAGGGGCGCTACTACATGAGCCTCCCCCATTACAAGGAGCGGTTCGGCGAGTATCTCGGGTTTGAACCCTTCCCCGGCACCCTGAATATCAGACTGGATACCGCGAGCATCGAGGTCCGCAAACACCTTGATCACGCGGGCTGGATCGAGGTTCCGGGGTTTACTGCCGACGAGCGGACGTTCGGCGGCGCCCGAGTGCTCCCCTGCCGTATCGGGGGTCAGAAATGCGCCATTGTCGAGCCTTCCCGGACCCATTACCCGGAGGATATCGTCGAGGTTATCGCCGGGTGCGAGCTTCGCAAGGTCTTGGACTTAAACGATAACGATATGATTGAGGTGGAGATTGCCCATGATTGATGCAGCTATAGAGGCCCTGGCGAAGGGCGAATTCATCCTGCTCTACGATTTTGACAACCGCGAGCGCGAGACCGACTTTGCAATCCGGTCTGATGCGGTTACGCCCGCTCACATCCGGCAGATGCGCAAAGACGGCGGCGGACTGATCTGCACGGCGGTGCATCCTGAGGCCGCAAAACGGCTCGGTCTGCCGTTTGCCCACGAGGTCCTCCGGGGCTGCAGCCTCGTCGAGAAGGACGGCGAGGTCCCCTACGATCCAAAGAACCACTCGTCGTTCTCGCTCTGGGTGAATCACCGGGATACCTATACCGGGATCACGGACCGCGACCGCGCCCTGACCGTCACCGCCGTGGCGGACGAGGTGAAGCAGTCGCTCAACGGCGGCGGGCACGATTTTGCCGCACATTTCCGGACGCCCGGCCACGTTGCTCTCCTCCGGGCTGCCGACCGGCTGCTCGACGAGCGGCACGGGCAGACCGAACTTTCGATCGCGCTTGCCGGTATGGCAAATATCACCCCGGCGGTCACGATCTGCGAGATGCTGGACGACAGGACGGGGCTTGCCCTCTCGAAGGAGGGCGCGATGGCCTACGCGCGGGAGCACGGGCTTGTCTTCGTCGAGGGGAGGGAGGTCTTGGACCGGTGGGAGTCGCGGCGACCGGCGTAACCGTGCTTTTTTTCGGGCCCCGCGCCCGATCCGACGAACCTCTTCGGAAGGACCTTTTTTTACATTCTCCGGCGAAGAGCAGATATTTGCACGGGGTCCTGTGCCGTGCCGTAAACCGGCGTCGTTCGTGCACCTTCAAAAATAATATATACGATTATACGGCACCATAAACGGATGAAAAAAGATGCTGTGGCATACCTGAATACAAGAAAGAAAGGAGATTTCGCAGCACAACAGGGTGAAGTCGAGAACTATTGTAAATATCGATTTCGTATTGTTGAAATCTTCCGCGACCACCGGGCGAACGCAACGCCTCCGGAGAAACGGAAGGGTTTTGCGGCGATGCTGGAATACTGCACCGTCAATAACTGCTCTGAGATCATCATTTATGATCTTGCCGATCTTGCCAAGGATATGGACAGCGGGCTTGCAGCCCTCAAAACGTTAAACGATCGCTGCACGGTTTACTGCGTGAACAACGATTTCTTCGGGCACCGGGACGACCCGGAACTCCGGAGGGAGGCCGTCGGCAACTTCATCGCATACATGGACCGGTACCGGGAGAGTACCCGGAAGGCGGCACCCCCAGCCTCGAAGAAGACAAAGAGAGGGGACGGGAGGCCTATCGGGAGGCCGAGGGCGCTCAACGAGGGTCAGGTCGAGGCTCTTCTCACGATACGGCAGGCAGGAACGAGCATCAGCCAGATCTGCAGGATGTTCGACATCAGCAGGAGTACGGTCAGCAAGATCCTCGCCGACTACCCCGAACTGAAGGGGGAATGGAAGGGAGCGCGGCAGGAACCGGCGGAGTAAACCGGTATCCTCCGGGTAAGACTGCAGGTTAAATCGCGGTTACGGAGTTGCGGTTTCCCAGCCGTGGGATCAGCCGAATGTAGACCAGTTCGCCCGTCAGTTCGACGAGCGTCTGTGTGACGATGATCGCCGGCAGAACCGGGCCCGCTCCCGGCACGGCAAAAGCAAGCGGCAGTACGACAAGCGAGTTTCGCGTGGCCGCACTGAATGCGACGGCCCGTCCCGTAGGCGCGTCGAGCCGAAACAGGCGTGCAACGGACCACCCGATCAGCGGGGCGAGTACGGCAAAGGCTAGGTAGATCGGCACGACGCATAGGGCCGTCTGCTTCGCCGGCCCGAGCTGCGGCACCACAGCCGAGACGACGACGAAGAGCACAAGCGCGGTTGCCGGCACCGGAAGCAATCCGAACGCCGTCGACACCCGCTCGCCGGTTCGGCTCCGCGCCGTCCACAACTGTACCAAGGCGGCGAAGAGAAGCGGGACGGCGATCACCCATACGAATGCCTGAACGAACGGCCCGGCCTGAACAAGACCGGCTGCGTCGGTCCCGAGGAAGGCGCCGAGGTAGACCGGCAGGAGCAGCATCTGCGTAATGAGGAGGGCTGGAGTTGCCGCGAGCAGAAGGCGGGCGTCGGCACGGCCGAGATGGGAGAAGGTCACGACGTAGTCGATGCAGGGTGCAAGCAGAACCAGGAGCACGCCGAACCGCACCGATGGGTCGTCGGGCAGGAACTGCACGAGCGCCGTCACAAGAAGCGGAATGGCGATGAAGTTCGCGGTGAGTAGGGCCGCTATGAAACGGACGTGTACTACGGCTTTCCCGAGATCGGCGAGGGGGACCTGCAGGAAGGTCGAAAAGAGCATCAGTGCGAGCGCCGGATTGATGCCGGTCCTGACGGCGGCGATCTCGGGCGCCAGCAAAGCCGCGACCCCGGCCGTCAGAACGGCGCCGAAGTAGATCCCGACCTGCCGGGTTTCCAGTGCTTCTTTGATGCTTTCGGCGCTCATGCGTTCTCCTGACTCCTCTCTCGAACGAGCCCCTCGTCCGTAACAACCCTCTCGTCGGGACCGAAGTTTCGCCTGCAGGCGTATCCTGCGAGATCGGCGAACAACTTCTTCCCGATTGGCACAGTGCCGCCCGGGGCGAACGCCCCTGTTGTCCGGCGTCTCACTGCTGCAGCGGCGGCCCGCCGCGGGCGTATCCCGTTGCGTCCAGGACCGCCAGCCAGTCGAAGTCGGTGAGGCTCCGGGGGGTGAGCGGGAAGTAGCCCGGGTTCTTCGTACTACCCCGACGGGTCGGGAGAGTTGCGGTTGCCGAACCGGACAGCCGTTCTCCTCTGTGCGTCGGGATGAGCCGCACCGGACCCGGGCCGGCGGTGAGGAGGGCCTCGAGGGTGCCGGGTTCCGGCCGGCCGATGCCGTTTTCGTCCGAAACGCCTACCGCCGACCCGACGACGGCGTAGCGCGGGCCGAAGATCGCGTCAAGGTGCGCTCCCGCCGGATGCCATTCGTAGAGGTCGGTGCCGAACCGCCATTCCATCTTTCCGCGCTGAAGATGGCTGTTGTGTGCGAAAGCGAAGACCCTTCCTCCCCGGTCGCGCTCGCGGGCGACCATGTACGCCAGGTTGTCCGCCATCGCCGCGTCGCGCATCCCGAGAAGCCGGGAGACCCGGTCGCCCGGATTTCGCGCGAGTGCGGCGTGGTAGTTCAGGAGCTGGCGCGCGGCCGCTGCATACTGCATCGCTTCCCGGTAGCGGTCGTTGCCGGAGAGCACCCTCAGTTCGGGGCGGCGGGCGTGCAGTTCCGCAATGAGGTCTTCGGTCTCGACCCGGAGCGCGGTTGCGGCCGGGGATTGGCCGACCGACTTCGTCGGGTCGAAGACCGTCGCGGGGTCCTCCCAGTCGGCGTCATCCCCGAGGAGCGCCTCGATCCGCTCGCGATACGCCGCGCCTGCGGCACTGTCGACCGAGGAGAGGTAGTCGAGAACGAACTGCAGGAGCCGGCGCGGGCTGTCGCTGCTGCCGAATTCGGTCGGCGTATCGAAGCCGTAGATCCGGAGTTTGATGCGGTGGGCCGGATCGGCGTTGTATTCCCGCATCCACTCCACGAGTTCACGGTTCGCGTCGAGCCGGCCGAAGCCGTGGCTGAACCCGGCATCCTGCACGGCAGCGTACGAGGCCGGGCCCCGGCCGGCCACGTACCCGTCCACCAGGCACCCCCGGGGGAAACTGCTCTCGATGGCGATGGCGGAATAACCGTGCGCCGTAGCAAGGCGCTCGAAGAGCCGGTTGCGGAGGATGAGGCCCTCCTCACCGCCGTGGAGCGCCTCTCCAAGACCGAGCAGTTCCACGGAGTCGCCGAGCGCGGCCGTCATTGAGTCGACGGCGTTGTTTAAGGCTTTGGGCGAGTCGAGAGAGAACGGGATTGCTTCGCGGGCGATCCAGTCGTTGAGGGCCCGGTATGGGCGATCGGGCATGGGGCCTCCTGGTCTAATATTATGGTCGGCGTCGCGGTCCTACAACTGCACCTGGGCGAGTGCGTCGTAGATGATCTTTCGGTAGATATCCGGCTGCGTCCCGTACTCCTCCTGGGCCTTCCGGGAGTCGTCGGTGGTGCCGAACGCATCGAGCCTGTCCAGGGTCTCGCGGGCGGTGTCCAGAACCCAGAGGTCGCGGGTCTCGCGGTCCACGACCGAGATCGACTCCACCCGGACCGAGACCAGGCAGGTTCCGTCCGGGGTCGTGTAGAGGTTCGGTTTCCCGACGACGGCGACGAACGCCGGCGGCTCGATCCGGGCAAGCTGCTGCATCGCTTCGGGCTGGTAGGACCCCGCCATGATGAAGAAGGTGCCCGTCGGGTCGACCACCCGGCCGCGGTAGAAGATGTTCTGGTCGCCCTGCCGCTGCTTCTCCGTGAGGGTCCCCACGATGAAGATGCGGTTGCTCCGGATGCCGCTCGGGAGGATGACGTAGGTCGGGCTCTTCTCGTCGTCGCCGTCCTTGAATTGGTAGCGGGTCTCCCGGAGTTCGGATGCAAAGACCCTGCGTGCCGGTTCGCGCTCGAACGCGACCTGGGGCTTCATGCCGGCTCACCTCCGGCACGGTTCAGCAGTGCAGCCAGTTCCTCGGGCTTGAACGTGACCGGAGTACAGGAGTTGACGAGCAGCCTGCCGCCGAACTCGCTCCCGCTGCAGGTATAGTAGCGCCCGAGCACCGCGTCCCTGATGCGGTAGAAGGTCTCGTCCATGCCGAGCGGGTTCGACTCCGCGATCCCGACGGCCTCATCGAGGGTGAGCCCCGTGAGTTTTTCGACGAGGTCGCGCTGTATCAGGATGTTATGGGCGCGCATCCCGTCGTCCAGGACCGCTTTCAGGCGGAGGTCGTAGCGGAACTCCGGCTGGATCTCGTGCACCGGACAGTAGTTCTGTCGGGAGAGCGTCCGGTTGCACCCCTCGACGGGGCAGCGCTTGATCAGGCCCGAGCCGGGAGCGACGTGAACGAGAGCGCCCTGGATCTCGGTCTCGTTCCGCCCGACCTCGATATCCCCTTCGTCCGAGATGTACATCGCGGTGTTCAGGGAGAGGGAGAGCCTGCCGTTGTACTCGTCGACGGTGGCGTAGTAGATGTTGTAGACAGCATTGAGGTCCAGTTTATCTTTGCCCTCTTCTTTCCATATGACGAACTTGATGGTGCCCGTCTCGTCGCCGAGGAGCCCCGTCTGGAGCATCCGGTCGTGGGTCACTTCCCAGTCCTGGACGACCTTGGCCCGCACGCTCCCGACACCGGGTTTCAGCTCGGTGATCGGCGTGATCGAGGGGAGGAGCGGTATATCCTTCTCCATCCGGGAGATCGTGGTGCCCGAGTGGATCTTCAGGTTCGGTGCGCCTTTGTACTCGTCGACGACCGCGGACTCGATCCGGTACCATTGGCCGTACTCCATCGCGGGAGCGTTCGCCCGGGTCCAGGTGACAAAGCGTATGGCGCCGCTCGAGTCGGCAATGATCCCCGTCTGAGCGATCGAGGGCGAGAGCGCCGGGGTCAGGGCAACGACTTTTCCCTCGATCGTCACCCAGTCGCCGGGAATGATCTCGCTTATCGGGCGGAGATCCGTGGAGGCGGCTCCGACGCCGGTGAGGTTATATTCGCGGGCGAGGTCCGCGGTTACCGTTCGTTCGGCCTCTTCGATATTGACGCCGAATTCTTCAACGAGGCGGTGAAGGCGCGATTCGATCTTCTGTCGATCGGGCTGCGCGCCTTTTGCTTCGAGTTTCCGGGAGATTCTCTCTGTTACCTCGGATAGGTGCATTTTACATCTCCAGTCTGTACTGACGACTCATCAGAAATTAAAGATGCCGTGCGCGGTGTGAAAATGAACCGCGAGCCATCGTATAAAAGCCCGGCGGTGCAGCCGATCGGCAAAGGGCACGGCATCAGCGGTTCGTATCTGCAGTCTCCATGGGGCCGTCCGCCGTCTGCAGGGACAGCCGGATGACACTGTTTTACGGGTCCGCAACCGAATCGGAGCGTCTCCGTACCTCATCCTTGATGTATAAATAGGGGCAGGTACAACATCAGCTGTATGGCATTGAATGCGGACACTACAATCGCGGACCTCCTCCGGGAGAAACCCGAATCGGCACAGGTACTCTTCCGGTTCGGAATGGGTTGCCTTGGCTGCGCCATCGCGAACAACGAGACGATCCGGGAAGCCGCCCAGGCGCATGGCGTCCCGCTCGAAGAGATGCTCTCCGCCCTCGGCATCGCCGAGGCGTAAACCCGGGTTATAACCTATCCCGAAGGCGCTTGAGCTCGGCAAGAGTGGCCTCGGGATTTCTTTTAATGTAATCCGCGATCCCGGGGACGTGCAGGAGTGTACAGCCGGTGCACGCCCAGATCTTGCCGCCGCTCGAACTCTCGACCCACTCTCCGAGTTCCTCATCGGCGCAGGGGTAGCAGGGGCAGTAGCAGTAGTCGCACCGCTGTCCCGGAAAATGACAGGGGTAGTAAGGGCAGCCCTCCTTCCGCCATTCCACCCAGTGCTCCCCGCCGTAACGGCTGTAGATGAAGAACGACGGCTCGCTCCGCCGGACCTCCCCCTGCCACCGCGCGAGGGCCTCCGGGACGCCGTGCAGGACGGCCGCGTGGACCCGTCTGCCGACCTCGGTCAGCGTCCCGGCGGAGGTGTGCACCGAACGCTGTCCTGAGGGAACGGCGTCGCGCTCGCAGGCGACGGCGACAGCATCCGTCGTGGCGTCAACATCGTAGCCGAGATCGTGGAGCGCCTGGGCCTTCGCCCCGGTCGCGGTGATGATCGCCTCGAGGAGCGCCGCATCGCTCATCCCCTCCCGGCTGTGGACGATGATGTTGATGGTGTGCGGAGCGGCGGACGCGGCCGTCGGGTTCGTTATCCCGGCGGTGATGAAGACCGTGATGAAGTCGTACTGGAGCACGCAGAGATGCCGCATGCTAACGGCGGTCATGAGTCCGAAAAACTCACGGAAGAGACCGTGCCTGGCGGCGACGAGGTAGAGATGGCGTACCGGGTCGCCCTCGAAATCGTGCGGTACGGTGTGGCTTAACATCGTCGTGACGTCGGCGATGCCGCCGTTGACGCCGGTGCTCGCCGCCCGTAACCGGCCGCGAAGAAAAAGAGTTCCGTCCCGGACAAAGTATCTCATACGATGGAATAGCGGACCCGGTCTTTCAATTCCTGCTGCTTGCCTGCATTCCAGCCCGCGACGTCTTGGAGGTATCCGGTGACCCTGCTGATCTGCACGACGTCGTGACTCCCGCACTCCGGACAGATGGCATGGCCGCAGAGCGGGCAGTACTCGATTTTCTCGACGATGGAGTGGTGACAGTCGCAATGGTCGAGCGGGCACATGATCTCGAGCGAGGTCTCGCCGCAGTTAGGGCAGGGGGTCTCGTCCACGACGCAGTGGCAGGTGTGACACTTGTACCGCCGCTTTTCTTTGGGTATTTCGTCGAGGCTGTGGTACTTCGCTGCCAGTTCCAGCTGTTCAGGGCTCCAGTTCATGATACCAGTATCTGCAGGGAAATATATTAACCCTTAGAAATGGGTGAGCCGCATCCGCCTCAGATCACTCATAGGGCTCGTCATCTCCCTTGCGCGGGGATCGGAACGGAGAACTCATCACCGGCGGATGCGGGAGAGAAGTTTGGCTTCGGCCGCGGGGTCTTCCGCCTCGTAGATGCTCCTCCCTACGATAACCCCGTCGACGAGCCCGGCCACCGTATCGATGTCGCCGCCCTGGGTTCCCACGCCCGGGGAATAGATCGTCCTCCTGCCGACGATCTCGCGGAGCCGGCCGATCCGGTCCGGGCGGGTGGCGGGAGCGATGATCCCGTCGGCCCGGCAGTTGACGGCGAGCGTTGCGATTCGCTCGGCCACACCGCCGTGGAAGAACTCGACCGCCCCGGGATGGCTCATCTCGGCGACGACGTAAACGGCCCCGCCCCGGTCGTGCGCCACCTCGACGCAGGTCCGCACGGCGTCGGGTCCCACGAACCCGTGTGCGATCACGGCGTCAAACCCTGCGGAGAAGACCGCGTCGCAGATGAGGCGGTTGGTGTTCGGGATATCCGCAACCTTGAAGTCGGCGATGAGCGGCAGCCCGAGGCCGGCAAGGTCCTGTACGATCCCGAGGCCGGCCGAGAGGACGAGCGGGTAGCCGACCTTGACCGCGTCGATATACGGTGCACAGGACTCCGCAATGCTCGCCGCCTGCCGGCGGTCGCAGAGATCGAGAGAGAGGATGAGTTCGGTCACCCTTCCAGCCTCTCAAGGGTTGCGGCCACGAGGAGCGGCAGGTTGATGGTCGCATCGCCGTAGACCGTCACGGCGGTGGCTTCTCCGGTGAGTTTGCCCCACGACCGGGCTTCTTCGAGCGTCGCGCCCGAGAGGCCGCCGAGGTCCGGCCGGTCGCCGGTGAGCTGCACCGCATAGTCGAACCCGCTCTCGGTCATCAGTTTGCTCTGCAGGATGTAGTTCTTCGGGACACCGCCGCCGACGAGGAGGGCCCCGGCCCGCTTTGCCTCGAAGCACCGGTCGAGGAGCCCGTGCATGTCGTCGAACGCGCTGACCGTGACCTTATGCGTCTGGGAAAAGAGCCAGTACTGCAGCCCGATCATGGAGTCCTGGATGGCGGGACAGTAGACCGGCACCCCGGCCTTTGCCGCCGCCGCAAGGATCCCGGTCTCAAGCCGGCCGCCGATCTGGTTAAGGAGACCGGAGATCGAGACCGTCGAGCCCTCCGGGATGGACGAATAGGTCTCCTGCATGAACTCTTCGAATCTGATGAACGCCTCGTTCGGAAGGAATATGTCGTAGATCCGGTTGACTCCCTCCTCACAGAGTTCGGTATCTGAGACCTGCGCGGTCCCGTGGTAGTGGTGGCAGCCTATCGCTTCGATGACATCATGGGTGAGGTTTGCGCCCGTCGAGACGAGGATGTCGATGTGCCCCCGGCGAATGAGGTCGGCGACGATGCCTCCCATGCCGCCGGGCACCATGGCCCCCGAGAGGCCGAAGAACTTCAGGGCCTGCTCGTCGCGGAGCATCCGCTCGTAAATGTTGACCGCCTGCCACAGCGATCCTCCGTTGTAGGCTCCGGCTTTCCCGAGTTCGTCGACGAGTTCGCCGACCGTCATCCCGGGGCGCACCTGTGCCTGTTTTACTGCATCCCCATATTTGAAGGTCATGATTGTGTTACACCAGTTCTTGGGAGAACGTTGGTATTCATGCACGATAATAGATCGTCTTTTTCATATAGGTCCTCTGGATGGGCCGCCGGGGTGCACCTTTGCCTGCACTCTCGCATCTCCCCTGAAAGATCGTCGTCCGAAAACCGGAGACCACGAAAAAAAGAATTGTTGCGGAGACCCGGTTGTCGGGTCCCCGCTGCCAGACAGGGGATGACTGGTTGTCCGACACGGGATGATCCCGCTCGTCCCGCCGTGTCGGGGGTCCGGAGAACCGGACCATCTCTTTATAGAGCGGACTTCCGGGCCGAAAACGAAGAGAACATCCCGGGGTTATCTTCGTTTCGCTCCGTGCATGCTCGGCCGCGAATCGTTACAGACCGCCGCTCCACTCCGTTTGCCCGGGGCCGGCACCGTCCGCGGGCGGACGGGTCGAAGCATGGCTGCCTTCGCCGCTGATAGTCGGCACGGGATCACCAGTGATTTGTTAACACACAAACATTATAAATCTTTTTTTGTAAAGTCCGTTTAATTGACGACGGAATCATTCCCGGTTCGATTGGCGCATGCTCTCCTCCCACACGGGGACACCACGTACCAGCGGCCGGGCAAGGTGCCGGCGAGCGGTCGGCGGGACCTCATACCATCCGGGCCGGAGCAGTCGCTCCACCCGCTCGACCTCCGGCTCCCGGCTGCGAGCTCCGCAGACCCGGCATTTGTAGCCTTTTCGGGTTCCCGCGCTCGTCATCCTTTTTGCGCAGGCGGGGCAGATCGGTGGGCGGATGCGGAGAGCGTCCGCAAGGCGGGAGATTCCGAGTTTCTCGAGGTTGAGGCTCCCGCCTTTGTAACTCCCGGTTACGGCCACCATATCGCCCGGGACGAGTTCCCTGACAACATCCCGGAACCCCTTGGTCGGTTCGTAGGCCATACAGCGAACCTCCTCTCCATCGTCGGCAAGGAGGAGCGAGACGTGGCCGCCTGGCCCGGTGACCGGGGGTTTCGCGACCGTGCCGCGCACCAGATACGACCGCCCCTCGCGGAGTTTTCCGGCCGTCCCCGGGACAAGGTGGGCGTCCGTCCCCTGGTTGGTGGTATAGACCTGTTCGCAGGCCGGTTCCTCGGAGCGCACATGGGAGCGTGCTTCCCGGACAGCGGCCGGACTCTCCCCCCGGATGCCGAAGAGGACCGGGTCGGGCGTGTGGGGCGCGCAGACCACCACGTTGTTCTCCCGGTCCACGGTGTCCCAGGTATGGGGGTAGGTCTCCTCCTCGGCGCAAAAGAGGCTCCTCGCGTCAACCTGCCGGAGGGTGCCCCATCTCTCCCGCTTCCGGTAGACGAGCAGTTCGTAGGTCCGGTCGGGAAATTCGCTCGCAATCGCCGCCGTTGCACCGATAAGGCCGCGCCGGTTCTTGTAGCCCCGGTAGCGGGCCCCGACCGAGTCGAGCACCCCTATGGCCTCGTCCACGGTGCAGAAGTCCCGGAGCGCCGCGTAATAGAAATCCTGAGGCGGCCGGATGCGGGAGACCACCACGCCCGGGTTGGTTCCGGCGGCGCCGAACTCCGCGAGTGCTTCCACACAGGTGCAGGCAAGTGCAAACGCCGCCTCCGTGTCCCCCTCGGCTTCGATGGCGATCGCTGCGTTCCCCCGGGTCTTGTGAATGACGTTCGGGTTCAGCCTGACCAGCCGGGTATCGAGAATGCGCATCCCTGCGTGTTCGAGTTGCTGCACCAGAATTGCCCCGATATAGGTGGTGCACATCCCTGCAGGGGAATCCGTATCGTCGATCCCGATCCACATAACCCTATCATTTATATCGTTCTCCGGCTATATCGGTTCTTAGGAATATGTCACAGGATCGCCTTCCTCAGATGGTCATCAGCATCATGCTCCTCGCCGGTTTCGATGTCTCGGAGCGGTGCAATATCCGTCCGCGGAGTTTCGACCTCCTCGCGAAGAAAGGCGACATCCTCGTCATAATCAAAGTTGCTTCCCACATCGACAGTGTGAGCGCCGATATCGCCTGGGACCTCAACCAGATCGCCCGCTACCTTCAGGCCACTCCTCTCATCGTCGGTGAACGGGCACGCGGCGCGGACCTTGAGCGGGGCGTTGTCTACATCCGCTACGGGCTCTTTGCCCTCAGCCCGGAATCGCTCTACGATTACTTCGCGGAAGGGCTTTCGCCGATGGTTTATGCCTCTCCCGGCGGCCTCTACGTGAAGATCAAGGGCGACCTCCTGCGGGAGGTGCGGGAGCGTTCCCGGATGTCGCTCGGGGACCTCGCGTCGCACCTCGGGGTCTCCCGCCGGGCCATCAGCAAATACGAAAGCGGGATGGGGACCACGCTCGATGTCGCGATACGACTTGAGGAACTCTTCGGCGCCCAGCTCGTCGAGATGATAGAGCTCGTCGGCTATCGTTCGCCCGAGCCCGGGCCTGAGGTGCCCCCGGAGTCTGCGACCGGCGACGTCCTCGTCGACCTCGAACGTATGGGAATGGAGATCCACGCGATGCGGCAGGCTCCGTTCCAGGCGCTGGCGCTCTTTGACAAACATACAATCCTGACGGCATACGGCACCTCCCAGAAGATTGCAAAGCGCGCTTCCCTCATCGGCAACATCTCGCATCTCACGAAGACATTTGCAATGTGCGTCGTCACGGATTACAAAAAACAGAAAAAAATCGGCAAAACCCTTCTTATCGGCGAAGAGCATCTTCACACCATGGAAGACGGCTCAGAACTCATAGATATGATTAATGAGTGAGTAGTTTTATATAGAACTACAAACCTACCTTTCTATCGCTTAAGAACGGTGATACCTATGTCTAGTCTTGGAGGACAACCAATCCTTATTCTGAAAGAGGGTAGCCAGCGTACCCGTGGTCGTGACGCACAGTCAGGCAACATTGCCGCCGCAAAGGCCGTCGCCAGCGCTGTACGGACAACGCTCGGCCCTAAGGGCATGGACAAGATGCTCGTCGATACCATCGGCGACGTCGTTATCACGAACGATGGCGTGACCATCCTGAAAGAGATGGATATCGAGCACCCGGCCGCGAAGATGATGGTCGAGATCGCCAAGACCCAGGATGATGAGGTCGGCGACGGGACCACGACGGCAGTGGTGATCGCAGGCGAGCTCCTGAAGCGGGCTGAGGAACTCCTCGACCAGGACGTGCACCCCACGGTCATCGCCCACGGTTACCGCGTCGCCGCCGATAAGGCCCAGGAGATCCTCGACAATATCGCCGTCGACGTCAAACCCGACGACATGGTGATGCTCCAGAAACTTGCCGACACCGCCATGACCGGCAAGGGCGCCGAGGCAGCGAAGGAGAAACTCACCGAGCTTGTCGTCAAGGCAATCACGATGGTCGCTGATCCCGACGGCACCGTCGACACCGACTTCGTGAAGGTCGAGAAGAAGGTCGGCGGGTCTATCGAGGAGTCCGAGATCGTCGAAGGCATGATCATCGACAAGGAGCGCGTTCACCCCGCCATGCCCCGCGTCGTCAAGGACGCAAAGATCCTGCTTCTGAACGCCGCCGTCGAGTTCAAGAAGACCGAGGTTGACGCCGAGATCAGCATAACGAGTCCCGACCAGCTCCAGATGTTCCTTGACGAAGAAGAGCGGATGATCAAGGGCATCGTCGACAAGATCGTCGCCAGCGGTGCAAACGTCCTCTTCTGTCAGAAGGGTATCGACGACATCGCCCAGCATTACCTCGCGAAGGCAGGCATTCTTGCCGTGCGGCGTGTCAAGAAGAGCGACATGGAGAAACTCGCCCGCGCCACCGGGGGCGCGATCGTCAGCTCCATCGATGCCATCGCCTCCGAAGAACTCGGTAAAGCGGGCAACGTCGAGGAGAAGAAGGTCTCCGGAGAAGAGATGATCTTCGTCACCGGATGCGAGAATCCGAAGGCGGTCTCGATCATCATCCGCGGCGGCACCGAGCACGTCGTCGACGAGCTCGACCGTGCTATTGAGGATGCTCTCAGGGTCGTCAGTGTTGCCGTCGAGGACCGGAAATTCGTTGCCGGCGGCGGTGCACCTGAGATCGAGCTCTCGCTCCGGCTCCGCGACTACGCCGCCACCGTCGGCGGACGCGCTCAGCTCGCCATCGAGGCGTTTGCGAACGCGCTTGAGATCATCCCGAGAACGCTTGCCGAGAACGCCGGCCTCGACCCGATCGACATGCTTGTCGCCCTCCGCGCATCCCACGAGAAGGGTGGCGCGAACGCGAAATACATGGGACTTGACGTCTTCAACGCCGTCTCTGGAAACATGCTCGAAGCCGGTGTCGTCGAACCCCTGCGGGTCAAGACTCAGGCTGTCTCCAGCGCTGCCGAGGCCGCCGTCATGATCCTGCGGATTGACGACGTTATCGCCGCATCCAAGGCCGCCGTACCTGCGGGTGGCCCGGGCGCCGAAGAGATGGGCGGTATGGGTGGCATGGGCGGTATGGGCGGCATGCCCCCGATGTAAAATCACCGTGTCATCCGAACGATACGTCCGGGGCCGACCTACGGCCCCGCCATTCTCTGTTTTTCGTCATCTCGCGGGACTTCGGTATCCCTGGCATTCGGTTTCCCGGGAGGCATAATTATGGCAGATTTCTGCCCTTCCGTTTCGGTTGTCCTGTAACTTCTCTGTCGGGAGCGAGCGTCAGACTGCAGCAGTATATTGCCCCCGCTCGCTATCGTTCATGTTTCAAAGCCGTTCCCGGCCTCCCGCAGGGCACGGTGGCGGTGGTCCCGGCATCCATTTGCCGGAGATGGATTTTTGGCCTAAAAACCTGTTTATTCCTGGTTTTGTGGCTTTTTTGGACCTGGATTGTTTTGGGACATCCCTGTTAAAATCGGTCATGTTAAATAACCCCAAGCCGACTCACCTTTGGGAAGTTATTCTGGCCGGGAGATTGACCACATATGGAAACGGGGATGTCTGAGTGACAGCAGGCAAACAGGCTCGGCCGTCTCCGGCACTCTCGCTCGAGGTCTACCTGTTGCTTGCCATGCTGCTCACGATGGGGACCGTCATCTGCCTGATCTCGGTAGTCGATTTCCGGGGGATCACGCAGGAACTCAAGGAGAATGCCGGGGAGTTCCAGGACCAGACCGAGTCCGGCGTTGTCCTCTCGGTGACTCTTGTTGACGCAGGGTTGAAGCTCTTCGACGATACGTTAAATCAACGAATGAAGACAGGGTTCGACCTGGTCCTTGCCGAATACGAACGGGCGGGAGGAGACCCGGCGGCGATGGACCTTTCCCGGGTCAAGGGGGAACTCGGGGGTGAGATGGACGTCTACGTCATCAACGCCCGAGGCGTCGTCGAGTACACCACCTACCCTCCGGACCTCGGCCTCGATTTCAGTAAAATTCCCTATTTCTACGACCGGATCACGGAAATTCGGCTTGGCGATGCGTTTGTGGCGGATCGAGTCGTCTCCACCATCTCCACCGGCGAACTCCGGAAGTATGCCTATATGCCCTCTCCCGACCACCGTTACCTCTTCGAGATCGGCCTTGCAGAGTCGAAATTTCGGGAGTACCGCACGGCGCTGAATTACGGGGACGCAGTCCGGGAACTGGTGAACCTGGACCCGGGGATCCAGGAGATCCGGATCTTTAACTGTCTGGGGACACGGATCGTCGGTGAAGCGCACCCCGATGATGACTACAGCCTGGCTATGGTCCAGCGGGCGTACCGGGAGAGGGGCACGTTCGAGGTGGAGAACGCTACCGCAGGCGAGCTGACCCGGTACGTCTTCGTCGATCTGATGGACATCGATTATCCGTCGGACCCGAGTCTGGTTGTTGAACTGACCTACAACACGAGGGCCACCGAGGCAAAACTTGTCGAAATATTCGGGCAGCATATGAGCGCCCTGTTCATCGCGATCCTCTGTATCGGCTGCTTCTCGGTCCTTGCCACGCACCACCTGACGCGGCCGCTCCACACCCTCGTCGAGGACGTTGATGCTGTCGCCCGCGTCAACCTGGATCACCCGATTCGGGTGGGCGGCGCTGAGGAGTTCGTGCTCCTCGGAGAGAGCATATCGGCGATGGTTGCATCCTTAAAGGAGACCCTCCGGAAACTCCGGGAATCGGAGGGGGAGATCGTCCGGCACAGCCATGCCCTCGAAGAACTGGTCCGGGAGCGGACAGCCGATCTTGCGGAGTCCAACCGGCTGACCACCCTCTATCTGGACATCATAGGGCATGACATCAACAACGCCAACAACACTGCAAGCCTCTACGCGGAAATGCTGGAGGCCGACCTTGCGGGAGAGCCTGAGGCTGAGTTGCTCAGGAAAGCGAGAATGGGGCTTACAAAGAGCATCGAGATCGTACGCAACGTCAACACCATTCAGTATATCCAGGGAGGTGCACGGTCGCTCAGGCCGATCGACCTCGATCCGCTCATCAGGCGCGAGATCGAGCGGTCTCCCGGTTCCCGGATAACCTATAGCGGAACTACGGCCGTCATCTTCGCCGACGACCTCCTCTCCGAAGTCTTTGCGAACCTTTTCGGAAACGCCGTGAAGTTCGGCGGCCCTGAGGTCGAGATTACCGTCCGGGTTGAGGAGCACGGGGAAGATGTCCTGGTTTCGGTCGAAGATACCGGGCCCGGGATCCCTGATGCCGTAAAGCCGCAACTTTTTGAGCGGCTGCACCGGGGAACGCATGGAATGGCTGGAACCGGGCTCGGCCTCTACATCTGCCGGATGCTTGTATCACGTTACGACGGGGCGATCCGGGCTGACGACCGGGTCCCTGGCAGTCCTGAGCTGGGTGCAGCCATCCGCTTTACGCTCAGGCAGGTCAAATCGGGGGGCGATGGATAACGGCGGCGGGCGGCAACGGTGGGAGGCCCCACCGTTTCAGCATACATCTCATGCTCACCATGATCCTGATCGTGCTCCCGGTTATCGGGCTTACCTCGATCCAGGACTATCAGCAGGTTACAGACGCGTTAATCGCCGAAGAAGGCCTGCTTCGGGAGCAGACGGAGAAGGGTGTCGTTCAATCGATAACGTATGTTGATGCGGGGTTGAAACTCTTCGACGATACGCTGGACCGGCGGATGGAGGAGGGGTTCAGTCCGGTCCTTGCCGAGTACGAACGGGCGGGAAGAGACCCGGCGGCAATGGACCTTTCCCGGGTCAAGGAGGAGCTCGGGGGGGATATGGATGTTTACGTCATCAATGACTCGGGTGTCATCGAGTACACCACCTACCTTCCGGACCTTGGTCTTGATTTTCGGAAGATACCCTACTTCTACAACCGGATTACGGATGTCCGGCTCGGCGATGCGTTTGCGGCGGATCGGGTCGTGGTAGAGCCGGCGGGCGGCGTGTTGCGGAAGTACGCATACATGCCCTCCCCCGATCACCGCTACCTCTTCGAGCTCGGGCTCGTCTGTAGTTCGACCGGGGCCGATCGGTTCGATCCCAAGTATCAGACCCTCAAAGAGAACCTGATGCGGTTGAACCCGTCGCTTGCAGAGATCCGGATCTTTGACTGCTACGGGAGGCCCGTCAACGTGACCGACTCGGAGAGCCCGACGGACCCTGTCGCAATAAACGCCATTGCCCTGGCGGTCTATGAAGAAAAACGGGAGCGAACGTTGGCCGATACAGCGAAAGGGCGGTTCACCCGCTACATCCTCGTCGATCTCTCCACTCCCGACAGCCTCTCGGACGTGAGCCGGGTCGTCGAGCTCTCCTATACTACCGCTCCTCTTGATGCCCGGCTTGCGGAGATGCGGTTTAACCACGCCCTTCTCGCGGTCATCGCTGGCCTCGCCGCCTGCTGCATTGCGTATCAGGTCTCACGGCAGATCACCCGTTCCGTACAATTGATCGTCGACGACGTCAACATCATCGCCCGCGGAGACCTCGATCACCGGATCCGGGTATCCGTCGGGACCGAATTTGTCCACCTCTCAGAGAGCATCGAGACCCTGGTCGATTCCCTGAAAGAGCATATCCGGCGTCTCCGTGCGTCGGAGGAGGCGTTACGGCAGTACGGCACCCACCTTGAGGATCTGGTCCGGGAACGGACGGCCGCGCTTGAGGAGTCCAACCAGGCGGCAACCCTCTTTCTGGACATCATGGTCCACGACATCAACAACGCAAACACCATCGCTATAGGGTATACACGCCTCCTCGTCGATGCACTCACGGGGGAGCGGCAGGAGATGGCTAAGAAGATGCTCTCCCGGCTTGAACGGGGTTCCGGGATCATCGGGAGCGTGGCGACGCTCCAGAGAGCGAGGGAGAGCCGGGCAGCCCTGACCCGGGTAGACCTCGACCGGGTGATCCGGACACAGATGGAAGACCACCCTGCGGTCCGGATCCGATACGAGGGCCGCCCGGTCACCGTCCTCGCTGACGACCTCCTCTCCGAAGTCTTTGCAAATCTTTTCGGAAACGCCGTGAAATTCGGCGGTCCTGAGGTCGAGATTACCGTCCGGGTCGAGGAGCGCGGAGAGGGGGTCCTGGTCTCGGTCGAGGATACCGGACCTGGGATCGCTGATGCGGTGAAGGCGTCGCTTTTCGGGCGCTTCCGGAAGGGAGAGGGGGCGCTTGCCGGAGCCGGGCTCGGGCTCTACATCTGTCGGATGCTCGTTGAGCGTTACGGCGGAACGATCCGGGTGGACGACCGTGTCCCCGGCAGCCCTGAACTGGGTACAGTCATTCGCTTCTCGCTTGTGAAGGCGCCGGCGGAGTAGCGGCCGCTCGATCCGTTTGCCCTCCTGATCGCGAAGATTTAAGATTGGGTGACATCTCCCTAAATGACCTCTGTCAGGGTACCCCATTTAATGGGGATGAACACAATCCGGGGTAGCGGCCCGACCTTGCGCAACTCCGCCGGTCGGTCGGCCGCATGTCCCCTCCTCTCTCGCATGACCGCGTGCTTATGATGAGTGATCGCAGACCCGATCGGGACGAACGGCCGTTTACATCCACCCTTATCGTAGCTATCCTCCTCATCGTCATCCCCGCCATCAGCCTTCTCTCGGCTTACGACTATATTCAGGCCGAGGAGAGGATGACCTCCGATCTCAACACCCTGCAGATCGTCACCGAAAAGAGCATTCGGGAATCGGTTACGGACATAGACACCGGTCTCAAACTCTTTGACGATTCCCTCAACGAAAGGCTGCAGGATGGGTTTTCACTTTTTCTGCGGGAGTACGAGCGGGCGGGAAGGGACCCGTCGAGGATGGATCTGACCGCACTTAAAGGGCAACTCAGGGGCGAGATGGACCTCTACGTCATCAACGAGTCGGGGGTGATCGAGTACACCACCTATTCCCCCGACCGCGGTCTCGATTTCAGGAATGTTCCGGGCTTCCATGCCGAGATCACCCGGATGCGCCTCGGGGACGACTTCTCTCCCGACCGTGTGGTCTATGAGCCCGCAACCGGGCTGGTCCGGAAGTACGCTTATATGCCCACCCCGGATCACCGTTATCTCCTTGAACTCGGGTTCGTGCCGGATGCGTTCGCGGCGGAGCGGGACCGGCTGCGTTCACAGGAGAGCATGCAGGAGTATATTGCCTTAAACCCATACCTCGAATCGATCCGTGTTTATGACATCTTCGGAAATGCTGTTGGGGAGACTGGCGAGCCTCCCGGTCCCGAAACACGGGACCTCGTCACCGGGACAATCGTCCCCGGCCGGAAAGATTACGAGGTGCAGGACCGGGAGAACGGGAGACAGATCCGCTACCTCTTCGTCGACCTGAAAGACCCGGATTATCCATCGGACCCGAGCGTCGTTGTTGAACTCACCTACAATATGGACCTCATACAGAGTCAGCTTGACCGGGTGCTCTATTACCGTGCTGCCGTTGCCGTCCTTGCCATTGTTTTTTGCAGCGGGATCATCTTCTTCGCGGCCCGCCGCCTCACCCGTCCCCTGGAGGAGATCGTCGACGACGTCGATGCTATTGCACAGGGGGACCTCGACCATACGATCCGGGTCTCGGCGACACGCGAGGTGATGCAACTCGAACGGAGCATCAACACGATGGTTGCGGGCCTTAAAGCAGGAATTGAAAGGCTCAAGGAGTCGGAAGAGACGATCCGCGAGTACAGCGAGAACCTGGAGGAGCAGGTCGACGCGCGTACGGCGGAACTGCAGAACTCGACCGAGAAGGCAAACCTCTATCTGGATATCATGACACACGATATCAAGAACGCCACCAACACTGCCGGTCTTTATACGGACCTCCTCATGGAGGAACTCGAGGGGGAACCCCGGAGTTATATCGAGAAGGTGCACAACAGCCTCGGAAAGAGCGTCGAGATCATCCGGAACGTCAATACCATCAGGCAGATCCGGGAAGAGGCCGCCGTTCTTGAACCGGTCGCTCTCGACCCCGTTATCCGGGCGGAGATCGAGCACTATCCGGATGTGCGGATCACCTACGCAGGAACGGACGCCCGGGTGATGGGGGACGACCTCCTCTGTGAGATCTTCACCAACCTCATCGGCAACGCGGAGAAGTTTGCCGGACCCCGGGGGCGGATCGCCGTCCGGGTCGAGGAGCGGGGGACGGAGGTCGAGGTCTCGGTCGAGGATAACGGTCCGGGCATCCCCGACGCGATGAAACCGGACCTTTTCAATCGATTCAGCGGCGGGGGCGGCGAGAAGAGTGGTCGGGGCCTCGGGCTCTACATCTGCCGGATGCTCGTTGAACGTTACGGTGGTAGGGTCCGGGCGGACGATCGGGTTCCCGGCCGCCCGGGGTGCGGCGCGGCGATCCGGTTTACGCTCCGGAAGGCCGATTGAGGGCCGGCGTGCCTCACCCGACGATCTCCTGCACCCGCCCGACCCTCCCGTCCTGGAGCCACACCTTGATCCCGTGCGGGTGAAAGGAGGAGTTCGTCAGGATCTCGGCGACAACGCCCCGGGTGCGTTTCCCGGTCCGCTGGTCGCGTTTGAGCACGATATCAACCGTCATACCGGGATGAATGGCGGCCCGGTTCTGTCCGTTCATTGCCGTGAGCGGTCACTCTTCCCCGTTGTTCTGCCCGGGTTCCGGCTCGTTCTGGCCCGGGGAGGCGGTCTTCATCTGGGGGAAGAGGAGGATTTCTTTGATGGATTCTTTGCCGGTGAGAAGCATTACCAGGCGGTCGATGCCGATCCCGACGCCGCCGGTGGGGGGCATCCCGTAGCCGAGCGCGTTGATGAAGTCGTAGTCGATCATCTGCGCTTCAAGGTCGCCCCGGCGGCGTTTGGCGTCCTGCGCTTCGAGCCGGGCCTTCTGGTCGAGGGGGTCGTTCAACTCCGAGAAGCCGTTCGCCATCTCCATCCCGGCGATGAAGAGTTCGAACCGCTCCGTCAGCCCCTCTTTCTCCCGGTGCTTCTTTGCAAGCGGCGAGTTCTCGATCGGGAAGTCGTAGACGAACGTCGGCTGGATAAGGTGCTTCTCGCCGAAATGATCGAAGAAGAGCGCCAGGAATTCGCCCCGGGTCGCGGCGCTCTCAGAGCCTTCGACGCAGTGCGCGAGACCGAACGCACGGAGTTCTTCGACGCTGTGAGCGTGGATGTCGATCCCGGCGTACTCCCGCACCGCTTCCTCCATGGTGAGCCGGCGCCAGGGACGGGCGAAGTCCAGGTCGTGCCCGGCAAACGAGCACGTAATCTTCCCGTGCACCTCCTCTACGAGGTAGGAGAAGATGCCCTCGGTGAGGTCCATCATGTCGTTGTAGTCGCGGTAGGCCTCGTAGATCTCCACCATCGAGAACTCGGGGTTGTGGTTGGTGTCGATGTCCTCGTTCCTGAAGTTTTTCGCGATCTCAAAGACTTTGTCGAAGCCGCCGACGACAAGACGCTTGAGGTAGAGTTCCGGCGCGATCCGGAGGTAGAGTTTCTGGTCGAGGGCGTGATGGTGGGTGGTGAACGGCCGGGCGTTTGCGCCGCCGTAGATCGGCTGCAGGGTGGGGGTCTCGAACTCCAGGTAGTCCCGTTCGAAGAGGAACTGGCGCAGGAGCGATATGATCCTGCTCCGGGTCCGGAACGTCTCGCGGCTATCCTCATTCATAATAAGATCGAGGTAGCGCTGCCGGTAGCGCGCCTCGACGTTCTTGAGCCCGTGAAACTTCTCGGGAAGGGGGCAGATCGACTTCGTGAGGAGCTCGAACCGGTCGACCCAGATCGTGATCTCCCCCATCTTCGTCCGGAAGACGTGGCCGACGACGCCGACGATGTCCCCGGCGTCGATGTACTGGCGGAAGAGGTCGAACTGTTCCTCGCCGAGGTCGTTCTTCCGGAGGTAGAGCTGGATCTTGCCGTCCGAGTCTCCCATGTCCGCAAAGATCGTCTTGCCGTGCTGGCGGACGACGTAGATGCGACCCGCTGTGCTGACCTCTTCGGCGCTCTTCTCGTGCCCGATCCCGGCGAACCGCTCCCGGATCTCCCTGACGGTATCCTTGCGTTCGAACGTATAGGGGTACGCCGTCACCCCGTGCTCACGCAATTCTTGCAGTTTATCGATCTTTGTTGCGTCAAAACAGAGATTATCCGTATCGCTCATTGTGTAAACCGCTCCTTTTGTCCTGCAGCCTTTAATCGAGCCCCAATCCAGGGTTCGCCGCCGTTCCGTCGAGGCCCGGCTGCATATTCCTCGGGAAATTCTATATAGTGTTCCCCTCCGGTGCTATTAATGGTTGAGTCCGGGTCCGGCGGCGGGGTTCAAGTCGCCCGACCCTTCTATGGTATCACTCCACCCCGTATGAGGGGTAGAGGTAGATGATTGCCGTTTCGTTGTAGACCATCGTCACTCTCTCGTTGCGGTGATCAAAGACATAATACTGGTTCGTGCTCATGTTCTGGTTCTGGTGGTAGTCCTCAGGATAGGGGCCTCGTCCATCCCACCAGAACGGAACGTTGCAGCGCCCTTTGCCGGTCTGCTTCTCCCCTTCGTCCACTTCGATGAAGAACGACGGCGACTCTTCATCGCTCCGGAACTCCACGTCGACATAGGTCCTGGCCGGGTCGACCGAGTACATACCAAAGCCCGTCCTGACCGAGGTGATGTTCCAGCCGTTTTCAAGCAGGACCCCGGCCCGCCGGTCGGTGAGGACGATCGCGATCACCTCCGTGACGTTGACGTCGAAACCCCTTACCGGGAGCTCGGAAGCGTTGATCGGGATCGCGACGTCCCCCCGCTCGTAGTGAAGGACCGCCGGGGTAGGCGTGACATTTTCCGGCATACCGGTCTCCGCCGGGTCGGTGCACCCGGCGCCGAACACGAGGAAAGCCAGCGCAAAAAGGAGAAAGGGGGTCTGTTTCATCCTGTCACTACCAATTGAAAGTATTGAGCCGAACCCGTGATGGGTTCTGGATGATCTCCACCTGGCAGTATCGCACGATCTCGGAGGGAACCTCGGTCGAATACCATGGCTCCAGGCTGATGCTCATGGGCGTTCCATAACTCCTGTATTCCATGTCGTAGAAGAGCGTATCGCTTGGCACATCGTTGTTGTCGTCGATATGCCAGCCTTCAAGGGCACAGGCGACGAGGCACCCCGGCTGTGGTTGTATGCAGTTCGATGCCCGCATTCCAGTTTTTCCTTTCACGCGTTCCAACTCCATTTTCAGTCCCCGGAGGCAGGAGAGGCACACATGTTAAGTACCTGGAATGCGTACATTCCCGTTGCCTCCGGGCATGCGGGACGTTCACCCATTCGGGCTCGCTACCTCGCGGGTGGACCCCCGCGCATGTCGGAATACCGATTTTCGATATCCACGATGGAGAGCTCAGGCGTTCTTCTATATACCTTTTCTGTGCTGGGAAGCTAAATGTCGGGCCTTCCGGATCGCTTCCTCACCCAAAACAGGCATCCATGGGCGTGAAAATGGCGCCGCGCCGAACGGTGAAAAACATAAGGCAGGCGTCCCTCTACGTGCAGGGTGCGAGCGGCCTTGCGCCGTCGAGCGAGTAACTCCGGAGCATAAGATCTTCGAGAGTTGCCGTTTGCTCCGGAAGAACGGCCGGTCCGAAAACTCCGTAGTAAACGATGAAGTAGTCATCGTGTCCCGGGGATAGCGGCTTCTCGACAACGGTGAAATAGCCGGATAATGCTTCGCTCTCGAACTTTGTTACGGAAATGGGACTAATGATCGACCCGTCCGGTGATCCGTCGGTCTCTCGAGGGAGGATCAACTCAGCGGAAGCGACGTTCCCTGACGACTGAAGATGACTGCAGAGATCCTCCTCCGCCTGCAGGAGATCCGCACTCTCGTCGAAGTACCAGTTGACGACCAGGTACCGATCATCCGTTCCGGTATCAAGGTACACGGCATGACTGCAGTACCGGGAGAGATCCGGAAACGGGGACGGGCATCCTTCTTCAATATCGTCGATCAGGACGATATCCCCCTCGATCGTTCTATTCACGACGACTGAGCCGTTTTCCGCGTACTCATACCGGGGCTCCGGGATATACCATTTCTGCAGAGCTTCGGGGGGAGGATACCCGGGACCGATCATGAGAAGGTCGAAAAGCAGAAGGGCGCCGGAAGCACCGACGGCTATCAGGAGGAGAACGAGTGCAATTTTGCCGGTTCTGTCGGTTTCCAGGAATTCCATCGGATCTCTCCGTGATAAAGGGGGGAGGTCAGGGTCTCACCCAGGTAGCCATGGCACCCAACCAATCCCCATAGACTCTGTTGCGGATCTGAGTATCCCATGTGTTATGTATGGACACCCAGTCCTCCGTATAGTCGTGGTAGCCAACACAGGCAACGCTGTGATCACCGTAAGGTTCATCTCCCCCTATAGGCGTGCCGCCGCTCCACAGGCTGAGAACAAAGGGCCTCTGTGCATCCACTCACTTTTTACCTCATCAAACGTCATCCAGGCATCGTCGCTTGAATCCATCGAAGAATATCCATGATTCGCGCACACTTCATCGATACCGTCATCAATGTCCCAGGGCCACGTCGAGCCTTCGGGGGTAGTCCCCATTGCCGTAGCAAGTTCCAGAATCAACGGATCTTCTTCCGGAAAATTTGGATATCCATGCTAATGCGATTCCCCCGTTGTTGCAGTTGCACCTACGATAGGTAGCAGCACCGAAGCGGCCAGCAGAAGCATCAGCAATACCGGCCATACTTTTTTGGTGCGCATAATTTCCACGCCTTACACCTCCGATTTTTACCCGGAGGCCGGCAGAGCAATACCTTCAAGGGCGAGCACCACGTCCCCGTCATGGACGACGTAAGTCACGTTATCGACCGTATGCGTGAGGTATCCGGCCGGAACCTCGACGGAAGTCCTCTCGATACGCATGCAGTCGACGTTGACGAGGTAGTCGATCGTCACCTCCCCGTACCTGACGCGGACCGCGGGGTAGCACCCCGGGCCCTCCGGTTCGGCCGCGGCGGATGGCGGACAGACGACAACGACGCCTGCGATCTCGCCCCCGTCTGAAAGGACCCGGCCGACGGCGGCGTCTTCCCGGATGAGGTCAAAGAGCCCGCCGACGGCTTCGACGAACTCTCCGGTCTTTACATACGTCCCGCAGGGCTCGGGTTCGGGACCGGTGCCGTTGTCCGGGGAGGGGTAGGATGCCCGGTACCGCGCGACGATCCCGTCGAGATCGCCGGGCTGCGGTGAGGGTGCGGCCGACGGCGTGACGACGGGTGCACTCGATCCCTCTCCCCTCTGAGAACAGCCTGCTGAAACAAGAGTCAACAGGAGCGCGAAGAACAGTATCCCGGCAAGAAGCGCCTTTTTTTGAATCAGGTTCATCGTTGATAACCTTCTTTTCGTATTTGTCCTTAATTCGCGGTGTGCAATACTACTTCAGTCGGATTGGAGATGAATTCGACATTCAGCCCAGTTAACGGTGCACTCGATGCGATATATCGATACAGATTTACAGATATCGAGTTTCCATTGTTTTTATAAACCATGTCATAAAACCTTGTATCTCCTGGAACATCTGAATTGCCATCAATATTCCATCCTTCCAAAGTCACATCAACCTGAACGTTTGTAGTAGGAACATAATCCGACCATAGAGACATCGCCTCACCTGTAGTAATATCGGATATCTGGATATACCACTGACCGGAGGTGCTACTCCAGTGAAGTTCCCCTTTTAGCGTATCTCCTGTGGAAATGGTGATTCGATCGCTATGAATGTCCTGCATGCCATCTTTTAATGTCCAGCAACATCCCGTCCAGTACTGGCCGGTAATCGGCTGGTTATATTCTAATACTGGCTGTACTATTGCAGTTTCATCGGGTGTACGGATCCCATTAAACAAAAATACCGGTTCCGCGAATTCAGAGGACGGGGGGCACGTTGGAGTTTTCCAGTAGGCATCAAATTGCGTTATCTGTGGAACATTCTTGTACGCATATTCGATCCATCCATTGAAACCACCTACATCCATATACTCGTTCCTCTGAAGACTTTCGTTATACTCACGCGGCTGATCACTCAACACGGTCAGAATTAAATCACCATTATGGAAGACATACGTAACATCGTCTTGGTGGATCACGTGCGATCCAGAGGGGACCTGAGAGACAAATGTTGCAGGTCTAAAGCCACGAGGTGTGGCTACCCTTTTAGCCATAGAATCGACTGCAGATAAAATTTGCTTTCCATCTGAGCTGTAAACCCGCGTAATACCGTCCATTGTGTGATAGATAATCGAGCCGGAAGGGATTTCATGAATTGTCAGATCAGAGGTACCAGAACTTTCCACCGGACTCAGTTCAGCGGTTATGATCACTTGCTCTTGTGAGTAATCTGTCTGAAGTTCAGGTAATTTCATGCCATTAAGATTTACAGTATTTCCTTCCTCAAAGGAAAGGGAAAATAATTCTTCATCCCTCTCATCAAATACCACCGCCGGCACAACCCCCACGCTCACCAGCAGCAGTGCCAGGAGCAGGGAGAATGCCCGAATTCCAGTTTTTCTTTTCATGTGTTTCAACTCCTTCTTCGTTTACCGGAGGCAGGAGAGGCACACGTGTTAAGTACACGGAATGCGTACATCTCATTAGCCTCCGGGCATGCGGGGTTCTATCATCCGGGGCGGCAACCGGGGATGGAGGGACCCCACGAACTTTTGCAGACGCATCATCGAGGCGCCCACACAAAGACATGGGCGCCGGTTTATTTATTTTTTCTGTCACATTTCCGGACACGTACCCGGGATATCTTCGAAAGTGACCGGGGAGATCACGTCTCCCGGGATGGAGGCGGAGGAGAGAACCAGGTTCATAGTGGAGACACCAACTCTTGTTCGGCAAGCATTCCCGGAGATACGGTAAAGGATGATGCGCCACTCGCTGCTGCCGGGGAGGGAGACCGATGCTGTCCGAGGGCCTGCGCCGTCGCTTCGGCTCTCCCGACCGTAATCCCCAAGACGTACAGCATGGAGACGGTTGTCACAACCGGGTGAGGGGCAGTCAAGTATCCCTCCCATGTCGATGATCGCGTATGACGGGTAAAGATAGAGGATTGTCGTTTCGTTACAGATTTTCACTATCCACGATGGAGAGCTCAGGCGTTCTTCTATATACCTTTTCTGTGCCGGGAAGTTACATGTCGGGCCTTTCAGATCGCTTCTTCACTCAAAATAGGTCTCCATGGGCGTAAAAATGGTGCCGCTGCCTGCGGCGTGCCGTGCATGCCGCCGTCCGCAAAACACAATGCATAAGAAGGTTATACGCGTTATCGTCAATAGTTGGGCATGGTAGAGGAAACGGGAAGAGAGGTAGCGATGGAGAGGCTTGCCGCCGTTATCGGCGAGTGCCGGAAGTGTCCCCTCTTTGAGGACGCGCATCACGCGGTCCCGGGCGAGGGGGCAGTCGGGGCCGACCTCATGCTCATCGGCGAAGCGCCGGGGAAGCAGGAAGACCTCACCGGGAGGCCGTTTGTGGGACGGGCGGGAAAACTCCTCGAGTGTCTCCTTTCCGGGATCGGCCTCTCGCGGGACGATGTCTTCATCGCCAACATCGTCAAGCACCGGCCTCCCGGAAACCGCGACCCAGAGGACGAGGAGATCCGGGCCTGCACCCCCTACCTCGAGGAGCAGATCCGGATCGTCGGGCCGAAGGTGATCGTGATGCTGGGCCGGCACTCGAGCAGGTATATCCTCTCCTTCCTGCCCGTGGAGTTCGACCGGATCACGGAGATCCGGGGGACCGTCTACCCGGCGGTCCTCTTCGGTCACCCGGTCCGCCTCATCCCCACCCTCCACCCCGCCGCCGCGCTCTACAACCCGGCATACCGGGAGGCCCTGGAAGAGGATTTCCGGGTCGCCGGGCGCGAACTTGCGGAAGGCCGGGGGGCCCGCGATACAGGACTGAAAGGACAATGACGAGAGAGAGATCGTGCGGAGCGGTTGTTTTCCGGCGGGATACGGACCTCCAGTACCTCCTCCTGCAGTATGGGGCCGGGCACTGGGACCTGGTGAAGGGACACGGCAAGCGCGGCGAGAGCGAGGAAGAGACCGTGCTCCGCGAACTTGCAGAGGAGACCGGGATCACCCGTGCAGCGTTCATTCCGGGGTTCCGGGAAGAGATCCACTACTTCTTCCAGCGCCGGGGGCGGACGGTCTACAAGGAGGTCGTTTATTACCTGATCGAGACCCCGGAGAAGGAGGTGACGCTCTCGGACGAGCACGTCGCCTATCGGTGGCTCCCGCACGACGAAGCACTCCGGGTGATCACCTTCGGGAACTCGAAGAAGGTCGTCGACAAGGCGCACGCCTACCTCACGGCGTTGCAGAACCAGAAGCGCGGGTAACCCCCCGCTCTTCCTCACATCTTTCGGTCCTCCGGAAGTTCGCTCACCTCTTTTCCGAGAAAATAACTCACGACGGTCCGGATTGCGACGAGCGACCCGAGGACGGCCAGGTCCTGGAGCGTCGGCTCAAGGATCGTCTTCAAGACGTCGGCGGCGACGAAGAACTCGAGGCCGATCAGGATGCGCGTGGTGAACACCCACCGGATGTCGTGGTAACTCCGCTCTCTGATGCGGGTCTCCCGCGCCACGAGTTCGACGATCGCGATTACCGCCCCGTAGACGATGAAGAGCGCTCCGAACGTCCCGAGAGCCAGCCCGGCGATCTCGATAACCGTCGCTAGCACCATATGCCCGGCTGGCATATCGGTGACGGCGGACCTATATATATTTCACAGGGCGCTCTCCGGTGCCAGGGGAACGACGACCCGGAACCCGTTGTAGCGCTCGACCGTGACCGGGACGCCGTAGACCGCCTCGATGGTCTCCGGCGTCACCACATCGTGGCCTCCGGCGGCGTGGATGACGCCGTCCTTTAAGAGGATGAACCGGTCGGCGTAGCGGAGCGCCATGTTCAGGTCGTGCATCGTCATCACCGCGGCGACGTCGTGCTCTTCCGCCACGCGCCGGACGATCCCGAGGATCTCCAGCTGGTTCCGGAGGTCGAGGCTGCTTGTGGGTTCGTCCAGGAGGAGCACCCGGGGCTCCTGCACCAGCGCCCGGGCGATGCTCACTTTCTGGAGTTCTCCGCCGCTCATCTCGTCGATATATCGCAGCGTCAGGTCCTCGAGGCGGAGCATCCGGATGGCTGATTCGACGACCTTGAGGTCCGCATCCGTTACGTTCCACCCGATATGCGGCCGCCGGCCGAGGAGGACGGCGTCGAAGACGGTCATCCTGCCCGCTTCGCACCGTTGCGGAACGTAGCCCACGTTCCGCGCGATCTCCATCCGATCCGTCCTGAGGAGGTCCGTTCCGTCGACAAGGACGGACCCGGCCCCCGGCCGCAGGATGGCGTTCATGCACTTTAAGAGCGTCGTCTTCCCGACGCCGTTCGGCCCGAGGATCGCGAGGACCTGGTGCGGTTCGAGATCGAACGTGATCTCCCGGATGACCGGAGCGCTCCGGTAGGTGAAGGCCACGCCGTCGACCTCCAGGATCATCGCCGATACCCCACGAGAAGCAGATAGATGAAGACCGGAGCGCCGAGGAACGCCGTGAGCACGGCGACCGGGAGGATGTAGGGCGCGACGATGACCCGGGCGACCGTGTCCGAGGCGAGGAGGAGGATTCCTCCCATGACGCAGGAGCCCGGGACCAGAAACCGCTGGTCGTCGCCGATGATCCTTCGGACCATGTGCGGGCAGACAAGCCCTACAAAGCCGATGACCCCGAGGAACGAGACGATCACGGCGGATACGAGCGCCGCGACGACCATACCGACGTTGCGCACCGTCTCAACGCTGACGCCGAGCCCCTTTGCCGTCTCGTCGCCGGCATCGATAGCGTTGTAGTTCCACCGGTTCGCGAAGAAGAAGACGCTGGCTCCGACAACGACGAGAGTCATGATCCCGAGTTCCTGCCAGGAGGCCCGGCTGACGTCGCCGAACGTCCAGAAGACGACGGCGGCAAGCTGGGTGTCGTCGGCGAAGTACTGGAGGAACATCGTCCCTGCCGTGAAGAGGGAGGAGATGGCGACGCCGGCGAGCACCATCACCTCAGGGGACGCCCCGCGCACCCGGGAGATCGCGAGGATCACCCCGGTGGCAAGGAGGCAGAAGATGAATGCCACGATCGTCGTCAGGTAGGGGTTGTTGAGGGTGACGGCGTCGGCAACCGTCGAGTGCATCTCTCCCGTGCCGAGGAGGATGACCGAGACGGCCGCACCGAAGGCGCCGGCGTTCGAGATGCCGAGCGTAAACGGCGACCCGAGCGGGTTTCTGAGGATCGACTGCATGGCGACCCCGGCAACCGAGAGCCCGACCCCGGCGACGATTGCGGCAAGCGCCTGCGGGAGACGGATATTCCAGACGATCCGGTCCGTGCTCGACACTTCGGGAAGCGGCAGCCCCGGGTGGAGAAACGCAGTTATCCGGTCGACGGAACCGTTCACGAGGGAGAGAAAGACGTCGTACGGAGGGACGCCGGCCGCACCGACCGAGATGGATACGATCAGGAGGAGAAAGAGGAGGAGGACCCCCCCGAGGATCCAGAGGTGCTTCTTCCGCACGTATCCCATGTAATCCGCCGGGATGGCCCCGCCTGCAAAGTGCATGCCGTCATACCCTCCTGTTCACGTTCGGACTCTCCCCGCATTGCGCCCTGCTTACAGCGTGATCCCGGTGAACCCGAGGTTCCCGTACTGGCCGTTCAGGTCGCTGAAGACCGGTTTGCCGAGGAAGAAGGTGTAGATCTCGTCCGCCTTCTCTGTCGGATCGACGTCGGCAAACCGGTCGGGGTACAGGGTCTTCCCGATGAAGTAGGCGTCGGCAAGCACGGTCTCGTAGTTCGTGCTGTAGAAGTTGTACGGGAGGACACCGTAGACCCGGCCGTTCTTCGACGCGGAGAGGCCCTGCAGCGCGGCATCGTTCTTCAGTTCGCCGATCGCCCCGCCGCCTTCCATCTGGGTGGTGCCGACGTCGATGAAGATGTACTCGGGGTCCCAGTCGACGATGGCCTCTTTTGCGACATCGGCGTGGGCCGTACCGAGGCCGGCTGCGACGTTCTTCGCGTGCACCCAGAGGAACGGCGGATAGGCCGGTTCGGTTGAGATGATCCCGTGGGCGCCTGCCGAGGAGATGCCGCCGACGTAAACCGCCTTCTGCTCTTCCTCGGGGATGTCGCCGGTCCGGCGCTCAAGGTCGGCCATCGTCTCCTTGATGTAGGCGATCACCTCTTCGGCCCGGTCTTCTTTTCCGAGGACCTGGCCCATCGTGCGGAGGCCGCCGTACATCTCGGCTTTCTCGGCGTCGTTTCTGAGCGAACCGTACGGGAACGCCACGACGGGGATGCCCGTCTTCTCCTGGAGTTTGTCGGCCTCGGCGGCACTCGTTCCGTACGCCGTTCCGCTCGAACCGGTCTTGAAGATGAGTTGCGGGTTGACCGCAAGGATCTTCTCGGGGTCGTCCTTGCCCCTGAACTCACCGATCAGGGGGAGGTCCTTGAACTGCGACCCATAGGCGAGAGCGTAAGGGCGGCCTTCTATCGCCTGCTCCTTCTTCTCGATGTCGTCGACGCCGACGACGAGGTCCTGGCCCTGCAGGTAGACGAGGTAGCGGAGGCACCCCGAGCCCGAGCAGACAACGCTCTCCAGGGGCGCGGGGACGGTGACGTTCCGGCCGAAGCCGTCGGTGATCGAGGCCGTCCGGTTGGTGTCGCCCGGAGCGACGGTCGGACCGGTGGTTCCGGTGCCGGTACACCCGGCGGCGATCATCAGCAGAACGAGGGCAGCGACCATGGCGGCCGCGAGCGATCCGGTGTAGCGGAATGGTGACATACCTGTACAAATACTCGTAACATTGTTTATTATATCTGTCGAATTGGGAAACACTCGATATGATTTAACTCTCATTCGTAGCATCATATACAGGCGAGCCCGTTTCCGGAGCCGGACAATTATTATGAGCGGTCGAACCAATCCCGTGTACAGGGACACCGGCATACCGTGAGGAGGAATACGTGCCCGAGAGGATGTTAACCGAACCCGAAGGCTATCGCCTGCTGGACTCGTGCGGGATACCCGTGCCGCCCCACCGCCTGGTCGCCAGCGCCGCCGATGCGCGGGCTGCCGCCGGGGAGATGGGCTACCCCGTCGTCATGAAGGTCGTCTCGCCGGAGATCGTCCACAAGAGCGATGTCGGCGGGGTGATCCCCGGGGTCGAGGGGCCCGGGGAGGCCGAAGAGGCTTTCCGGACCATCATGAGGAACAGCGCCGCCCGCGCTCCCCGGGCGGCCGTCACCGGTGTCATTGTCGAGAAGCAGATGCCCGCGGGGCTCGAGGTGCTGATCGGGGGAAAGACCGATCCGTCGTTTGGCAGGGTTATCACGTTCGGCCTCGGCGGGAAACTGGTGGAACTCCTGGAGGACGTTTCCATCCGGGTGCTGCCCATCACGGACGATGAGATTCGCGAGATGATCCGCGAGATCGAGGGCTACCGACTCATCTCGGGATACCGCGGGGAGCCCCCGAAGGACGAAGAGGCGCTTGTCCGGGTCATCGCCGCAATGGCGCGCACCTTCGCCGAAAACCCCGGAATCCGGGAGTTCGACCTCAACCCGGTGATCGTCTACGAAAAGGGGGCGAGCGTCGTCGACGCGAGGATCATCGTCGGGGATGCCGCCGGGGTCGGGACCGCCCGCGAGAGCGTCGGGGCGCCCCCGGACCTCTTCTTCCCGAAGTCCATTGCGGTGATCGGCGCCTCCGCAAGCCCGAACAAGGTGGGTTACTCCGTCCTGCGGAACCTGCTCTCCTTTCCCGGGAGCCTCTATCCGGTCAACCCGGTCCGGAGCGAGATCTTCGGGCGGAAGGTCTACCCCTCCGTTACGGAGATCCCGGGTCCGGTCGACTGGGCGGTCATCGCCGTGCCGGCCCGCTTCGTCCCCGGGGTGATGGAGGAATGCGGGGAGAAAGGGGTCCGGCTCGCAATCATCGTCACCGCCGGATTTCGGGAGACCGGCGGCGCCGGTGCCGAACTCGAGGAGAGAGTAGCGGCGATAGCGCGCCGCTACGGGACCCGGATCATCGGCCCGAACTGCCTCGGGGTCATGATGCCTCATATGGGGATCAACGCCACATTCGACCCGGTCTCGCCGAAACCGGGAGACGTTGCCTTCATCTCCCAGAGCGGTGCGGTCATCACTACCGTCGTCGACTGGAGCCTTCCGGAGGAGTTCGGGTTCTCAAGCGTCATCAGCGTCGGCAACCAGGCGGACCTCGGGTTCGAGCACTACCTCCGGTTCGCCGAGCAGGACCGAATGACCCGGTCCATCACCCTCTATATCGAGGAGATCCAGGACGGGCGCGGGTTTATGCAGATGGCGCGCGAGGTCGTCGGGAGGAAGCCGGTGGTCGCGGTGAAGTCCGGGTCGTCCCGGAAGGGCAGGGCTGCGGCATCGTCCCATACCGGGTCGCTTGCCGGGAGTTACGACGTCTACGTCGCGGCGTTCCGGCAGGCGGGGATGATCCCGGTCCGGAGCCTGCGGGACGCCTTCAACCTGGCCGAACTCCTGGCGTTCGGGGGTTACCCGCAGGGAGGACGCGCGATCGCCGTCACCAGTGCGGGGGGGTTCGCCGTCCTCGCCTCCGACTACGCCGAGACCCACGGTGTCGAGATGGTCGACCTCCCCGACGACGTGCTCCGCGAACTCGATGCGTTCCTCCCTCCGTTCTGGAACCACGCAAACCCCCTGGACATCCTCGGAGACGCCGACGCCGCCCGGTTCGCCGCCCTCTTCGACGTGCTGATCCGGCACCAGGATTTCTGGGATATTGCGTTCGTGATCGCGGTGCCGACCACGCTCATCGACCCGGCGCATGTTGCGAACGAGATCGTCCGGTTCTCCCGGAACACGGGGAAGATGGTGGTGGGCTGCATGCTCGGCGGCGACAGTATCCGAAGCGGCCTGCGCGTCCTCCGGACCTGCCGGGTCCCGAACTTCGAGGAGCTTGAGGATGCGTTCAAGGCGGTGGGAAGCATCCTTGCGATCCGGACCGCACGGGCGGCAGGCGAGCGGCCCGTTCCCGTCCGCGACGACCGGTGTTCGGGCGCCCGGGAGTAGCGCCCCTTTCTCCCCGGTTCCCGGAAATCTTTTATATCTCTCATCCACATCCCGGCCGTATCGGAACGGGAAGCGGAACCTGTTCTCCGGGAGATGAATGCCGATGCTGTTTGAGAAGATTAAGTCCGAGATCCTTGCTCACAACTCCTACATCGTCGGGGCGGGCGGGGAGGCGGCGGTCATCGATCCGAGACGCGACTGCCGGATCTACGCGAGCGCCGCCGGGCGCGAGAACATGAAGATCACAAAGATCTTTGAGACGCACAAAAACGAGGATTATATCTGCGGCTCCCGGGAGCTCGCCCGCCCGACCGGGGCGGAGATCCTCCACGGGTCGCGGGAGGCGTTCGGGTTCGGCACCGCTGTTCGGGAAGGGGAGACCTTCAGGGTCGGGCCGCTCGAGATCGAGGTCCTGGAGACGCCCGGCCACACGGCGGAGAGCATATCGCTTCTCCTCCGCGACCGGTCCGTCTCCGACGACCCGCTGATGATCTTTACCGGCGACGCACTCTTTGCCGGCGAGGTCGGGAGGACCGATCTTGCCGGCGAGGACCGGCGGCGGGAGATGTCCGAGTTCCTCTATGCAAGCCTGCACGAGAAGATCCTCCCTCTTCCCGCCGGGGTGATCGTCTGCCCCGCCCACGGCGCCGGCTCGGTCTGCGGCGGGAATATCAGCGACCGGGAGTACACGACCATCGGATACGAAGCGGCGACAAACCGGCTGCTCTCGATGGATGAGGAAGCGTTCGTCGAGTATAAGATGGGTGAACAACTCTACGAGCCGCCGTATTTTGAGATGATGCACCGGCTCAACAGGGACGGCCCGCCCCTCATCTACAGCCTGCCGTACCTGCGTGCCTACTCGGCCCGGGAGGTCCGCTCTCTCCTGGAGCGGGGAGCACAGATCGTCGATATCCGGTCCCCGACGAGTTTTGCCGGCGGACATATCCCGGGAACCATCAACATCTGGCGCGGGGGGCTCCCCCTCTACATGGGCTACTACCTGAACTACGAGGACCCGATCGTCCTCGTGGACGATTTCAATCTGGACCTGGGCCCTGTGATGCGCCACTTCGTCCGGCTCGGTTACGACAACATCGCGGGATACCTTTCCGGGGGGTTTGCCGCCTGGTTCAAGCAGGGCGAGCGGATGGAGAGGACCGGCACCTGGTCTCCTTCCGACCTCGCGGAGCACCTGGACGATCCTTCGGTGTATATTCTCGACGTGCGCGAAATCGGCCACCGGGAGAAGGAGGGCCACATCCTGGGCTCCCACCACATCTACGTCGGATACCTGGAAGACCACCTCGCGGAGGTCCCGGGGGAGAAACAGGTCGTCGTTCACTGCGATGCCGGGTTCAAAGGAAGCCTTGCGGCAAGCATTCTCCAGAAACACGGTTTCGGGCACGTCATCAACCTGCTCGGCGGCACCATCGGCTGGGAGGCGGCGAACTACCCGCTGGTTAAGGCGTGATCTCGCTTCAGGGTCTCCGGGTATCTCCATAGCGGCCGGCGGGATTGAACCGCCCGTTGCCGGGGTAAGAGGGTGGGGGGAGTCTCCCTCTTCATTCTTCCGGGGGTCAGATCGGAAATCTGACGTCAAACGGGGCGAAGGTACGTGCCGGTTTTGGGAGGGGTTATATGGTTTCTGCAGGGTACAGGGATTCTCCGGGTGCGCCCTCTACTCTGCGTCGCGACCTGCGAAGAGATTGTCGGCCAATCCCCGTTCCCGGCGGCGACGGTAGCCATCGCTTTCATTATCGGGACGATTGTCGTTGTCGTAAGTGTGAAGCGCGGCAGAACGCCCTGAGAAGCAGGTGGAGCGCCATACCGGAAAGCGAGAGGTATAACCTGCCGCCCGGCAGCCCTGCCCGGATGACACGTTCCCGGGCGCACCAGCCGATTGGTCTTGCCCGCCTGCAAGATCCGGACTATATTCGCGTGCCTTCCTCGATAATCCTGACATAATCCACAAACATGTACTGTTTATATCGTTCTTTCCCGGTAATCTCCTCCACGATTCCAATCTTCTCGAATTTACCCACGAGGTTGGTTGCGGCCTGACGGCTGATCCGCAACTCCTCCGCCACCTGCCCTATCGTGATGATGGGGCGGTCAAAGAGCGTATCGATCAGTTTTATCGCGTGAACTACCCCGCCCTCAAGGGCGGGGCTTCCTGTTTCATCCCCCTCCCCAGCGGGAGCGAGTCCACAGGCTCGTCGGTGCGTTCCGCACCTGAAACCCAGAAGTCATCCTAAAAGTTTCCAGCGGCTGACGATTCCTATAGTTCAGAGCATTCT
>ENA-UOOR01000331-UOOR01000331.1-fermentation-metagenome-genome-assembly--contig:-NODE-331-length-69903-cov-9.556465_pt1 | contig 69903 bp, 60 predicted proteins | sample MGYA00245780_ERZ724029 | MGnify/ENA primary metagenome ERZ724029 (study PRJEB28704, sample SAMN03018315) | fermentation metagenome | biome: anthropogenic terrestrial biome; feature: soil; material...
TCACATCGATCATCTTCTCATGATATTCCTTAGTATCAGCGGCATTCAAGTAGTTGTTGACCAATAAGTTTTTCTCAATGTAGTTCTGCTTCCACTCGTCAGTTTCAGTAATCTTCCTCAGCATATCTTCGTAAAACTCCACCGCTGCAGCGGGCATATTGGGCGGACCTGCAATCGCTCTGACTTCAGTAACTTGAATCTCTTCGTATCCTATCTCCGCAAAGGTGGGAGCATCCTTAAACAGACCGGTTAATCTGTTTTTAGCAAAGGTCACAATCGGAATGACCTCCCCGGCTGCGACTTGACCGATACATTCCATCGGGTTAAAGATACCCACATCGACATGGCCTCCAAGCAGAGCGGACATTACTTCGCCGGAGCTGTTAAACATTACATAGGTAAATTCCGAACCAGTATATTTATTAATTAATTCAAAGGACAGGTGATCACTGTTGCCCCGTTGCGAACCCCCAATCTTAATGCTGCGGGGCTGTCTTTTGACCGCTGCAAGCAAACTTTTAATATCCTTATACTTTCCGTCTTTTTTAACGCCAAGCGTTAATTCATCAAAGGCTACCGTTCCAATATAGGTCAGATCTGACACTTTAACATTCCAGTTGTTAACATAAGACCCAATCGCCTGTCCGGAGTGGAGCACCATCAGCGTATGGGAATCCCCCTTCTTCGTATTCATATAAGCAAAAGAAACTGCTCCTGAACCGCCCGGTTTATTGACAACCATCAAGGCATAGGGGGAGAACTTGTTTTTCTGCGCAAGATCTGCAATCGTCCTGGCATTAAGATCACTCCCACCACCCGGGGATGACGGGACCACAAATTCAATCTCCCGCTCCGGCGCCCATTTTGAAGCCGACTGGACATAGCCCCCAAACAAACTTACAGTCATAATCCCCACTAATAGAAATCCCAAGAATCTCTTCACTTTCATTCCTCCTAATTATTTCTATTTTATTTGTGTTTATTGTTGACTTATTATTAAATCAACAATTGCCACCTCTTTAAAAGCTTAAGTTGGGACATAGCTCGTGCAGCTGAAATCCGGCAATGAGCACTATGTCCGTAATACCTAACAGATCATTCACCGCTTCCAAGACTAAACAATCGTGACGTTCACTCTCTCCCTTGTTAAGACTGATATCCTCCAATGTGTATTAAATAAAGAGCAGATATCAAAATCGGTTGGCGGTTTCCATGGCTAGACGGGACAGATTAGCCTGGCGTTCAACCACTGTTTGAGTTTCATTTACCTTATTACTAATCTGACTAATTTGAGTCTTCATCCCGAAACTGCTCGCATTTAACTCCTGCATTGAAGCGCTAACCTGCTCGGTTTGGGAAGAGATATTTGCCACCGCTTCCATGATTCCTAGCGTCTTGGTGTGAATCTTCTGGGTATCGACCATTTGTAGATTGGTGGCATTAATAATTTCTGAGTTAGCATGATAAATAGTCTGCAATAACTCTATTAAACTGGCCATTTCCGTGTTTATCACTTGGACATCGGAGATCGAGCAACGTACCGAAGAAATTACTTCATTAAGCGAAAATGAAACGTCTTTGCTCTCCCGTTCGATTCCGATAACAGATTCCTTAATCTCATTGGTAAATTTGTATGTTTCATCAGAAAGTTTTTGAATTCTTTCAGCAATTACCGCGAAACCTTGGCCGCGCTTATCGGCGCGAGCCGCCTCAATACTGGCATTTAACGCTAATAAATTAACCTGTTCGGTAATTTTATTCATTTGCATCAAAAGAAGGTTAATTCCGGTTACTTCTTCTTCCAAATTAGCGACCTGTATTGAAAGTTTCTCTGCTGAATCGGCATTTTGGGTTATCATATCAAGCGAAGTAGAGATGTTTTCGGTATAAGCTATTACTTGATTAACCTTCTCTTCCAGGTTATGTTGGTGAAAGGTTAAGCTGTTTAAAATGTTGGACGCTTGTTTAGCCAGTTCGCCAACAAGCTCACTTGCTTGGGCTACTGAGAGATTAATTACATCCAACTGAGTAGCGCTATGTTGGGCGCCTAAAGAGACATCATTAATGCTGTTACCAATGTTATACAGCACCAGCTGAAGTTGACTAATGGCTTGGTTAATTCCCAAGGTTGCATTAAGCGCTTCAGTAGCGCCTTCCAACGAAGTTTTAGATGCTTGTCGTAATGGAGCAAAGACCGTTTTCATTTCCCGTAGCATGGGGACCAGAATAAATCCCAAAACAGCTAGAATAGTCAAATTTAAGACCAGAGTTAGCCAAAAAGATATAGTATTAAGATTGTGATTAGCTTTGATTCTATCTTCAATTTGCTTTTGGATTATCGAGGTCACTTTTTGGTTGGTATCGACTAGTTTTAGAACAGCAAAATAAGTTTTAGAAATAGTTTTTAAGTCGGAAGCACTGGCCCCATCGCGACTTACGGTTAACACCGCATTCAAATCCATATTGAATTGCTCATATTCATCAGGAACTATTTCTTGAATTAAAGCAGTCACCCCAACAGAAGCGCTTTCCAGCAACTGTGGGAAACTTTCAACCATGGTAACCTCCCATAACGAGAGAGTGTGCCCTGCCTCTAAATTACTACGAATATAAGTTGAATGAGTTTCTATATTTTTAATTTCATAATTATATTTCATTAGATATTGCAGCCTGTTTTGATCTTTAAGAATTTGAGTATGAGAAGACGATAATAAAACAGTATTAATATAGTTGATAATAAATAAAGAAATGACTCCCAGTCCAGCCAAAACAAAAGTACAAAATACCTGTTGCGAAATTTTTAAACTTTTCCAATGAACAAGGGCTTTAACTATTTTGAAGTTTTTTTTAACCTCATACAATTTATTTACCTCCATTCAAGAATCAATAGCAATGAATGATCAGTCAAAATCATTCAAAATCATTGGAAAACGTTTAAAAATATTCCAGCTTAATTTTCCGATTGGGAGTAATCGCTAAATAACTTTTCTAAAATCTCTTTACCAGTATTAATATCTTCTACGATAATCTGTTTCGCCAAATTCCTATCTTTATTCTTTAAGGCTTGGATCAACCGCTCATGCCGTTCGATCGAGCCTTCGCTATTTCCAGGGTAATGTAGTGTTGCAATCCGGAATCTCAAAATTGGGTCCATCAGGTTCCGTAAAATTGTTTGCAACCTTTTATTCAGGCTCTTTTCCAAAATATAATTGTGAAATTTAGTATTGTTCTCGAAGATGGCCTTAACATCATTCTCTCCAAGATAATATTTGGACTGTTTTACAAAAAGTTCCAATTGTAACAGATCAGCTTCGTTCACATTGTCAAAGGCTTGATCCAAAGCGTATTCTTCCAAGACAGCTCGGATACCCATTAGTTCTTCCATATCACGGATGGAGGTATCACTGACCACCAATCCATTCCCAGGCTCAAAGTAAACCAGACCTTCGTTCTTCAAGCGAACAAGGGCCTCCCGGACCGGAGTACGGCTAATCTGATACCTCTCTGCCAATTTTATTTCGGTAAGTCTAAGCCCTGGTTCTAACTCACCATTAAGGATCTCTTTGCGCATCTTCTTGTACACTTGTTCAGTTAGATTCATGGTAATCACCTTTTGTTTTTTAATGCATCCATTGTATACAATGTATGTAATGTATTCTCTGCTTGTTAGCAAATTCCTGCTGTTTTTTTAAATAAATATTACAATATTTAAAAAACAAACCTGAACCAAGACTTCGACATCATGTTAGAGACAAAAAAAGACCTCGTTCTTTTTAAATTAGCTGAAATATCTAAAAAGAACGAGGACATAACATATCTACCAACATGGAGGTCTCCTCAAATTCACACTGGCTTTCTTCTTAAAGTCCTTGTTGATACCTCATGTTCCCCAAGGATTTCATGAATAGACTTACTATCTTCAATTACATTATCCAATTTCATGTTAATATCCGCATAAAATTCAGTCAATTTTACTGTTTGATCATATACAACATCCAGTTTCTTCTCAAGCCTATCTTGCCTTTCTTCAAGCTTTATCAGCCTTCCCTCGATCCTTACTTGGCCTTCCTTCACGCCACCTATGTCACTATTGAGATTTCTTAATTCGGTAAGAACCAACTCTTGAAATCTTTCGGTTGTTATTCATAACCCTCCCTTACCCCTTTTTTTCGTATTAGATTCGTACTTAAAATTCAGCCTTTGCCCAAACCCAATAAAATCTCTTCACTTTACTGGAATTAACTTGGGTTCTAGCTTTCAAATCTTGTAAAATAATAACCCTTTTAAATCAAATTATCAGTAAACTGAATATATTAATCATACCATTATTTACTTTAAATGTAAAACTAGAATTTCAGAGGTAAAGGGTCTTCGTCATTATATCTGTTAAAAAACGGTAAAATCATTGTGTGTGCGGACGGTAGTCAGCGTGAGCGACTACTTCGGAAAAAAGAAGATATGCGGCTTTCCAGTATAGGTTTCTTGTTGGATTATCGTTTTAACCCCAAAGACTGTTTCCAGATTCTCTGCAGTCAGTACTTCCTCCGGAGCGCCCTGAGCAAAAACCTTGCCTTCCTTAAGTAGAACCAGAGCGTCACAGTAGCGAGAAGCCAGGTTTAGATCATGGAAGACCGCCAAGATCGTCAAGTCTTTCGTACGTACTAATTTCCTCAATAACTCACAGATTTCAAGAGAATAGTTGATATCCAGATGGGAAGTAGGTTCATCCAACAGCAAAATCCGGGGGGTTTGCGCCAGAGCCTGGGCGATGATCACCCGTTGAAGTTCTCCCCCGCTCATCTCGGCAATCGGCCTGTCGGCCAACTCCCAAGTGTTCGTAGCTTGCATCGCCTCTCGCCCGATCTCCCAGTCCTCTCTCCTCTCCCTGGCAAAAGGCTTAAGATGGGGAAAACGTCCCATCATTACTACTTCTTGTGCGGTAAACGAGAAATTAGCCTCCCACTTCTGAGGGACTACCCCCATTAACCTAGCTAGCGTCCTAATGTTGAGCCCGGACAAATCTTTACCATTAAGTGTGATCCGTCCATTGTTGGGTATCAATGTTTTATCGATGCACCGGAGTAAAGTGGTTTTTCCGGAACCGTTTGGCCCGATTATACCGGTGAATCCTTTATTGGACACGGTAAAGCTCAGATTAGAAAGAACTCGCTTTTCTCCGTATTCAAAAGAAAGCTCTTCAACAGTAATCGCCATAGTTGGTTGGCCATCCATCCGCCTCACCCCTCAGTTTAATGAATTGTCTATTTGGATTCTTTAGCATCCGGCGCCAATATATTAATTGTCTTTCAGTTAAACATTTTTCGGCTCTTTCTCAGCAGATACAGGAAAAAAGGTCCCCCGACAAAAGAAGTTAAGACTCCAACCGGTAATTCTACCGGAGAGATCAGCGTCCGGGCCAGGGTATCAGCGACCAAAAGAAAAATCCCCCCAACCAGCGCTGAGACAGGTATGAGGTGACGATGATCGGGACCAATCAAAATTCGGACTATATGGGGCGCTACCAAACCAATAAAACCAATTGATCCGCTGACGCTAACCGCCGCCGCTACCAGCACAGAGGCAGTGAAGACTAACTTTTTTTGAAACTTCTCCACTTCTAAACCAAGCTGATGGGCTTTTTCTTCTCCAAGCAAGAGGAGGTTAAGCCCTCGGGAAGAACTGCAAGCGTACAATATACCGATGAACAGGTAGGGCAAGACCATTCTCACCTCCGACCATCGGCAATAGGAAAATCCCCCCATCATCCAGAAGATGATCTTCCCCATCTCTTCTTGGCGGAAAAAGAGCAGTAAAGAAGTGAAGGCGGAGAAAAAGGCGCTAACCGCAATACCGGCTAGGAGCAGAATGGTCAAGGAAGGTCGTCTCCCCATCCGCGCCATATTATAGATTAGAGTAGTGGCCAGTAAAGCGCCGAGAAAAGCAAAGAGCGGACGTGCGCCTAACCCGAAAATCCTAAGGTTGGAACCGGAAAGGACTGCTACAGTAGCGCCTAAAGCCGCTCCGGAAGAAGTTCCTAACACATAGGGGTCAGCCATGGGATTCCGAAAAAGACCTTGAAATATTACCCCGGTCACCGACAGGGCTGACCCAACCAGCGCCGCCAAGATAATCCGGGGTAGCCGTAGATCAAAAAGGATCTTTTCCCGGAGAGGGTCAGTTACTGCCGGAAAATACCGGCTGATGATCGGAATTTTGCTAGCAATCATCTCGGCTACTTCTCCCGGTGTTAGCTGCGCCGGACCAAGAGTTAGCGCCACAAACCCTATAAAGCAGAGTATCATCACTAACCAGATCATTTGTAGAATAAAAGAGCGGGATTTATTCCGTTTTTTACTGTTTTCCCTCATTTAATAGCCATTCCTTTCGCTACGCTCCGGGACAAAATACTATGAAAATGGTTGCTTGTTGGAAAAGAGCATTTTTATTTTCCATTTTCTGACTAAGCCCCTATTTACAAGACCTTTTTTTAAAAGGTCTTCTCTTGAAGCGAAGCCAAGTCTTTTAGAGCCTCAATTAATCTTGGTCCTGGCCGCGAAAACGTATTTACATCGATTTGGTAAACTTGCTTTTTACGGGCAGCCGCCAAACGGCCAAAGAAGGGATCTTTCTGGAAGACCTCTGGCGCCAGCTCGGTCAAGATTAGATCCGGATTCATCTTTAGAATATATTCCATACTAACCTGCCCCCAGCTAAACCCCAATTCCCCAGCAATATTCTCCCATCCCAGGAGCCTAGCCGCCTCATCTAAAAAAGTCCCGTCACCTGCTGTCCAAAGATCCTGCAGGTCACTGCCAATAGCAATAAAAACCTTCAGCTTTTTATTGGAGGGCGCTTTTTTACGGGTTACCGCCTCAATCGTCGCTTCTAACTTTTTCGCTAGCTTCTCCGCTTCCGCTTCTGCAGCGGTAATTAAGCCAACCAGTCGGACAGCTTCGATAATATCGGAGAAGGAGATGGGATTAAGTACAAAGGTGGGAACACCTAATTCCGTAAGGGTTTCCACCGGTTCTTTACCGTTTAAATTACAAGCGAGAAGCAAGTCGGGACGGAGGGAGATTACCTTTTCGAGATTAAGGGGGGAAATATTACCGATCTTTGGCTTATCTTTGGCTTCCGGAGGGTAATCACACCAGTCGGTAACCCCTACCACCCGATCACCCAGACCCAGCGCAAACAAGATCTCCGTGTTTCCCGGCGAACCGGAGATAATGCGCTCCGGCTGCCTTTGAAGAGTAAGAGGACGTCCAAACTGATCCCAAACTTGTAATGGGTACCGCCCAGCATGAGCAGGAATAACAACCATCAGAAAAAACAGGCCTACCAAGAAGAGTTTTCTCCTCCGGAACTGTGATTTTAATAACACTTTATTACTCCTTTACTTTTTTTCTTCAACAACTATTTACGGTTATCCCCGAGCAGAGGATTAAGAAAAAATGGTAGAGACTTTTGCCCCGATTAAAAACCCCGGCCACCAAAGCCGGGGATATAGCCTAATTATTAAATAGCCTATCCCCTTTCCGCGAAGGCTGGCCTGGAGCAAACAGGTAGGTCTCCTGACTCCCGGGTTTTAGGTCAAACGGTTTTAACCTTCCCATGTTTTGGCTCTCTCGACCCCAAGTTTTTGTTGGTTCAGTCTCCCAGACTAAAACCTAAACCCTGATTTCAAAAAAATACGAAAGATCGAGCGCGAAACACAGTGGTTAAAACAGGAGTTTCCCGGTTACAGTGGCGGGACCGCTCAGGATTTTCACCTGATTCCCTATTATCCGTTGATTAAACGGCGCCTGTTTACCTTTTGAGAAAAATATTTAATTATAATAATCAGTTCGTTGTTCTTTTAAGAATATCCTCTAAATCTTCAATTTGTTTGTGACGCTTCCATGAATTACACGTTTATGAAATTTGCTTAGAAATAACCCCTTGCGCTGTTAAACCGACTTTTTTCTAAGTTTGGCAAGTTCGAACTCATGTTGGCCATACATATCGGCTAGGGCTTTAAAAGAGCTTTGTTGTTCCTCCCTCATAGCGGCCTGTTCGCCGATAAGCTTGGCAAGCTCCATTTTTATACCCTCGGTTTCAGCCTTTTGAACTTCACTGGCATGAATTAACGCCTTAATCATAGCGGTATGTTCAGCTTGTTGGGACAAGATGTTGGAAATCTTCGTTTCCATACTAGAGACCTTCCGGTCCAGATTAGAGACTGTTAATTCTATACTAGTAAATCTTGAATCCAAGTTGGAGACTTTTGATTCTAAACTAGTAAATCTCGAATCTAAGTTAGAGACTTTCGAATTTAGTTCAGTAACATTTGATTCTAGGTCCGTGATTGTAGATTCAATCCCTGTAACTTTTTGAACTATGAGTTCAAGTAATTGTCGGTCAGTCAAGAGCTTTCCCCCCTTTCTATTGAAGTTTAAAGAGCATGAATCACCTGAGAGGACTATTTTACAACCTCTCCACTCTTGGACTAAAGCCCAACGCCTTTATTACCTCCAGGTACTCCTGCCCAGTAACTTCCTGCGGCCTTTTCCCCAAGGCAGCGATAATTACTGCTTGAATCACATTATTGCCAAAAGAGCGTCCACCCAAGTTTGGTGTCGTTGTTACCAGAGTTTTAGCGCCTCTTGTTTTCAAGTCTTTGATATTGTGTTCGGTTACTGTGTTAGTAATGATTACTTTATCACTAAGATCATCAGGCATAAAGCGTTGGATGTAGAGATAATCTCCAGCAATAATATCAACTCCCTGATAGTAACGGGCATACTTCTCTGTGTCTTCTACATACTCTTCTTTCGTTCCGGTAGGATAGAGCATTGCAAAAGGGAGAAGACAAACTACCGGAGCTAAAGTCCTAGCCACTCGATGAAAAGATTTAAAACCTCGGAGCAAAAAAGGAAGGCCAAACGAGAATACAAGGTCACCGCAGCTTAATTCACATCCTAGTTCTGCAAAAGCTTGAGCCATACTATAACGATCAAAGGCTACCGTTAGTAGAACTTTTTTCCTACGAATAGGAACAACGCCTTGCTGATCCAGGTCAAAAATCACTTGCTTTTCCAGAACCATTTTTAATTCCGTACCATCAACAATCGGCGTTGTCTGAGCAGTTTTCATCAAAGGCTTAGCGCTACGAAGAAAGTAGGTCCTTTCCCCCACAGGGAAAAGCATAGTTATACCCCCAAGCCCCATCGCATCTACCTTACCATCAAGCTGCTCGATAGTCTTTTTAAGTTTATGTAAGTCACCATCCATACCGATACGCTCAATTAAATATTTTTCCCCTAGAAGCTCCATCTCTACTCGGTGGTCTCGTGTGGAGGAGCCAAGGCTTACACTTACGATGTGTTTCATCGTATTCCCCCTTAAATTATTGGTAAAAGTGGATCATAAGTTTACAATGGTCTGCTAAAGTGTTTTCGATAAAAGGAGCTTAGTCCCTGCTTATTGATTACAAAATAATTTACTCTTTCTTTAAGGATAACCTAATCTTGGTAATAAAATCCTTTAGCTAAACTTTTTTTGTAGTCTTTAATGTGTTTTCATGTTTTTACATGGAGTTTTATCTTAGTCAAAATTCGTTAACCAAGAAAGATGATTTAAGCAATATATCTTTAACAGAACCTTATATTAAGTGTAATAATTTGCCTCATCTTTGAATACCTTGGTAGGGACAGACGCTTGTCCGTCCATCGGATTAGCTGAGTTTAATCATCACTCCTAGGGGGTATGAAAAATGACCATTCATATGGATACCTTATCTCAAGTTACTGATTTTAATATTATTAAATTCCTTACCTATGCCTACCAAGGGAAGTTACGCACGGCAACCCTCCTTCTTTACTTAGCGTGTTTAAAAGCTTTCCCTGACTGGAACCGGGAAGAACTATATGAAAATTGTTATGCTAAGACGATCTTAATTTATAAAACTGTCTTTTAAAAAATGGTTTTTCGCAAATTTTCCGATCCATGCCTTTCTCTCTTCCTTATTTGACTCTATTTTCATATATTATAGGGGACAGATAAAACCAAAAAACACTATTCTTTCAATATTGTAACTCACATTTCGCACCCCTTTATCTTTAGCTGGGCTTTTAATTAGTATCCAGTTGATCGAGACTGACTTTAGCTTGACCTTTGTCTAAAAGGTGTGAAAAGTGAGTAGCAACCTTATTCAACCGTAATTGAAATTTTGGCTGTACAAAAAGAGAACATTTTCCACCAAATCACAAAGAAAGGAATAGATTGATGGACCGGAACAAATATTTTAAAATCGCTCAAGAGTTTATCGGTATTCCATACTGTCATGGAGGCCGAGACATGAAGGGGCTAGACTGCCTTGGACTGGTCTACTTATTCTATAACAAGGTAGGAATAAACATCCCCGACAACGACGGCAAGGAATATTCGCTTGAATGGTATAAAAAGGACCCGGAACGTCTTCTACGCGGGATTCAGCAAGTCGGGAAGGAAGTCGCGATCCATTCAGAACCACTACAGCCTTTAGATCTGGTCTACTTTCGAATAGGTGGCGCCATTACCCACGCTGGTATAATGTTAGATAAAGATTGTTTTATCCATGTTATGATCGGCCAACTAATACATATTACCCGCTTTAGCCCCGCCTGGAAGAGACGTCTGCAAGGAGCGCGAAGACTAATTTAATGCACGAGACACGCGAAGGGATGAAAACAGAGCAATGCGAAATGAAAGACAAGCGACGGAGTTTCGAGAAGTAGTCTCTTGTAAAGCTAAACAAGAAAAAGCGGGATGAATCATCCCGCTTTGATTATTTGCTGGTATATTCCCGGAGAATTTCCCGAACCGCACCCTGTCGAGAGAGCATCTTAGTCACCATCTTCTCCAGTCTTTCGCCAGTGCTTCCATAAGTAAAAAGATCTTTACCCATAATCTCCTGGGAAGCTATCAGTTCTCTAAAGATCGAAGCCGAGCCACCAATCTTTGCTTTCTGGCCACACTTTTCCAGTAATTCTTTCCGCGGATCATCCTCCAAGCTATATTTCTCACCCCGATCATCAAGGCCTAAGGTATACCGAAGGAACCCAGCGACTGGAAGTAAAACCACATCCAGCTCTTCCTCGGAAATTCCTTTTTCCCGACCAGCAAAATATGTATCCATAAACCGCGGGAGCATTTTTGTTGAACCATTAAGCGCAATCCGCATGGGATCATCCGGAATATTGGGGTTATTTAAACGTTCAATGGTTGCTTCCGCAAAGGCATGGGGATCTAATTTCTTGGGTCGCTCAATAGTCTTAATGACAATCTCAATCACTTTATTGATCAGTTCTGTAAGTTCCTGATCCTGCATCGCCCGGTAAATTCCATAAGAACCGCGATATCCAAGCAAGACACCTAAACCGGCGATCACCGAATGGCTCATATTAAGTATCCGTAGCTTCATATCCTCATATTTTTTTATTTCTTCATAACTATCTTCCATGAAAACACCTTTAGCTTTTTCAAAGGGAGGACGCCCCGCTGGGAAAAGATCCTCTACCGCCCAATAGCGAGCTTTCTCTGTGACTACCATATTAGATTTAATTCCAAGATCCTCCATGATTTTTAAAGTCTGCTGATCGGGTGGCACCGCAATCCGATCAATCATACAATTAGGAAAAGAAAAACGTTTAGCATCAGAGAGATAAGTTAAAAATCCCTTTGGAGCAAAACCTTTCTCTTCCCATGCCTTGGCCACCATTTTAACAGTCGCCGCGGTATAATGACCATTACCTGAAAAGTTGGTACAGCTAACCATTGCGAACTTTAAACCGGCTTTAAATCTTTCCCGGGCAAACGCTGTCCATTTTGCCGGATCAGAATTAACAGTTCCCTCTTCCATATCTTTCTTTAGTACCGGGTTGATTGGTTCCGCAAATTCCCCACCACTGTAGATAACCCCGTAAGCCCCTTCTGGAGCGTTAATCGTTGCAAATTCCACCTCTGGATCCCGGGCAAGTTCCAACAATTTAGCCCACGAGAGACTATTCACAGAGCCATCTACAAGTAGGACATTATCTATAGCTCCTTGAATTTTGGGTAAAACTACCCCTTTTTTATTGTCAAAGACCAATTGAGTCATAAGAAAATTAGAAGCAGCCAACTCAGTAACGTATTTGGGAGCATACGTTTCAACTCCAACCATTGCCCCGATTTCCGGTTCTTCATTCAACAGATCCTGCATAATATCACCAGTATGAGCATAAGCCATTCTCCCCGCAGAAAAACAAATTGATTTTATCCGCAACTGGTCTCGTTTAAACTTAGGTAGTTCGACATTCTTACCTTCCCAAAACTTAGTATCTAATAACAATCTCTGATCAAGTACCTTCAATTTTAGTCCTCCTCTTTTTCAATAGATAATATCTTCTAATCCTAAACCATCTGGATAATACTACGGCGATTGTCAATCCAGAGCAACTATAATTTGCTAGAGCCACCTAAAAAGTTGACATGGATTTTAGCCACTACTTTTATTTTACCAAAATGCGCTCATAAGTCAAAGACTAGCTCAAAACAAGATCATCGGGAAGATCGTCTAAAATAGATTTCTCTTATATTCATTATATAGATTCTTTATCTTTTTCATCTGATCTTCGATCTCTAATTGCAGCTTAGAAATTAGTGGATAATCCCGTTGCGAAATCGCCTGACGTAATTGGGAAAAAAGAGAGGTATAATCTGACCGATCCTTCATCAGTTGACACCGCAACTCATTAAGATAAACCCAACGCTGTTCATCAAGGGAAGAATGGGGTCCATACACCATCGGTGAAAGAGAACGGATCACCCCAATATTTTCCGGAAGAATTCGATCACATAACTCTGTCATCCATTGGTTTAACATCGCTAGTGAATAGGAGTTGATGATCCGTGTAGTAAAAACATCACCCTGTATTAAGACTGCGGTTTTCTCCTGATACTTCTCTAGATTAGCAATCGTCTCCCAAACCGTCGCTGGAGGCGCGCCAAAAAGCTGATCGCGCTCCTCTTGGACAAAGGCAACAAAAACATCTTCCTCACTTCGATAGGCTCGCTCTTTCTCAAGATATTCTCCATATTCCCCAGCTTTTTTGGAAAATTCCCGTTCCAAATCGGCGCTCTTTCGACCTTTCGATAGCACATGAATGATTCCATCTAACATCCCTTGATAAATAGCGGCTAACGCAAGATAAGTATTCGTATGAGGATTAGGAGATCGAACCTCAAAACGAGTAGCCAGCGGGTTATTGGCTTCTCTTACTAACCCCACTAACACCGTGCGGTTACGAGAAGGAGTGGTTACATCATGGCCAACAGAAGCAACAATGCACACTGGCGCTTCAAAGCCTGGTTGTAGACGGTTAAAAGCATCATTTGAAGCGGTAATAAAAGCCCCAACCGCTTCGTAGTTTTTAAGGATCCCTAGCAAGGCGCCCCAACCGATTGGACTAAGAAAATCTTTCGTTAGATCTTTGGGAACAAATAAATTTTTAACAGAGCCATCTTTTAGTTGAACCGCTAAACCAACATGAGTATGTCCACCACTACCAGCTACCTTTTCCATTGGTTTAGCCATAAAGATAACCTCTAAACCATGTCTGCGAAAAGCTTCCTTAATTAAGATCCTAGCTAGCAGTTGATTGTCAGCAGCTTGTAAAGCATCACTATATTTCCAGGCAATCTCTAATTGCTCCATCACATGGGTTAAGCCCCCGTCCTCCCCGATTTGGGCTTTTACCCCACCCACTTCCTTATGTCCCATCTCCGGCTTAAGCCCATAATCCTCCAGTAAAAGTAAGGAGTATTCAAGAGCGGTCCGGACTACCCCTTTAGTTCTTTTCCAGTATTGCTCCCTTAGCACCTGAGAGACAGTAAGTTGCTCAATATCTGCTTTTTCATTGGGTGTTTTCACCCAGAACTCTAATTCAGTGGCAGAGGTTAAAAAAACATTGGTAATTTCTTGAGGGTTAATCCCTAACTCCAGAATGCTCTCAGGATAAAGATTAAACAGTTCTAACAATTCCCCACGAACCCTTTCCATTGCACGCAGCAGAACTGAACGAGAACAGATCCTTTGTCGAGAATGAATAAGGAAGGATGGAATCCGTAACGTACCAATCGGCAATTTGGTTTTAGGGTCAAGATGCTCATAATTGTAATCAACAAACCACTTTACCGAAGGATCAGCTTCAAAGTCAACTTTTCCATCATTTAAAGTAGCAATTCCTGGCAAAACCACACTGGAACCATCAGTATGGATCTCCCCCTTTAAAAACTTATCAATATCTTGAAGAAAAACCGAGACCGGAATTTTAGCATCAGTATCATTTCCCCCTAAGTCAACACCGACCATTGAAACAAATTTGATCTCCGGATGGGTGGAAAGAAGTTTTTTTAATTCCAAGGCATTGCACTGTTCGGGAGGAACAAAATAAAGTAAATCATTTGGCATTTCCACACCTACTTTCTCTGGTATATTTCATTAACAAAAATAGAAAACCACCTATTAATTACCATTCAGCAAGAACGATTTTATAACTATTATGTTGGCTGAATAGTATCTTTAGTAATTATGCAATTCCCCAAATTAATATAATTATAGCATGGAGTTTACTATAGAAGATTTTTAGAAAAGGTTAATACTGAAAAATCTATAATTTTTTAAAGTATAACCCCGAAATGCTATGTATAAAATCGTAATTTCTACACAAAATATAATTGCCCTTTTCTCAGGTATAAAGGGCATAAAAGAAAGAACCCGGTTCTGGTGACTTGGGTTCTTTCTGATTAAACCGTACTAGAAGTAATGCTAATCTATAACTCTGCAAAACCGCTCTTTCAATCGTTAAACCTTAATGATTCAGACTTCAGATCTACAAGTTTTTCTCATTGACAAAAACCCCCTTAAACCTATCCATTTGGAATTTTTGCATAAACAGATCGCACTTGCATAAAAAGATATAATAAATATTTAGATCACAACCAAACAACGTTTCAAAATTACCCTGACCCTTTGAAATAATTAAATCAGCCTTTTCTATTATTTCTTTGGCTCGATCTCCCAGCGCCTCCAATTGCGTGCCAGGAATATCGGTCCCATTTGGGATGACCTCGGTTATCTTAGTTAATCCGATGGCCTGAGCATCCTTAATAGTCGCATCATTAAGGATCGGCGCTCCTCTTACTATAACAAGGATATTTAGAGCGGTATATAGTTCTTTTATAATCTTAATAAAGATTTTATCTAATACTATTTCTCCAGCATTATCTGTAATATATACCAGCTGTGTAGCTGTTTTAAGTTGGTTCTTAAAAGCTTTAATTTCGTCTTCATTAATTTCTTCTTGTACCGCGCTATCCAACAGTTCTTCGAGTTTCTTATGATCAACACTATCCATGGCGCCAAAATCAATATAATTTCCGACCATAGCATATTGCAAAGCAGCCAATAATTTATCCTCAGATGAATTGATCTTCTCTACTATTTTAGCCTCCTTAGAAAGTAAAAGCTCATTATACTCTGTTTTGGTATGATCATATGCATTTATTATTCCAACCTGTTCTTTAAGTAACCTCATTACTTTTGCCATCAAAACAGGCGCGGTTCCATCTTCCTTAGCTGTCGCCAGTTGAAAAAATACTTCTTTCATAATCCTTGTCTTTTCTGGTTCTTCTAACCGATATTCTGCCAGCAACATATCTGCTTTTCTCATACAACAATAATAACATACCAATTCAGCTTTCATTTTTGCTCTTTCACCTACTATCAATTACTTCTATGAGACCTTTAGCCTTATGCTTCATCCTTCCTCTTTAATACTTCGTTAAAACGATTCCCAACCTTTTTTATTACGCAACATAAATAAATTGATAAAGACCTTCCCTATCATTATCGATATAATGTTAACTTGTTGGAGAAAGGAATTCTTCTGCTTTTTATCTAAGTAATCGTCCACGCCGACCTTCACTTGACCTAAACAATAAACAGTATAAACTTTTGCCTTTTATGGGTAAAACATAGATAACACTTAACTTTAGCATTATAAATTTTTTCACCCAAAATAGTAATTGCGGAGGAATGAATTTTGAATCAACGTTTAAAACAAATCCAGGTGGCATCATGGGTAGGAATTATCGGTAATTCCATTCTGGCTCTTTTAAAAGTATCTTTAGGTTTAATTTCTGGTAGTTTAGCGGTAGTAGGAGATGGAATTGATAGCGCTACCGATATTCTCAGTTTTCTAATCATCTTCTTTGCTACTCGCATTATGTCTAAAGCGCCGGATAAAAAGCATCCTTACGGTCATCTTCGCGCCGAAACTCTAGCGACGCTAATCATTGCTTTTATTATTCTATTTGCCGGAATTCAATTAATGTTTACCTCGATTATCAAACTCGCTTCCGCAAATAGAACCGAGATCCCTTCACTACTAGCAATAATTGTAACTTTTTTTTCCGTCTTTAGTAAGCTTTTTCTCTCCATCTACCAATTCAAAATCGCCAAAAAAACAAAAAGTTCGATGTTAAATGCCAATGGTCGGAATATGCTTAGTGACATCTTTATTTCTCTAGGTGTTTTAGTCGGTCTCCTCTTCACGATTACGCTAAAGATGCCTCTGATCGATCCCATGGTGGCGATTCTAATCAGTATCTGGATTGTCAGAACAGCAATTCATATCTTTCTTGAGGCTAATACGGAACTAATGGAAGGAATAGAGGATACTTCTATCTATGAAGAAGTTTTTACCGCTGTAAAAAAAGTAAAGAATGTTTCCAACCCTCATCGTACCAGGGTAAGAAAACTATCCAATCTTTACTTGATCGATATCGATATAGAGGTTGATGGGGAATTAACTGTCGCCGAAGGGCATCAGCTGGCCGTGAAAGTTGAGAAGGCTCTTCGCCAGTCCATTGATAATCTTTATGATGTTGCCGTCCATGTGGAACCGGTCGGTAATATAGAAATCGGGGAAAAATATGGTCTTTCTTCTAAAGAGTTTGCCTGCGACTAAAAACTCAATAATTAGCCTTTACATACCAAGCCGGTATATATTTTCTCGCCTTCCGCAGTTCAATCCGGAATTTACTATATTCTGGTTCTAACCTCGCTACTAACTGCCAAAATTCCGGGGAATGGTTTAATTGAATAGTATGACAAAGCTCATGAATCAAAACATATCGCACCAAGTGATGGGGAAGAAACAAGAGCTTACAATTAAGGCTAATGTTTTTCTGAGAAGAACAACTTCCCCATCTTGTCTTTTGATCCCGAATCGTCACTTTTTGATAGGAAACTCCTGTTTCTGCCGCCGCCTGCTGCAACCATGGTTTAAGATATAGCTCCGCTTTGTTTCTTACCCATTTTCCTAATAGATAATAAGCCGCTTCCATATTGTTAACCATTTTTCCGCTGAAAATTAGTTCTGTGTTTTTTTCTGCCAGAGTTAAGAGTTGCTTGGAAGTAACTTTGGATCTTACTTTCCATTCTTGCTTGATTGCCCGGAGAAAAATCTTTTCTGGAAGGGTATTCTTCCCCTCCAGATGAAAATCATCTTCTTCTTTGGTAGAAAACTGTTGGGTAGTGTCTATGAGCCACTTCTGGTTCTTCCTTAGGATTTCCGGGATAAGCTTTCGGTTAAATCCTTTAGGTATTACGATCTCCAACCCCTGGGCTGAAAAGAATTTCAAAATTACTCTTTTCGCTCGCTGACTTTCCCGGATCGTATAAGAAAGCTTGACTAATTCGCCATCATTTAAGGGTCTAATCATAAACAGTTCTTCCTTTCGAAAATAGCTTAAAAACTGGATATTCCCGGAAAGTTATTTAACCTTGGTAAACTTCCACTTTCCTCTAAATGGCGCTCTCCATAAAGCTTTAATAGCCAATTTCGCCAGTTATCCAGGCCGACCCCGCTACGACAAGAAAGTTTAATAATAGGTACTGTAGGATTGACTAATCTAAGCTGGGTCTTAAAACGTGTTATTGAAAAATCAGTAAACGGTAGCAGATCAACCTTGTTAAGGATAATTAATTCAATCTCTTTAAACATGCGCGGATATTTTAACGGTTTCTCGTCTCCATCGGTTACACTAAAAACATAGACGCGAAAAATATCATTCTTTTTTTGGAGAGAATAACCAGTTCTTCCTGAAAATTCATAAAACAGAAGGAGATTTCCCTCCCCTTTCAGAGGCTGATCTGTGTTTAAATGAGTTCTAATAGTTTCTGTGTGAATAATAGCCGGAATCCCGGCTGCTTTCAGCCTTTCCACATCGTAAATGGAATTAGGTTGACAGTAAATAGCCATGATCTGTAATCGACCCCTTAACGACTCATGGGTTCTCCTGATCAACTGCGTTTTACCCGACCCAGTATTCCCTAATAAGTAAATAATCTTTTTTGAGCAACTATCTTCTGGTGGTGGACAGTTTCCTTCTAAATTGTCCGAGCTTCCTCTCTCGTCAATATCCATTTAACCACCTCCTGATCTAGGTCCTTTACGTTGTCCCTGTATTTATTGGTAATGGCAACAACGCCATTAGCTTTGATCTCCATCATTCTATTATTACTCAAAAAAGCTAATTTTAAGCAAAGAAATTGGCTCAATCACCAATTTCTTCATCTAAACTGATTCCATCTGTTTAAATCCTCGTTCTTTCCCAATACTACCATTGTATCTCCGGGTAAAATTGGGGTCTCGGCCCCTGGAGAGAGCAGAATTTCTCCCACCTCAGCTCTTTTAAGCACTATCACTGTAATACCCCAACGGTTTCGTAAATTTAATTGACGAAGAGTCTTCCCATGAAAACCATCTGGGGTTGTCAACTCCTCAATCCGATAATCTTTTGCCAACTCAATGTAATCCATAAAATTAGTTGAAATCAGACTATGGGCGATTCTTTTACCCATTTCACGTTCAGGAAAAACCACCCGATTGGCTCCGATCTTTTCCAGAACCCTACCTTGAAGCTCATTAACGGCTTTTGCTACCACATAAGGAATACCTAACTCTTTAAGGAGTAAAGTTGCTAAAATATTAGCTTGAACATCAGCTCCAATCGCCACGATTCCAATATCGAAATTACGGATTCCTAATGCTTGCAAAGCATCCAGATCTGTCGCATCCGCCTGTACCGCATGGGTAACCTCGGCAGCGACCTGTTTTACTCGGAGTTCATCAGTATCAACAGCCAACACTTCTTGACCTAATTTCGCGAGGTTAATCGCTACGCTATAGCCGAAACGTCCTAATCCCAGCACCACGATCTGCTTCTTCATGATTTTCACTCTCCTTATACAATGATTTGTCCATAAAAAGCATAATTCTTACTTTACTGCTTTTATGGTCTAACCAGACAATAACTTAAGAGAGTAATCAGCTATGATCAAACTAACCAATGATTACTTTTTCTTCAATATAACGTACCGACTCATTTTTTTGTCTATTTTGCGCAAGGGCTAACACGACGGTAAATAATCCCACCCTTCCTGAAAACATCGTAGCAATCAGGAGCGCTTTGCTAAAACCGGAAAGGATTGGGGTTATTCCGGTGGAAAGTCCCACGGTTCCAAAAGCCGAGGTAGCCTCAAACAACAAATCAACAAAAGGCAATACCCCCTCGGTAACACTAAGTAACAAAGTGATGAGCGCTACTAAACCAATCGAAATTACCGTAATCGTAATCGCTTTTAAAACTACCTCATTGGATAGACGGCGTTTAAACACCTCTGTTTCCTGTTTACCTTTAATCACTGACCAAACAGTCGCTAAGATCGTGGTAAAAGTAGTGGTCTTAATTCCTCCCCCGGTCGAACTAGGAGAAGCCCCGATAAACATCAATATAATAATAAAAAAGAGGGTTGAATCTCTCATTTCCCCAATTGGTAATGAGTTAAATCCTGCCGTCCGAGGTGTTACCGCTTGAAAAAAAGTACTTATTATTTTAGTTGCAACCGGCTTATTCTCTAAAGTCCCAGGATTATTAATCTCTAGTAAAAGAATAACAAAGAAACCGAGCCCGATTAAAAAAGCAGTGCCAACCAATACCATCTTAGAATGTAGTGATAATTTTTTACCAGATAAACGACCCTTTAAATCCATTAAGACCGGAAAACCTAATCCGCCAATAATAATCAAAAAGGCAATCACTAAGGAAACCCACCAATCCCCGGCGTAAGTTGTTAGACTGGAAAATGGAGCATAAATCCTTCCAAAAAGGTCAAAACCAGCATTGCAAAAGGCAGAGACAGAATGAAAGATCCCATATAGCACCGCCTGCTTTTTAGGCATTTGCTGTGAAAAACGAAGAGCTAATAAGAGCGCGCCAATCCCTTCACATAAAATGGTTACCTTTACCACTTGTTTAACCAAGCGAACAAGCCCAGCTAAGTTAAATTGATTATAAGCCTCTCGGATTAAAAGACGTTCCCGGAGACCAATTCTTTTACCCATCAGGATCGTTAACGTGGCGCTTAGGGTCATAAAGCCTAAACCACCGATCTGGATCAAAGTTAAAACCACACTCTGTCCAAAAGGCGAAAGAGCCGTCCCCGTATCTACCACTACTAACCCAGTAACACATACCGCTGAAGTAGCGGTAAAAAGAGCATCTAGGTAGCGGAGTGGCACTTGGTTCGCTGCCGCGATCGGTAATTTTAAAAGCAGTGATCCGCTAATGATAATGGCAGCAAAACCCAGCACCATAACTTGAGAAGGAGAAAGTTTAGCCATCATCGCATTTATCTTTTTTATGATCATTCCTCTTCTTCTACCTCTAATTTGACTTTACTTTGCGCTTTGACAGATCGCGACCCTTGGAAAACCGGCATAATCTTGATAGGAAAGAACTGTGGTAAACCCAGCTTTTTTAGCAGTTTCTTCCACTACAAAATACTGATCATGCCCATGTTCCAAAGCTAGAAAACCACCAGGCGCTAAATATTCAAAAGCTCTTTCTATGATCCGCTTGATCATCTCCGTACCATCTGGGCCACCATCTAGAGCCCCTAAAGGTTCCTCCCTGACTTCCCGGGATAAACCCGGAATTACCTGCGAAGAAATATAAGGCGGATTAGAGACAATTCCCGTGTAAAGTCGCTTTTTCTCGTTCGGAAGAGCGGCGTAAAGATCGCCACCATAAAAGCTTACCCGCTCATAAAGATTTTGACGAAGGGCGTTTTCAGAAGCCACTCTCAGCGCTGCAGGGGAAATATCGACGGCATCAAACTGAAAAGCGGGAAGATAATGGGCAAGGGAGAGAGCTATTGCCCCACTACCAGTTCCTAACTCCAAAATCGCGCCAGTAGCTTGATCTTTAACCATCTCTAACGTCTTTTCCACCAAAATTTCCGTCTCCGGACGAGGAATCAACACATCGGGGGTAATAAAAAAATCCCATTTTAAAAAAGACTTTTTCCCGGTTATATAAGCCAGTGGCTTACCGGATAAACGCTGGCGAATTACTTCCTTATATTCATTGATCTCCGCCGAGGTCAGGGGGCGGTCATGATCAAGATACAACCGTAAGCGCTCAGTCCCTAAAATATATGAGAGGAGTAGCTCCGCCTCAAGCCTAGCCGAGTCTAAACCGCGTTTTTCAAAAAAAAGAGCGGTTTCCTGAAGAATCGTACCGACGGTGAACGTCATAAAACCCCTCCTTCACCAGTCGGTTTTAGCTTCTCCGCTTGCTCAGAAAGTATAAGCTTAGAGATTAACTCTTCTAAGTCTCCGGCCATCACTGAATCCAGCCGATAAAGGGTCAGATCGATCCGATGATCGGTAATCCGGTTCTGCGGAAAATTATAAGTTCTAATCCTTTCACTCCGATCACCGGACTTGACCATGCTACGACGGGTAGACATTAATTCCTGTTGCTGCTCCTGTTGTATTTTATCTAGCAGACGGGCTCTCAGTATTTTTAAGGCTTTCTCTTTATTTTTTAATTGCGATTTCTCATCCTGACAGGTTACCACCATGCCGGAAGGAAGATGCGTCACCCGTACAGCCGAATCCGTAGTATTGACACTTTGTCCTCCGTGACCGGAAGAACGATACACATCGATCCGTAAATCATTAAGATCTAGTTCTAACTCAACATCTTCTGCTTCGGGAAGCACTACTACAGTCGCGGCGGAAGTATGAATTCTTCCCCCGGTTTCGGTGTTAGGGATTCTTTGCACCCGATGCACGCCACTTTCAAATTTCAATTGACTGTATGCATCTTTCCCCTCGATCAAAAAGATAACCTCTTTAAAGCCTCCCAGTTCTGTAGGATTAGAGCTCATAATCTCAACTCTCCACCCCTGCGTCTCTGCGAATCTGGTATACATTCGGAATAAATCGGCGGCAAAAAGAGCCGCTTCATCCCCACCTGTCCCAGCCCTGATCTCTACCAGAACGTTCTTCTCATCATTAGGGTCTCTAGGAATCAGCATTACCTTAAGTTCAGCTTGGAGTTTTTCTTTCTCCTCTTCTAATAAACTGATTTCCCCGTTGAGAAGAATTTCTTCTTCTTCAGAAGGCTTTTCCAGAAGCAATTCTTCGGCCACCCGTAAATCTGTTTCCAGCTGTTGATAACGACGATAAGCTAAGACCACAGGACCCAAGTCCGAGTAATCCTTGGCAAACTTCCGCATCTCCTGCGGATCGGCTAAAACTTCTGGTTCAGCCATCTTTTTCTCTAAAGCTTTATATTTCTCATTTAAAGCTACCAGCTTTTCAAACATGAAACTACCTCACTCACATCTTTCAGCCTTTTGTTTTTGAATCGGCAGAATATTATTCTTTTCTTCCAATGTTAAAACCTGTTTTAAGGCCATAATTGCGACCTCCAGCTGACTATCATCAGGTTCACGAGTAGTTAACCGCTGCAACATTAATCCTGGCCAACTTAGGGCCTTCCATAAAAAGAAAGACTGATTTTTCCCGGAAATTTTAATAATCTCGTATGAGATCCCTGCTACCACTGGCAAAAGTAGGATACGTGAAAGAAACCGCATGACAATTGTCTGCTCTCCAAGAAATGAAAACAAAATTGCGCTTACGATCACCACAAAGAGGAGGAAACTCGTTCCGCATCTGGGATGAAGTGTAGTCTTTGTTTTAGCGTTTTCAATCGTTAATTCGTCTCCAGCTTCATAGGTATGAATTACTTTATGCTCAGCGCCATGATAAGCAAAAACCCGTTGAATATCAGGAAGAAGCGAAATTACGGTAATATATAAAACTAATATTATGGCACGAATCAGACCTTCGAACAAATTGCGCCATAACGTTCCGTGAAGAATCCTCCCGACCAAACCACGGACGAATAAAGGAAGCGCAATAAAAAGAAGAAGAGTTAACCCTAAAGCGAAGATAATCATTAGAGTCATCTCCCAAAAAGAGAGTTCCTCTTCTCCTTCAGAATCCATTAATTGATTAGCCGAATACTGTAAGGTTTTTAAACCTAGGACAAAAGACTCCCCCAAGGCAATGACTCCTCGAAAAAAAGGTAAGCGCAACACTGGGTGCTTTTGCGTATAGGAACCCAATTCTTCACTATAAATACTCATCTGGTCATTTTGCTTACGAACAGCAACCGCGTAGTGATGACGACCGCGCATCATTACTCCTTCAATTACTGCTTGCCCGCCGTATTGGTAATTATCAGCCACCATTACCACCCCTTTATTAATCTGAGAGAATTGCATAATTACCTCAAGACTTCATTTTACCTCAATAAAGCGGTTGACTTTTAAAGCAATCACTTATGCAATCCTTAAATCTTATGTCTTATTTTAATGAATTTGCCACTGCTCTGTCTCTTTAAAACAGTAAATAGTTTAAAACAGAGCTTTCCTGCTCTGTTTTAATCTTACTTCTCAGATTTTTTCAAACGTTTTTGGAATTTTTCAACCTGTCCACCGGAATCAACAATTCTTTGCTTTCCGGTAAAAAATGGGTGGCATTTCGAGCAAATCTCAACTCGGATCTCACTTTTAGTAGAACCGGTTTCGAAGCTCTCGCCACAAGCGCATTTCACAGTAGCCTTGGTATACTGGGGATGAATTGCCTGCTTCATAGGTATCACCTTCTTGTAGGTTTTTAACTCTGATATTATAACACAGCATTTAGGTTTCTGCAAGAATCCCTTTATCTTCGGCTTTATTCCTTAATAAGTCGATTTGATCAAGACGTTCCCATGGTAGATCTAGATCGAGACGACCGAAATGACCATAGCTTGCTACTTGGCGATAAATTGGTCGGCACAAATCCATATTTCTAATAATAGCTGCCGGACGCAGATCAAATACCTCCCTCACTAGCTCTTCCAGTTTCGTTGAGGGTAGAACCCCTGTGCCAAAGGTGTCAATCATAATGGAAACAGGATTAGCTACTCCAATAGCATAAGCGATCTGTAATTCACATTTACGAGCTAAACCAGCGGCTACAATGTTTTTTGCCACATACCTAGCCGCATAAGCGCCTGAGCGATCCACTTTAGTAGGATCTTTTCCCGAAAAAGCTCCTCCGCCGTGACGGGCCATTCCACCATAGGTATCGACAATAATTTTTCTTCCCGTAAGACCGGCATCACCTTGAGGACCTCCGACCACAAAACGACCGGTAGGATTAATTAAGTATTTAGTATTCACATCAAGAAACTGCTCGGAAATAACCGGTTTAATAACTTCTTCTCTGATCCCTTCTTCTAAGGTCCGCCGATCAATACTAGCGTTATGTTGCGAAGAAACCACAATTGTATCGACTCTAATTGGTCTTTCCTCATCATATTCTACCGTAACCTGCGTTTTTCCATCCGGACGAAGGAAAGGCAGAATTTTCTTCTTTCTAACATATGCTAACTGTCGAGCAAGACGATGCGCCAGTGCAATCGGCATTGGCATGTATTCAGGGGTCTCATTGGTAGCATAACCAAAAACCATTCCTTGATCACCGGCGCCAACAGTACTGGCCGAGTCCTGGTTTTCCCCAGACTTAACCTCCAAAGCTTCGTTAACTCCAAGAGCAATATCAGGCGATTGTTCATCAATAGCAGTTAGGACGGAGCAAGTATCACCATCAAATCCGTATTTAGCTCTGGTATAACCAATCTCTTTGACCATATCTCGAGCAATTTTGGGAATCTCAATGTAACATTGGGTGGTAATTTCGCCCATAATCATAATTAGCCCTGTAGTAACAGCAGTTTCACAAGCCACCCTGGCATTAGGATCTTTTTCAAGAATTCCATCAAGAATTGCATCAGAAATCTGATCACATATTTTGTCCGGATGACCCTCAGTTACTGACTCTGATGTAAAAAAACATTTTCCCATCTACTTAATTCCTCCCTTTCAAATAAAAAAACCCTTCTTCAGGAAGGGTTGAGTGGCAAATACTCATCTTCCAGAATTCTGGAGGGAATTAGCACCGTTTGGAAATACACTTCCAAGGTTGCCGGGTTTCATCGGGCCCTTACCCTCCACCTCTCTTGATGAGCTATTATTTACTTTTATAAAAATTATAAACCTTTTATACTTAATCGTCAAGCACGACTATGGTTTTCTACTAAGATGCACATTTAATCCGTAAAAAATTAAACATCATAAATATAATAAAACCGCAACTTAAACCGCAGCCAAGATTTCAGTTAACTGATAAAGGGTAGGATCGACCTGATTTTTATTAGCGATAGCTTCATCCATTGTTGAAACCTTGATCTCATTTCTTACCCACCCTACCATCTTATTTGTTTCACCGGCCAACAGTAACTCGGTTGCCTTTGCTCCAAACCTGGTGCCTAGAGTTCGATCCAAAGCGGAAGGAGATCCTCCCCTCTGAATATGCCCAAGAATCGTAATACGGGTATCCCTCCCTGTCTGCTCATTTATATATGTTCCCACTTTAAAGGCACTACTTTCCGCAATGAAACGACCACTAATCGGATCCCCAAATAATCCTTCCGCCACCAACACAATACTGTATTCTCTGCCCTTCCTGTTGATCTCTCCTATCCTCTTGACCACACTTTCCAGATCAAATTCAATTTCGGGAATAAGAATCGCATCCGCCCCACCACTTAATCCGGAATAAAGGGCAATAAAGCCGGAATTTTTACCCATAACCTCCACCACATAAACGCGGTCATGAGAAGACGCCGTATCACGTATTTTATTAATCGCATCCAACACTGTATTAACGGCAGTATCAAAGCCTACGGAAAAATCGGTGCAACCAATATCATTATCAATCGTAGCAGGGATTCCCACCGTGGTAAAACCCAACTTATTTAAAGCCTGAGCACCCCGAAAAGAACCATCGCCACCAATAACCACCATTCCTTCAATTTGAAAATTTTCCAGTTGTTCCAGAGCTTTTTTTTGTCCTGCTTCCGTGCCAAACTTTGGACATCGAGCTGAATGAAGAACAGTTCCTCCCCGATGTAAAATATCGAATACTGCCGCAGAGGTAAGTTCAACAATTTCTCCTGTAATTAAACCTTGATAACCGCGTTTTACACCAAAAACCTGGCAACCAGCGTTAATTCCAGTCAAAGTAGCGGCTCTAATCACTGCATTCATACCCGGAGCATCCCCACCGCTAGTAATGATTGCAATCTTTTTCATATCAACCCTCCGTATCTACTTCTTCATTCTTCGATATAACGACCCATTTTACGAAATTTATTATAACGCATCAATAGTAACTCCTGGCTATCTCTATGAAGTAATTCCCGCAAATTATGACACAATGATTCCTTAATAGTGGCGGCAGTGGAGACCGGGTCTGTATGAGCGCCTCCTAGTGGCTCCGGGATAACCTCATCAATCACTTCTAATTCCAGTAAATCGTTAGCGGTTAACCGCAACACTTCTGCAGCTTTAGATGCCTCGGTGGCATTTTTCCAAAGAATGGAGGCGCATCCCTCCGGAGAAATTACCGAATAATAGGCATGTTCTAACATCAATACTCGATCCCCAGTACCAATCGCTAAAGCTCCTCCACTTCCTCCTTCGCCTGTCACCACCACAATTATTGGTACGGTTAAGGCGCCCATTTCCATGATTGCTTTAGCTACAGCCTCGCCTTGTCCCCTCTCTTCCGCCTCCTTCCCAGGAAAAGCTCCAGCCACATCCACAAAGGTAATAACCGGTCGTCCAAATTTCTCTGCTTGTTTCATCAGCCTAATGGCCTTTCTATAACCCTCAGGATGTGGCATACCGAAATTACGATAGATATTTTCCTTAGTGTCTTTTCCTTTTTGCTGCCCGAGGATCGTTACGGGGATATCATCCAGATAAGCCAATCCGCCCACTAAGGCCGGGTCATCCCGATATAAACGATCACCATGTAATTCGATAAAACCATTAAAAATTAACTCACTATATTCTAATAACGTTGGTCGTTTTGGATGCCTGGCAATCTGTACTTTCTGCCAAGGAGTAAGCTTTTCATAAATTTCCTTTTTTAATTTCCGGGATTTGTCTTCTATCCTAGCAATCTCTTCCGACATATCTATCTTTTTTTCTTCAGCAAATACTCTTATTTCTTCAATCCTTTTTTCTAGTTCCTTTAAAGGCTTTTCAAAATCCAAATTATAATTACTTCCATTAGCCATCAGCTTATCTCCAGTTTCCGTCTTTGATGAAAGCGCAAAAGTCGGGCTAGTGTATTACGGAGTTCCTTTCTATTAACAATCAGATCAATAATGCCATGCTCTAATAAGAATTCCGATCTTTGAAAACCCGGAGGCAGAGTTTGTCGAGTCGTTTGTTGAATCACCCTCGCGCCTGCAAAGCCAATGAGCGCTCCAGGCTCGGCAATGATAATGTCTCCCTGGGAGGCAAAACTAGCAAACACCCCACCGGTAGTAGGATCAGTTAAAATTGAGATAAAAAGAATAGACTTCTCCGCCAAACGATTAACCGCTTGGCAAGTAGTAGCCATTTGCATTAAAGATAAAATGCCTTCCTGCATACGGGCGCCACCAGCAGCAGAGACAGTCACCACCGGAAGCTCATGAGTCAAGGCATACTCGAATAATCTGACCAGCTTCTCTCCAAGCGCCGAACCCATGGAACCGCCAATAAAGTTAAAATCCATTACTCCAAGAACTAAAGGAACCCCTCCAATTTTCGCTGTTCCGGTAACAACCCCTTCTTTTAACTCGGTTATTTTCTTAGATTTAGAAATTTTTTCTTGATACTCAGGAAAATTTAAAGGATCGCAAGAAGTAATATTAGCAAACAACTCTTTAAAACTCCCAGGGTCAACCAATATTTTAATTCTTTCCCAAGCGCCAATGCGAAAATGATACTGACACTTAGGACAGACCTTCAAATTTTTTTCTAAATCTTTATGATAAATAATTTGATTACATTGCTCACATTTTTTCCATAAACCATCAGGAAGTTCCTTTTTTCCCTGTTGTTCTGGTTGCGCCGAACTATCGACCTCTTCCCTTTGTTTTATCGTTACATATTTTTGCTTAGACCTAAATAGATCTTTTAGCAACCAGTCGTCTCCCCTTTCATCATCTAAGTCAAAAACCGCTTCCTTATAGTTTAACACTTTAAAGTTATCACTTATTCTCAATCACTTCTCTCTTATTTCGCGATACTGGCGAACTTGCAAAGCTTGATTTAAAACCTCTTGCGCTTCTTCGATCTCAGCTTCCGTTACCAGAATCTCGAAATTGGTATAGCTTCCCTCAGCATGCAGACCAATGGGGCGAAGCCTAACCAAAATGCCCTCAGCTTCCATAAAGTCCTTAATTCTTTTTGCCGTAGTTTGGTTTGGCGCAATATATAGCACAGTCCACACTTTTTTACCTCCAGATTAATCAAAGTTCGTCAGAAAAGTTTCCTATCCCTCAATTCTCCGTTTGGCTAAATTCTCCTTCCTAAAAGAGAAGATTACTTAGGAGACATGAACTTTCATACAGAAAGCCGGATTTTCTTCTTGCGTAGCCCTGGCAAATATACTATCATCAGCCTTAAGACCTTCCAAAAAATTCCCAACGATTAGCGCTTCAACTTTGCCCCTTATTTCTCCATTCTTTACTAATAGACACTGATCTGCTTTTAACGAAAACTTACCAGAAGAATAATCTTGAGTATGTAACCCTAGGAGCGAATAGATAATTAGTCCATCGTCAAGCTCTTGAATGACCTCTTCCAAAGTCTTGATCCCAGGTACCGAAACTAATAATCCCCGACCTCCGCCTACAGGGATTGGGGTTGGTTCTAGATCCAATTTCCGGGCATATTTTAGATCAAGCAGAGGAGTGTTTAATCTCCCAGCTTGAATTAACTCTACCTGACTAGAAGGAACCCCTTCTTTAGTACAACGAAATGAATTATAGCGATAAGGACGGGTTCCATCAACTCTCACCGTAAAATCAGTCCGAAAAATCTGTTTCTTTTCGGTAAAGTCTTCAATGTTAAAAGCGCTTTGACGATTCGCGATCAAGTTTCCACTGAGATTACTAAGGAGAAAATGCTCTAAAAAAGCTTCGAAAACTTTCGGTGGAAAAATAACAAACATTTCGCTCCGAGTAGAAAAGGGGGTTGGTTTTTTTAATTGCTTAGTCGTCTCCCCAGTATAGTTAATTAACCTCGAATGCTCCTCTTTGGTTGGTAACCTTTTTTCAGCAAAATAATCGCTAAAGAGATCATCGCCTTGTAAATAAAATTCCACTGGCGTCTGGTCATAAGCAATCCATAAACCCGCAGAGTTTGCCGTTAGCTGCTGATCGTAAATAATTCTAACTCCACCATCAACTTTTCGACAATCACAATCTACTAACCCTCTTCGTCCTTCTTCCAAAAGAGAAAAAGCCCAATCAAACTCCCCATTCACAATGGTAACCGCTTCTTCTTGCGCCAGGGGAATTAAAGGGGGCTCATAAGGTTCAACCAATCCAGCGCCCCATTGATCCTCATAAGCTGTTTTTTGCCACAATTCCAGGTTTATCTCAAATTCTTCTAAAACATTCCGATCAATCTGTGCGATAGTGAATCTATGACCGGACCATAGTAAATAAATCTCTCCGGCAGTCTCAGTTTTTAAAGAAGGGGCGGTATAAGGTCCCCCTAATTTATTATTTTTCAGCCCAACCTCTAATAGATTAGTGGTATGGAGATTAAATCTCCAACCCTCTAAAGTTAAACCTTGAAGTAAAGTATGATTTAGAAGATTGTTTAATTTTCCTTGCAAATTTTCAGCGAATTTATTCATTGGTTTCACCTCCAATGGTTATCTCAGGGTTATGATCAAGAACTAAAAAATAATGCGAGCCGCCACTTGAAGGAACTGCTTGAGCCATTTTCCCACAAGTCCCCATCACATCGATTTTTAGTCCGCCGATTCCAGCCCTAATCGATTTTAGGGCAGAAAGGATATTCCCCGCAAAGATCGCCGGCTGGTAAAGAAGAGGGTCAGGACCAAGCCGGTAGATACCTGAGCAATTGAAAACAAAGTGACCAAAAGCGGGATTCACTTGGCCTCCTTGAAAGCCGACAAGATAAATAATTTCTTCATTGTCCTTTACTAAACCGGCACTGAGAAGAATCCGATATAACCCAGCTGGAGTCAGATCCTCAAATTCTTGCTCAACAGGAATAACATTTTTCGTCTGAATCCTAATATTGGACATTCTAGCTAATGGTAGATGATGGCAGCTTTCAATTCGTCCTGCTCCCGTCAAGGGAACACCAGCACCCTCCGCAGAGAATAAATCGGCTAAACCAGCAGTAAGAATACCATCTTTTACTATATAAACGGTTTCTCTTTTTATCCCATTGGCGCTAATCGGTTGGTAGGCATAATCACCTTCAATCGGACCATCAATGATCGAAACACTCTCTGCCGCAACTTTTTTCCCCAAACACATCCGCCCATTTTCCCCAAGAATAGAACTTTCCATCCCATCGGTTTCTGCAGCGTGACCAAAAGCCTCATGGGCTAAACCTTTAGCCAGCGAATAATCAATGACCATTTTATAGGAACCGCTTTTGATCGGACCAGCCGTTAAAAGCTCCAAAGCTAAATTTGCGGCAATCATAGATCTTTTTTTAATTTTTCTTTCCGGCTCAGGCTCACAAAGCAAAGAAAGATCAGAGCCGGGTAGATTACTATATGTAGTCGTAGTTTTCCCATCTTCTTTGGCGGTGAATATATTATAGAGAAAAGAACGCGGGGTGGTAAAACTACAGTCTGTCCCATCGTGTCGCGTTATTCTCCACTCCTCGTCAACCACCACAAAAACAGTACGGACTGATAAGCGAGGGTCTATTTGCACTAATTCGCTATTTAACTTTTTGAGTTTTTTTTCAATCTCGTCCAAACTCATACTATCATACGGATGGTTTAATCGTATGATACTTCGCTCATGGGTAGGGGGAATATTAAATATAGCCCTATTATACTCTCCTTTTTCTTCCTGTACTTTTTGGGCTAGTTTTCCAGCCAGCTTTACTGATCTTTCCGCGCTTCCAGGCTCAACCACATCTGTAGAAGCGAAACCAGTATAACCACTGGGGGTAAAAACCTGAACACCCAGACCTTTTAGAAAGCTAGTCGCTATACTTTCAGTCTTCCCATTGTTAACCTTGACCACCGTCTCTTTCTTGTCCTGAAGGCGTAGGATATAAGCCAGACCCCTCTCTTTAGCAGCCTCTTCTACTACTTGTATTACTCGATCTAAACTATCAACCCGTATTTTTTCTTTCACCTAAGTTACCTCCCCATCAAACCAATGTTTTAGTTTCTCTAAAAGTAATAAGCTTAACCGAAAAAGTATTTTCTCTAAAGTTAGGAAATAATTAAAGAAAGAATGATTACATTACTGTCAATACCATTATTATAGGTTTTCCCAGCAGGAAACCGTCTTCATTAGACGAATTTTATATAGAAGCTTTCTTGCTAAACTAAGACTAAAGAAATATATAATAATTATATCTTTCTTTAATAAATGGAGGTTTATATGCAAACAGAAAATAAATTTCTCTCACCAGCCTTAATCCGTAAGGGGCTGATCATTACTTTAATCATAGGCCTATTTACCATGGGTGGACTTATCATCTCCTCCACCACAGCCGATACCTGGCATAGCTTATTAAGGATTCACCCCAAAAATATCCTTATTATGCTTGGCGTTGTTGTTTTATCGTGGCTGGTTGAAGGCCTACGCGTAAAAACCATCGCCCACCTTTTAGGAGAAAAAATTAGCTTCCCTGATACTCTTCGTATTAATCTAGCTTCAATCTTTTCCGGTAACATTACACCATTAAATTCTGGCACGATCCCCACTCAGGTTTATCTCTTACATCAACAGGGGATCTCAATCGGTAAAGCTACTGCTATCGTCACAATTCGCCTCACCTTTACCAGTCTATTACTGGTAATCGGAGGACCGCTTTTACTTTTTATTTTCCGGGGAAAAATCCTCGAAGAAATAGGGCTCTCCAGTATAGCAGGGTTAGTCGATTATATACTGCTGTTAGCTTTGCTTTTCTCTGCTTTCCTGGTTTTTCTTCTTTTGCGGCCAAATAAAGGGGAGCATTTAATAAGAGGCTTGTTTCAGTTAAAATTAAGTAAAAAGCTATTAGGCTCCAAGGCGGAATCTTTTTGCCAACGAACAATTTCTGAAGTGAAAGAGTTTCATACTTGTCTAGGCATCGTCTTTCGGGAGAAAACTTTATCGGTCTTTTTTGTTCTACTCTTAACAGTCTGCTCTTGGATTTCCACTCTCTCGGTCGCCCCCGCAGTATTGCTCGGTTTTGGGGTTAATATCAACGGAAAAATCTTTCGCATTCTTTTACTACAATTTGTGATCCAATTCTTTCTCTCTTTTGTGCCAATCCCAGGCGGCAGCGGTCTGGCCGAAATAGGGTTTTTTTCTATTTTCTCTAAATATCTACCGAAACACCTCCAGGCAATCTCAGTCGCCCTCTGGAGACTTCTTAGTTATTATCTAAATATTTTCGTAGGCGGGGTCTGCTTTGTCCGCCTCTTTAGCGGGAAACAGGAAAAGTAGAAGGTTTCTCTAAGGTAATCCGACCTAACCTTCCCGCACGAAAATCATTCCAAACTAATTCAGCAGCTCGTAACAGATTTACCTGTCCACCTTTACCAAGACAGCCTCGACGTTCTCCAATCTCAACTAGCATCTTAAAAGGAGCCTCTTCCCTCTCCAAGGAGTAATATGCCATCAATTCAGCAAGATAATTCTCTCGCAACCACCCAATAAGATAAAAAACTAATTCCTCCACATCTAAGACTTCTGGCCTAATCATCCCTATTAAGGCCAGTTTTTGCCCAGTTTCTTGATTAGAGATTTTTGGCCACAATAGCCCGGGAGTATCAAGAATCTCCCACTTTCCCCTTTTCACCCATTGTCTTCCTCGGGTAATTCCAGGTTTCTCCCCTACCCGGGCGGCGCTTCTTCCTACCAACCGGTTAAGTACGGAGGATTTTCCGCAATTTGGGGCGCCAATTACCCCCAAGCGCAAAGCTGCTTTTTTAGGTAAGATCTTTTCTTCTTCCTTTGACACTAAAGATTCTAATCTGGACAGATGTTCTCCAAGCCGAGCATTAAAATCCACTACCTTTTCTCCTAATGCCCGGTAATATTTAACCCAGCCCGCAGTCACTTCCGGATCAGCTAAATCTACTTTATTTATGACTAAAATACGTGCTTTTTCCCCTAATAAAATCGGTAGATCTGGATTTCGACTACTCAACGGTAGTCTGGCATCAGTCACTTCTATCACTAGATCTAAAAGAGGTAATATCTCTTTTAATTCCCGTTTAGCCTTAGCCATGTGTCCTGGATACCATTGAATTCCCACCACATTACCCCCTTTACTCTAGTCTAGCTTAAGGGAATTGCATAATTCAATGCACTTTCCTCTCACTAACTAATAATTCTTCCTTAAATGCGTAATAACATTCCTTGAAAGCAAAGGATCAATAGTTTATCCATACAACTGTTTTCTTCTTTAATAACATAAAATCCTTCCAACAAGAAAACACGCCTAAAAAGCGTGTCTTGTCTACTACTTTATCTACCGTTAATCGGATTTAATATCAACTAAGCTCGAGGATGAGTCTTATCATAGACATCTTTCAGTCTATTTTTAGTCAGATGAGTGTAAATTTGAGTCGTTGAGATATCAGCATGCCCCAACATTTCCTGGACAGCCCTTAAATCAGCTCCATTTTCCAACAAGTGAGTAGCAAAAGAATGTCTTAAGGTGTGCGGAGTAATAACATCAACAGCATCAATCTTTTCGGCGTATTTTTTAATGATCTTCCAGAAACCCTGTCTGGTCAATCCATAACCGTGATGATTAAGAAATAAGGTATCCTCGGCTGGATCAGAAGCCAAAAACTTTCTAGCATGGTCCAAGTAAAACTGGAGGTATTTAATAGCGACCGAACCTAAGGGTACTATTCTCTCCTTTGAACCTTTACCCATACATCTAATATATCCTTCTGTCAGATTAACATTAGAAATCTTCAGAGTAACTAACTCCGTAACCCGCAAACCAGTAGCATATAAAACTTCAAGCATGGTACGATCCCTAATCCCAGAGGGAGTTTTCAAATCCGGCTGTTCAAGTAGTTTAACAACAGTTTCAACAGAAAGAACCCGTGGTAATTTTTTTTCTTGTTTAGGCGCATCTAAATTCATCGTCGGATCTTTTAAAATAATCTGTTCTCTTACCAAGAAATGATAAAAGGCCTTAATTGCCGCCAATGATCTCGAGATCGTGGAAGCTGCCCTTCCCTTAGCTTGTAAAAAAAGGAGATAACCGCCAACAGTGGCATGAGTCGTTTCAGCAAGACTTATTCCCTTTTTGTCATGTAAATAATCTAAATACTGTCTTAAATCTCTCCCGTACGATTCCAGGGTGTTAGGAGCCAGTCCCCGTTCCACCGCAATATAATTTGTAAATTCTTCTAAGTAGTCCAGCAAAATTGGTCAACCCCTTACCCATATAGCTTAATCCGAGACTTTCCCTTTGTTTCATACAATTTTCGACACCATAATTGTAAATCCTCTTTTGGTTTTACGAGAATAATTTCCAGTAGTCGTCAACCCCACTTGACCCCAACTAAGAATTACATAATCCATTTATTAAAGATTTAACCACGACCCGATACTCGTGACTCGTTGGTGAATACTCGTTTTGAAAATCAAATAATTAGAATAGTTTAGCTATCCAGTAAATAAATAAAGGGGAGATAAATCCTTCAATTACTCCAGAGATCGTTAAAACAAAAACAGATATTCCATTGATTCCTAAACATTGTAATAACTCAGATGAAATGGGCCGATACGTTTTCCTAAACCTACTTTTAAGAAGCGCGCCGGCAAAGTCGATATTAGCAACGCCCGCAACTAAAAAAGCTGGTATGATTAGAACATAATGAGGAAACACCGAGGTTACAGTAAAAAGAAAACCTTTTCCTGATAACTGCTGTAAAATAAATCCAATTGTAAACCCAAGGATATAGCCTTTTGCAAAGATCAGAAACAAAATTAGAGGCACACCAATAACACTTACCCCTAATAATAGTAGCACAAATATCGTTTTTAAATGATTAAAAATTGCTTCTTTAGCTAGTGATATATCTGTAACTGGCTGTACCTCCTTTTTCATCCCTTGGAAGAACAACTGGATATAATGAAGAAGTTCTGTTTTTTGCCCTTCCCCTAAACTTTTAGCGGAGAGTGTGCCAAAGACTATACCCATACTAAAAAGCAAAAACGCTAAAATAAAGAGAAATAACCGTTCTTCAATATATTCACGAATGGTTTCCCACCAATATGCTAAAAACAACGATACCACCTCCTTGTCCCTGTAAGTAATTATTATGATTCATTCAGAGATGGTATACCTTAACTTTATTTAGCTTTTAAAGACCGATTACAAAAGGCCCCTCGTTCTAGCCAGTAAAAAAGCAACTATCGTCTTTGCATCTTTAATCTGTCCTTCCATCATCATCTGAAAGACTTTGTCTATTGGTAGCACAATAGTATTAATAAATTCATCTTCATCAGTATCAGCAGACCCACGAGAAGAGTTTTTGCTTAAAAACAGATGGATCTCTTCGTTAGTAAAACCAGGAGTAGTTAACAAAGAACCAATCTTTATAAATTCACCAGCAAAAAGACCAGTCTCCTCTCTCAACTCTCTAACTGCGCAGGCCAAAGGAGATTCCCCGGAATCAATTTTACCAGCAGGTATCTCCAGAGTTTCTCGCCCAAGAGGATAACGAAACTGTCGTACCAAAAGCGTTTCCCCATTGCTAAGTAACGGAATAATTGCCGCTGCGCCCGGGTGGTTAATCCATTCTCTCATTGATTTTTTACCATTAGAGAGTTCTACTTGAGTGCAGTATAACTTAAGCAAGTTACCATCAAAAACCAATTCTTGTGCAAGCTTTTTTTCAGTCAAGTTCATTATCTTAATTCCTTTCTAGATATTATTAATAATATTTTGCTTTTGTGGCAAACCATGTTGTAATTGATTGCCTTGCCCTTCCCAGCTTGGTAAGTTCACCTCTCCAGTATCGCGGAGAAGAGAGGCTAGTACCCCGGCGGCAGCCGCCGTATCAAAAAAAGTCGGATCTTCCCGGTAAGAACGACCCATGGTTTCTATTTGTAAATCATAAATAGCCATTAGCTTATCAATCGCAGGAATGGCCACCTGATAAATATGATGTCTTCTTAAACCACTTTCTTCAATTTGAGAAGCCAAAATCTGTGTTCTTTCATCATCCCAATAGGGTAAACCAATATAAGCAGTGGCATAGGTAAGCTCTCCTAAGACGGTGCGGCTATGATGGCTTAAACCACAATGCCTGCTACGAGGATCAGCAAAACTGATCCGTGGGATGGCGATCGGGTAACCTCCCAGTTTTTGCACTGCTTCCAGAATATAAGTCTGTTCAATCCCAGAAAAGCCGTACTTTGTTCCAGTTCCAACAATACCTGGTCCCATTGTAATGATAATTAAATCCGCCTGCGCTACCATTTTCGCGGCGGCTAGCGCCGAATATATAGTAACGGCTTCCAGATCTCCGCCAAAAGCATGTCCAGAAGTTATGGTTTGAATAAGTAAGCCTTTCTTTTTCAATTGGCGGACCACATTACTAAAACTAATGGGCAACGCCGCTCCATCAGTCATAATGTAGACTACTCTCTGTTGAGAACGGCTTTCATGAAAAGCTAGCAGCGCCGGGACAATCATACTATGGAGAGTCCCAACGATTACCGGCGTCCCTTCTAATGAAGTAAAACCTAGAATTTTTTGATGATCGGGAGAACCCTCTTCCTCCACCGCCATCACAGGAAACTGCCATGGAGTGTAGCGGAGCTTCATAATATGCCCCTTTGGTCGATGTTCCTGTTTCTCCCGATCAATAATGCCCATTACAAAATGGTAGCCACCGGTACCTAATTTTAGTTCCACGGCAGTTGTGTTTAACCATACCAGGTCGTTAGCTCGTACCTGCCCTGTAATCTCCGGATAAACAATTGCTTTTGCTTCTTTCCCTTCAATGGTCACCACAATTTCCTGATAATCCGCAAACAGACGAATAATTTTCTTAACACTTCCTTGTCTGACGCCCAATTTTCCCGCCTCTTTTTCTATTTTGCCACTTTACGATAATTTCCTGCCTCTTCCTCTGATTTGGGCTTTTTGCGTTGTCTTTTGATTTAATTATCCCAATACAATATATTGATAGGCCAATACGAGTCAAACACTATATATTGTATTGGGACCTTTTAAAAAGGATACAACGCAAAAAGCTTAGTTTATAATATTTTAACCCTTCTTCTTGCGCGTTACTCGTGCTTAAGCAATTCTGCGCTCTCTATTTACTTCTTATGATCGTGACCCCCAGCAACAATAACCCAACCCCTAAACAACGCCAAATGTTAACCGGATGTCGTGGCATCCCAAGCAAACCATAGTGGTCAAGTAGTAAGGAGATTAGCAATTGACCGGTAACCGCCATACTCATAAGAACAGCGGCGCCCAATTTCGGCGCAGCAACAATTGTGGTCCATACGTAAAAGGCGCCGAGGATCCCACCAAACCATACCCACCAAGGAGCCTTTAAGATTTTGGCTAATTCGGGCCAAGGTAAACGTTGAACTAAAATATAAAGCAAAAGCACTAATGAACCAACAAAAAAAGAACTAAAAGCTGCAAACACTGGGTGACCAACCCAATTACGAAGTTGAGCATTGACCGCTACTTGAATAAAGGCTGCCGCTCCCCCGAGCAAAGCCAATAACATGAATAGTCCAAGCATCGTGTATTCCCCTTTCTATTGTAGATAAAATTTACGACCTATGGATCGATCTTCGCCCGCTACTAATATTGAATATTGGTTTCCAGAAAGCTCTCAACATTCAATAGAGACCTAGCATCTTATTTCTAAAATTTAAATAATTATCTCAGCCGATTGCTTAATAATATGAAAAAGGCTAAGGCACTTTCTATCGCGCCTTAACCTTTTTTCCATAAAGGTATTTTACTGACTCCTAACCTTTATAACTGTTCATTTACTCCGTGGTTTCATAATCTCAGCCTGCGCCGCTGCTAAACGAGCAATCGGAACCCGATAAGGTGAACATGAAACATAATCCATCCCTACATTATGGCAAAACACCACCGAACTAGGATCTCCTCCATGCTCCCCACAGATTCCAACCTTTATATCAGGTCTGGTCGAACGCCCCCTCGTAATACCTAGCTCAATTAACTGTCCGACACCCTCTTGATCTAAACTTTGGAAGACATCCTCCTTAAGAATCTTTTGATCGATGTAATAAGGTAAAAACCGTCCAGCGTCATCCCGGCTATAGCCAAATGTCATTTGGGTCATGTCGTTAGTGCCAAAAGAGAAGAATTCAGCATCTTCGGCAATCCGATCGGCAATTAGGGCCGCACGAGGAAGTTCAATCATCGTACCAATCTGGTACTTGAGTTGTACACCCTTTTCCGACATAACTTGCTCAGCAACCTTACTACAATACTCTTTAATCATCTTCATCTCGCCAGTTGTTCCTACTAACGGGATCATGACCTCCGGAACAATCGTCAGACCCTGCTCGGATAACTCGCAAGCCGCTTCAAAAATCGCCCGTGTCTGAGTTTCAAAAATTTCAGGGAACACCACCCCTAAACGACAACCACGGAACCCAAGCATCGGATTGAATTCCGCCAGCGCCTGTACTTTCTCCGTAACCTTACTTACAGGAATACCCATTTCTTTAGCCATTTCCTCTTGACCTTTTCGATCATGGGGAAGAAATTCATGTAACGGAGGATCTAAGAGACGAATGGTAACTGGTAAATCCCTCATCGCTTTAAAGATCCCCATAAAGTCTTGTTTTTGGAAAGGAAGGATCTTACTTAAGGCTTTCTTTCTGGCTTCAACTTCGTCAGCTAAGATCATCTCACGAACAGCTAAAATCCGTTCATGTTCAGGACCAAAGAACATATGCTCAGTCCGACAAAGTCCAATCCCTTCTGCGCCAAAATCTCTGGCTACTTGCGCATCATGCGGAGTATCCGCATTAGTCCTTACTTTTAAAGACCGGATTTGATCAGCCCAAGTCATTAAAGTCTCAAAGCCTCCCGAAATTTCTGGCTCTACCAACGGCGCTTGACCAAGAATAACATCACCAGTAGAACCATTAAGGGTAAGCCAATCTCCCTCTTTAATCTCGTGTCCGTTAATCACCACTACTTTACGATCCTCATGAACTAACGCTTCGCCACAGCCAGCCACACAACATTTGCCCATACCACGGGCGACAACGGCGGCATGGGAAGTCATCCCACCACGAGCGGTCAGAATCCCCTGCGCTACATTCATACCCCCAATATCTTCAGGAGAAGTCTCTGTCCGAACTAAGATGACCTTTTTACCTTTGGCCTCCCATTCCTCAGCATCCTTGGCTGTGAACACCACTTGTCCCAAGGCGGCGCCGGGGCTAGCCGGCAACCCTTTCGCTATTTTTTGTACTTTAGCTTTAGGATCAATCATTGGGTGTAAAAGTTGATCAAGCTGTAAAGGTTCAATTCGTAAAAGCGCTGTTTTCTGATCAATGAGACCTTCGGCTACCAGATCAACAGCGATCTTAATTGCAGCTGGACCAGTACGTTTACCGCTCCTCGTTTGTAGCATATATAAAGTCCGGTCCTGGATGGTAAACTCAATATCCTGCATATCATGATAGTGATCTTCCAAAGTTTTACGTAACTCTACTAGTTGGCTATAACATTCAGGCAAATACTCCTCTAAAGATGGATACTTGCTTTTTCTTTCCTCTTCGGAAATTCCATTATCCGCCGCCCATGCTCGAGAAGCCTCAAGACTAATCTGTTGAGGCGTTCTTATCCCAGCCACCACATCTTCTCCCTGGGCATTGATCAAAAATTCTCCATAAAATTTATTCTCTCCGGTGGAGGGGTTACGGGTAAAAGCTACCCCTGTAGCTGAGCTATCGCCTAGATTTCCAAAGACCATTGCCTGAACATTAACTGCCGTACCCCACTCGTCAGGAATCTTATTAAGTTTTCGGTAAGTAATAGCCCGAGGATTCATCCAAGATGAGAACACCGCATTAATAGCCCCTTGAAGTTGTACCCAAGGATCGGTAGGAAACTCCATCTTCAACTTATTTTTAATCAGCTCTTTATATAAAATAACGATCTCTTTTAGATCATTGGCATCTAGTTCGTTATCAAGAGTAACACCTTTTTCCCTCTTCTTATTTTGTAAAATATTTTCAAAATTACTATACTCAAAACCTAAAACAACATTACTGTACATTTGAATAAACCGTCGGTAGCTATCATAGGCGAAACGTTCATTACCAGAGTATTTAATTAACCCCTGTACTGTAGAATCGTTTAATCCTAAATTTAAAATTGTATCCATCATCCCCGGCATTGATGCTCGGGCGCCGGAACGAACTGATAATAACAGTGGGTTGTCAAGGTCCCCAAAACGTTTCCCCATAACCTCTTCAACCTTTTTTAGATTGGCTTTGATCTCATCTTCCAAACCACTTGGCCATTGTTTGTTATTCTGATAATAAGCAGTACAAACATCAGTAGTAATGGTAAAACCCGCGGGAACCGGAATCCCCAGATTAATCATTTCCGCTAAATTAGCCCCTTTACCACCGAGTAAGTTCCGCATTTCTGCTTTCCCATCAGCATTTCCCTTGCCGAAAAAATATACATTTTTAGTCATAGTACTCCTCCATCCTTATGTATGATTTCATGGATTATTTTAAAGTGGTTTTACCACCTCAAAAAACAATAATTACATTTTTATTCTTTCCTTTTTCCTCCTATTCAATCCATTATTACTGTTTTATATTAAAAAAGTTCTTTCCTTATAACTAAACTTGCTCACCTATTCTCCTCTCTTCCCCAGCCCTTAACCTTCTTATATTCTGCCGGTGCCTATAGAAAGCTGTAACAGATAAAACAAGGGAAACCACAATTGTAAAGCGATCTTCACCGCTAACTATTAAACCCAATGGCACCAGAGTAACTAAGACCAGGGAGCCCAGAGAAACCAAACGGGAGAGAAAAACAATTTCCAAAGCAACGGCAATCGAGATTACTGTGACCAAGGGGTTCAAATATAAGAAACTACCCATCGTCGTAGAAATTCCTTTACCACCCTTTTTCCCCCCAAAAAACAAAGACCAGTTATGTCCCACTGTGACCGCTATCGCCGCTAAAAGCCTATTTTGCTCCGGCCCGTCTATTAGTAGATCAGTCAACCATAAAGCAATTACTCCTTTAGCGATATCTAATAGTCCGGCGATCATCCCAGGAACCCATCCTAAAACCCGGATCGCATTTGTTCCTCCCAAATTACCACTACCTACTCTAGAGAGATCAACTTTGCCCTTAATCTTAGCCATCATAAAAGTAAAAGGAATAGAACCAATAACATATGCCAGCATAATGATTAATACCTTATTAAGCACTTAACTATCCCCCTCTACTTTTCTATTAAAAGTCCTTACAATTTATATCTCTAGCTAGAAAATACTCTTGTAGCTCGTCGCTGGTTACTCGATGTTTGGAAAAGCCCTTGACGGTTTTTCTCTTGCCAAATCCGATACTTTTACCCCAACGCACCGAGGGGACCTCTTGTCATTGTTGAAAAAGCTTCCGGCTTTAATTTTCCATTACCTTACGGGTATGGGCGTAGCTAGCATGAACGACTAGCTAGCAAGGATATTTAGGGATAGCGATCAACGCCAAAGCTCCGGGGCCGGCATGAGTACCTAGAGCAGGACCGGCTTGATTTAGAATAACCTCGGCATTCTTAAAAGTTTCTTCAATAATCGTTTTTAACTTTAAAGCTTCCGTTTCTGCAGCTGTATGCATTACAGAGATCCAGGATTTGGCCTCGGTGCCAACTTGTGCTTTAAATTTCTCCACCATAAGCGCCAGCGCCTCTCGTTTGCTTCGGGCTCTTCCTGCTATTTCCACCTCTCCATTAACGATCCGTAATAGCGGCTTAATATTAAGGATTGACCCTAGAAAGTGCTGCAACCGACTAACTCTTCCTCCACGAAAAACATACTCTAGTGTGTCCAAAACAACCAGAAAATTGATCCTTTCCCGCAAAAAACGGAGCCTCTCCAGCAACTGTTCCAAATTCATCCCGCGTTGGAGAGCATCAACCGCTTCCAGTACTAGGCTCCCAAGACCCATTGAAGTCGAAAAGGAATCAACGACCTGGACCCTTTTATTGGGAAACATCTTACTCACCATTTGTGCGGTATGTACTGTTCCAGAAAGTTTACTGGCAATATGAATGGAAACAATAGTATCAACTTTTTCTAATAGACGCTGGTAAATCTCCTTAAAGACCCCAGGTGAAGGTTGCGAAGTACTTGGCGTATGAGAACTGGAAGTTGCAAGTTTTTCGTAAAATTCGGTGGCGTTTAAATCAATCCCATCACGGAATTGATGGTCGTCAATAATCACCTGTAAAGGAACGACTTCGATCCCTAGTTCTTTAACCAATTCCTCGGGAAGGTCGGCGGTGCTATCCGTAACAATGCCTATCTTCATAAACTCACCACTTCAAATTTATTAAAAGCGTTATGGGCAAATCCCAAATAATTGAATTATGCGATTCCTTAAACCTGGAAAGTCCCAACAACTCTTCTTAAACTTAGACGTAATAGTTTCAACAGAGTTTCAAAATAAACCGTAAAAGTATAATCAATAATATACTGCAATCTACTTGAAATGTCCAGGCTTTGCTAAAATGTTTATCGGTTCTGGAGCTTTGCGGCCTTTACGGTATTCTTCATCAACATCGCAATCGTCATTGGTCCTACCCCGCCTGGCACCGGGGTAATCGCCCCTGCTATGTTAAGAACGGAAGCGTAATCCACATCTCCGACGAGCTTCCCTGATTCAAGACGGTTCATTCCCACATCGATTACCACCGCCCCCGGTTTTACCATCTGACCGTTAATTAAACCTGCTTGACCCACCGCTACTACTAGAAGATCAGCCCGCCGACAGATCTCAGCTAAGTTTCTGGTTCGAGAGTGGCAGATCGTAACAGTGCCATGCTCTTGTAACAAGAGATGCAATTGGGGTTTACCTACAATATTGCTTCTTCCAACTACTACACATTCCTTCCCTTCAATTTTTACACCGCTCTCTCTAATTAACTCCATGATACCTGCCGGAGTGCAAGGGACCATCCCCTCCTCACCGCGGAACAAGCGACCTAAATTCACCGGATGAAACCCATCGACATCTTTCTCCGGCGCAAGTACACTAATAACCTCTTCTTCCTGTAAATGTCCTGGTAATGGCAGTTGTACCAGCAAACCGTTGATTTTAGGATCATTATTAAGTTGCTTAATCAGTTCCAGAAGTTCTTTTCTGTTAATCGTCGCCGCTAGACGATAAAGATAGGAACTAATCCCCAGTTCTTGGCAGTTCCTTTCTTTGTTGCGCACATAAATTAAAGAAGCCGGATCTTCACCCACTAAAATAACGGCGAGTCCCGGGCTGATTCCCCGTTCTTTCAATCTTTCCACTTCAGTTCGGATCTCCCTTTTTATCCGAGCAGCCACAGCTTTACCATCAAGGATCATCGCGCTCAACTAAGATCTCCTCCCCCCATCTAATTTTAAAATAAGCCAGTAATTGTCCCATCTGATAACAGATTGACCTTTTGAGCAGCTGGATTTTTGGGTAAACCCGGCATCGTTAAAATATTACCTGCCAATGCGACCACAAAACCTGCCCCCGCAGAAAGCTTGAGATCTCTAACTGTTAATATCCACCCGGTCGGCGCTCCCTTAAGTTTAGGGTTATCAGAAAGAGACATTTGTGTCTTAGCCATACACACCGGGAGACGCCCAAAACCTAGCGTTTCAATCTGTTCTAAGGCTTTAATCGCTTCTTTCGTATAAGAGACACCATCGGCGCCATAGATCTTGGTCGCTAACAAACCAATTTTCTCTCTTAAGGAAAGTTCTTTCTGATAAAGCGGGCGAAAATTATTCTCCACTTGGGCGATGGTTGCCAACACTCTCTGAGCTAGCCGAGTCCCACCTTCTCCTCCCTTCGCCACGACCTCTGATAACTCCACCGGAACTTGTCGCGCTTTACAGTATTCGAATACTACTTCAAGTTCTTGATCATAATCCGTCGGAAACTTATTAATCGCCACTACTACCGGTAGATGAAAGACTTCTCTTAAATTGAATAAATGTTTTTCCAGATTACCTAAACCCCGGCGAACAGCTTCCGGATTCTCCTGGTCAAGATGGGCAAGATCTACACCGCCATGACTTTTAAGCGCTCTAATCGAAATTACCAGCACCACAGCATCGGGTTTCAGACCAAATTGCGGAGCAACGATATCAAAGAATTTTTCTGCCCCCAGATCAGAAGCAAATCCTCCTTCAGTAACAACATAATCCGCCAGTTTTAACGCCAAGCGCGTCGCTAAGATACTATTATTACCGTGTGCAATGTTCGCGAAGGGGCCACCATGAATAAACGCGGGCTGTCCCTCCAAAGTCTGCACCAAATTGGGCTTAAGCGCATCTTTTAGCAAAACAGTCATCGCCCCTACTGCTTCTAAGTCGTGAGCAAAGACCGGAGCCCCCAGACAGTTATAAGCCACTAAAATCGACCCCAGTCTGGTCTTTAAATCCTCAATCCCTTCTGCCAAACAGAGGATAGCCATAATTTCCGAAGCGACTGTAATATCGAAACCACTCTCCCGTAAAGTACCGTCAACTTTTCCACCCAATCCAACCACAATATTCCGAAGTTGCCGGTCGGAAATATCCATTACCCTCCGCCAAAGTACTCGTTTCGGATCGATATTTAAAGAATTACCTTGATAAATATGGTTATCAATTATTGCCGCCAATAAATTATGAGCCGCTGTTACTGCATGAATATCCCCAGTAAAATGTAAGTTAATTTCATCCATGGGCAGTACTTGAGAGTAACCACCGCCAGCCGCTCCGCCCTTAACCCCAAAGGTTGGTCCTAAAGACGGTTCTCTTAAAGCCACAGCCGCCCTTTTTCCCAATTTTCCCAGCGCCTGAACCAAGCCTACGGCTGTACAGGTCTTTCCCTCCCCGGCCGGGGTTGGAGTAATGGCTGTGACATAAATCAATTTCCCATCGGCTTTGTCTTGCCGCTGTTTTAGAGCTTCTAAAGAGATTTTAGCTTTGTACCGCCCGTAGGGTTCATACTCATCCTCCTGTAAGCCGATCTCTGCTGCCAACTGAGTAATGGGAATTAATTTTGCTTGTTGGGCTAAATCTATATCAGATAGCATCCGCTTCAACTCCTTAGCTTTTTTATTTTATTAAAAACCCAGTCGGAATCTGGGCTACACCTTCACCGATACTGCCCCAAAGCTTTTCAATAACCGGTCTCACTAATGCCGGATCTCCAGAGGTATAAAACCATTCTCTGCCCCCTTCGAAGCTGGGAGCAAGCAGAGATTTCTCGACTAATACCCGATGGGTCTGCCTGGCCACCGGCTCTCCGGTATCAAGCACTTCTACCTCTGGATCTACCAGCTTTTGGACTAAAGGTTTGAGAAAAGGGTAATGAGTACAACCTAGAACCACCACATCTACCCCCTCTGCGGTTAATGGCTGCAGATACTTTTCGACTAAATTTTCAGTCTCACTACTGCTAACTTCCCCTTTTTCTACTTTTTCCACCAGTCCCGGACATGGTTGATCAATGACAGTTAAGCCTCCGGCAAACCTTTGAACCAAAGAAGAGAAGCGTTCTCCGGAGAGAGTCAACCCGGTAGCCAACACACCGACCTTTTTATTTTTTGTATATAAGGCTGCTTGTTTGACCGCCGGTTCTACCCCAATAAAAGGTAAGGAAAACTCTTCTCTAAGGTATTGAAGCGCGGCAATCGAAGCAGTATTACAAGCCACTACAATTAATTTGGCTCCCTTGGAGCGCAAAAACTTCGCGATCGTAGAAGAACGTTCTCTAATCTCACCAGGTGTCTTCTCTCCATAGGGACAAAATTTAGAGTCGGCAACATAAATCAGATCTTCTCCCGGCAAAAAACGGCGCACCTCTTTCATCACCGAAAGCCCACCCACCCCTGAGTCAAAGAGACCAATCGGAGCGCTTGTCTCCAAAACTAATCACCTTCTTATCTGGTCATTGTTAATTTTAACCAACAGCCGTAAAACTTAGACCAGACTATTTTAATTCTAGTTCCCATCTCTCCATAATCAAAGCAAAAATTTTAGCTTAAATCCAAATTAGACAATGATCTGATCAAATTTCCTAATCATTAAATTTTTAAGATATTTTCTAGTCAATAAATAAAGGACAAAAAATATTAATCCGGTAAGATAAAGGATGTTTCTATACCCTAATGTTGGCCACGAGATAAAGAGGAACGAGGGGATGATCGCCAATAATGGTCGCAAGGCTAAAGAGAAAAGAACATTAAGATTATTTTTAATCGCCGCTGCCGGGTTGGTCCACTTTAAATATGGTCGATAAAGATTAATGAGTAAATCGATGGTAGCTAAAAACAAGGTCAGCATTATAACAAAAAAGAGCCCCGCAAGTAAAAAAGCAGCTTCGATCCGAAGTAGTCTAAAAGTAAAAGATCCGATGAGCAAGGAAGCAAGTAGATTAATACTAACTGTTGTCATCATTCTTGAGCGTATATTATCCCAAGGTTCTACCGGTAACACCTTGGTTTCCCAGAAAGCGCTCCCTTCCCTAGTAATAGCGGTGGCAGAAAGGTTTGCTAACAAAGCAGGCGCCGATAATACCCCCACAAACAGGAGGACGGCGCGGCCTTTATTTTCTGGTAAAACCAAAGTATCTAGAGAAAGATCACCGGTTATAATACTAATCAGAAGAAGCAAACAAGGAACCGCTAAACTAAGTAGTGTATTCATTAGAAAAACCGGTTGCTTGAGGATAATCAACAGATTCCTTCTTAATAACTGAAGCGTCTTACTCCTTTGCCGATAATAAACCCCACCTTTACGAATCACTTCTTTCTCATTAAAGGCAAGGACAGCTGAGCGATAAAGTTTCGCCGCAAGCACACGTAAGCCAGTGACCATTATGAAATTTAATAAGATAAAATATAAAAAATCCTTCACTGAGCCTGTGACCATCCGTGCTAGCCACTGAGCCGGGGGGAAAAAACGTCCCAACGTTATTGTCCAATATTCCACCTGTGAGCCGCTTTCCCCGGTAATGAATAGTTGAATTCCTAATAATAAGAAGAGCAGAGCGAAACCAAAAAAGAGAGAAAGAATGTTTTTCTTACTACTTTTGGCTGCTAACCTTGTTAATCCTAAAGCAACCACAGCAGAAAATAAAAGCGGGGGGAGGGGGGCAAGCAACCAAGCGATAAAAACAAGGATAATAGAACCTACAGTTAACCCAAAGTTTATTCCTCCTAGTACCATCGTAGGAGCTAGAACTAAGGAGTTGATCACCAGCAGATAAAGATAAACCGTGCTTAATTTGGCAAAGACAATAAATTCTTCCGGTATTGGTAAAGTGACCAAAAACTTAATGTCACCTGCATAGAAAAAGAGAGAAAACAAGAAAGGAATCGCTGTAAAAGACATGAACAAAACCGTAGTTATATACATAAAAGTTACAGCTAATTCCGGCCGTCCTAACAGCAAAAAGGTATGATAAGCTCCGACTGACATCTGGATAAAGGGAATAGCTAATAAGATTAAAGTTAAATAAAGAAGCAAATTCCCAGTCTTTTTCGACCTGAGTCCCATTCCACTCTTATATTTGCTAAAAAAATCCAATAGTTGTATTTTGGCTAACGCCATTAATCTACGCATCCTTTGTCAACTCCAAGAAAATCTCCTCAAGGGTATGACCTGATTCTTCTTTAATCTTCTCTAAGCGATCACAAGCTACTAACCGTCCTTTATTAATGACCGCAATCCGGTCACAGATGTTCTCCACTACCTCTAACAGATGGGAAGAGAAGAAGACCGTACCCCCCTTGTTACAATGTTCTTTCATAATATCCTTTAACTTTTTTGCAGAAAGCGGGTCGAGACCAACCAAAGGTTCATCTAAGATAAATAATTTGGGGTTTGGTAATAACGCCCCGCAAATTAACAATTTCTGCTTCATGCCATGGGAGTATGAAAGGATTAATTGATCAAGTTCTTCGTAAATCGCAAATATCTTGGTAAATTTTTCGATCTGATCTCTTCGTTCTACCACCGGAACTTCATACATATCCGCCAGGAAATTAAGATAATCTATCCCCCTAATCGAACTGAAGATTTCTGGGTGATCAGGAACATAGGTAAAATTCATTTTGGCTTTTACCGGCGACTGCGCCATATCTATCCCTTTAATCTTAATCTGTCCGCACGTAGGAGTTAGAATTCCGGTAATCATCTTAATCGTTGTCGTTTTTCCGGCTCCGTTAGGGCCGATAAACCCAAAGATCTCTCCTTCTTTAACCGTTAGACTCAGGTGATCAACAGCTTTTTTCTTCCCATCATATGATTTAGTAAGATCCTTCAGGACTAACATCAGTAGCACTTCCTTAATCCGTAAAAGATTTGGTACTCTTTTTAGATTGATTTCGTCTTTTTTATCCAATTAATCCCAATAATAAGTACAATCGAAACCGCATTTCTGGCTAAGTTCTGCCTCGGTAAGTTAGGGTTAAGTCGTAATCTAGTTGAGCCCCCATAAATACCATCCATAATCAGATTAATATCCTCATCTTCTAAAAATCCGACCTCATATAGGTATTTACGAACTTGAGCCGGATTATTAAAACTAATTTTCCGCTCTTGTTTCGTGTTTTGAATAATAATGGCGATACCTCTTAACAGGCTTTCAACAAACTTCCGAGCTTCTCGAATCGATGCTTCCCACTGACCATCAGTATAGTACTCTTGGTTCTTCTCAAGATAAGTGAGAAGGGGCTCTTGAGTTAAACGGGATTCCTCGCTAATTAGCTGTCTAATTCGTAGGTGTTCGTTAAACATCTCGACAAGCCCTGCCGGATATAAGGCGTTTTTAAAAATCAGATACCCATCATTTGCTAAGTTCGTCTCCAGCCGGTCCTTAGCTTCCCTACTTAAATAGGGAAGAACTTGCTCGATCAGTTTTTTAAGGTGATCTTGTTTTCCCAGTATTAATCGATTCTGAAGGTATAAATCCAACTCTTCACCTTGAAGTTGATTTCGTAGGGCATCAGGAAAAAGCTCTTCAACTTTAGCAAAAAACTCTATACATTCCGTTCTTTCAAGGTTTTTAAGATAATCACTTATGATCATGAGACTTTTGTAACTAATAGCCCCCATTAAAATCTCCCTGTTTCTTCATTGCTCTCTTCACCCCTACTAACAGTTAAAGGGTTCCCTTTTTCACTAATAAAACCTGCTCCACAGCAGGTAAAGGAATGATTAAAAACCAAAATAACAGTGATTATATTCTAGAAAGCTGTTTAGAATCCCTTCTCCGCCTAGGTAATTTTATCCTTGGAAACAAAGGCTTTTTCTCCAAAAACGCATACAGAAGTAATCCTCCTAAACAAAGCAATAAAATTAAAAGAGAAAAAATGTAAATTGAAACTGGAGCCTTATTATAAATTTTCCCTGAAAATAAGCCCGCTGAAGCACTGAAAATCGAGACTAAAGTGTTGCTTAAACCATAAAGACCGGCCCGTTCTTTACCCTCAGTTACTTCTGCAAACAAAGTATCGATTAGTGGTCTAAAAAGTCCAAAACCCAGAGCATAGAGGATTATTACCATGACTAGCGCTAAAAAAGAACCCGTAGGAGTAAAGATGAGAACTAACAGTGAGAGTATTTGGAGAAGCAAACCGGTTAATAAAGGAAAGAGTCCCTGCTTAAGATGGGGCAACAAAAAGATGAGCGCCATAACGATGGTGAGGGAGTTAACCCCTCCTAACAGGGAGATTAGAGATTTATCTTGCTTTAGCACTTCTGTAAGATAGGGAGCAAAATAGAGACTATTTATGGTGCCGATCGGTAAATAAATGTTAAAAAGAACTAACACACTCATGACCACAAAAACTGAGGGTTTTTTCTTTAAATACCCGAACGCATTGCCGAAAAGATTAAACCGAAAATCAGCACTAATTTTCTTTTCTTGTCTCTCTTTTAGTATTTCCTTCCCTACTTGAGTCTCCTCGTAATAATGATGCCTCGAGATCATCATTGTCGACATGCTAACCACTGCCACCGCCATTAAGATACGTTCTGCCGGAATAATCCCTAGGTTTCCGACCAGCAGTCCGGCCAGAGGAGTAAACACTCCGGAAAAAATATTGACAATGTTAAGTAAAGTAAAAGCAGCTTTCCTCTGGTCATCATCGGCATCTTCCACCATCATTAAAGTAAAAGAGATCGATGCTATTCTTACCACACTGTTACAGATTGAAGCTAAAGCAAAGATCCAGAATTGATTAGCGAGCATATAGATGACCAGCGAAGAAGGCCAAGCAATGAGATCAGAGATAAGCAAAGTTCTTTTTCTTCCTAAGTAATTTACAATTGCTCCCCCAAACAGCGAAAAAATGGCCCCTGATATAAATCCGATCGAGATCAGATAACCAATCTGTTGGTCTGTAATACCTTGCGCTTTCATATATAAACTGAGATAAAAATTATAAAGAGCATAAGGAATTCCCCACATGGGCTCAAATACTATAGAAATGCGAGTATTTCCCTTTAGAGTCCGAAATGATTTACTAATTGTCAAGTCTCGGATTTTGTTGACCATATCTTTCTCCCTCAATATTCTTTGTTTTCAAAGTTTATCCTTTTCCATATTTTATAACACAAAGAACTACCGTCTCTTCATTGACATTTACCCCATTTATTAATAAAATAAATTATATTACTCTGGTAATCCTATGGTTTTACATAAAAGAAAGGAACTACTAATGCAACTAAAAATATCTAATTCTTACCGCCTTATGCTTGTATTTTCACTGTTGATCACGATCGCTTGGATGGTAACTGCTCAAGAGAATAAAAAAACCCTGGCTAACAAAGTAAATCTACAAGAGGCAATTAAGCTTTATTATCAAGGAGATTTTGATCATAGCATAAACCTCTTTGCCACCATAGTAAAGACTGATCCTAATGCTGGAAACGCCCGTTTAAATTTAGCGCGCTTGTTACGCGAAGCCGGAAGGTTGGAAGAGGCCTTAGAGCACCTTGACTACTTGATAAAAACCCATCCAACCACCAGTAAGTATCAAAGCGCTTACCTGACCACCGCGTATTTAGCCGGTCAAAACGAGAGTATCTTAACTGCTAAGCTAGAGGAAGAAACCGCTGTCGATTTATTCTGGAAAGGACTGGCCTACTATGATTTAAAAGATTATGACCATTCACATACTTTATTAGTAAGATCGCTCGAACATTCCGACTTTAACCCCCTTGCTAATTATTTTCTGGGGTTAATTAATTTAGAAAAAAACAATTTTATGAAAGCCAAAGATTACCTAACGATCGCCTTAACCCAAGATCCTAACCTGGTTGCCGCCCGCTATGAGCTAGCCCGTGCTTATCTGGGGTTGGAGGATTACAAGTCGGCCTATAAAAGACTAAAGCAAGCTCAAACAGCCTCTCCCTCAAATAAGAAAATCCAAGTTGAGTTGGAAAAACTACTAACCGCCCATCCTGATCTTCAAGAGGAAGAAAAAAAGGAAGAAGCAACCAGTCGCTTAATTTCATCCGCGCCGATTGTTGAGCCAGTGGACAGAACGGCAGTTCCCCAGATCCGAATTGGATTAGCAGAAAATGTTGGCCTGATCTTTATGAAGACCAGTGCTGACTTTCGTCTTACTTCAGACTCGGGGGTAGAATTACTCTCCGGTTCTCCGCAAACAATCCTGAAGTTTGTTTTTTCACCCGAAGGTAGAACTAAAGTTTATGATGAACAAGAACACCTTCTGCTCACTTCCACCGACTCCCTTATTCTTTCCTACCTCGAACCCGGAGCGACTACTCTCCTTTTTAACCTAGAATTCGGTCGCGGTTATTATTGGGCTGGCTATGAAAACCGGGCTTACCGTGGGGAGATCCATCTGCTTCCCTTCCAAAGTGGTTTAACGATCGTTAATCAACTAACAATAGAGGAATACTTATATTCAGTTGTCCCTTCAGAGATGCCCTCTTCCTGGCCGGCAGCAGCCTTAGAGGCCCAGGCGATCGCCGCCCGAACTTATGCTTTTTCCCATTTGGGTAGTTATCAAAAACGCGGTTTTGACCTTTTAAGTTCAGTATCTTCTCAAGCTTATAACGGCGTGAAAAACGAAACCTCGTCAGTTGTTAAGGCAGTAAATGCTACTAAAGGCCAAGTTTTAACCTTTGAAGGAAAACCCATCTCTGCCTTTTACTCAGCTAATTCCGGAGGATATTCGACCGTTCCGCCGGAGACTTGGCGGTTCACCCCTCCCTATTTACAAGCTGTACCGGATAAACTTCTTCCCGCTCATAATGGTTTACTTTCTCCTGAAGAGCTGGCCACCTGGGTAGCGGAACGCACTCCTTCCTACTCTTCCCGGTCAAAGTATAGTTCGAGAAGCGCTTATCGATGGCAAGTAATCGTCACCAGGGAAGAAATAGAAAGTCGGCTTAATAGACAACAACTCGGAGAGATTACCGGTTTAATCACCGTAGGACGGGCAGACTGTGGTCGGGTTAATCAGGTGTTAATTAAAGGAACCAAAGACAGTTTAATCCTTAAAGGAGATGCGATCCGTTCTAAACTAGGAGGGTTAAGAAGTAACCTCTTTGTCGTTGAGCCGAAGTTAGGGAAAGATGGGCTCCCAGAGTTTTTCGTCTTCACTGGCGGAGGATTCGGTCATGGTGTCGGGATGGACCAAAGCGGCGCCGCCGGGATGGCTGACGACGGATTTACTGTTGAAGAGATCCTGAACCACTATTATCCTGGGACAACACTAACTAATATCTATTAATACTTTGACTTCTTTTTACAGATGGTAAACTGATGGCCGCCACCAAAGACCAATTATTAAATCCTCTGGGGTAGTTCTGATATTCAGTTCCAAGGGTCAGGCGGAACCCACTGTTTTGGTGTGGATAAATCCTTAACCCGCCTCCAAATGTAAAGTAAAACCCGTGTTCATAACAATCTTCAAAATTTCGCGTAAGGTAAGCCCCATAAAATCCTCCACCGATCATCGTATACCATCCTAAAAAGCCCTTTTTCGGGAATAGTTCTCCTTCCCACCCTAACTCAGTTCCTAATTCTCCTAATAAAGCTTTTTCGGAACAACCAACTCTAAACTTCAACCCGGTATAGTATTCAAAGGGGATCCCTTTACCGAAACCGATCTCCGTCAACAAGTAAGGTTCTTCTTCCTTATCATATTGGGTAAGACAGAGACCAATCGTCTTGGTAGATTGCTTAGATAAGGCTCTAAGCAGCGAAGTACACTGTTTATACCAAGGTATCTGTAGCGGATAAGGATTACACTGCTCGCAACGGCGTTGAGCTTTTTCAAGATATGTAACGGCTTTCTTTTTTTCACCTTTCTCCTTATAAGCCCAGCCCAACACATAATAAGTCCAGCCATCGCCGGTAGGATCCTCCGCAATGACCAACGCTTCTTCCAAAGTTGTGATGGCCTCATCGAGCCTTCGCGGCGCCAAGTTCATCAGGCAATAACCTTTGACTGCATAACCATAAGCAAAATTATTAATAAGCGCTAAACTGTCTTCAGCTAATGCTAAATATTGTTTATAACTTCCTCCTCGCAGTTTAAAGAGATAGAAAAGTTGCTCATAACACTCTTGTAATAGGCTTTGAGCCGAGACGATCCATGCACCCTTTCCAGAATCACCCGTTTTCCCCTGCTCTAGAGCCTTAGTTAAGGAATTTTTCGCTAAAAAATACTCAGCTTTTTCCTTATAAGCCCAGCCTAAGAGATAATGAACCCAACCATCTCCCGCCAGATCCTCTTCTAAATCAAGGGCTTGATGTAAAACGGCAATTGTTCGTTCAGGAGCTTCCCCCGTCTTCAAATTACAAAAACCTAAAACCACATAGCCATAGGCATAGTCTTCTAAAACCCCCAACTTTTCCTGGAGAAAACTGATCAGTGACGCATACTCTTGTTTTTCCAGGAAGATCTGGGTCTGTTCATTGTATATTGTTTTTAAATGCCGAACACAATCATGGTACCAATCTGGCTTTTTTAAGAAATAAACCTGTTGACAACGGATCACCGCTTTTTCCAGCGCTTGTTGGGCATTTTCTCTTTCTCCCCTTTCTAAATAAGCCCAACCCAAAACATAGTAGGTCCAACCATCATATGCCGGATAATCAGCCAGCTCCGTCCCCTTCCGCAGAGAGGTAAGCGCCTCCTCCACATTGTTACGGTCCAATTTCAGCAAGGAGTAACCCTGAGCAGCATAAGCAAAAGCAGCATCAAAACTAAAAATAGCCTGCTGGCTAAGGGAAAGAGCTTGTCCATATTCCTCTCTTTGCCAGCAAGCATTAATCTCTTCTTGATATAATTCGATACAGATTTTAACAGCGTCCTCATACCAATCGTTGGTTTTTGCTCCGTAGTTTATTTTTTGATAGCGATTTATCCCTTTTTCCAGTGCCAGCCTGGCCTCATCTCTTCGCCCTTGTCCCCGATACAATCGTCCTAATAGGTAATAGGTATACCCATCCCCCAAGGGGTATTCTTCGGTAACAATTGCTTTCTCCAGAGCTGTTAATGCTTGTTCGCGATCAATTGGTTGGATATTTAGATAGGTATATCCCAGTACAGCATAAGCAAACCCAAAACCCGGAAACTTAATGATGGCTTCCTGGCATAAAGAAAAGGCATTAATATAATCTTTCTCGCTAAGCGCCCTTTCAATTAGGTTCTTATAAACCTCTTCCTCATTAGGAAGAAACTTTTTTAGCTCTTCAGCACTCCTCCCTACATCTATCTCTCCCAGGTTTTGGTCATCATCCTCACCACCTATTGGCATAACGACCTCCGGAGACTCGATTGCTGAAGGTAGCGGATCGAAACTGGGAAGAAATCCTACCGGGGCTGTAATCACCCTATTAAGAAGTTTCTCAACAGCCTCATCCTTGATAATCTGTACCGAAGCGGCCGCAAAAATAGTTCCCGTGGTAGTAGCGATCAATCTGGCATTAATCTTAACGGTATTACCTAAATCAGAAAGTGTTCCCGAAACAATAGCTGATACTCCTAAAATATTTCCCAATTCTTGCGCCGAACCGGGATCAACAAACCCGGAGACATTAAGTTTTAATTCCTGTAAAACTTTGTCCAATAATTGACGCTCAATTACTTCAAAACGTTTTTCCAAAAATAATCTGGTAGTTAACTCCTCCGCAATAAACCGCCCCAGACTTGTTATATTTCCTTCCAGATCAAGAAAATCCATAACTGCAATTCTAATCTTTTCATCCAAAGTTTTATCAACATTTTCATCCATGGCAGTTACAATACGAGAAGCAAGATGGTCTAGATTGACATCCAATTCTTCAAGCGCAAAGCATAAAGAACTAGTAAAAGTAGTCAACATAATTTCCAATAAACAAATGATAACAAAACGAAAATATTTATTCATCTATGTATCCTCTACTTTGCGTAGCTTTTCATTTATTGATCCTCTTTGCCAAATCTTCTGCTAGCTGCGGGATCTCCAACCACCAGTTAGAGGAATCTACCTTTTTAGAGAAGGTGTAAGAAAAAGGTTTAACTTCCTTGCTAATCTGACCGGAAGGAACTTTAAGAACCTGGGCAGATACTTTTATTTTTATTCTGTTTTTTGTTTCGATAGAGCTAAACTCCCCAATAATCACCTCATCCACCCCGAGGAGACGACCAATATCCATTGCTAGCGCTTGGTCTAAGGTTTTACTGAGAGCTTCAGCTTGCTCAGTGAGGATGGTTCCAACCTTTCCGTAGTCTAGCATTACATATGCTCCCCTAGCTTGAACTCCCATCTGTGTCTGTAACTCCCGGGCTAAATGCTCTTCCACACCTGGAGTTGATGTTTTATTAATAAAAAACAACACCGTCTTCAATGGCAAATTACCTTTTACCCGTGTTCTCGCCATCTGATAACGAGTCGCCACCTCCAGATAATGGGGGTCCAATAAATAAGCCTTTTCATATTCGCTCAATGCTTCATCCCAACGGTTTACAGTCTCGTAACTTAGCCCCCGACGATAGTAGACAGCGACTAATTCTTGGGATAAATCGGCAAGTTTTTTTCGGGTTTGAGTAGAAGTTGGAACATACCCTAAGGCTTGCTGATAAAATTGTTCAGCTTCTTCCAGCTTTTCTTGGCGCCTTGCGTCATCGCCTTTTTGCAGAAACATCTTTTCCGCCTGCAGTTTAGCCGTTTCCAACTTAACGGCCACATCCTTATATTTAGGTTTAATCCTTAAGGCTTCGGTATAAGACTGAACAGCTAAATCCCAACGCCCCTCCGCGGCATAAAGATCCCCTTGTTGATAATGCCTCCCCGCTTTTGAGTTAACCACTGTTGAACGGATCGCAACAACTGCCCCGACGACCAGCGCTGCTGTAACTCCGACCTTAAGATAAGTTTTGCTAGCATCATCCCTTTCGCTACTAGCAGTTACCGGTAGAATATGCAAAATCATTAAAAAGACTATTATGATACAGATTGTTTTTCGAAAATTTCTCATCATCATTGTTGGTTTCCACCATAAACCAACATTACCCCCCTTTCCAGATATCAACGTTTGTCGCTTAACGTTAACGACTTAATCAATAACAAAAACTACGGCTGCCTTTTTTATAATCTCTTGACCAAGTTCCCGAAAAGTTTTTGCCGCTTCCGAATTTAATGTTAGGTCCGTTTTCTCGCCACCGGCAACTTGAACAGAACTAACCGCAGAAAGCAATAACGGATTCTTCCCCACCCGAGGAATTCTGCCAGCTAACTCTAAAGAGCGGGCATAAGCGACAACAGTGGTAAATCCAGGCCGATCCATCTCGACCATTGTCGAGTTATAAAGCAGATAGCCATTGGTATCAAAAATTTGAGGATAAAGCGCAGGTTTTAACTGTAAATTGCGCGCATCAATAATCACACCAGTATATTGTGGACTTTCCGAAGGTAAAGGGGAAATCTGAGATTCTGGATAGTCTTGCCTGATCTCAACTACGGGATGATGCAGTAAGGTGGAAAGACCAGCTTGTCCTCCTAATGGCAATTCCAGTATCACCTCAACCATACCATCAGCTTGTTGATTGACCCCAATGATACGAGCGCCCTGTACAAAACCGTCTACACTGGTTCTAATCTCGTCACTTTGCATCACATAGTTCCGCACATAACTTTGACTATCAACCCTTACCCCCTTTAGCACCTCAACCGCATTACGATAAGCATCGGCTTTAGCGGCGCCACGTGCCATCAATTTAGCTTGGGCGCCGTATGCGCCTTGGGGTGGAACACCATAACCTACTACGTGGATCAGACCAGTCTCCCAATCAATCTCTCCGTTACCAACCTGCTCACACATACTATGCTCTGCTCCCACCATCACAGATGATATCATCAGCAACAAGACAAGAGTTAACGAGAATAAATAAGTAATTGATTTACCCATTAAAGCTACCCCCTTTTTCCAGACCGAGGTTTTCCTATTATTTTCTTACTAGTTCAATCTTGTCCATGGAGACTCTTGTGATCTCCACAGAGAAATCTTGCCACTGGGCAATATACCCTGCTAATTGTGATGCCAACAGAGTAGTTTCCACCGTTAATGTTGCTTTCTTTGAAGCAAATTCCCGTAAATTAACTCGTGAAACAAGATGGATCTCTTGAAGATTTTTTTGCGCTAAAAGTAAGTCAGCATAAGAGATGTTTTCAATGTCAAGGGTAATAACATTTACCACTGCAAGTTTACTTGGTAAATCTTCTAACAACGATGCAACCAATTTTTTTGCAACTTTTAGTAAAGCTTTTTCTGAGGCCGTAATTTCAGTAAGATCTACCCCTGTGTCCTGTTCTTCGTGAACCGTAAGAATCTCACCCGTATTGGCTTTCACCACTTTTGTTTCCATCAATGCCCGGCAGGAGATTAACCCTTGATAACTGCCTAGAAGCACAGTAGAAGCTTGCCCCAGTACCAATAGATCCACCCCATATTCTGCGGCCAACCGTTGAAAAAGTTTTGGTTCTCTCCTAGTTGCTAACAGATAAGTTTCATTTATTTGCGCTCTACTGGTCTCGTTACAATTAACCACCTTATAGCCGGCTTGTACTAAACCATTAATAATCTCGGTTTCTCCGCTTCGAACTGGTATCCTTTTTTTAGATAATGTGTTTTCAGAAACTAAAACCATAATCCGAGGATCTCCTGCTCGCCGGAGAATAAAACCCAACTCATCCAGATCCTTAAGAATTGACCCTTTCCTGACTGTTACCGTCAATAGAACTTTAACGATTTCCTGTTCTGTCCACGTCTTAATTTCTTCGTAGCCAGTAACATAACCAGCTGAGCGAAGACGGATTGAATCTTTGATTAACTGGTAATTTTCAACCTGCGTTTCGCTGTAGACTAAGGCGCCAACCGTCTGTTCCACGGCTTTGTTTAAACCATCTGAAATTGCTAATTCCTTTGCAACCGGTAGATTATCATTGATGATCAGGGCTTCCCCAATTACTTGAAGTTCAATTATATCTTCTACCGTTTCTTGACCGACAACCGGCAGGGCACAAAGGATTATCAAGCAGCAGATACTATAAAAGATCTTTTTCATTTCATCCCTCCCCCTGCGCTTTAAAATGGAATACTGAAGCCTACTTCAAGTCCAAACCCGGTAAAGTCAAGCCTCTGGATAGAAGGGGTTACAGTTTTTCCCTCATTATCTTTCCAAGGGGGAGTAAGCTTCGGACCGTATTGACCAAAAATCCTCAGGTTGATCCTTGGACCTTGCTCTCGATTAAAATACATCTTTCCACCGCCGCCTACCTTTAGATAGTATCCTAGGCAAGAAGCGGTCTGATTAGATAACTCCTGAAAAGCTAGAGCTAATCCGGTTTCTCCGGAAAGAGTGAAATAGAAAAATCCTTTACTAAGCGGACGTTCAAAACAGCCTTCAACTCCAAGATTAAACACCTTAACAGTGGGAACACCGACTACACCTAAATGTAGAAAACCAGAGTGTTTAAAAGGCAGTTCCCTTCCAAATTTTAAGTTTAAAGCTAAGGGATAGCGATGATTTACATTTACGCTTGTTTCCTTTTTTAATGCTTCGGTAGTATATTTATTACTGGCGCCAACTTCAAAGCTAAGTAGCTTTTTCTCAGGATGAGTTACCTCTTCCACCGTGTCTTCCAACAAAATGGGGAGTGAATTCCAGATTAATTTAGCTTTAGAAAGATTGTCACCGACAGCGATAACTTCCACCAGACCAATTTCCCTTTGAAAAGCAGTCCTGATCTTTAACTCTTCAAATTCTTCAAATTCAGTTCGCAACACCCGAAAACGTTGACCCTTTTTTATTCCTAAGTCTTTGCCGTTGAAAAAACAAATAATATCTCCGTCCACCTTTGTAATAGTTCCATTCAAGGCGAAAATTTCCTTTAATTTTACCATAAAATCTCCGGCAAAACAGTTCTCAAGGGCCAGGTGTAATGATTTTTCCCGATTTTCGCTGGAACCATACCCAGTACGAACAAGTAGATGCAAAACCCGACCTGTTTGGACCTGAATAATTTTTACTGTAATACCCGCTTCACCCCTATAACGCTGGACTTTACTATCCCAGTGGGAAGAGAGTTGTTCGATACTCCCAGTAAACAGCAGATTTGCGGCCAGCATCCGGCCAGTCTCGATCGTCTCTTCAACGGATTGACTAGCCAGAAAATTCTCCTCCCCTAAAACACGCGCCATCTCCTCTCGGGCGATAAGATCAAAATAACCCAAATCTAAAAGAATACTGAACAACTTGTTACCCGCTGATAAACGAAATTCGGTCGGAGTTTTTCCGCCAAAATCGAGAACGCCTACTTTTTCCCGGGCAAAACTCGGAGTAGCATAACAAAAAATATAAATCATTGCCAGTAGCAGAACGATCGATGATTTTTTCATTACCATTTACTCCCCCTTTAATAAAGGTATCGACAGCAAACCAGGTTTTTCTTAGACTAGTAGTTCATTTTTTAACAATTCATAACTATGCCGCCTGAGCAAAAAAGGTCTACGCCCGGCCCTTGTGTTTCTCTTTTTTTTGTTTAAGTTCAAAATTCTGTTTTTCAATAAACTCTTTTTGCCGTTTTGAAATTTTTACGTTCAGCTTTATTTTCTGCACACTGAAGTTTCATCGCGTTCTGTGCTTTTGTACCAATTTAATACTTTTTAATTCCCTACTTATCTTCTTCTGAAGCCTTTTGGGGTTAACATATTTTTCCTTACCATCACACTTCAATTACTTTTCTTCTCAACATTATGTTCATTTATTATAGAAATTAATTCTTTAAGTACATCAATCTGAGCAAACATCGAAATATTACTAACTACAACAATACTATAATCTTTATCAGGGCAATAAAAAACAGCGGCTCCAAATCCAGGAATAGTCCCTGTATGTCCATAAATTTTATCTCCGCAAATTTCCAATACCCGTAATCCAAGTCCATATCCTACTTGTTCTCGAACATCAGGATCGTTAGCTTTTAAATACTGCTTCATTTCGTTTAATGTATCTTGAGATATAAAGTCAGATTTAAATAAATTATCAATCCATCTCCGTAAATCTTCAGAAGTAGATACTATTGCTCCAGCAGAAAAACCATAGGTAGCAAAAGAATTCTCTTTAGAAGTATATTCCTGAATGCCAAAAGAGATTATATCTCTATCATATCCGGTAATTAAATTTTCGGGAATTTTCTCGTATGGGACAAAAAATGTATTTTTTAATTCAAATGGCTCAAATATATGTTTTCTGTATATTTTTGCCAAAGATTCACCTGTAAGCTTTTCAATTATTAAACCTAACATCAAATAATTAGTATTAGAATATAGGTGGCTATCCCCTGGGGTAAAGTAAAATTGTTTATTATAGGTGCTTTTAAGAAGAGTATTAGGGTTCCATATTTTCTTGGAAAATAAAACAGTTTTAAGATTAAACCATAAATTTTCTGTATAATTATAAATTCCACTACTGTGATTTAATAACTGCCGAACATTAACTATATCAGATTTAGGAAATTCCGGAAACCATTTATTTATTTTATCATCTAAATTTATTTCTCCATTTTCATATAATTTCATAATAATAGCCGCAGTAAAGATTTTAGTTACACTACCAATTCGAAAACTGTGTTTTGTTGTTAACTTCTTCTCTTTTTCAAAATCAACTGAGCCACTTGCACTGAACCAATAATCATCATTTACTCTAACTGATGCTTGTATTCCAGGTACCTCTAACTCTTTAACTTTCTTGTCTAACCCTTGTTGCAATTTATTAGCTAATCTATTAGTTTGAAAGTCATCAGCATAGCTTCGTGTTTGGTAACTACATAAAATTATAAACATCATCATTATAATTAACATGAGTTTTAATCTTCTCATCAGATTACCTCCTCAGCCGCGATCACTTCATTCCAGTCATAGATTCCTACGGTTTTTTGGTTAGGTTCCATAATCAAGAAATATTTTTTATCCCAAACCCCATGCGTAAGATCACGAATTAACCTTATGCTACCTTCCATTTTGTAGTATTTTTTCTTCTCTTTTCTGGCCATAATTCGCGATTTTACAGCATTATCAGCTCTTTTTGTCTCCGGGATCTCAATATAGACCATCCTTTCTTCCGGAACAGCTAACTTTAAGCTTTCTATTAAGTATTTAGCATTATCTTCGCCATATAATCTGACATACTCGGTAAAGGTTTGATTAAACCAAGATGTAACTTCCGAAACTTCCCCATCTTTACTTCTTTCTAAATGACCAGAGGACCAAAACGGTTGGCTTGGGTTCTCACCAAAGTGTTCTTTAAAACGCAACCCTGATCCTAGTAATAGGCCACCGCAATCATGAACTCGTGGGATAATGATTTTAAGATTACGGGAATACAAGCCTACAGTGGCATTTCCACATAAACCGTAAGCTAAAACAAGAGCATCGTATTTTCTTTGACCCTTGTTTGCTTCATCAATTTTTTCCTGAATTATAGCTCTTAGCTTATCACTATTAGTATGAGAACCAATCTTGGTAAACTCCGGGTCTATAGTATGGGGAGAATTCGCAATACAATAACAAACTTCTCTGGTAAATACCTCGCAGGCTATTAGTTTTAAATGCATTTTCCCCTCACTCCCGCTCTTTAGTTATTATTTAAAGCTTACTAGATTGCAGGAAGATAGATGACAAATAATGTCCCTTTCCCCTGTTTAGAGGTAGCTTTGATCTCACCGCCATATTTCTTAATGATTGAGGAAGAAATCGCCAGCCCTAATCCAGTCCCTTCCTCCTTAGTAGTAAATCGAGGATCGAATATTTTTCTTAAATAATCCCGATTAATACCCATTCCAGTATCAGCAATTCTAATTTTTATATATTTTCCGGTAGGTAAAAACCAGCCGTTTTCCTCCTTTTTATTAGTAATATTTACTTTAATTTCTCCTCCTTCAGGCATTGCCTGCACCGCATTAACAATAATATTGCTAAACACTTGTTCAATCTGGGCTTTATTAGCTTCTATTGGCCATAATTCTTTTTCTTTTTTTAAAGAAAAACTAATTTTGGTTCCGCATAAAAGTAAATTGAGAGCATCATTTACGATCTGATCAACAAATACTACTTCTTTCGTCGGTCCTTTTTTCTTGGTTAAGGTTCTTAACTGCTCAGTTAATTCCTCTGCCCTTTCCAGTGCTTTTTCAGTTTTTATTAGTTTGGCATAGACTAGTGATTCACCGGGGAAGTCCCTCTTAAGATCGGTAATCTCCTCGACCAGTATTCCTAAGATATTATTAATTTCATTTGCTATCTTCTTTGATACAATAGTAAGTAACTCATTTTTATTTAGTTCTATGATCTCATTTTCTAGCCTTCGTTGGTCAGTAATATCCCTCGTCACAAAAACCCAATGCAGCTCTTCCTCAATAGTTCTATATAACTTGGTACTACCTTCTAACCAACACCATTCTCCGTTTTTATGTTTTATCCTGAATATTACTTCACTACTTTGCTTGTTATTTTTTGTCTTTAGTAAAGTAGTAACTAACTTAGGACGGTCCTCAAAGTATACGAGGTCAAAAAAACATTTTTCAATCAGCTCCTGAGCACAAAAACCTGTAATCCTAGTTACACTGGGGCTAATATATAATATATTTCCGTTTTCCCCAATTTCGTAGATCAGAGCTGAAATGTTTTCGCATATTATTCTATACCGTTCTTCAATCTCAGATAATCGTTCCTCTTCCTGTTTACCTTCTAACACTCTTCCCAACATTGAAGTAACAGTTAGTAGCATCTTTACTATACTAGTAGCCCAATATTGATTCTTATTAACCATAAAACTAATAAAAGCAGATAATCTATTTTCAACTATGATGGGAACGAGTAGCATCGAACTCATACGATCTGGTTTATACTCTTCAAATTGGAGCTTTGATTTTTCTATTGTTCCTAAAAGTAATTTTCCTACAGCCAAGGATGAATACCAGCCATTCCCTTTGTACAAGCTATTTTCCTCTATTAGATTAAAATCGTGACCAGAATGTTCGTTCTTCCATTCAAGGTATTTTGTTACTAAGGACTTACCCCGTTCTTTTCCACTCCACTTAAACATTTTAACCTGATCAACACCAGTAACCTTCCCCAAAATCGAAAGAACTTCCTTAAAAACTTGCTCGTATTCCAGATTGGTTAGTAAGACAGAGTAAATTTGATCAATGGCAACCAGTAAATCTTTTTCTATGTTGTGCTTTGGTAAGAAGACCCCCCCATAATCATTATGACTTAACTTTTCTTCATCATGGTCTTTTTTATGTTTTCTTACCCGCTTCCATAGCAACAAAAGGCAAAATCCAATGGAGACGATAACCATAACAAAGAGAATAGTTACTAAAACCCGGGGAATCTCGCCGGAGGCAGAAAAAAACCTTTCCCTTGACATTTTTTTTATGTTTAAAGTTAAATCCACTTCCCCTAACTCCCTTAACTACCTTGTTTTTAAAACATTAATTTCATATAATATTTTAGAAAAGGATTTATACTTGATCTATACTTCATCAAAGGGAATTTTCCTTTATCCCTTTTATCCTGGGGGCCCATTATATCTAAGCTTTTTGCGTTTTATCCTTTTAAAAGGTCCCAATACAATATATAGTGTTTGACTGGTATTCGGCTATCAATATATTAAATCTTAAACAATCCAATTATGCAATTCTTAAATCAAAAAGCAGAAGGCCTTACTGGCAACCTTCTGCTAGAATCGAGCTTCAAACCTTGTTACGAAGCTAAAGATATAATTGCGTAACTTGTAAAAAAATTTATCAGAGCAGTATCTTCTGCCTCTTCACGGCGGGATCAAGTAATAACAATATGATTCTCTTTTTGCAGACCAAATTTTTCAATAGCTTGTTCACGCATTTTGTATTTTAGTATTTTTCCGGCGGCATTCATTGGAAATTCAGAAACAAAATCAACATAGCGCGGGGCTTTATGCTTCGCCATATGGGAACGGACGTATTCTTTAAGCTCGTCAACGGTCATTATCATCCCTTCTTTAAGGATAACACAGGCCATAATCTCCTCGCCATATTGTGAATTGGGCACGCCAATTACTTGTACATCCTTTACTTTAGGATGAGTATAGATAAAATCTTCAATTTCCTTGGGATAGATATTCTCGCCACCGCGAATAATCATATCCTTGATCCGTCCGGTAATTCTGTAGTAACCATTAGCATCACGCCTAGCAAGATCCCCTGTGTGTAACCAGCCGTTTTCATCAATAGTGGTCGCTGTCGCCTCGGGCATCTTATAGTAACCTTTCATGATGTTATAGCCGCGGGCCACAAATTCACCATCCACGCCATCGGGCAAATCCTCACCAGTTTTGGGATCAACAATTTTACATTCCACGCCGGGTAGCGCACGACCAACGGTATTAACGCGTATTTCGAGCGCATCATCAACCCGGCTCTGGGTGCAACCGGGTGAAGATTCGGTCTGGCCAAACACAATTGTAATCTGGGTCATCTTCATCTTATCTACTACGTCCTGCATCACCTTAACAGGGCAAGGACTACCCGCCATAATACCGGTTCTCATCTGAGAAAAGTCGGTCTTGGAAAAATCCTCATGCTCCAGCATAGCAATGAACATGGTGGGAACCCCGTTGAAACAAGTTATCTTCTCCTGGTTAATACAGGCTAGCGACTGTTTAGGAGAGAAATAGGGCAGCGGAGACATGGTAGCGCCATGTGTCATCGCGGCTGTCATGGAAAGCACCATTCCAAAGCAATGGAACATTGGTACTTGGATCATCATACGGTCGGCAGTGGAAAGGTCCATACAATCGCCGATGCATTTGCCATTGTTAACCACATTATAATGAGTAAGCATAACGCCTTTCGGAAAACCAGTAGTCCCCGAGGTGTACTGCATGTTACAAACATCTTGTTTACCAACGGAAAACGCACGACGGTAAACCTCTTCAACAGGTACCCTCTCAGCCATGGCAACGGCTTCATTCCAGGTCAGGCAATTATTTAACTTCGAGTCAATGGTAATGATATTACGGAGGAAAGGCAGACGTTTCGTATGCAGTGGCTTTCCCGCTTCGGCGGTTTCCAGCTCCGGGCAAAGTTTCTTCATAATAGCAATATAGTTGGAATCCTTATATCCGTCGATCATCACCAACGTATGAGTATCCGACTGGCGGAGTATATACTCTGCCTCATGAATCTTGTAGGCTGTGTTCACCGTAACAAGAACCGCGCCGATCTTGGTGGTCGCCCAAAAGGTAATGAACCACTGAGGGACATTAGTGGCCCAGATGGCTACATGATCGCCTGGCTTAACGCCTAAGGCAATCAAGGAACGGGCAAAGGTATCAACATCGTCCCTAAACTCAGCGTAGGTCCTAGTATAATCTATAGTAGTATAGCGAAAGGCATACTGATCGGGAAATTCTTCAACTATCCGGTCCAGCACCTGAGGAAAGGTCAGATCAATCAATACATCCTTCTCCCAGACATATTGCCCGGTCTTGTTGTTATTATCGAACAAGCGGCCCTTTACTGTATGCTTGCCAAGGTAAATGCTCATAAAATTAATGAAGTGCGGAAAAACAACACCTGCATCATTCAAATCGGGAGCCCAGCGTTTGACCCATTCAAGCGAAATATAGCCGCTATAATTGATCGAACGTAAAGCAAGTATCATATCGTCAATTGGTAAATCGCCCTCACCCATCAGGCGATACTTAACAATACCACTCTCTATAACGGAATCCTTAATATGGACATATTTAATATAGGCGCCCAGATTTTGCACTGTCTTTCCGGGTGTCTCGCCGGCAAATCTATAAGGATGGTGCATATCCCAGAGAGCGGCCACCGCGTCACTCCCCACCCGGTCGAGCAGCCTCCGCAAGCGGTCTGTGTCGGAATAGACCCCGTTCGTCTCCACCAGCAAGGTCACGCCCTTCTCTTCGGCCACCGGGGCTAATCGTTGCAACGCATTAAGCACTACTTCATCATCAACTTCCCTCACCGGGTGTGGTTCCAAGTCGGCAAGCAGACGGATATAGGGGGTACCAAGCTTAGCCGCTAACGTAATATACTGTACAACCTCTTGATAGTTTTCCTCCGCCTTGTCGGCAAACTTCAGACAACAGCCGGAAGAAAGGCAAGGGATCTCGATATGAAGCTCAGAGAGTTTCTTTATGGTTTGTGGTAACTGACTTTCGGTGAAAGGCTGAGCTTTAATCGCAAATATTTCACTACCCAGTCCGCGAACCTCGATACCGTTAAAGCCAAGATCCTTCGCCATGGAATAGATGTCGGTCCAGCTAAAATCAGGACAACCCAGAGTTGAAAAGGCAATTTTCATGATCATTCCTCCTAATTAAGCTAATTGCGTTGTCACCTTAATTTGAGGTCGCGACACAATATATAGTGTGTTGTCTGTAGAAAGACTATCAATAATATTGTGGCGTGACAGTTGAATATGGGAACAACGCAATTAGCCCCTATAGTACTCGTACCGTTGCATCCACAGATAACCCAGCAAAATTAAATCAAATCCTAACTCGCCGACTCAAGGTAATCATCCATCGTTTAAGTACACATAAAAAAGCCTTCGCCTCCATTCATTTCTAAAAGAGACGAAAGCCTTTATACTCCCGTGGTACCACTCTTCTTGGTATAGATATACCCACTCAGCGGCATTTTTTAATGCTCTCTCATGATAACGGCGAGAAACCCGTTCACGCTTACTTGCTTTTAGTCAGCATCAGCTGCTTTAGCTTTCAGATGACTGCTCCAGGGTGAGTTCACAATCTGCCCGGCGTACTGTTTTGCAGCAACCAACAGCTCTCTAAAAGCGCCTTACAGCAGCGTGTTTTCCCTTTCAACGCTTTAACTTTAAGTATTTTTAAGATATGTTATCAAGTTTTATGGTCTTTGTCAAGATCCCTTCATCCGAAGCTTTTTGCGTTGTATCCTTTTTAAAAGTTCCCAATACAATATATAGTGTTTGACTGGTATTAGGCTATCAATATATTGTATCGGGATAATTAAATCAAAAGACAACGCAAAAAGCCCATCCAGATGTACAATCTAAACCTCTAATAGAAGCAAAGATTATATGCATCCTACTCACCGATAATCTTAACAAGCACTCTTTTCGACCGTCTGCCGTCAAATTCCCCATAAAAGATCTGTTCCCAAGGGCCAAAATCGAGTTTACCCTCAGTAACCGCAATCACCACTTCCCTCCCCATGATCTGTCTCTTTAGGTGGGCATCTCCATTATCTTCTCCGGTCCGATTATGGTAATATTGGGATGTAGGTTGATGAGGGGCCAGTTTTTCCAGCCAGTTACAATAATCCTGCCATAAACCACTTTCATGATCATTAATAAAAACACTAGCCGTTATATGCATGGCATTGACCAGACAGAAACCTTCCTTTATTCCACTTTCCTTTAGCGCTTCTTCAACCTGAGCAGTTATATTGAGTAATTCTACCCGGTCTTTGGTTTTAAAAACTAATTCTTTACGGTAAGACTTCATCTATAATCACCTCGTATTGTTAATAATCGCCCCACGCACCCTACTACAACTGAATCTAGTGAGAAATCATCCCACAACAACCTGTTAACCGAGATATTGTATTTCTCCAAAATCTAATTTTACAACTCAATTTTTTTGTCGCCTTTCAATATAGCTGTGCCTATTGCTTTAGCAACAGGTGGAGGAAACGCATTACCAACTTGCCTATATGCGGGCGTTTTTTTTTCGACAAAAACCCACTCAGGAGGGAACCCCTGTATTAAACTAGCCATTTTTACAGTAAGCTTTGGTGTGCCTGTGAATCCTTTTGGAGGAGGCATTTCATCAAGCCCATGGGGTAGTGATTCGCCTGCACTAATTCCCAAAAGCATGTATATCCCATCGATTCTAATTGCTTTTCTATATGCACAAATTTCAATTGAGCGCATCAGACAATCCCCCCTCCTTTATCAACACTAACTTTATGAAGTGTGCGTTCATCACGAGGCTTTTCAGAATTAACCGGTATTGCCCATGCATTGCCTAATCGCCAGGCACCAGGTATTCGACCTTCGGCACATAATACTTGCACACGTCGGGGAGTAATTCCCCATTTTTCCGCAGCTTCTTTAGCTGTCATAAATTCCATAGCATCGACTCCTAAAGAATACATTTATACAAGATCATTATATTCGCAACTGCGAAGAATTGCAATTATGATTTTATCAGTGACTGAGTCAAGTACTATCGGGTAATTTTTTGCTCATAAAATAGGTTAAACTAAAGATAGATTTAGAATGAATTTATTCCGGTGTTAAAGGTTTTAATTCTAATTAGAAGATCGTTAGAACCAAAAAATGTTATTTAACTAAGCGCCGGGCAGGGTTTTATAAAATGATTTTCAGCTAATTTAATTTGACGTTTAACAGTTTCATAACTAAAAAAACCCGTACCTTTCCTAGATCCGGGTTTAAAATTAATTCCTGGCAACGACCTACTCTCCCAGCCGGTTACCCGACAAGTA